>ERZ1026772.91-NODE-91-length-65903-cov-6.722026_pt1 | contig 65903 bp, 50 predicted proteins | sample MGYA00380124_ERZ1026772 | MGnify/ENA primary metagenome ERZ1026772 (study PRJEB33269, sample SAMEA4719760) | human gut metagenome | biome: human-associated habitat; feature: organic feature; material: feces | place: Cameroon | collected 2013-10 ...
GAGCATGCGGCTGTTAACCGCAGGGTCGTTGGTTCGAGTCCAACAGGGGGAGCCAGGAAAAAAGCACTTGCATTTGCAAGTGCTTTTTTTAACGAAATAAATCCCTTTTGGGATTTGTGAAATGCCCTGCGGGCGTGAAATACGCCTGCGGCGTGTGAAATCGCTACGGCGGCACAAGAAATAAGGAATGGGTGAAAATCATCGCATCTGTTCTGGACATCGAGCTTTTGCTTCCGGAGGTTGAACACGGAGCCGTTTTGGGTGCCGCACTGTTGGGCGCAAGAGCCTGCCTGCCGGAGGACGGATATGAGCGGTTAAGAAGCGGCGTCAAGTCAGGCTACACTCACATTCTGCCCGACGGCAAGCTCACGAAATACTACGGTGAAAAATATTCGAAATAGGCGGAGCTGTATCCCAAAATCAAAGAGTGATATGCGAGTCCAATAAAATAAAAAATCAAGGCAGATGTATAATCTCTGCCTTGATTTTTTTAGCATTGATAAAAGCTTGCTCGGTTTATTAAGCGCTGAATGTCCGCGAGCTTGGATGTCGCTTATATTATTCCAAGCTCAACAAAATCACATCGTTTGTCTCAATGGTCAGTTTTACAATTGTTGAGCCGCCGCTTGCCGAAAACGGAATCTCTTCTGCTTTAAGGGCAGTTTTTGCTTTTATTTCCGCCACCTGACTCTTTGTCAGGATATCCGGGCTGCCGAGAGCCTCCCACTCGGCTTTTGGGTTGCAGTGATTGTTGTCTATAATTTGCGCCGTTACCGATTTTGCGGAAATGTTTATTTCAACTTCAATTTCCGTTTTCTCGGATTTGCCGTAATCATTATCCTGCGCATATATCAGCACCTGAACCTTTTTTCCGTCGGTAAAAGCGGCGTATTCTATGTCGGAATTGCGGCTTTCGGGCAGGACGAGCCTGCTTTTGTGTAATCGAGAAAGAATTTTAAATGCCCAGAAGTTCGGTTTAGGTATGCCGCAGTTGCTGACAAGTCCGAATCCGCCGTGAAACGGCGTGCCGAGCATGAACTGTTCTTCGTAGATATCGGAACAGCACCAGAACATTGTCCCCATAAGCCGGGAATCGGTATCCACACAGGTTTTTGCAATAAAGGCTGCGGAGTTTTTCTCGTCATGAATGGGTGAAGCGAATACGGCCATGCTGTTCCATTCGGTGATTATGAGAGGTTTGCCGTTCACCTGCTCCAAGGCTTTTTTGTCGAGCTCATTCAGAACGCCCCTGCGCCATGTTTTGTAGATGTCCGGACGGAAGAACATTTCTTTCATCGTTTTTGAAAGCCCGATTTTATTTTTTGCCGCGTTTTTGGCGATACTCATCATCCTGAAAGCGTCTTTGGCGGAAAATGTGTTTCCAAAAGCGTCGCCGGGATAGTGATGCGTCGAAATGAAATCGCAGGGAACATCATTTTTGCGGCAATATTCAGTAAAATCTTCTATCCACAGGCAGGCGGATGATGACGGACCGCCGACGCACAAGTTGCTGTTGACGGACTTTACCGCCCGCGCAGTAGAAGCGTAGAGGCTGAAATAGTCCTTCTGACTGCCTTTGAAGAAAATGGCGAGGTCGGGTTCATTCCATACTTCAAAATACCAGCTTTCAATCTCTTCGCTGCCGTAATATTCCGACAGGAATTTAATGAATTTCTTTATGAAATCCACCCATTTGTCCATTGATTTCGGGCGGGTTATGTTGTTGAGATAGCGTATTCCGGTTTTCTTTCCGCTTGCGAGTGCGCCGGGCATAAACGAGAGCTCAACAAACGGTTTCATTCCGCAGGCGAGAACATTGTCAAAAACATCGGCAATTTGTTTGAAATTTATCTCATCTATCTTGTCTGAAAACGGCACAGCGGCAAAAGGCTTGTAATCCGAGAGCCGCTGAAAGCAGAGCATATCGTCATCAAATATGCCGTGAAAGCGAATGTATTTCATGCCGAGCTCATCGTGAACGAGCTTTGCATGGTCGCAAACATCCTTTCTGTGCAGCTGGAAGGCATGATCGTTGCCGACTCCGAACTGCCAGGAGAAATTAGTAGGAACGGTTTTTGCGTTTTTATTTACTGTGATTTTCATATGCACCTCACAAGAACTTTCACTATCTGCTTGACGCTGTGCTGAAGCGCGGCTTTTGATATCTCGTTGCGTTTGACAGCTTTTAATATCATACGGAAGTGTTTTTTGCTGCCGGGGGTGAGCAGATTCGTGCCGGCACAGACGCTTCTTATGCTGTCAGCGGTGTCATAGGATCCCCAGTCTGTCATAACAAAGCCGTCAAAGCCCCACTCGCCGCGTAAAAGGTCATTTAGCAGTGCGGAGTTTTCGCATGGATAGATACCGTTTACCGGGTTGTATGATGTCATGACACAGCCTGGCTTATACAGAGAGAAAGCTTTGTCAAATACTCGCAGATAAAGGTCGCGCAGGGTGTTCTCGTCAATTATCCCGTGCGCCGATTTGCGCTCGAACTCCATGTTGTTGGCGATAAGATGCTTGTATGTCGCTATAACTCCGTTTTCCTCTAGCCCTCTCGCCTGATATGCCATTAAAGTTCCCGTCAGTATCGGATCCTCCGAGTAATATTCCGGATGGCGTCCGCAGAGAATGTTACGGTGAAGGTTTCCGCCGGGGCCGAGATTTATTGAAATGCCGTTCTCTTTTGACTCGTCCGCAAGCACTTTGCCCACTTTATATGCGAGGCTTTTGTTGAATGTCCCGGCGAGCAGATTGCTTGACGGAAATCCGGTCGTAGGACGGTTGAGATTGACGCAGCAGTTGCCGTCGCTCATGTACAGCGTCGGCACACCCAGACGCTTGCTTGACGCGAGTTTTCCGGCAGATCCGTTTTTGCCGGGACCCCAACAGGAGCCGTTGCAGACGGTAAAATCCGCCAGCTCTCTGAGCGAAAACTGTGAGACGAAGTCATCAAGTTTAGTCAAATCATTCTTGACATCGGAAAGCGTTATGGTACTGCCTCTGTATCGGGGCAGCTCATTGTAAGAGGGACTTGTATATTCGGCGTGAACTGCTATGGTTTTTTTAGCCTCAGTGATTTTTGTTTTGTCCGTGCGGACATTGCCGTTTTCGTCAACACCTGTTATTTTCTCTGCCTCACGGCAGACGGATACGGTTCTTTCACAGACTACATCGTCTTCAAGGACGAAAGAACAAATTGTTTTGATCTTGTCCGCTTCGCCGCCGACCATAACATCGTATTGACCTTTGGAGAGAATGAACGCGTGAATGTTTTTGTCATAGTGCGAAAAATCTTTCTGCGGTATATCGATCGTCAGTGTTTGGCTTTCGCCTTTTTTCAAAAGTGCTGTCTTTTCAAAGCCGCAGAACAGCTTTGCGGGTCTCGGTTCATTCCCGCGCGGCGCTTTGACATAGACGAGAACAGAGTCCTTTCCGGGAACATCGGAGTTATTTGTAACTTCTGCGCTGACGCGGAGTATGCCGCCTTCAAATGATGCGGAGGAGCGGACGGAAAAGTCGGAATAAGACAGTCCGCGACCGAAGTAATAAGCGGCGTCTTTTTTGAACGAGTCAAAGTAGCGGTAGCCGACAAATTCCTGCTCCTCGTAATATACGCTTGCGCCGAAGCGCTTTCCGTCGTCGGAGTAGAGCGGAGAGTTGTCATCGAGATTGATGAAGTTTTTTGCGGACGGTGAGTCGTAATAGTCTATCGGCCATGTGTCGGCAAGCCTGCCGGAGGGATTGACTTTTCCGCAGAGAATATCAATAAGGCTTTCGCTGCCGCGCTGGCCGCTGAAGCCTGTCCATATAACAGCAGACGCACCGAGACCGCGGATGAACCCCATCTCGATAGGATATCCGGTGTTCAGAATGATTATAAGATTTTTATACTTTGCGGTGGCTTCGCTGAGTGCCGCCTTTTCTTCGTCTGTTAGATAATATTCACCCTTTATCGGTCGGTTGTCTTTGTTTTCACCCGATCCGCGGGAAATAAAGAACAGAGCCGTCTCGGCGTTATCACGTATGCTGAGTGCCCCTGAATGTTCGACGGCTTCTGGAACGGTCAGCGTCCAGCGCGGCTTTATGAGGCTTGCGCCGATTGCCGTTATACGAAAATCATTGTAAGCCCCCAGCAGTTTTATTGAACTGCCGCTGCCAAGCGGGAGAATGCCGTTGTTTTCGAGCAGGACGATGCCCTCATCGGAAACCTCTTTTGCCGCTTGCTCATTTTCTTTGTGCAGACCGTCATCAATCGGCTTGGGCGGGGTTTTGAATCTGAAGGTGCAGTCGGGAAAACGTCTGCCGTCAATATCTCTATAGCCGCTGAGCTTTACGGTGTAGGTCTTGTCAAAGTCCTGAGCCGCTTCGCCGACGGGCAGGAGATATATGGGCAGGGGTGAGAAATCAAATTTGACGCACTTGCCCTTTGAAACGGGCTTGCCGTTTACCGTGGCTGTTCCGTAGCCGTCGTCGGCTATCATTTTTGTGCAGACTATGGGCAGGCTGCGGGGCGCTGCACAGTTCATTGCAAACATCCCGTTGTCAATGTCATAAGGATTATATTTTTTTGCCAGTACAGTGAAGAACAGTGGCATTTTATTTCAACTCCATTTTCAAAAAATCTGCTTTTCCTTTGCCTCGATATACTAAATACAGGGCATCAGTTTTTTCTCCGGGATCTATTTTGACGGAAAATATTTTCCATTCCGTCGATTGAGAAAGAGGAATAATTCCAACAGTTCTGTCTCCGATTTTTATATCCATCCTGCCGTTTGCATTTCTGACAGTAACAGAAATGCAGACGGGCTTTTTGAAATTAAAATATTTGAAACCGATGACGGTGCCATTGGTAATTGCCGTTACAAAGCTTTCGCCGTTTCGCGACGCGATGTTGGGCTGTCTGTCTCCTTTGCCGTTTCCCTGAACATTTTTAGTGCGGCGGTTATACAGATTGCAGCACAGAGCGGCGGAATATTCGCCAGCTGCCGGCAGGGGAGCACCGACACCCTGTGTGGTTATCTCAACCTGATTTATTGTTCCGTCTGCGTTTATTGTTACGGGTTCCGCGCAGGCTTGACGGGAGAAATCCGTATTGTTCGTGCAGCGGTGATAGAAAACATAATATTTTCCGTTAATCTGTTCTATCGAGCCGTGTATCGTTCCTGCGGGAGCTTTTCGTTGCTTGTTGCCGCGATAGCCGAGGTCGCTGTTTGAAATAATAACGCCGCGATATTGAAAACCTCTGTCCGGAAAATTGCTTGTCGCGTAGGCAAGCTCGTTGTTCTCGCCGGATGAGTATATCAGATAATACAAATCGTTTATTTTTCGTATGCATGGAGCTTCATAAAACGGGTGGCGGTAAAGCTCGCTCGATTTATCCGCAGTAGTCTTGCTGTCGAGAACCGCCTTCGGTTCGCTCTTTACCGTACACATATCATTTTCAAGCTCGACAACTGCGCAGGAAAGTATGCTTGGTTTTGTTTCCGTCACCTCGCGATACGAGCGGTTGGTCAGTTTGCTGAGCACAAAACGGTAGAGCGGAGAAAACACTTTACTTCTGAAATCTCTGCCGAGCCCCCATCCGTAATAGAGCCATATTCTGCCGTTGTCGTTTATGACTGCGGGGTCGTTTGTAAGAAACTTCAAAACCGGAGTGCCGTTTTTATATTTGATATCGCTGAGATATTCAAACGGACCGTCGGGACTTTCCGAAACGGCGACAGACATCGAACCGAATGCAGATGTGTTCGGCCCCGCAGCGAAATAGTAGAGATAATATTTCCCGTCATTTCCTCTTACGCAATCTGGTGCATAGTAATCTGCAAGGCGACCGTCGCGGCTTCTCGGATCCTGAGATTTCAGGTAGACTTTTTCTTTGCAGCTCCAAGACGAAAGGTCTGAGACGGGAGCCGACCAGACGGAGTAATCCTGCACACAGAATCTGTCCGAGTTTTCGGCATCGTGACTGCCGTATAGATATACCCTGTCACCGAAAACATGAGCTTCACCGTCGGGAATATATTCATTTAATGGAAAAAGCGGATTCATGGTATTATCTCTCCGTTTGTTTCGATAATCTTTTTATAATGGTATGCGGAATTTTTAGGTGTGCGCTTGAGCGTTTTATAATCGACATATATGAGCCCGAACCTCGGCTCGTAGCCCTCTGCCCACTCAAAGTTGTCCATAAGCGACCAATGCTGATATCCGAAAACCTGGACTCCGTCATCGATGGCTCTTCTGACATTTGAAAGGTAGTCATTCATAAAGCCGATGCGCACATCGTCCCTGACTTCTCCGTCCGTTATGCTGTCGTTGTTTGCCATGCCGTTTTCGGTTATGATTATCGGCAGGCGGTATCTGCGATAAAGGAACTTCAAGGTCCAGTAAATCGAGCGTCCGTCTATTACCCAACCGAGCGAGGTGGTGTTGAGCTTTGATTTGTCAATGCTTTTGTCGCCGCCCCAGGCGGAATAATTGAATGCCTCATAGTGGTTGACGGCAAGAAAATCAAAATCTGTTTTAAAGCGAGGCATATCACTTTTATGCGTCGCGTAAACACAGTAGGCTGTGACGGGCTTTCCCAGAAGAATGGGATCCATCCACCAGCGGTTGTTCATCGTGCCCATAGTCACATTGAACGATTTGTTGTACGCTTCTTCTACGCTCTTCGGGTCTGATTCATCATTGGGTATAAACGCGCCCGACGCGAAAGAGAGACCTATAAGCGGCTTCTTTTTTGCGTATTTTCTGATGGTTTCGACCGCCCGACGATTTGTGAGCATAAATATCTTCGTGAACTTCGGCAGGGCAAGATAGCGGTGCTTGAACGGCGCATGAACTCCCTGCATATAGCCGTTCATGAGAAAACAGGACGGCTCGTTGAAGGTTATCCAGTATGTTACTCTGTCGGACAGAGCCTCGACGACTGCTTTTACATAGAAAGCAAAGTCGTCTATAATATCTTTTTTCAGCCAGCCGCCCTTTTTATATTGCCAGAGCGGCAGATCCCAGTGGTAGAGCGTAACGAGCGGCTCGATTCCGTTTTTAATGAGCTCATCAACGAGATTGCTGTAAAATTCAAGTCCCTTGGGGTTGACCTTGCCGTCTTGGGAGATAACTCTCGGCCAGGATACGGAGAACCTGTATGATTTCAGCCCCAGCTCCTTCATCAGAGCGATATCTTCCTTGTACCTGTGATAATGATCGCAGGCGACATGGCAGTTGTCGCCGTTTTTTATTTTTTCTTTCGGAGCTTCATCCCATATGCTGGGAGTTCGGCCGTCCGAATCATATCCGCCCTCGATCTGCGGTGCGGCTGTCGCGGCTCCCCAGAGAAAGCCGTCGGGAAAAGCATTTTTGCTCACGAGTTATCCTCCTTGCTTGTTGTAACGGTGAAGTTCAGCAGATTCAATTTGCCGGAGCCTTCGAAACGAAAATACAAGGCCGACTCGGCAAGAGAGAAACGAATACCTGTCTTTGCCCGCCGTGTATTTGGACGAATATCTATTTCTCCGATACAATCGCCGTCGATCTGTGTGAACAGGCGAAGTTTACCGCGTGCTCTGCCGCTGACAGAAGCAATGATGCCGGCGGCATCGGACAAATCAAGATATTTATAACCGGTAACAGTTTTGTCTTTTATATTTGCAATATATTGGCATGGATCACATTCACGGTATTCTCCTTTTTGGGTTATGTACGGATAAGAGCGCTTGTTAGTCTTTGTTGTTTTGCACGCGCCCTGTTTTCCGTACAGCACGCAGGCAATCCCCGCTTCATATGTATAGCCTGTCACCAAACACATGAGACTCTCTGTCGGGAACATATTCCCATGAGGGCAGATATGGATTTGTAACTGCATTGTGCATATTAAAACTCAGCCTTTCTTTATATCCGGCAGCTTGCTGCGTGCCGCCCGCTTGAGAACGAATATGTGCTTGAATCCGACAGGGTAAGGCTACATTTTGTTGATACGGGAACTTCTATTTCTATCTCAAAATTGCCGTCTTTTATTGTCCATTCTATCTTTATCATTCCGTATGGCGTTTTTGTTTCACCTTTTGCATGGGTGAGCCCGCCGCCGACAATCGGCTTTACGGTAAAGCTCTTATATCCGCCGGCATTTGCTTCAAGCCCGAGAACCCTGCGGTAGAGAAATGCGCCGACTGCGCCATAGGCGTAATGGTTGAACGAGACCATGCTGTTTTCGCCCTCAACATCGCTGCCGCTGAGGTTGTCCATGTTCACGCTGCCGTTTGGTCTGAGCGCGTCCCACTGCTCCCAGGTTGTCGTTGCGCCAGCCTTGACGCAATAGAGCCATGAAGGACATGTGTCCTGAAGCAGCAGGCGGTAGGCGGTGTCAATGTATCCGTTGTCTGCGAGAGCAAACAGCAGATACGGCGTGCCGGTAAATCCGGTGCTCAGGTGATAATCATTTTCAATGACAAGGCGGTTGAGATTCGCTGCCATGTTTTTCTTCTCTTCTCCGCTCACCATTCCGAAATGCAGCGGCAGAACATATCCGGTCTGAAATTCTCTTTTCAGCTTTCCGTTTCCGTCAGTAAAAGTTTTTCTGTATGCTAAAGATATTTCGTCTTTTAGCTTTCGGTAATATTCTGCATCGTTTTTGTAGCCAAGCAGCGAGGCGATTTCCGATACGATGGCGCAGGAGTTTGCGTAGTAAGCCGTGGCGACCCACTTGCCCTTGCCCATCCAGTCCTTTATTCCCTCTCCGGGAGCGCACCAGTCGCCGAACTGGAACAGCCATTTCCAGATATGCTTTCGATATTTTCCGGGACCCGAAAGACTTGCCCAGAATTTGACGGCTCCGAGGAACTTTTTCATAACCGGGTATTGCTCTCTGAGCATTTCAATATCCCCGCGCGCGAGATATTCGCAGTAGGGGACTATCGTGCAGCAGTCGCCCCAGCAGGCGGTGGCGACTGTCGGCGCGCTGTTGCCCTGTTTCGGAACGACCATAGGTATTCCGCCGCCTACGCCTTGTTCCGATTTGACATCGGCAAGCCATTTGTCAAGAAAACGCGAAATATCAAAATTGTAGCAGGCTGTGTCGGCGAAGACCGAAATGTCGCCCGTCCAGCCCTGCCGTTCGTCTCTCTGCGGGCAGTCCGTCGGAATATCGACAAAGTTTGACTTTCCGCTCCAGCGAATATTGCTCTGGAGCTTATTGATGAGCGGGTCTGAACATTCGAATTTTCCGATTTCTTCAAAGTTGGAGTGGATAACGAAGGCTTCAACCGTTATATTTTCGGGGTTTATCCCGGATATGCCGATATACCGAAAGCCCATGTAGGTGAGCCTCGGCGAATATTCCTGCTCTCCATCGGCGCAGACATATGTTGCGGTGGCTTTTGCGGTACGGAGAGATTTGACGCAAAGGTCGCCGTCAATGAGCAGCTCCGCGTGGCGCACCGTTACTATTTGCCCGGCTTTGCCTTTCATTTTCAGATGCACTGCTCCCGCAAAATTCTGTCCGAAATCGTAAACAGTTTCTTTTCCGTTCTTGGCAGGAAATGAATCTATCGGCTGCAGTATTTCGTGCGCGGTGACTTTGCAGCCGTATTGCGCCGAAAGATGCGGCTTGAACTTTGGCGTGTATATATCCGCATCTGACCACTTGATTTTGTTGAGGTCAACTGTTGCGTCATAAGTTTCGCCGTCATAAAAATCACCGAAACGGTAGTTCCCTTGCGTTGTGACCTGCCATGTGCCGTCGGTGACTATCTTCTCTGTTGAGCCGTCTCGATATTCGAGAAACAGCTCCATGAGGAAAGCCTGACGGTCGCAGGTGATGCGGCTTTTGCTCGAATATGTGAACCGTCCGGCAGCCCATCCGCCGCCGACAACGGCAATGATTGTGTTTTCGGCGGCAAGCAGATCACCGATATCGTATAAATTATATTGCAGGGAGTGCTTGTAGCTCGTGAATCCGGGCGCAAAGTATTCGTTTCCGACTTTTTTCCCGTTTATGTTCAGCTCATAGATGCCGAGCGCCGTCGCGGTCACAAAAGCCCGCTTAAGCGGCTTCTTGACGGAGAAGCTTTTGCGGAAGGTAAACGGGGCAGGTGAGGTATTCTTTGCAAAAGAATAGACTTTATCTGTTATCCAATTCGCTGTCCACGGCACGGACAGTCTGCCTGTTGAAAAGTCTGCTTCTTTTGAAGCGCTGCGCCCCATGTTGTCGAAAGCCGTTAATTTCACCGTATATTCTGTGAACGGCTCGAACTCAAGCCCATCAAGGACAATGCCGGTTTGCCCGGTAACTTCTTTTTTGATATCGCCGACACAAACAACTGCTCTGCTTAATTCACAGCCGTCCTGGTCGGAGTGGAGAGAAAAAGACAGTACCGGTTGAGTGTTGTCGGTGACTACATCCTTTTTTGAGTGTTCTATTTTTATTTCATCAATTTCAAACATAGTGTTTCCTCAAAACTCGTTTATCGAACCTTTGGTTATTCCGCTTTCGTTGAATGAATCAACTGCAAAATAATACTTTTCTGTTTCTTTATTTAAAAATGTTACCGTATAGTCATTTTGACCATACAAAAGAATGCTGTTATAAAGCTTATCGGGGGCGATTCCGAGACGGATGCAATATCCCATAGCATCGTTTTGACTGTTCCATGAGAGCCTTGCTTCGGTGGCGCTTGTTCTCTCGGCATTTTCGCTGGAAACCGCCGAGGGCTTTTCTCCGCCGCCGAGACCGAATACTCTGAGCCCGGATATCGAAAAATTCTGCCCGTATGGAGCACTTGCAAAGACTATGCGGATATAACGCGCCCTTGCGCGGCGAGGGATGAGCTTGTGCGGAAAAACCGTGTTCTGCGTTTCTTCGTAAGGAGCCCAATCGGTGCCGTTTGAACTGTATTCTATTCTGTATTCATAGCGGACAAGTTCTTCTTCGATATATCTCTCCTGGGTGAACGTTCCGCCGTATTCTCTCATCGGGGCGCGCTTCTTTTTTGTGAAGCAGTCGGCAAAATTTACCTGTACCGCTTCAACCTTATATTCTTTCCCGAGATCGACGCTCAGCCATTCTCCGCTGTTTCCGCTGGTTGCCGACCAAGCGCTTTTTATGCTTTCGTCAAAGGCGTTCTGCGGGTCGAATCCGCTGCGGCTTGAGGAGGCGCACGCCGTCTTGTGATAAGACAAAAGCATCCATTCCGGCTCAACGGTCAGCGGGTCAAATTTTCCGTCAGGGATGTTCTTTGGATAGTCCGCAAAATACTGGTTGCAGAACAGTAATCCGTCTTTGTCAACTCCCGCAGGCCAAAGACCGAGACGGCGTTCAAAATTATGGTTGACACCCACGCAGACCGTGGAGGCGTGCCAAAGATTTCCGGATTTGTCGCTGAATGTGCTGCCGTGACCGGCTCCGCAGGTGAATCCGGACGGAACAATGGAATACGGATTGTGCTTCTGCCATTCGAATTTGCCAAGCTGGTTATCTGAAATCAGAACCGCATCGCCGTAGGTCGGAAACTCCGTGCCGGGAGTTGCATACTGAAAATAGTATCTGCCGTTTATTTTGTTGAGAAATGCGCCCTCGATAAACGCGCCGTCTCCGACAAACAGATTGATATATTTTTGCCACAGACTGATTTTTTTGTCGGCATAGATATCCTTGTTGTCTATGCCGTGGTTCTCTTTGTCGCCGGACACTATCGGTACCTTTTTTCCGATGGGAGTCATCGTCTTTATATCCATCTCAATCGCGTAGATAGGCTCTTTTGAAGAACAGCCCCAATAGAGATATGCTTTGTTGTCTTCAAAATGAAGGTGCGGATCCCAGAATGCAAACGGCGCCGAGACAAGCTCAAAGCCCTTAAAGGGGTCGCGTGTGCGCAGTATCCTGCTTTTTTTTGAATAAGAAGAGGCGCAAAAATACAGCCATCCGTCGTGCTCACTCACATCGGGAGCATAGCCGTGTATTTCAAGCTTTCTGTCCTCGTGAAAATCCCAGTGAAACAGGTCATCCGAATAATAGAAGCCTCCGCACTTTGAGGTAAAAAGAAAATATTTGTTATTGAAGAGAATTACAGTCGGATCGGCCGCTTCCTTGTAGGCATATTTCCCGAACAGCGGATGCTGATATTTATATGCTATTTCGAGCGGATTGCAGTATAATTGCGCCATGTTGTTATTCCTCTTTTCCGCCCGTCACTTCTATGGAGAACGAGACAGGCTCTGTATTTTCGGAAGATACCGTGACGGTTGATTTGCCGTCGGCTTTCCCTGCGCGGAACACAGCGAGCGCTCTTCCGCGGTATGTATTATGATAAGGGTGGATAAAAACTTCGTCGGTTTTTGTCAGCGCGCTGCCGAATCCCTGCAGAGTGACTGCATTGCCGTCAATTTTTATGTCAACGCGCTGTTCCATATACGGAAGAAGCACTCCGTTTTTGTCGGTGAACTCAATTTCCGCAAAGCACAGAGCCTGCCCATCGGGCGGCAGAACCGAGCGGTCGGGTCTGACTGTCAGAATCGGAGCTTTTTCGCCGCTGATGAGTCGAGTGCGCCCCGTCTCGTTCTCGCTTCTGTCCAAGGCTATCGCAGTGAGCGTGCCGGGAGCGTATTTCACGGAGAACAGAGCTTTGTTTTTGCGGACTTTTTTTGTTCCTATAACCTTACCGTTGAGCTCCAGTCTGACGCTGTCGGCTGTTGTATAAACCTCTGCGACGGTCGGCTTTCCTTCAAAGCCGTGCCATGTCCAGCTGTCGAGCGCATTTGTGAACTGCCATGCGCCCTTGCTCGGCGTTTCTCCGCTATGGTTGAGCGGCCTGACTGCGAGAAACGGCTCGGTTTCCGTTCCCCATACGGTTCGGAGAAATGCCATTTGCGCCAAAGGCAGACCGGTAATGTCAATCATTCCCTGCCCGGAGAGGAGCGGAAGCCCCTTGTAGGACTGGTATGTCCATCCCATGCAGGTCTCGCCTATGTAGTCCCATGCCGACCATACGAAGTCGCCTATCAGCTGCTTGTGCCTGAGAACGCGGTTCCAGTTATACGGCAAATCGGCGGACATAGTCTCTGTGCCTATCATCAGCCGGTCGGGATATTTTTCGGCATCCTTGTCATAGCGCGAGGATGCGTAATTTAGTCCGACAATGTCAAGGGCGGGGGATATGTCGCACACTGCTTTTTCTGCCAGTCGGGTATCGCTCAGCACAAAAAATAACTTGCCGAGCTTTTCCGCCCAATAATTAAAAAATGCCGAACCGGATTGCTTTTCTTTGTAGCCTTTGCCTTCCGGCAGAGGTTCTCTTTTATATTCCTTTTTGTCGCTGTAAACGCCGATGCCAAGACGCGCATAGACGTCGAGAAGGACATTTATTCCGCAAGTGACCGGACGGGTGCCGTCGAGCGAGTGAACTGTATCGCGCATTTCGGCGCACAGCTCGATTCCGCGCTTAGAAGCCGTTTCTGTGACCTCGTTGCCGAGAGAATACATTATAACGCTCGGATGATTGTAATCGTTTTCGACCATTGCAGCGAGAACGGATTTGTAATCGGAGAGAAAATCACGCGAATAGTCATGATATTCTTTCGGTATATACCATCCGTCAAATGCCTCGTCCATGACATACATACCTATTCTGTCGCAGGCATCGAGCAGTGAGCGGGAAGCGGGGTTATGCGCCATGCGCAGAGCATTGAAACCCTGGCTTTTCAGTATTCTTACGCGGCGTTCCTCAGCATCGGCAAAAGAACAGGCACCGAGAACACCGTTGTCATGGTGGATGCATCCTCCGCGAAGCAAAGTTTCCCGGCCGTTGACAAACAGCCCGGTTTTTCCGCTCCATTCGAGAGTGCGTATGCCGAATTTTTCTGTCAATTCTTCGCCGTCTCTCGAGACCTTACAGGTATATAGATACGGCGTTTCCGCGGACCACAAGTGTGATCCGCTAATCTCAAACCGACCTTTTTGACCGCTTGCGGCAAGGCTGCCATCGGCATCGAAAATCTGTATTTCCGCGCCGTCGTCGGTATCGATTTCGATAACGGCGGGTGAGATGCCTACGGTTTTTATCTTCAGAAAAGTCGGGGCATATTTTCTTGAAATTTCAAGATATACAGGGCGGTATATGCCGCTGCCCGAATACCAGCGGCAGTTCGGAACAAGGCTGTTGTCGGCAATGACCTCAACGGTGTTTTTGCCGCTCGTGACTTTTTCGGTGAGGTCGGCGGTAAACGGCGAATAACCGTATTTGTTTTCTTTAACGGCTTCGCCGTTTACGCTCACAACTGCATTGCGGTATACACCGCCGAAGTGCAGCCGTATATTTTTGCCGATGTCACTTTCGTTGATTTGAAATGTTTTTGTGTATCTGTACTTTCCGCCCGGAAAGTATCCGCTCTGAACCGCGTTTCTGCATGAAGCATATCTCTTTTCGCCGAGCATCGCATCGTGCGGAAGACAAACGGAGAAGCTTTCACCGTTTTCTTTTGTCAGCGTCCAGCCGTCGTTAAAATCGAATATCATTTGGATTCACCATGTTTTTTGGCGAGCTTCGCCGCCTTTTTCTGTTCTTTCTTTGCCTTTGCGGCGAGATATTTGGCGTTTTCTGCCTCAAAGTTAAGTCCCTTCTTTTCACAGAGGGCTTTGAGGTCCTTTATTCTGTTTTCTTCGTATTCGCGCTCGTCGCGTTCTGCCTCCAGTCTGTCCAGCTCTTCCGGTTCGATCCACTCTTCACCTTTGGCAAGGACAGCTTCTCTCTTTCTGCGGAGCAGTTCGGCGGAAATTTCGGGCATCTTCTTTTCTACATCCACGAATGGAAGCAGAATTATGAACGCTGTAGAAAGAATAATATCGAACAGATAGAATGAGAGGGTCATGAATGCTCTGACTTTTTCGTTTGGCATAACTCCGGCAATATCAACGAAGCCGAGGCGGAGAATAGCCGATTCGTATCCGCCGGCAAACGGTGCATATATAAGAGTCATAACAGCAGTGACAATACCTGTGCCGAGAAGTCCCTCAAGGCGGATATGCGACTTGTATTCGATGCTGTCAAATGCAAAGCAGGTAAGCGTTGCAAATATATATGCGTTGGGAAGCCAGCCGAGGTTTCTTAAAAGTCCCGCTATCAGAGCAGGAATCATTTTATCCGGGAATATCCAGCCGATGATGCTGCCGATAAGCACGAGCGAATATCCGCCGACGGTCAGATTCTTTATTCCGACTTTTTTGGATATCGGATATATCAGGAAAGCACCGATACCGAGCGGAACTCCTGTTACGATCTGATAGATCATCTGCATGAAATCGTTGTTGATGCCGCCGAGCATATATTGAATATAGAAATATTGAACGTTTCCGCCCTTGTAGTTGTCAACAATTCCTCCCAGAAGCCCAAGAAAAGTCAGAATGACCCAGTATTTGTTGGTGAACAGTGCTTTCATCTGTTCTTTAAGAGGAATATTGTTTTCTCTGTCAATTCCCTGTTCGAGTGCGATATCTTCGATAATGCGCTCTCTGGTGAAATAGTACTCCATGAGCACAAGCGGAACGGCGACTATCGAAAGGATTATCATAAGTATAGCATATCCTTTGATATCATACTGGAGCCATAACGGGATAATGACCGAAGAGACAAGCATTCCGATGAGTATGCCGGAAATGAGAGTCCACGACATTTTGCGTATAAAAGTCAGCTGAGCTTTCTCTTTGGCGTTGTGAGTTGAAAGAGATACTATGTTGTCGCGGAACAGGTAAAAGTAGGAGGTTCCGATTGTATGATAGCATATGAGCAGGGTGAAGAAATAGTACCAGTAGTTATCACCCAGAGTATTTCCCGAAAACAGGAAGATGGTCGCCGCTATTGCAACGGAACAGAATCCGAAGATCAGATACCACGGACGGAGTCTGCCCTGCTTTGACTTTGTGTGCGAAATGAGCCACGACACCAAGAGACCTGTAGCGACGGCAAGAATCTTTGCAACAGTCATTACCATCTCATATTTTTTGCCCATTGCGGATATCATCGCGGCGTTGCCTTCGCCGTACATTGCGCCGACCTGCTGAGTGAAAAATTTTTCAACGAGCGCGGCGACGGTGTTGACAACGAGAATGAGTCCGAGGGGACCGATGAGGTGCCCAAGGTATTTTTCTTTCCATGACACCGAGCAGGTTTTTATCTTTGAATCAAAAAACTTTGTATTTAGTATGCTTTTTTCAAGCAAGGATATTTCTTTCATAAGTTCACCCTTTTATCAATATGTGCCGTCGAAGTGTTATTTCGATACTTTGTTGAAATCTATTTTGATAGTTGTTTTTCCGCCCTGTTCAAATGTTACCGGAACGGAGAAAACGCCGTTTTGACCTTTGAATGTCTTGCTTTTTCCGGCGGCAACGCCTATGTTGCCGTTTTCACTCTGGTTTTTAGGTGTGAGGGTCAGCTCCGTTCCATCGTCATTGATCTCCCAGAAACCGTCGCTCCACATGGAATATTTTCCCGCAAACTGGGCGCAGTGAAGCTCGTAGATTCTGCCTTTTTCACCCCATTCGTTTGCGTCAGAGGTGTTTCTGAGCAGTATGTATGCATCGCCGACGACTCCCGCCCATATCTTGCTTTCGGAATCGGATCGCAGAATGTCGCCCTTTTTATCCTTTATGAAGGCAAACTTGCCGACAGAAACAGACGGCTGTTTTGCCGGGACGGCTGTTGTTCCGCTTGAAGAGGCATCTGCTTTTGTCTCTTCAATGGATGCGGATTCGGAATCTGTTTGCGGTGCAGTGGAGTCCTGCGGAGCCGCAGATGGGTCCTCAACTTGAGCTTCAACGCTTCCCGAGGATGCGTCGGTGGTATCGGTTTCGATGTTCTTCTGGTCGCGGCAGCCTGCAAATAAAGCAAGCATCGCCAGTGAAAGAAGCGCGCAGATAAATTTTTTCATATATGATCCTCCTGTTTTTTGATTTTGCTCTTTTGCTGTGATTTTAGACGCGGCAAACACACAATGCCCAAAATCAGTCAACAAAATCTGCAAAAAATAATCATTATACATTGATTTTAATCAAAAACAGTTGAACAGTATTTCACTATCGGGTATAATATTATAAAATAAGGTTCGCGGGGGTGTTATTTGTGGATGACAGAATAAATAATATATGCAGTTTATTTTACGCTTCACATTATATACCGCTGGCGGTGTATGAAGAAAGGACTATAGTACATATTTTTTCGTCGGCGGGTAGCAGTCTCGATTTGTTTTCTTTGTTTGAGGCTCAGTCGTTTTCCGCCGAGCAGACTATGTATATCCTGACTTTGCCTGAACAGGGGACGTATGGGCAGATAAAAATAAAAAACAGTCCGATGAGAGTGCTTCTCGGTCCGGTTTTTCCGACGCCTATCACGGAAGATACGGTTATGACTGTTGCGCGAAGAAATTTAACGGATAAAAAAGATATGGATGCGTTGGCGGAATTTCTGTATTCCATTCCGAATTGCTCATATAATCAGTTTGTGAACCTTACCGCGCTTCTGAATTTTATTATCAACGGTGAGATGTTTGACATTGCGGAGCAGTTTCTTGAAGAATCGTCGGATGTAGGAAACAAGCTTGCGGTTACATATACCGAGGACTTGTACAAATCACAGGACGAGCAGGTTCTGCACGGAACATATCAGTTTGAAAATATGCTCCTCTCATTTGTAAGGGACGGCGAGACAGACAAACTGAATGCGTTTTTGACCTCCACTGCGAAAACAACGCACCTGCGGGAGGGAAAACTTGCAGAGGCGCCGCTGCGTCAGGCAAAAAATCTTTTGATAGGCGTAGCAACCATGGTCGGCAAGGTCGGCGCTATCGGCGGCGGGCTCGGAGTTGAAGAGACTTATCGCCTTATCGATCTGTATATCCAGGAGTGTGAAAAGACCTCCTCAACAGAGGAGGTTAAAGTGCTGCAGTACAATATGCTTCTTGATTTCACGGACAGGGTTGCACAAGTGAAGGCCCCGCGGAATGCGTCGAAAGAGATATATGCCTGCATGCAATATATTCAAAATCACACAAACTGTCAGATAGGAATAGATGATGTTGCGGGATTCATCGGAAAGAGCAGGACATATGTAACAAAAAAATTCAGGCAGGAAACCGGAGAAAGCATTACAGATTTTATTATAAAAAGTAAAATAAGAGACGCCAAAAGGCTTCTCAGATACTCTAACCGAAGTCTGTCGGAGATCAGCACCCATCTTTGCTTTTCAAGTCAGGCGTATTTCCAAACCGTGTTTAAAAAGTCTACGGGTATGACGCCGAATGAATACAGGAATGTTCACAACGAAAAGTGATTGGAACTTGAGGAAAATCGAAATTTTAAAGAAAAAATGAGATTCTTAGCAGTTAATCAAAAAATACAGAAAATAATAAAGACGCAGTGTTGGATGTACAGAATGGATTCATCATCAAGCAGACGGTCGATAGGATAACCGTCTGCGATAAATATATGCAAATAAAATTCAAATGCGGGGTGACATTCGCCCGTCAATATGTAGAATAAAAAGAATGAACAGCGCCTCGAAATGTCTTATACAGCATTTCGAGGCGCTGATTGCGATTTTTATTGCGGATATTTCTTCAGAAAGTGGTGGAAATAATCACAACGATATGTTACAATTCCGATGAAGAGGGAAGATGAATCATGATTTTTGCCGCCTTTTTCTTTTTATTGAAAAGATGCGTTGTTGAATATAGGAGTAATAATGTAATTTGTGCTTGAAAGAGCAGTTGATACACACAACATGCGGTTCAGCTTTCGCTGTGCCCACTCACATCCACGTACTCTGCAATGAATATAAATTCTCAAGCATGTCTCAACACAGATTTTTAATGCTGTGTTACGGCGCAAGGCTTTCCGAGCCTTTTGTGTCTTACACGCAGCGGAAAGGAACGGTCATAACAATGAAAGAAAACCAAGAAAAGAAATCAAGGCTTTCCGGATTGGGTGCCACGCTTCAGCTCGGGAATAAGCCGCTTTGGAAGGAACGCGTGTCATATTTCTTCGTGAACCTCGGAAACATCCCTATAATGACCATGGTCAACGCATACCTTTCGATTTTCTATACCGACACACTCGGTATGGACGCAAAGGTCGTCGGAACAATGTTTTTGATCGCAAGAGTTTTTGACGGAGTGAATGACCCGTTCATCGGTTATTTCATTGACAGAGCGCCAAACTCAAAGTTCGGAAAATTCAGACGAATTCTTATTGTCGGAACGATCATCTGCACCTTGAACTATGCCGTGGTATGGATGGGTCCGGCATATGTTTCGGACTCGATGAAGGTTATGGTTGCCTATATTTCATATATGCTTATCGGTGTGACCTTCCCCGTTATGGACATTTCACTCAACAGTATGCTTCCTGTAATGACAAACGATATGGAGGAGCGAAATTTCCTTGCAATGCTAAAAAATTTTGCTTACGGTCTCGGCGGTGGACTCAACCTCATAGCTCCTATTGTTTTCGCAAAGTTCAACTCTTCCGTCAAGGGCTATAATATTATGAATCTGCTTGCTATGGGAATCATCCTTTCGTGCTCGCTCGGCGGAATCACGGGCATTCATCAGCGAGTCGAACCGCTCAAGGATGCCGGATATAAAGCAAAGGATGTTTTAAGAATCATTAAATTGAAGCCGCTTATCGCTTTCTTCATCGGCGGACTCATTGTTCAGACTGGACTTGCGTTCGTTGCAACGTCGAATCCATATTATGCAACGCACGCGCTCGGCTCGATCGGAAAGCTCACGATTATGAATACGGTCGCAATTGTCGGCGGCCCCGTCTCATTGCTTGCCGTTCCGCTCGCGAAGAAGATTGGAAAGCGCAGGATTTATGCTTGCGGAATGATCGTCACGGCGATCGGTTGTCTCGTTCGCCTTGTTGCGGTCAACGACAAAACGAGCGGCCTTGTCGCCGCCTGCGTCTCAAGCGTAATTTGCAGCTGCGGAACAAGCTTTGCACAGCTTTTGTATTATTCGATTCAGGCGGATAATATCGACTATGTGGACTACAAGCTCGGCCTGCGTGCTGAGGGCGTGATTGCCGCAGCGACCTCAATGATTACAAAAATCAGCAACGGAATAGGCGCAGCTTTTTCGCTTTACGTTCTTTCATGGACAGCAAACGGCGACGGTTCATACACAAAGTTAGGCCTCAGTCTTGCCGACGGCTTGATTCCGGGTATAGTGGTTTTTGTTGGTGCGATTGTATTCTTGTTGCTTTACAGAATCAACAATGCGGAAGCCGAAAAAATTCAGGCGGTGCTTTCGGAAAGACGGGAGACGGCGGAAAATGAAACTTAAAAATATCCGAATCGATGATCTGTGCGGTTTTGCCGTGACAGACAGTGAAAATCCGCGCTTCACTCTTGAAACCGAAAACGAGCTTGAAAACGCTTTTATTTCTTCATATTCCCTCAAGGTCAAAAGTGACGAAGCTGTCCTTTGGCAGACAGAAGAGCAAAGCTCTACTGTCGACAATATCGTTTATGGCGGAAGAACTCTTCTTCCGTGCACGGTTTATACGGTAGAAGCGACGGTTTGTGACAATTACGGAAACAAAGCCGAAAAAACGGCGGAGTTTGAAACGGGCTTTCTTTCCGGTGATTTTTCTGCGGAGTGGATAACGAAGCCGAACTATCACGTCGGTTTCGGAAAAAGCCCCATTCCGCTCGTCTTCAAACGTCAGTTTTTGCTTTCGGGTAAGGTGAAAAAAGCGCGGCTTTATTCAACTGCGTTAGGAATTTATTCATTCACGCTTTGCGGAAAAGAGATTTCCGACGACCGCTTTGCTCCCGGTTTCACGAGCTTTGAAGACCGACTTCAATATCAGGTTTATGACATTGCGCCGTTTCTCGAAGAGAAAAACGAATTGGTTTTCACCGTTGCGGGCGGTTGGGCGGTCGGGATTTTCGGCCTGAATAGAAGTAATAAGCTCGGCGCCGACAGGCTCGCGCTCAAAGCACTTGTTCAAATCGAATATGACGATGGGCGAAAAGACGAAATTAAAACCGACGAAAGCTGGCTCGTCACCGCTGACGGGCCTGTCAGAGACGTGTCGTTTTATAACGGAGAGATATTCGACGCAACGAAAACCTTAAGCAAGGCGATCTTCGAAAATGCCGAAAAAGAGAAGCCCCGTATTTCTCCGCGCCTCGTCGCATCGTACGGAAAATTTGCAAAAATAATCGAAACGCTCGAACCGAAAGAGATTCAAAAAAGCCAAAACGGCTATATCTATGATTTTGGTCAAAACTGCGCCGGAGTTCTCGAACTTGAAATTAAAGGGAGAAAAGGGCAGAGGATAACCGCTCGACATGCGGAGGTTCTTTTGAACGGCGAGCTTTTTACAAAGCCGCTGCGTTCGGCGAAAGCAAAGCTTGAATATGTTTGCGGCGGAGAAGAAGAGACCTACTGCCCGAAATTTACCTTTATGGGTTTTCGTTATGCCGAGCTTTGCGGAATTGAGCCTGAAAACGTCAAGGTCAGAATGAAGGTTATTTCCTCGGTTGACGAGGAAACGGGAGACTTTTTCTGCTCCAACGAAAGCATTAACCGCCTTCAAAAGAATATTAGATACAGCGGTTTTTCAAACTTCCTTGAGATCCCGACCGACTGTCCTCAGCGCGACGAAAGACTCGGCTGGACGGGCGACATCTCCGTTTTTGCTTCGACGGCGTGTTTCAACTTCAATATGAACCGCTTTCTCAGAAAGTGGCTTATTGATGTGAAGGCACAGCAGACAAAAGACGGAGGAATCCCCGTCGTTGTTCCTCGGGTCAAACATTTCGGCGGAACAAAGATTACGGCCGGCTGGTCCGACTGTGTTTTCCTTGTCCCGTGGGCGCTTTATCAAAACAGCGGGGACAAAACCATTCTTGAAAAGTTTTATCCGATGATGAAAAGATATCTTTCGGGAGTCGAAAAGAAAGCGGCGGCGTTTTCATCGGGGGAAAGGCGATACATTTGGTCGCACGGATTTTCTTACGGCGATTGGTGCGCTCCGAACGAAAATCAAAAGCAATGGATGGCAAAAAAGAAGTGGATTTCAACCGCATATTATGCCAACGATTGCGCCCTCGCATCAAAAATTGCGACCATCCTCGGTCTTGAAGAGGAGGCTAAGGCGTTTCAAGAAAAGCGAAAGTGCATTGAAAACGCATATCGGAACGTTTTTACCGACAAAAAAGGAACGCTCAAAAACGAGTTTCAAACGGCCTATGTTTGCCCGCTGTATTTTGGAATGGTGAGCGGAGAGGAAAGAAAAAAATATGCTGAAAACCTTTTAAGACTCGTGAAAGAAGCCGATAATCATCTTTCCACCGGCTTCCTCGGAACACCATATCTCCTTTTTGCCCTTTCGGACAACGGATATATAAATGAAGCATATGACCTTTTACTTCAGGATACCGTCCCGTCGTGGTTATATGAAGTCAAAGCCGGGGGAACGTCAATTTGGGAGCGTTGGGACGCGCTTCGACCCGATGGAACCGTCAATCTCGGAAAAGATTCGGGAAGCGGTTTGGTAAACGCTGTCGGCGGAGGAATGGTTTCTTTCAACCATTATGCGAACGGTGCAGTCGGCGATTGGTTATATAGGCGCGTCGCGGGACTCGAAGCGATTGAGCCGGGCTACAAAAAATTTAAGGTTGCACCCCTCGTCGGAGGCGGACTCACGAGCGTGTCATGTTTCAAAAAGCTTTCGAGCGGAACTATCAAAATCAATTGGAATTTTGAAAACGGCGTTTTTGTCCTCTCGATTAATGTTCCGTTTAACACGAGCGCTGTCATCACGCTGCCCGACGGAAAGAGCTTTGAAGTTTCAAGCGGAAAATATGTGTACAGCGTTGAAATGTGAGCAATATTATTTAAAAAGCCATGTGATGACATAACCGAATAATATAAAAACATATAGGCGCAGCCGATGGATTTTACGTCAGCTGCGCTTGGCTTTTTAGACAAAATGAAAAACCCTGTAAGCGTCTAATCGTCGAAGAATGTTAACCGTAAGCTAAAGTTATAAAAAATCAAAGAGTTCCTCAGCGTACCTACGGTGAAAGCACCTATATTTTTTTCAATTAAGCGCACCTTCGGTGTATGAAAAATGAAGGCGCTTTGCTAATGCAGTGCGGTAACCCGCATGAAAATCAAAGCGCGCGCTTCATGGAGTGTAACGAATATCACATTTAGAAAACAGAGCAGCAAGACTTAAATCTTCCTGCTCTGTTTCGCTTTACACACTTGTCTAAACCTCCTCTCCGCCACTTGAAGAAATTCTGCATTTGTGGTATCATATTAAACTGCGGGTGAATATGTTTGCCCGCGGATATTTATTACAATATTGCACCCGACAGGATGAGTCGGTGCAACGCAAAACGGGAGAAAAAGATGATAACAGTATCCGATCTCAGCTTCAATTTCGGCACACAGACCCTGTTCAAGGGCGTCGATCTCAAATTTACGCCCGGCAACTGCTACGGTATAATCGGAGCAAACGGCGCGGGCAAATCAACATTTCTGAAAATACTTTGCGGTGAGCTTGAGCCGTCGCACGGTTCGGTTATAATCCCGCCGACGGTCAGGATGTCGGTGCTGCGCCAGGATCACTATGCCTTTGACGAATACACCGTGCTCGACACCGTTATAATGGGCAACCGCCGCCTCTACGATATAATGAAAGAAAAGGACGCGCTCTATGAGAAGCCGGATTTCAGCGAGGAGGACGGAATGCGCGCCGCCGTGCTCGAGGAGGAGTTCGCCGAGCTCGACGGCTGGGAGGCGGAGTCCGATGCGTCGAAGTTGATTCAGGGCCTCGGCCTTGACGAGAGCCTGCTCTATGAGCAGATGTCGTCTCTCTCGGGTTCGCAGAAGGTCAAGGTGCTGCTTGCACAGGCGCTTTTCGGAAACCCAGATATAATCCTGCTCGACGAGCCTACAAACGACCTCGATATAGCCGCCGTCAAGTGGCTTGAGGACTTCCTGAGCGAGTATTTCGGAACGGTCATTGTCGTCTCGCATGACCGCCATTTCCTAAATAATGTCTGCACGAGAATAGTCGATATCGATTATTCCGAGATAAAGATGTATGTCGGCAACTACGAATTCTGGTACGAGTCGAGCCAGCTTATCCAGAAGCTTATAAAACAGCAGAATAAGAAAAATGAGGAGAAGGCGAAGGAGCTTCAGGCGTTCATCGCAAGATTCTCCGCAAACAAATCGAAATCCCGTCAGGCGACCTCGAGAAAGAAGCTGCTTGATAAACTGACTATCGAGGAGCTGCCCGCGTCGAGCCGCCGATATCCGTTTGTCGGCTTCGATATGGACAGAGAAGTCGGTAAGGATATCCTCACCGTCGAGGGACTTACAAAAGAGGTCGACGGCGTAAAGCTGCTCAACAATGTCAGCTTCACCGTGCGCAAGAACGATAAAATCGCGTTTGTCGCAAAGAGCGAGCAGGCGATAACCATGCTCTTCAAGATACTCATGGAGGAGGAGGAGCCGGACAGCGGCAGCTTCAAGTGGGGACTGAGCACATCGCGCTCCTATTTCCCTGCGGATAACTCCGCATTCTTTTCCTCCGACCTCAATCTTATCGATTGGATGCGCCAATATTCAAAGGATCAGACAGAGACTTATATCCGCGGCTTCCTCGGCAGAATGCTGTTCTCGGGCGACGCGGTTTTGAAGCCCGTAAACGTCCTTTCGGGCGGCGAAAAGGTCAGATGTATGCTCTCGCGAATGATGCTCTTCGGCTCAAATGTGCTCATTCTCGATCAGCCGACGAACCACCTCGACCTCGAATCCATAACCGCCGTCAACAACGGACTGTCGGAATTTAAGGGCAATGTCCTGTTCTGCTCGCACGACTATGAAATAGTCAATACCGTGGCAAACAGGATAATCGAAATATGCGACGACGGCATTATCGACCACTCGGGCAACTACGACGATTTTGTCGAGTTCAAGGAGAGCCGCGGAATGGCGGTTACAACGCTCTGATACGGATTGATAATTCTTACGGTTTGTGGTATAATCAAAGCGGAAAATGAAAATGATTTTCGGGAAGGACAGTGAATTATGAAGAATCAGAAAACTGTCAAAAGTTCAAACAACGAAAAGGGCGCGTTGCTCTATATCGTGACCTGCGCGCTGGTTGTTATCCAGCCGCTGCTCGATATAATTTCATCTGTTGTCATCAATCTCGACAAGGCGAATTATATCAGCTTCTCGGGTGCTGTAAGGGCACTCATAATAGCTGCCGTTACCGTGTTTACCCTCGGCTTTTACAAGGGCAGATACAGCCGGCTGTTTAAGATTTATAACGGCATCGCGGCCGCATATATCATACTGATGTGCCTGATGAGCGCGACCCGCGGCGACCATGTTACGTTCCTCTATATGCTCGGACTCATGGCGGATACGTTCTTCTTTGCCTTTATGTTCCTGCTTATATTCGAGACTGCGCAGACCGTCGGACGCAGAGTGCACCCATCGGTTATTGCGGCAACGGCGCTTATCTATGCGATTACTCTTGTTATAAGCTATATTTCAAAGAATGGCACCTTCCACTATTCGACCTCGTTTGCGGTGGCGCTCGCCCTGCTTATTCCTTCCGCGCTCGTTTTTCTGGTCTCGCGCCTCGGCAGAAAAAAGGCGGAGAACGCAAAGCCGATTGACGCGGCGCTCTCGTGGATAGTCCCGGCGGCGGGCAGTATTTTGCTTCTAGTCGGCGCAGTGCTTTCAAATTCGAAGCCCGTACTTTTTGTGTCCGTCATATTCTCTGCGGGTCTCTTTATTTGGACCTTTTCTTCGTGGAGAGACGGAAGAAAAGAGAACCGCCCGCCCATGATGCGCGCGTTTATTTCGAGCGCGCTTTTCTGCGTGCTTGTCCTTGCGTTTCTGCCCGTTTCTCCCGTCAAGAGCAGCTTTGACGGCAGATTGAGCTTCAAGGAACTGTTTTATACATATAACGGTCAGCAGTCGCCGACAGTTAACCCGAACGGAGAAGATCCGATTTTTGATGACGAAGATGATGACGGCAACTCCGACTATGTCCCGAACCTCGACTCCGGCTATGTGCCCGGAAGCGACAAAAAAGATGACGATACAACAAAGAAGACTACCGATAACAGCTCTGAAACTCCTGCTACAGAGTCCACAAAAGAACCTGCGGGAGACAGCACTGACGACACTTCGGAAGAGACCTCGGAAATAAGCACCGAGACCACAAAATGGTGGCAGACGAAGCCTACCTTGCCGGACAAATCCGATCTTGAGAGCTTTATAAAACCTTATATTCCGACCCTCCCCGGAGAAGACAGCACAGGGGAGTCGGAAACCGTTACCGAAAACACCACCGACAAGTCCGACACCGAAGAGCCGGGAACAGCGGCATCGGAGGAGAATCGCAGCCCCGCTGCCGCGATAGGCTTCGGAGCCCTCAGAAGCCCCGCACTTCCGAACGCCGGTGCGATAAATATTGACAGAACGGTCTACTATGCAAAGATGTTCGGCGAGGGGGATATTCAGACTAAGCTATTCGGCTTGAGATTTGCCGCGCTGTTCGATCAGACGGATTCGATAAAGACAGCGACAAAGGTGCATTCCGACCCCATAACCGTTGCGCTCAACTACGGCATCCTGGGCTTCCTCGTTTATATCCTGCCTGCGGCGTTTATATTCCTGAAGCTGCTCGCGTATATTCTCTTGAATCTTACCGAGATTTTCCGCTCTGCGGGCTGCGCGGTCTATATGTTCACCTCATTTGTTATTATGATTCTTTCCGCGCTTGACGGCGATATTCTTGCCTTTTCTGCAGTCGGCGGCATAGCGTCGGTCATTTTGGCAAATGCGCTTTCCGTCAGCGAGGATGCGCGGGCGAATTCGTCGGAAAACGGATAATCGCAGATATGTGAAAAATCAACAAAGCGTTCCGCTTGCGGGACGCTTTTTCTATTTCTGTCGCATTCCGAAATTTTTGTCTCTGCACCTCGAAAAAATTCCGAAAAATTTTCATAAAACTTCGATTTTTCGCAAAAAAATATTGAAAGTAAATCGTACTATTTACTTTTATATTTAATAGTGTGTATAATGATTATGCTGAAAAACGCGTTGAGAAATGCACCTTTTTGTTACATTTCACCAATGCGCGTTTTTGAATGGCTGCTGATTATATCCTGCATATGTGCAGGGAAAGGAATGATATTCAAAATGAAAAACCTTGGGTACTACAACGGCAAATTCGGTCCTCTCGAAGAAATGATGGTTCCCATGAACGACAGAGTCTGCTATTTCGGCGACGGCGTCTATGACGCTACCTACAGCCGCAACGGCGTCATCTTCGCTCTCGACGAGCACATTGATCGCTTTTTCAACAGCGCAGGACTGCTCCGCATTGAGCTTCCCTGCACAAAGGATGAGATGAAAGACATCCTCAACGATATGGTCAGCAAGGTTGACAGCGGCAATAACTTTGTTTATTGGCAGGCGACCCGCGGAACCGGAATCCGCAACCATGCGTTCCCCAAAGAGGGCAAGGCCAACATTTGGGTCACAATCAAGCCCGCAGAGGTCAAGGATCTTTCTCAACGCATTAAGCTCATAACCCTTGAGGACACAAGATTCCTTCATTGCAATATAAAGACCCTCAACCTCATCCCGAGCGTTATGGCGGCTCAGAAGACCGTCGAGGCCGGCTGCGACGAGAGCGTTTTCCATCGCGGCGACAGAGTCACGGAGTGCGCTCACAGCAACGTACATATTATAAAGGACGGCATTTTCAAGACCGCTCCCGCCGATCACTATATCCTTCCCGGTATTGCCCGCGCCCATCTTATCAGAGCGTGCAAGGCTAACAACATCACGGTTGACGAGACTCCGTTCACCGTCGCCGAGCTTATGGATGCCGACGAAGTCATAGTTTCCTCGTCCGGCTCGTTCTGCCTTGTCGCAGATGAAATAGACGGCAAGCCCGTAGGCGGCAAAGCCCCCGAGCTTATCGACATCCTTCAGAAATATCTCGTCAAAGAGTTTATTGACGCCACGACTGTCTGAGGGAGGGGAGCGGTATGACGCAAAAAGAGCTTACTGTTCTCAATCTCGGAGACAGCCTCGACAATATCTCCAACATTGACCCCAGAGGCTACGGCGTTTGCCATATCCTCTATCCCGCCGCGCGCGAATATACAGGCGGACCTCTCTGCATGAATGCCGCGACAAAGCTCTGCGATACATTGAAGCAGGATGACCTCGTATATATAATGACCGGCTTTGTTCTGCCCCCGTCGGGCAGTGCTGAGACGGACGGCGTTATTAGCTCCGTCCTGCTCGCGCGTGCGCTCGTCATAGCGTTCGGCGCAAAGCCCGTTATCGTCTGCCAGGAGGAGAACGTCCCCGCGGTCAAGGCTATGGCCGCAGTTGTCGGACTTCATCTCTATGATTCGATAGATGAGCTTAAAAAATATCCGATATCCATGGCTGTCGTGCCCTTTACAAAGGATAAGGCCAAGGCGGAGAGCTGCGCCGACGAGATAATCTCCCACGGCAAGCCCGCTGCAGTTATCAGCATTGAGGCGCCCGGCGAGAATAAGATAGGCGTATATCATAACGCCACCGGACTCGATGTCACTCATCTCGAGGCCAAAATGGATATCCTCTTCGATAAGCTCCGCGACATGGGCGTGCTCAATATCGCAATAGGCGACCTCGGCAACGAGATAGGCATGGGCACAATTGCTTCTCATCTGCATAAGAACATTCCTTATGCCGACGAGGGCGAGTGCCGTTGCGGCTGCGGCGGCGGAATAGCCGTGCGCACCGTCACCGATAACATAATCACCGCCACTGTCTCCGATTGGGGCTGCTACGCGATGATAGCGGCGATAGCTTATCTCAAAAAGGATCTCGATATCATGCATACCGCAGAGCTTGAGGGCGATACAATAGTCACCGCCGCTCGCAACGGTATGATTGATATGTACGGCTGGTGTATCCCGGCTATCGACGGCTTCGGCAAGAGCCTGAATATGTCGATAGTCAATCTCATGCGCGAGTGCGTCAGCTACTCGCTGAAGCTTGAGGAGACCTGCAAGACCTGGTTCGAAAAGGTCATCGACAAGGGCTTTTTCGGCGAATAACCAAAAAAGGGGTAAAAAACTATGAATGAAACGTTGTTTCTTCCTGCCGGAGATTCGGCGGTCAATGTCGAGTTCGGCAGAATAATAGACCCCGAAATAAACAAAAAGATACGCAGCCTGTCTGACTCGCTGTCTCGTAAGCCGATACGCGGGGTGACGGAATGTATACCCACGTTCCGTTCCCTGCTCGTCTGCTACGACCCCTTGCAGACGGGCTGCGAGGCTTTGATAAAGAAGCTCAAAAAGCGTATAAAATCTCTCGATCAGACGTCGGCCGGAGAGAAGCGTGTGTTCAATATTCCCGTCTGCTACGGCGGCGAATTCGGCGAGGATATAGCCTTTGTCGCGTCCCATGCCGGACTCACCGAGCAGGAGGTCATAGACATACACACGGGCAGAGATTATCTCATATTTATGCTCGGATTCCTGCCGGGCTTCGCCTATCTCGGTGATATGGATAAGCGCCTGCACACTCCGCGCCTTTCAAACCCGCGAACGAGTATTCCCGCGGGCTCCGTCGGCATAGGCGGCGAGCAGACGGGCATATATCCGCTCGCGTCGCCGGGCGGCTGGCAGCTCATCGGCAGAACGCCGGTCAGACCCTATGATCCGAACCGTGCCGAGCCTATACTTTACAGCGCGGGCGATTATATCAGATTTTTCGCCGTCGACGAGCAGGAGTACCGCAAAATAGAGGAGCTTGTCAGCCGCGATGAATACGAGTGCAAAATAACTGCCGGGGAGGGGAACTGATATGAGTATGCATATAATCTCGCCCGGTATGCTCACCACCGTTCAGGATCTCGGCCGCTGCGGATACATGGCGTCGGGCTTCCAGCAGAGCGGCGCGATGGATCGCTTTGCCGCCGAGGCAGCAAATATCCTGCTCGATAACAGCGAGAAGGACGGAGTGCTCGAAATGACCATGCTCGGCGTGAAGGTTTATTTTGACGAGGACAATGTCATAGCGATAACCGGAGCCGAGTTCACTCCCACAGTGACCGATTTTGAAACGGGAGAAGTGACCGAGCTTCCGATGAACCGCGCCATACGCATTAAAAAGGGCGATGTGCTCGACTGCGGCAGCGCAAAGAGCGGACTGCGCGGCTATCTCGCCGTGGCGGGCGGCTTTGATATCGCTCCCGTTATGGGCAGTATGTCTACAAATCTAAAGTGCAAAACCGGAGGCTTTGAAGGCAGAAAGCTCAAGGCGGGCGATGTAATTCCGCTTCGCCATCCGCAGGGTTGGCTATTCAGTATGGTCGGCCGCGTGTACGAGCCCGAAAAGCGTTCCGACGGCACGGTTACCATCCATGTTATACCCGGCCCTCAGGATGATTACTTTTCCGATAAGGGCAAAAATACCTTCTATTCAGAAGTTTATTCCGTCACCGCTGATTCAGACAGAATGGGCATAAAGCTCGACGGAGCACCGGTAGAGAGCATTGACGGCGTCGATATTATTTCGGACGGCATAGTTGCGGGCTCGGTTCAAATACCGTCCGCAGGCAAGCCGATAATTATGATGGCGGACAGACAGACTACCGGCGGCTATGCAAAAATAGCGACGGTCATCACCTCTGACCTGCCCCTGCTCGCCCAGCTTCGTCCGGGCGGCACTCTGCGATTTAAAAAGGTCGACCTTCAGTATGCCGTAAAACGCATAAAGGTCGATAAAAAGGCGCTCAAAAAACTACAGACTAATATTCTCAGAGCGGATACCTTTACATCCGACTCCTGATTGGAGGCATATAAAATGGACTATTCTTCGATGAGTCCGCGTGATGTCAGACAGCTTATAAGAGAGGGTGCAATAACCTGCAACACATCGGGAATGTGTGCGGGTTATGCTCAGGCGAACCTCTGCGTTCTGCCGAAGGATCTCGCCTATGACTTCCTGCTTTTCGCTCAGCGCAACCCGCGCCCGTGTCCGATTCTCGAAGTCAGCGACGTCGGCTCGCGTTTTTTGAAGAAAATAGCTCCCGGCGCGGATATCGCAAACGATATCCCGAAATACAGGGTCTATGAAAACGGAGTTATGACCGGCGAATATACGAGCGTCGAGCATCTCTGGCGCGACGATTTTGTCAGCTTCCTCATTGGCTGCAGCTTCTCCTTCGAGTCGGAGCTGATTGCTGCAAATGTGCCGATAAGGCATATCGAAGAGGGCAGAAACGTGCCGATGTATCTCACTAACATCGAGTGCGAGCCGGCGGGAATTTTCCACGGAAAAATGGTCGTGAGTATGCGCCCTCTGCCCTATGACAAGATAGTTACCGCCGTCGCGGCGACTGCCGCCATGCCCAAGGTTCACGGTGCGCCGATACATATCGGAGATCCGTCCGTTATAGGCATAGATGATATCTCGAAGCCCGATTTCGGCGACTCCGTTACGATAAAACCCGGCGAGGTGCCGGTGTTCTGGCCGTGCGGTGTCACTCCGCAGTCGGCGCTCATGAGCACAAAGCCGCCCATAGCGATAACCCATTCGCCCGGGCATATGCTTATAACCGACGTTAAAAATGTCGAGCTTAAATATTGACAGGGGGTACGTATATGCACAAAATAGATCTTAACTGCGATCTCGGCGAGAGCTTCGGCAACTATAAGCTGGGTCTCGACGATGAGGTCATAAAATATATTTCGTCCGCCAATATAGCCTGCGGCTTCCATGCGTCCGATCCGCTCGTGATGCAGAAGACCGTTGCCCTCGCGCACGCAAACGGCGTCGCGGTCGGCGCGCATCCCGGCTTTCCGGATCTTGTCGGCTTCGGCAGAAGAAATATGAACGTCTCGCCCGCTGAGGCGAAAGCGTTCGTTCAGTATCAGATAGGCGCACTCGCAGCGTTCTGCAAGGCAGCGGGATGCCGCCTTGAGCACGTCAAGCCCCACGGTGCGCTCTATAATATGGCGGGCAAGGACGAGATTCTCGCCGCCGCCATATGCGAGGCTGTCTATGAATTTGACCCCGAGCTTATTCTTCTCTGCCTCTCGGGCAGCAAGATGATGAGCGCGGCAAAGAAAATCGGACTCCGAGCCGCAAGCGAGGTTTTTGCGGACAGAGCCTACGAGGATGACGGCTCGCTTGTCGCAAGAGGCAAGCCGGGCGCAGTCATAACCGACGAGGACGAGGCGGTCAGCCGCGTTATCGGCATGGTTAAAAACGGCACGGTCGAGTCGATAAACGGAAAAACAATCGAGCTCAAGCCCGATTCGATATGCCTGCACGGCGACGGAGTCAAGGCAGTCGAATTTGCAAGGCGCATTAAATCCGAGCTCATGGCAAACGGTATCGAGACCGCTCCGCTTGCGCAAATAATCTGACAAAGGAAGCGATAACGGTGAAATATCATCGTATATATGCAAAGATAGATATAGACGCGATCCTCCACAATCTCGGCGAGTGCAAACGCTGCATACCCAAGGGCACGAAGGTTCTCGCGGTAATAAAGGCGGACGGCTACGGCCACGGCGCGGTCGAGCTTGCGCATCAGCTTGAGGATAAGGTTGACTATTTCGGAGTCGCCATTATCGAGGAGGCGGTTGAGCTTCGCCGCTCGGGTATAAAGAAGCCGATACTTATTCTCGGCTATACCTCGCCCTCGCAGGACGATCTGCTGATAAACTACGGTATCACGCAGAATATCTACACCTATGAAATGGCGAAACGTCTGTCCGATAGGGCGGTTGCCCTCGGAAAGACCGTTCATTTTCATATCGGACTCGACACCGGTATGTCGCGTGTCGGATTTCAGGATAACGACGAGAGCGTTGAGCTTATAAAGAAGATAATCGAACTCCCGAATCTCGTTCTTGAGGGTATTTTCAGCCACTATGCCCGTGCCGACGAGCTCGATAAAACAACCGCGCATCTCCAGTCGGAGCGCTTTGATGCGTTTATAGATAAGCTTGAAAAGGCGGGTATAAACATACCGATAAAGCATCTGAGCAACTCGGCGGCAGTAGGGGAGTTTGAGGAGCACTACGATATGGTGCGCTTCGGTATCTCGCTCTACGGGCTCTATCCCTCGGAGGAGGTCGACAAATCGAGAATCGAGCTTGTTCCCGCGATGGAGCTGCGCACGAAAATAGTCAATCTTAAAACCGTCCCCGCAGGCTGCGGAGTCAGCTACGGTCACACATTCGTGACACAAAGAGAGACCCGTGTCGCAACCATACCCGTGGGCTATGCCGACGGCTACCCCCGTGCGCTCTCATCAAAGGGCAGGGTGATAGTCAACGGTCAGTTCGCGCCGATAATCGGCAGAGTGTGCATGGATCAGTTCATGATAGACGTAACCGATATAGAGGGTGAGCTGAATATCGAGGATGAGGTCATTCTCATGGGCAGCGATAACGGCTGCACCGTGAGCGCGGAGGAGATAGGCAATATGTCGGCGAGCTTCAATTATGAGTTCGTCTGCGGAGTTGCCCGCCGTGTGCCGAGAATCTATTTCAAAGACGGAAAGCCTTATAAAGAAGTCTCTTATATTTTAGACAAAGAATAAACTGTTGACAAACCGTCCCCAAAAAGTTTATAATTAAAACGATAAAATTTTATCGAAGTACCCTGCAACATTTAAAAGTTTACATCTGGTTGCAAGTATGATTGTGTTAAACAAGGATGAAAACGCAGGCAGGCTACCGCCTGTCAAGTTTGAAGACGCAGTTAAACGCAATCAGACGACGCAAGGCTTGTAAAGTTTTAGGTGTTGCAGGGTAACAAGGGGTGTAACAATGTCAAAAGTGAAAAAACAGCCGAGTTTTAAGGCGTATGCCGCAATGTGGATTGCCATTATCGCCGCATATGCGGTATGGATGACAGCGTTTATGCGCAAGATAGTGCTCGTCAACTACGCGACAGCAGAGGAGCGAACCGTTGACGGCGTCACTCATGCCGACATCAGCGGCATGATAGGGCGTGAGTGGCTCTATCCCGTATGGGTCATAGTCTCGTGCGTGTGTCTTGCCATGTTTATCGTCTACATAAAAGTCCTGCTCTACGGCAAGGAGCCCGGCAAGGCGATGAAAATATTCTGCCTTTTCGGCGTTATTTTCGGCTGCGTCTATGTCACGTGGTACGGCTTCTTCGGCGACCAGCCCTTCATCGAGAAGGTGAAGTTTATCACCGCGAGCATGATAGGACTCGACTTCCCGTGGCATTTCAGAGGCTGGGGCGTTATAGCGTCGGCAACCGTGTTCACCAACACGCTCTATGCCTATCGCAAATTCGGCTACCACAGCCGAGCGGGCGTTATTCTCGGCTCAATCGGAAGCGCCGCCATCTATGTTACCATCAACTGCCCGTCAATGGGCGAGGAGATTCATCTCGATTCCGCGCGCTGCATGGCGCATTGGACAGGGGCGCTCCTGTTCGCTTTCTGCTGCGCCGCGCCAATGGTGCTCCTGCTCATAAACAAAGCGAGAGAGCTCAAGGGTCGCTTTATGATCGGGCTTATAGTTTTCTGTGCGATACTTCTTACGATGCTCGTTCTCCTGCTGACTGTCGGCAAGAGCGCTATCATTGAAAATATCCCGATGCAGGCGGCATATGTTCTGCTCTTCCTGCTCAACTTCACGAATGTTTTCCCCGTGAAGAAAGCCGAAAAAGCCGAGGCAAAAGAGGCGGCGACTGTCTGTTGAAAGAGAGCAAGAAATCAGTCTCCGGCGCAGACATCGGAATAGGCCTTGCAATAGGGCTTGCATTAGGCTTGGTCATGGGTATTGTAGCAGGCGGACTTCCCGTGTGTCTGTGCCTCGGAGTAGGCATAGGACTTTGCTGCGGCACCGTGTTCGGCGTCTCGGGAAAGGGGAGCTCAAAGCAAAACGACCCTGTTGACCCGGACGACCCCGATGACGAGGATCTGAACGAGGACACCGACGAATATAACTGAATAGCAAAGCACCGCTGAAATTGACTTCAGCGGTGCTTTTTTGTGATTTTTATTATTTGCTCTTCTCTATGGTCTGCAAGAATCCGTCCGCAAGCGCGAGCTTCTGCTCGTCAACTCCGAGCTTACCGGCTATTTTCATTGCCGTCTTGATCTTTATCGGATAGATGGGCTTGAGCAGGGGACTTGAAACGGCCTTTGCCGCAAAGTCGCCGGCGGCGTTCTTGATTATCCTGTTTATCTCGTCGTTGCCGAGCACATCGCCCATTTTGTCCTCAACGGAGAGCTTGCTCGGGTCAACCTTGCCGTCGTCGGAAACGAACCAGTTGCGCACGAATGAGGAGTACTCCGCGGGCATTTTGTATTCGTCGGTGGCTTTTTCTATGCCGTTTACCGTTATCGTGTGTGCCGGGCGAGCCTTGCCGCCGCGCGCCTTGATAACATTTTCGCCGAGCTTGAGCTCAACATCCTCGAAGATGAACACCTTGTCCGCTTTCTGCGTGTAGGCCTTGCCGTTTACCTCGAGCGTGACCTCGGGGCAGTTGGAGTAGACCTTTATTTTGCTCTTTCCGGCGGGTCTGTTGACATATCTTTCGCCGGCGATGTGAACGAACTTCTTGTCGCTCCAATATGCCTTGTAAAGCCAGAACGAATCCTTCTTTATTTTGCGGTCAAAGGTAACAAGACCCTTGTTGTTTCTGCCTCTGACTCCGCCCTCGTTTCTTGAAGCCGAGCCGAAGTCGAACATATTCCAGACATATGAGCCCCAGAGCCAGTCGCGCTCGTTTATCGCCTTGATATAGTGCTCATGGAACAGCGCCTGATAGTCTTCACTGTAGTCGCCCTGGAGAGGGGAGTCGGAGTGGTATTTTGTTATACCCTCGGCGCCGTATTCCGAAAGGCAGAGCTTGCCCTCGGGATTCTCTCTGTGCCACTCATCGAGCCATTTATCAAACTCATTGCAAGAGCCCATATACCAGCCGAAGTAATGGTTATAGCCGAGAATGTCGGTGATATGATTGAGCGGAGAGGTCACCGGGCACATACACAGCTGAGCGCAGGTGGTGTATCTCGTCGGGTCAAGATATCTCGCGAGCTTGTTCATGCGCTTGAGGAAGGTTATGAGTCTCTTGCTCGCGCTTCCGCCTATTGTTATCTCATTTTCGATGCCCCAGCAGAAAATTGACGGGTGATTGTAGTTTTGCTTTATCAGCTCAACGAGCTGCTGCTCTGCGTTCTTATTGCGCTTGGAGCTGAAACGGGAGATGACCGGCACCTCCGCCCAAACGAGCAGACCGCTCTCGTCGCAGAGGTCATAGAAATAGCTGTTCTGCTGATAGTGGGCGAGACGCACCGAGTTTGCGCCGACGTCAAGGATAAGTTTGACGTCCTCGGCGTGCTGCTTCTCGGTTATGGCGTTGCCCATATTCTCTCTGTCCTGGTGGCGGGAGACGCCCTGAAGCTTGATGTGCTCGCCGTTGAGGAAGAAGCCCTTGTGGCTGTCAATGCGGTAATCGCGCAGACCCGTTCTGATATCGATATTGTCAGTAACTTCGCCTATGGAGCTGTCAAATATCTCGCATCTTACGGTGTAGAGATACGGATTCTTTCTGCCGTTCCAAAGTATCGGATCCTCAACGGGCAGCTTGGCGCTGATTATCGGGCGGAGATCCGCAACTGTTGAAGCTTTTTCGTTGCCTTCTGCGTCAATGAGCGTGAAGCGAGCCTTGTGAGAGCAGTCGGCGTTGTCGATAAGCGCCTTTATGCTAAGCTCCCAGCCGCCCTCACCGACGTGGCGCGGGGTGATATAGATTCCGTCCGAGCCGTAGTCTTTCATGGAAAATCTGCAGTCCGGAACCTCGATAAGATTGACATCGCGGTAAACGCCGCCGTAGAAGGTGAAGTCCGCCATCGTCGGGTAAACGGACTCGTCGGGGGAGTTGTCGGCGGTTATGTCAACGCGGCAGCCGTGTCTGATATAGTCGGAGATATCGACTCTGAACGCGGAATATCCGCCCTCGTGAACTGCGACAAGCTCGTTATTGACTCTGATTTCAGCCTTTGAATTGACGCCCTTGCATTCGAGGAACGTTTTCTTGTCCGATTTCGGCAGCTCCTTGGAATACGTCGCCTTTGTGCGAAGATATCCGTTTGTGCCGTCCTGACCGTCAAAGGCGTTCCAGGTGTGCGGAAGATTGACGGTCTCGGTCTTTCCGTCGAGCGTAAAGAGCCAACCGTCATTTATCCTTATGACATTTCTCATTGTGTGACCTCCCGTAAGATGATTTTATTATATACTGATATTAACAGAATACACATTAAAAGTCAATCTAATCAATTTTTACAGTCTATATGATACACCAAATATTTTAAACTTGTATGAACAACTTGAACATTCTGAAAAATTCGATAAAAAGCTTCGGAGTGATAAGCTTATCCCGCAAGATTTGTTTGTACCGTTTGGCGGATTTTGCTGTATTTTTTTCGCCGATATCCGGTAAGTACAAAAGCATCCGCAGAAATTTTCGTTCTGCGGATGCTTCGTTTTGTCTATATGCTTTTATGCCTCGGGGCAGATGTTCGTTGCAACGATATCAACGCCGGTGCCGAGAATGTTTGCGCAGACAACGTCGCCGATCTTGACCGGAGCCTTGATCTCAAGCTTTGCTATCTCCTTGACGCAGTCCTGGAGCTTTCCCTTGGGAAGAGCCTTTGCGGACTTAACGGGAACAACGGGGTGAACGCCGCCGCTGACCTTGACGGTCGTGGTAAGGCTTCTCTCGGGGTTGGTGCACTCGGTTCTCGCATAGGCGTCGCCGCGCTTGCAGGTGTTGCCGGTAACGCTGAGGATCTCTCCGCTGTCGCTGAGCTCAACGGAAATCTGGCAGCCCATGGGGCAGGCGACACAAATAATATCTTTTACCATGATTATTCCTCCACCTGAATTTCGATTATGCCGTTCTCATCAAAGTTCTTGAGCATATCGCTCTTGATGATGACGTTCTCCATCTCGCCGGGAGCGAGTCTCGGGCGCTTCTTGCTGATGAGAGTCTCGCCGTTATAGGTAACGACTACCTTGGCGTTCTTGTGAACGTCGCCGACTCTGAAGAAGAGCTTAACGTCCTCATCCTCGCCCAGAGCTATCTTTTGCGGTACGATATAACGCACGCCGTTGATGCCTCTGGTCTTGACATATTTCTTCTCCTTGTTTCCGCCGTTCTTTATATATCTCGCTGCGCCCTCGCCGGCCGTCTGGCTCTCGAGGGTAACGAAGTCAACAAGGTCGTGAACGTGCAGCACGTTGCCGCAGGCGAAAACGCCGGGGTGAGTAGTCTCTCTGTATTCGTCAACTACAGGGCCGCCGGTGACGCGGTCAAACTCGATGCCCATGTTCTTGCTAAGCTCGTTCTCGGGGATAAGACCGACGGAAAGCATGAGCGTATCGCAGGGGACATATTCCTCTGTGCCGGGTATCGGACGGCGGTTGTCGTCGACCTGTGCAATGGTAACGCCCTCAAGACGCTCCTTGCCGTGGATGTCGATAACGGTAGTGCTGAGCTTGAGCGGAATATCAAAGTCGTTGAGGCACTGTACGATGTTTCTCGTAAGACCGCTCGAATAGGGCATGAGCTCGCAGACCATCTTGACATGAGCACCCTCAAGGGTCATGCGGCGCGCCATGATAAGACCGATATCGCCCGAGCCGAGGATAACGACTTCTTTGCCGGGCATATAGCCGTCGATGTTGACATATTTCTGGGCGGTGCCTGCGGAGAGAACGCCTGCGCAGCGGGTGCCCGCTATGTTGAGTGCGCCTCTCGGACGCTCGCGGCAGCCCATGGCAAGGATAACTGCGGTAGCGTCTATTTCAATAAGACCGTCCTCTTTGTTAACTGCGGTGACAACGTTGTCGTCGGAGATGGAGAGCACCATAGTGTCGGTCTTAACGACAATGTCGGTGTCCTCAACGAGCTCGATGAAGCGCGCGGCATATTCGGGGCCGGACAGCTCCTCGCCAAAGTAGTGCAGACCGAAGCCGGTGTGTATGCACTGCTCAAGGATACCGCCGAGAGTCTCTGCGCGCTCGAGTATGATTATCTTTTCAACGCCGCTTTCACGCGCCTTGAGCGCGGCGGCCATGCCTGCGGGGCCTCCGCCGATAACGGCAAGATCATATTTAAGCATTAGTATTCATCCTTTCATGCTGCGAAAATTCGCAAATCACTTAGTCTTGCCGAAGAGGATTTTGGACTCTCCGCCGCATTTTGTAATGTCGTCAAGCTCCTGACCAAGCTCTCTTGCGAGTATCTCGACTACCTTCGAGCCGCAGAAGCCGCCCTGGCAGCGACCCATACCGGCTCTCGTGCGGCGCTTTACGCCGTCGACGTCAACAGCACCTGCGGGTGCATGGATAGCGTCGAGAATTTCGCCTTCGGTTATAGTCTCGCAGCGGCAGATAACTCTGCCGTATGCGCTGTTCTTCTCAACAAGAGCCTTGCGCTCTTCTGCGTTCATGTGACGGAAACGCACGGGAGCGGGTCTGCCGGGAATGAAGTCCGTTTTCTTGCTGACTTCGCCCATGTCCTGCAGAATCATGTCGCAGACATAGAGACCGATAGCGGGAGCGGAGGAGAGGCCGGGGGATTCGATGCCGGCAACATTTATGAACTTCGCGTCCTTCTCGCTGGGAGCGATGATGAAATCGTCACCGGTGCTGTGGGCGCGGATACCTGCGAATGAGGTGATGACGTCGCGGGTAGAGAGCGACGGGACGGACTTGAGCGCGGTTTTGAAAACGCCGTTTGTGCCGGCTGCGGTGGTTGCGCAGTCGTCCTTTTCGTCGATATCGACGGCGCTCGGACCGACGAGCAGGTTGCCGTCAACGGTGGGAGTGACGAGGACACCCTTGCCCATCTTTGTGGGGCACTGGAATATCGTGTGCTTGACCTTATCGCCGACCGCTCTGTCCATGAGCATATATTCGCCCTTACGGGGAATAATTGTCATTGAATTGTCGCCGATGAGAGAAGCGACCTTGTCGCAGAAAACGCCTGCGGCGTTGACAACATACTCGGCCTCGATCTCGCCTGCGTCGGACTTGAGAACAAAATTACCCTGAGCGTTCTTTTCAATAGCTGTAACATCAAAATTACGGAAGAGCTCAACGCCGTTCGTGACTGCGTTTTCGACTGCTGCTATCGTCAGCTCGTAGGGGCAGACGATTCCGGCGGTCGGAGCATAGAGCGCGGCAACAGCCTCATCGCTGAGATTGGGCTCTTCGCGGTGAAGAGCTTCCTTGTCGATTATCTCGAGACCGGGAACTCCGTTCGCTTCGCCTCTTGCCTTGAGCTCTTCAAGAGTCTCGAGCTCCTCGTTCGAGAAAGCGACAACATAAGAGCCGATGGGCTTAAACGGGACATGAAGAGTCTCGCACAGAGCGGGCATTGCTGCCGTACCCTCAACATTGAGTTTTGCTTTGAGAGTACCGGGCATTGCGTCGAAACCCGAGTGAACAATGGCGCTGTTTGCTTTTGTTGTGCCCATTGCCACGTCAATGCATTTTTCAACCAATGCTACTTTGATGTTATATCGGCACAGCTCTCTTGCGACTAAAGCGCCGCTGACGCCTGCACCGATAATTGCTACATCGTATGACATTTTTTTACCTCCAGACGGAAAAAGTATTGCTGGTTTTGCAAACAGAAGTATTATAACACTTTTTTGCCAGGCAAACAATAGCATAAAGCGACATAATCGATATTTTTGTAATTATATTTTTCGTCATTTTGTGCCATTTTAATTATTACGAAAATTTTTTGTGCCGTTTAATAATTGCGCTCGGATTCGGGAGCAATAAACGCCGGCGTCGGCGCTTCGAAATAAAACTATAACAATTTTCCTTGCCTCCGCATAAACTGTTGCGGGGGTGTTTTTATGCGCCGAATTCGTCGATTAAATATACGCACTCTGCCGCGCGGGGCGTTTAAGGCTCTGTGCGCCTTTACGCTGGCGCTTTGTACAGTCCTTGTCTTTGATGCGCGGCTTCGCCCGGCGGTGCGCAACATCGCCATGACCCGCGCCAAGAGTCTCGCCGTGCGCACGGTAGGCAGCAGTATAGAAAAGTTTATATCCGAAAATCCCGAGGACTGCGCGGCTCTTGTGAGTGTAAGCGGCAGCGACGGAAAAGTAAATTCAATGTCGCTCAATGCCGCGTCCGTCAATCTTTTTAAGTCGCGCCTTGTCCGCGCCGTCGACGAAGCGCTCGAAGAAAACGCACGGTTTACCGTGAGAATACCTCTCGGCTCGGTCACGGGCTCCGAGGTCTTTGCGGGAGCGGGTCCCGAAATACCCGTAACCGTCCGCATGACAGGCGGCGCAAGCGCGCAGATAACCGACGAATTTACCTCGGCGGGCATAAATCAGACCCGCCACAGGGTAATGCTCAGAGTCGAGTGCTCCGTCTATGTCTTTTTGGGCGGGGACGAGGGTGCGGCGGAGTTTTCGGATGAGTACTGTATCGCCGAGAATATTGTTATCGGCTCCGTTCCTCAGACGGCGGTGACAATAGACATTCCTCAGAGACAGTAAAATAAATGGTTGTTAGATATGCCGAGTTTGTGGTATAATATCCGCAGGGAAAACGGAAGGCTTTAAAGGAGGAATCCCTTTTGACGGATAAGGAACAGAGCGCAAAGCGCGCACAGGAGCTCAGAGACAAGCTCAATTATTACAGCAAAAAGTATTATGTCGACGATGACCCCGAGATAGAGGACTACGAATACGATATGCTCCAGCGCGAGCTCAAGGCTATTGAGGAGAAATACCCCGACCTTGTCTCGCCCGATTCTCCGACGATGCGTGTCGGCGGCAGCGCGGAAACTCTCTTTGCAAAGGTAGAGCACCGCGTGCGCATGGAGAGCCTCCAGGACGCGTTCGGCTTCGGCGAGATAGAGGAGTTTGACCGCAGGGTCAGAGAGACCGAGCGCGATGTGCATTATGTGGTCGAACCGAAGATAGACGGACTTTCCGTCTCGCTCGAATATACGGACGGTGTGCTGACCCGCGGCTCGACCCGCGGAGACGGCGACGTCGGCGAGGATGTTACCGCAAATCTTCGTACAGTGCGCTCTATCCCGCTCAAAATAAAAACCCCGCTTCCTTTTTTGGAGGTCAGGGGCGAGGTGTATATGCCGAAATCCGTCTTTGCCTCCCTTGTCGCAAGGCAGGAGCTCGACGGCGAAAAGCCTTTCAAGAATCCGCGCAACGCAGCCGCGGGCTCGCTCAGACAGAAGGACTCCAAAGTAACCGCGGGCAGGGGACTCGATATTTTCGTTTTCAATGTCCAGCAGATAGAGGGCAAGGAGCTGACATCACATAAGCAGTCGCTCGATTTCCTGCGCGAGCAGGGCTTTCATACAATCCCGTTCTACACGCGATTTGATAATATAACGGATGTAATAGGGGAACTCAAGCGCATCGGGGAGATACGCTCGGGACTCGAATATGATATAGACGGCGCTGTTATAAAAGTTGACGATTTCGTTCAGCGCAGACGCCTCGGCAGCACTTCGAAATTCCCCAAATGGGCGGTGGCTTTCAAATATCCGCCGGAAGAAAAGACGACAAAGCTCGTAGATATAGAAATAGGTGTCGGGCGCACGGGCGTGCTCACTCCGACCGCCGTGTTTGAGCCTGTTCTGCTTGCGGGCTCGACAGTCAGCCGCGCAACGCTCCACAATCAGGATTTCATCGCCGAAAAGGATATCCGCATCGGTGACGAGGTCGCCATAAGAAAAGCGGGCGATATAATCCCGGAGGTCGTGCGCGTTGTGTCGCACGCAAAAGATTCCGAGCCCTATGTCTTGCCATCGATTTGTCCGTCCTGCTCCGCTCCCGTTATCCGTGAGGAGGGTGAGGCGGCTGTCCGCTGCGTCAATCCCGAGTGTCCTGCGCAGCTTCTGAGAAATGTTATCCATTTCTGCTCGCGTGATGCCATGGATATTGAAGGACTCGGCGATGCACTCGTCGAAAAGTTTATCTCGGAGGGTCTGATATCGAATGTAGCCGATATATATGACATAACGGCAGGCGAAATAACAGCTCTCGAGGGACATCAGGAGAAGTCGGCAAATAATCTTATTGAGGCCATAGAGCGCTCGAAGCAAAACGACCTTTCGCGTCTGCTGTTCGCGCTCGGAATACGCCATATCGGCCAGAAAGCGGCGAAGCTCCTGTCCGAGCATTTCGGCGATATAGATTCGATAGCCGCCGCTTCCGAGGATGAGATATCGGCAATAGACGGCTTCGGTGGCATAATGGCAAAGAGCGCGGTTGAATTTTTCTCCCTGAGCCAGACCTCGGATCTTATAGCGAGACTTAAAGCCGCCGGGGTCAATATGAAGTCGCTGAAAGAAAAGAGCGACGATCAGCGCTTCAAAGGCCTGACCTTTGTTCTAACGGGCACTCTGCCCACGCTCTCGAGAAAAGAAGCGACGGATATAATCGAAGGTCTCGGCGGCAAAGCCTCATCCTCCGTCTCGAAAAAGACTTCGTATGTCGTCGCAGGCGAGGAGGCGGGAAGCAAGCTTCAGAAAGCCAACGACCTCGGTATACCCGTAATAACGCAGGACGACCTGATGAAAATGGCTCAGGAATAACAGACAAGCATCCGTACAGATTTACTGTGCGGATGCTCTATTTTTGATATTCTCGTCTGTATGCCGCCGGGGAGAGCCCCGAATAGCTCTTGAAAACCCTGTTGAAGTGGCTCAGGCTGTAGTAGCCGAGCTGCATGGAGATTTCGAGCGTAGTCATTTTGGTTCCGCTGAGCAGCAGACAGGCGTATTCGCATTTTGCGTCCCTGAGATATGCCGACACCGTCTTGCCCGCATATTTCTTAAAAGCCTCAATGACAACGGGCGGCGAAAAGTTGCTCATCTCATATACATCCGCCGCGCTGCACGTCATGTATTCCGGCGCGTGTATTTTTTCAATAATATCTTCAAACCATTCGGGACAGATTATCTTCTGCGTTAGCTTCGAGCTGTTTAATATAGAGATAAAATCCGCTGCGGTCGAGCATATTACGCTCGCCGCCTTTTCATATCCGTCGCCTACGAGCTTGCTTATGAGACTTGCGCGCGAGTCGAAGTATGCCTGCTCCTCGGCAGAGAGCACAGCCGTCAGCGGCTTCTGCGTCTCAAGCTCCCGCGGGTCTATCCCGATAGCTGAGCAGATTTCGCCAAATTTTTTCGGCGAGATGCATATGTTCATATGCGCGCTCGAAAAATTTTCTATGCGGCTCAAGCGGTGAATGTCGCCGGGGCATATCATGCAAAGCGTGCCTTTGCCTATTTCCGAGGGCTTTTCGTTTACCTCGTGGCATAAACGACCGTCCGTGACGAGAAAAATCTCATAGTAGTTGTGTCCGTGCGCTGCCGTGCCCGACGAGCCCCAACGGTGAAAGGACACGGAATATTTGCCGATTATCGGGTGCGTTTTGTAGTCGATAATATTCGTCATATCTGTGCGATTCACTCCTTCTCGCCGTACTTACTTAAAAATACCACAATTTATTGCCGATTTCAAGAGCTTATATTGACTCCCGAGATATAAAATTTAAAAAATCACTCATTACTGTTAAAAAATAGCAAGAAAAACAAAATGTACTGTTTTATAATAATGATGAAATTATTTTTATGGAGTTTGCACAAAATGTCAAGCGCCGATATATTTTATTGAAGAGAAAAAGGAGGATAACCGATGGAACCTTCAAACACCTTGAACCGAAAACGCACATCCCCCTTCCGCTACGGCTTCGGTATGTTCGGCACATCTATTCCGATAAATATGCTGAAGTCATATGCGGCCGCATATTATGTACTGAAGCTCGGTCTTATCACGACCGACCAGATGGCAAAAATACTGTTTATCTACACCTTTGTCGATGCCGTTGACAATCCTATCTACGGCTTCTTTTCGGACAGAACTAATACGCGGTGGGGCAAGCGCAGACCTTGGCTTGTTATCGGCACTCCGCTGATGGCTTTGGCGTTCGTGCTGTTCTTTAATATGCCGGCAAGAGTGCAGTCCGACTCGGGAAAGGCATATTTGTATATTTTACTTATGTACATACTCGCAGGTACTCTCGACTCGCTCATGTATGCAAACTACAGCGCACTGTTCCCGACTCTTTTCAAAACCGATGAGCTCAGGGCAAAGACAAGCGCCATAAGGCAGATTTGTCAGCTCGTCGCAATGGTCATTTCTATTGTTCTCACTCCCGTTGTCACCTCGAAGATAGGCTACGGCGTCACGGCTGTTATATACGGCGCGATAGCTCTGGTGGTTATACTGTATACTGCTTTCGGATGCTATGAAAACATCGAGGAAGAGAGAGCGGAGTCGGACAACAGCGAAAAGCCCGATCTCTTTAAGGCGATATTCGCTCTTATCACCAACGGCAAGTTCTGGATATACGGCTTGGCTTTTGCGCTTTATTCCGCAGCATTTTCGCTTATTGCTCAGGCTGTACCGTTCTATGTGGAATATACCCTGAAGCTCGGCAGCTCCATGACTACCGTCATGCTCGCCGTAGTGTTCGGCTTCGCCCTTATCGGCATAATCATATGGTCTAATGTCGTAAAAAACATCGGCATAATGAATGTTTTCCGTCTCGGATTTATCATTATGACCGTGGGCTTCATTCCGTTGTTCTTTGCGAAAAAAATGTTCTTTGCCGCCGCTGTAATGAGCGTTATGGGTATAGGAGTTGCGGGTATACTTGTTACCCTCGACTGTATCAGCGCCAAAATAATCGATGACGACTATGAGCGCCACGGAGTAAAGCGCGAGGGAATGCTGACGAGTCTTATCGGCGTCATGGGTCGCCTGAGCGGAATTTATGTTTCGCTCGGCTATAAAGTTATCGGCTCGGCGTTCGGCTTTGAGAGCGGTCTGAATCCCGGAACAAATCCGGATATGGCATCACGGTTCCTGCTCTGCGTATTCCCCTTTATCGCGCTGGCAGTGTCCACCGTCTTTACGCTGTTCCTGCATTTCAAAGACGAGGATAAAGATTGGTTCGTTTTAAAAAAGAAGAAAGAGAAAAATGCAAATGGCCAAGTATCTTATAATCAATGCCGATGATTTCGGCTACAATCCACAGCAGACAAAGGCGATAGACGAGCTGATGCGCGGCGGGCTGATAACCTCGACCTCGCTTATGACCGTCGCACCCGACGCTGCAAACGCCGCCGAGCTTGCGAGGCTCGGTGGTTATCCCGTCGGCGTGCATCTGACGATAAATTCAGATGACAGCAAAAATCGCTGGCAGAGCAACAGCGGCGCCCCGTCGCTGTGCGAAAAGGGGATGGGACTCTATGAGAGCCAGGTGGGGCTCGCTCTTCACGCCCGCCGCCGCGATGTCCGCACGGAGCTTGAGGCTCAGTATAACTTCATCAGCTCAAGGGGCGTTGAGGTCGACCACGCGGACAACCACTGCGCCACGCTCTACGGAATAAACGGCAGACGTTTTTATATCGACGCCTATAATTTCTGCGCCGAGCATTCTCTGCCCTACAGGTTCCCGAAAACACCCGGCTTTTTGTCGAGGCAGATTGACAGGGAAGCCCCGGGAATAGTAAAATGCCTTCAAAAAATTATTGTCGGAGCGGGCGAGCGGCGCGGAGTCGCCCAACTCGATGACCTTGTGTCAAATCCCTGGTTAATGGATCGTATAAAAGATTACGACACCCTGAGAAAATATTATCTTGACGCTGTCGAAAACTGTATCGACGGAGTGACCGAGATTTTTATGCATCCGGCGTATCCGATAGACGACAAGCCCGGCGAATGGACAAAGCGCGTCTATGAATTTAAGCTTCTCCAAAGCGGTGATCTCCTTGAGGCCGCGCATAAGAACAACATAGAATTAGTCTCGTGGTCGGTGTTCAAGGACCTCGGGAAAATATAAAAGAAACGAAGGATAAAAATGATGAAAAAACTTCTGAGTGTTCTCCTCACCTTTGCGCTGCTGCTGAGCTTTGTAACTCCGGCGTTCGCGTATAAGGGTGCGGAGACGGCAAACACGCCCGCACAGGCGGAGAAAATGCACGACCCCGCAGCCTGCAATATTACCCCCGTGGTTCTGGTCAGGGGAATGGATATGATGGGGCTCTATATCGACAAGGATACGGAGAATGAGCGCAACGCCCTCAATTTCAGCATTAAAGATTTGCTCTTTATGCTCTGCAAGGGCATTTACGGGGCGGTCAAAGAGAAAAACTTCGACCCCTTTGCCCAAGCCGTTATAGACTATGCGGCCAAATTGCTCGACGGCTATGCGATGAAGGAAAACGGCACGTCAAAGTACAATGTCAGCGTCGATCAGTATCCCGAGAGTGCGGAGAATCATCCGGAAATTTGGGAGGATTACGACTCCGAGGGTGAGCGCGGAATGGCTCGTGCCTGCGCCGAGAATCTTCCCGCAGACCATACGTTTTTCTTTACATATGACTGGCGCAGAGATCCCTATGCCGTGGCGGACGAAATAGCCGCGACTGTTGACAGGGCGATAGCAAAGTCGGGTCATAAAAAAGTCACGATAGTCTGCGCGAGCATGGGCGGCATCATGACCGTCGCCTATCTCTCGAAGTACGGCTACAGCAAGGTTGACCGCTGCCTGTTTATGTCGTCGACCATGTGCGGAGCGCAGGTGGCTTCGGACGTTCTTACCGGAAAGATAGCGATAAAAGCGGATGAGATGTATAACTACTTCTCGGGTCTGCTTGCCGATGTTACCGGCTCGAACGAGATTGTGTCCGCGATGATGAAGACGCTGAACTTCGTCGGCGTATTTAGACTGCTCCAAAAAGTTACGGATTGCCTTATTGATAATTACAAGGACGATGTCTATGAGCGCGTGCTCATTCCCGATTTTGCCTATATGCCTGTTCTGTGGGGACTTCTCCAGCCGGAGGATTACGATGAAGCGGTGGATTTCGTTTTCGGCGATAACGCCTCCGCCCATGCAGACTTCCTCGCTTACGGTGAGCGGCTTCAGAAGATGATGGCGAACCGCACCGCGCTGATTGAAAATATGATTCGCGACGGCGTCAAGGTTGCTGTGGTTGCCCATTATGACAGACCGCTTGCGCCTCTCTATGAGAACGCGAATTTCAACGGTGACGGCGTGCTTGAGACATATCAGATGTCCGGCTATGCGACTGTTGCAAAGTACGGCCAAACCCTCGGCGACGACTATGTTCCCGCTAAGGTCGAGTATCTCTCTCCCGACAGATGCGTCGACCTCTCGACCGCGCTCTTCCCGGAGCATACCTATATAATCAAGGGTGCGCCCCACGTCGCCGCAGCTTACGGCACGGAATACAGCCGGTTCTTCCTCTGGCTTCTCACCTATGACGGCGACTTCCGCGCCGGAAAGTATGAGGCCTATCCGCAGTTCATGCTCTCGGGCTTCGATCAGCATCTAAGCAAATGGGAAAGCTGACCCCGTAGAACGAACAGCCCCGATTCTAACCGAAAAATCCTGCCCGAAAGAAGTATCTCGGGTAGGATTTTTTTGTTTCTTCGATGTATCCGTAAGGTGTGAACACTGCAAATAAATATGTTTCGCAGATTTTACTTTTTAGCTTTAATGCGGTAGATTTATCTTTTCAAGTGTGATAAAATATTCCTATACTGTTTTTGAGGATTGACGGCTTAAATGGATGACAGGCTATTCACAAACAAAGATTTGCGGGCGATGATAATTCCGCTTTTTGTCGAGCAGTTTTTGCTGCTGCTCGTCGGTATAGCGGATACGTTTGTCGTCAGCTTTGTCGGCGACTCCGCGGTTTCGGGCGTGTCGCTCGTCAATTCCTTTAACACCGTTATAATTTTCCTCTTTTCCGCCCTTGCGTCCGGCGGCGCAGTTATAATCAGCCAGTATATCGGCAGCAGGGATAACGTGCAGGCGGGCAAGGCGGCAAGTCAGCTGTTGATGTTTTCGACCGTCAGCTCCGTCTGTGTGTCCGCGCTCATACTGATTTTTACCCGCCCTCTCCTCAATCTGCTTTTCGGCAGGGTGGAGGACGATGTTATGGCGGCGTGTGTCGAGTATATGTGCATAACCGCGTGCTCTTTCCCGGCGCTCGCGGTCTATAATGCGGGCGCGGCCATGTGCCGCAGCGTCGGCAGAGCGGATGTGTCGATGTACATATCCGCCTTTGCAAATGCCGTCAATATAATCGGAAATATAATAGGCGTGTTTGCGCTCAAGGCGGGCGTCGCGGGTGTCGCTTATCCGTCGCTGGCAGCGCGGATTATTTCCGCCGTCGCCATTACCCTCTATTGCTTCATGCACAAGAAAACGCCTGTCAGATATACTTTATCGGGCATATTCGCATGGCACGGCTCGCTGCTCAAAAAGGTGCTCGGTATAGCCGTTCCCAACGGCGTTGAAAACGGCGTGCATCAGCTCGTTAAGGTCGCTTTGAGCAGCATGGTCGCGCAGTTCGGAACATATCAGATAGCCGCAACGGGCGTGTCGCAGAGTATATGGTCGCTCGCGGCGCTTATGGGCATGGCTATGGCACCCGTCTATACTACCGTTATAGGCCAGTGTATGGGGGCAGGAAATACAGATGCCGCCAATCACTATTTCAAAAAGCTCAACAAGCTGACCTTTATCCTGTCTTTGGCGTGGAACGCGGCAGTGTTTGCGATGACGCCGCTGTTTTTGAAGTTCTTTGCGATATCCGACGAGGCGAAGCATCTTGCGCTCATTATGGTGCTCATAAATAACGCCATAAACGCATTCGCATACACCTTTGCCGGACCTCTCGGCAACGGACTCAGGGCGGCGGGCGATGTCAAATTTACCATGACAGTCTCCGTTGTGCTGACTATTGCCGCGCGGCTGTTCTTCTCCGCGCTGTTCGGACTGTGGCTCAACATGGGCGCTGTCGGCGTGGCGATAGGCACGAGTATGGATTTGCTCTTCCGCGGGGCGATATTCTTCGTGCGCTATAAAAAACAGAAATGGACAGAGTTTAAGCTCATATAAAAAGAAGGCATCCGCGTGAATACACACGCAGATGCCTTTTTTAACTTTCGGTTTATCAGTCTTCGACAGTGACTGTTCCGTCCTCTTCAACGGTGATAGTCATGCCGTCCTTGACATAGTTTAAAAATTCCTCGCCGAGGCAGTCGACCGTGGGCATCGGACTGTCCGTCCAAACTGCGGAGAGAATAGCTCCGGCAGCCGCGAGCGAGTCTATATGCTCCGAGAAGAGCAGGCAGGCGGGAGTTCTGCCCATGACCTTTGCGCAGTAGAGAACCATTCCGCCGGTCGTCGAGCCGATAGTCTGGGGCAGGCAGAGAGCTGTGCCGACCATAGGTTTGCCGAAGAGATCGGGATTGTTCTGATCGCCGCACTTAGCGGTCTTGTCGCCGAACTGGAGGCTCTTCTGGAAGGAAGCAAGGGTGTTAAAGCCGTTGTGTGAAACGAGAGCTTTTGCCGTGCATTTGCCTGCGGCAACGGGGCGTCCTTTGAACTGTTTCATGTTACTTTGCCTCCTTTGTGATAATATCGAGAATCTCGGCGCTTGTGTAATAGCGCGAGGTCGTATATGTCCTGAGCTTGTTGGAGTTTGTGATGACGGGCATCTTGCCTGCAAGCGGGTTGTTCATATACATCAGCGGGCATATGTAGCTGAGAACTACGCCGGTAGCCTTGAGCTTCGCGGCGTTGGGTGTTGCGTTGAACTTCTCGACAACAGCCGGAGCGGCGGTGAATACAGTCGGTATCGAGACCTTGCTTCTGCCGTTCTTCTTGAGCGCCTCGGAGACGTTCTCCGTCCACTCGACGAGCTGATCGTAGGAGAGATGAGGGCAGCCGACAAAGCAGAGCTTCGGAGTTGCGTTCTTATCCTTCCACATGACGGGATAGTTGTTCTTAACCCTGTCAAGCTCGGCGTCGTCAATGACATAGACCTTTGCGCCCTCGGCGATAAGGCTCTCGCCCTGCTCGACCGCTTCGGGAGTGAGACCGTCGATGTGATAGAGACCGACAGCACCGTTGGAGGCGGTAGCCGCACCGAAATCCTTGAGGTACGCCTTTGCATCGCCGTCAAGCTCCGTGCCTATCCACTTGTCAAGACCCTTGACATAGGGGACATCCTCCATGACCTTCATGCCGATAGCCGAGCCGAGAATCTGAGCCTCGGGCTTCTTCGTTGTCTTAACTTCGACTATCCATGTGGCCTTTCTGCCCTCGTCGGTGACAAGTCCGAAATAGGGGACGCGGCCGATGATGGAGCCGAAAAGCTCGATTATGCCGGAGTTTCTGTTGCAGCGCGCGCCGAGAACGGAGTTTGCGTAGACAACGGCGGAGGATTCTGCCCATGAGAGCACATCGCCCTTGTTGGGGATGTTGCCGACCTCATCCATGTAGCAGGTGCAGGTGTAGGACTTGCTGTCGACAAGACCGAGCTTTGCAAGCTGCGCGTCGTAGCTGTCCTGCATATTGTACATGAACTTTTTGAAAACGATGTTCTTCAGGAAGCTTGAGGGCACATTGGGGTCGAGGGGCTTTGGATCAACGGAGAACTTCTGGCTCGAAACGGCGCCGCCCGCGATAAGCTGATCCATAAGATCATAGACGGGCTGCATAACTCCGAGACCGAAGCTTGTGACAAGGTGTCCCATCTTGCTTGTGACAGGCACCATTTTTGTGGCGCCGAAAGCGTCACCGTACATGACAAGGGTCTTCATGACCTTCGCCATGGTTTCGCCTTTCCCGCCGTTGAGGATGTCCTCCTCTTCGGGAGTAAGGTGCATTTTGTAATTCATGTATATCCACCTTTCAATAAAAATTTCACAGTAAGCAATCTGACAAATAAATAGTATCACAAATCGCAAATAAAATGATTTGCAATTTAGAAAAATAAACAATTAATAAATAAAAAAATATCGAAAATTTGTGCCGGATCCGACCGTGCACGCGTCAAACGGATATTTCTTGCAAAATCCTATGCTTTGTGATATTATTTTAGCCCGCAGCAACCGAAGGAGGGGAAATATATGATAGGACTAAAACGCGGAGACGTAAGCCTTTATGACCATGAAAACGAGTGGGATACGGAGGGCGAGCGCACGGTAAACGAGCTTTTCGAAATTCTCGGCGGCGACGCCCGCGACATTCAGCATATCGGCAGCACATCTGTAAAGAGTATAAAGGCGAAGCCGATAATCGATATCGCAGTTGCCGCAGACAGCTTCGAACGTATTTTATCGCACGAAAACGAGCTGCTGCAATCGGGCTATCATTATCGCCCCGATAAGACTACGGACGGCGAGCAGCTGCTCTTCGCCCGCGGCAGTTACTATGAGGGCGGCGATATGCAGACGCACTTTATTCACGTTGTGAAATACAACAGTATGCAGTGGCGAAACTACATAAATTTCCGCGACTTTCTGAATGCTTTCCCGGAGAAAGCAAAGCAGTATGAGAGCGTGAAAACGGGTCTTGTCGAAAAGCTCGGGAGCGTCGGGAGCAGGAACGGTTATGGAGAGGGAAAGGCGGAGTTCATAAGCTGCATTCTCCGCAAGGCGACGGCGTGGTCTTTTCTCGGAAAGACCGCTACAATGGAGACCGACCGCCCGATTGGGTATGTGCACAGAAAATCCGGCTATGAGCTTGTCTATCCGCTCAATTACGGTTACATTCCGGGTGTTCTCGGCGGCGACGGCGAGGAACTTGATGTTTATCTCATCGGCGTCAACGAGCCTGTGGAGCGCTTTACGGGCAGAATAATCGGCATCGCTCACCGCGAAAATGATATTGAAGATAAGCTGATAATGGCTCCGCCGGACAAGAAATTCACCCGCAACGAGGTCGAACGGGCGGTGCATTTTCAGGAGCAGTATTATGACACGCAAATAGAACTGATTGAGTAATAAAAAACCGCAATGACCCAAAAAATCATTGCGGTTCGCTTTATAATATTTCGCTGTTTTCGAGCAGGTATGCCGCACCTATAGCGCCTGCGTCGTTGCCGAGCACGGCGGGGCGGATAAGCTTTGCGTCGGATTCGGGCAGAGCGTTCAGAAAATCCTCGAGCCAGTATTGCTTGAGCTCGATGAGTCCGCCGCCTATAACAATGCAGTCGGGATCAAAGATACATTTTACCGTGTCCGCGACCGTGCAGAAGTCTGAAATAAAAAGCTTTACGGCCTCGCGGCAATTTTCGTCACCGTACGCAGCCTTTTTGAAAACCTCGTTGCAGTTGAAGCATTGGCAGTCAAGCCCGTTTGCCGTTCGCATAAGTCCGGTTGCCGAGACATACTGCTCGGCGCAGCCGATTTTACCGCAGGTGCATTCGCGCCCGCCGATGTGCAGCGGGATGTGTCCTATCCGCGCCGCGTGGAAGTTTGAGCCCGTGAGCAGCTTTCCGTTTATCGACGCCGCGCCGCCGAGCCCCGTGCCGAGGGTCAGCATAACGGCGTTTTTGCAGTCCTTTGCCGCGCCGAAATATGACTCGCCGATAAATGCCGCCACCGCGTCGTTTACAACGAAAGAGCGGCGGTTAAAAGCGCTTTCAACATCCCTTTTTATCTCAAATCCCGTGAATCCGGGCAGATTGTCGGTCGCGTAGAGCACTTTGCCCTCATAGGGGTCTATATCTCCAGCAGAGCCGATGCCTATGCCCGCATCGGTGCCGATAAGCGGGAGCAGGGATTTTATAACTTCGAATATACAGTCCTTTATGCTGTCGCGCCCGCGTGAGGTGTCCGTCGAGCGCTTGGCTCTCGCTGTAACCGCGCCGTTTTCTATGACGGCGCCCTTGATAGATGTTCCGCCGATGTCGATGCCTATGTGTTTCATATTATTCACCGAAAGCCTTCATAAAGTGTTTGGTAATGTCCATGGGTCGGGTTATCGCACTGCCGATAACAACGGTGTAAACGCCCGTGTCAAGCACGGCCTTGAGCTGACCGACTTCCCATATTCCGCCCTCGGCGATAATGTGTGCGCGCAGGGTGGAGGTCATCTTTCTGAGCAGCTCGCAGTCGGGGATAGCAATACCCTTGGTGTATTCCGTGTAGCCGCGCAGTGTAGTGCCGATATAGTCGAAGCCCAGCTCATCGGCACGCTTTGCCTCCTCGTAGTTCGAGCAGTCCGCCATTATCTCGACCTGCGGCGCATTCTCTCTTATGTATTTTATGAGATCCTCGAGCTTTTCGCCGTTCGGTCGCGTGCGGTTTGTTGCGTCGAGCGCAATAACGCTGCACTTTGTGGTCAGCAGGGCTTTGACCTCTTTAAGCGTCGGTGTTATATAAATCTCGGAGTCCGGGTATACCGCCTTTATTATGCCTATTATAGGCACGTCGACCTGTGCGGTTATCTCGTTTATGTCGTCGACATAGTTGGCTCTTATGCCCGACGCGCCGCCGAGTACGGCAGCCCGGGCGAAATGTCCCATCATGTGCAGCCCGTAGAGCGGTTCGCCCTTGACCGCCTGACATGAGACAATAAGACCGTGTTCTTTTAAGTTTGCCATAGTTATCACTCTCCGCTGATATTTTCGCCTTTTGCGAAGAAAAAGTCAAGGGGACAGATGACTTATCCGCAAAAAACGAACCCTCCCTCGGGAGGGTTCGCGTCGGTTAATTACCACTTGTTTTCGACATATTCGCAGAATGCGTACATATCCTTGACCTCGAGCTTTGTGCCGTCGTCAAGTACGGCTGTGCCGTTCCATATACCGTGAACCTGATGCGAGTGCATACGAAGGAGATTGAGTGCGTTCGTATCGGCATGGTGGTCGTAGAACGGAGTCATCACGAAATCGAATCTGCCGTCCTCGGAGACGAGATGCCACGGCTCCATATATTTGTCGGGCTTCGGGAAGGTCTCGACATCTACGGCGCCGAACTTGTGAGCCTTGCCGTCATAGAATATGCAGGTCTCGGTTGCGTTGCTCTCGTCGCCTATACCCCAGGTTATCTCAAAGCCGAAAATGTGCTTTTTGCCGTTTTCGTCGGTCAGATATGTAGAGCCGTTGCCCCAATACCAGACGAGCTTGTAGGGGGTGTTGACGCGGCCCCAATCGAGGCAGCAGAACGTGTCGTCCTTAGAGAATTTATAGACCTTGTCGCCCCACTTATAAGTGCCGCTGCAGGGCATACAATTCTGCTTTGTGGTCATGAAATAGCTTTTCGGGTGATCCTTGAAGGGGAGGACGGTCGTGATATTCTCGAGTCCGTCCGGGATATCCATCTCAAAATGACACTCGACATTGCCGGACTTGAAATATATGGTGCGCTTATGCTCCTCGGTCAGAACATCAAAGGTGGCCTTGCCTATGCCCTTTATCTCCAATTTGACGTGGTTCGGAACGTCGCCCTTGGGCGGGAGAACATATTTGTCCTTTCCGCCGAGGAAGAGTGCCGTGGGGGCGGTGATGGTGCCCGCCGCAAGCTTCTTGTTCTTCTTCGGATTTCTCAAATCGACCAGCGCCGCCGAAGCGTAGCCGCCGATAGAAATATTGGCAAAGCTTATCTGAATCATATATCTTCCGTCGGATATCTGATAGAAGTCCCATTCCTTGCGGCGCATGGTGGGCGTCGATTTCGTGCGGTCATAGTCAAAAACCATGTGCCGCGCCCAGCCGGACGAAAGCAGTGTTCCGTCGTCGGCAAGAAGCTTTGTCGGCTCCGTGTACTCCTTCTGTACGCTCTTGAACTCTCCCTTGAGCCAGCTCGGATAAGTCCTGGGTATCTCGCTCATTTAAAAATCCTCCTAATTTAGTTGCAGCAGCCCTCAGCCGTGCTTATTTTTTCAGTTTATTATAGCATATATACTAAAAATATACAATAATTTTTTAGTTTATTATTGAAAAACACAGCAAAAAGGCTCCCCAAACGGAGAGCCTTCGGTTGTAATTTTAACTTAACCCATCTTTTCGAGAGCCGCCATATATTTCGGGTTCGTCGGGATGAACATATAGTTGAGGAAGAGCACCTCATCTATAGTGTTTGTCTTGACGAAGCTCGCAAGATTGACGTCCATCTGTCTCGGGTCTACGACATAGATGGTCTTGTAGTTGTTGCAAAGCCATGGCACAAATGCATTTGCGTAGCTCTCTTTTATAACTACGATGCTGCGGTCGCCCGGCGCGTCGGTGGTTATCTTTGTTACTCCGTGATCGCCGCCGAGGAAGGCAAGATACTTGTTCGAGGATTTAATTTCCGTGTTTATAACCTTGACCTTGTAGTTGCTGCCGAGTGTCGGGTCGGTGTCGGAAGCTATGGCCTCGGTGTGGGTCTTTGGAATGAAATATTCGACATAGTCGGGATGCTTTTCAACCGCCGAGCTCTGCGTCGCCCTGTAAAGCGTGCCGAGGAACGGGGAGAGTTTGCCGGTCTCGAGGGTGTTGATGTCAACGGGAGTGAATCCCGCGGTCTTTGCGAACGCCCTGTATGCATAATATGCGCCGCGAGCCGTCCAGTGGTGATCGCTCCTGAAATACAGATATTCGTTCGTGTGGGCGGCTATCTCCGGATAGGCATCGACGGGAGTTATGCCTTTGAGCTCGCCGTAGATATAGTTGATGCCCTGATACTGCGAATGTGATTTGCCGGAGTTGTACTTCTTGGGAGCGTAGAACTCTATCGAAGTCGGAGCCATGAGGCTGTATACCTTGACATCGGGCATTTGAGATTTGAGCTTATTGAGCGTCTCGGCATAGACATCCATCTTCTTGTAGACATTTGTGTACTGCTCCATGAGGCGGTTATCGAGGAGGACTATATAATTGTTCGTGTAGACGGTCTCTTTGTCGCCCTCGTTAACTTTAAAAGCGTTTTCCGGTTGGGTGGTTTCGGTGGTTGCCTCGGTCTGAGAGGGGGCGGCGGTGGTCTGCTCGGAGGTGGCGGTGTTGCTCTCCGCCTCATGCGAGAGGGCCTCGCCGTCGCCTACGCCGCCTTTGTTCTGCAAAATGGTGGCTCCGTCGCCGATTTTAAGGAATGAGTAGAAAGCTTTTATCTTGTTGCTTATTTTGACAAGTCCGTTTCTGCCGGGGAACTGGTCGTTGTAGTATTCCTCAAACTTTGAGGCAAAGTCGCCCGAAAAATATGAGCTGATTGATATAGCGGGCTTTTGCGCAAGATTTCTGTTTTCCATCGCCGAAGACTTTTCGTCCTTGTCGAAGAAGCTGTAGAAGCCGACAGAAGCAAAGACTGCCAGAACAACGCTGAAAGAGACGACGGTAAGGATTTTTTGAAGCTTTTTCATTTTATCTTAACGCCTCCTCAGAATCTGAAATACAGGAACGGATTATATGTCGAGCCTGCAAGCGATGCTACGCAGAGTATGAGCATAGCGACATTGAAAACGGTGCCGAATATCGGCGCTGTTACCGGGGCGCGCTGCTTGAGCTTTGCTACGCCCGCCTTGACAAGCTTTGCTACAGGCGCACAGGCGATAGCGGCGATTATGATGAACGGGATGTTGTTGATTATCATTGCGTTCATAACAGGATCGGTGAGCGAGTTGCCCGAAACGCCGAACGCTACGGAGAACGCCGACTTCATCGCCGAGAAATCCTCGAAGTAGAAGATCATCCAGCCGATGAGCACAACGAACATCGAATACATCCAGCGAATGACTTTCGGTATCTTGTCAAAGAACTTTTTGAGCACGAACTTTTCGAGGCAGAGGAACACGAAATAGTAGAGTCCCCATATCACGAAGTTCCAGCTCGCACCGTGCCAGAGTCCCGTAAGACCCCAGACGATGAAGAGGTTGAGTATTTGACGCGGCAGGCTGACTCTGTTTCCTCCGAGCGGGATATAGACATAATCCCTGAAGAAGGAGCTGAGCGTTATGTGCCATCTGCGCCAAAAGTCGGTTATCGAAGTTGCTATATAAGGATGCTTGAAGTTTTCGGGATAATCGAAGCCGAACATACGCCCGAGTCCGATAGCCATATCGGAATATCCTGAGAAGTCGAAGTATATCTGGAATGCATAGAACAGAACGCCTATCCATACGCTGAGCACCGCCGCATTGTCGACATCCTTGAGCAGCGATTCCGCAAGGGAGCCCGCGTAGTTCGCTATGAGCACCTTCTTGCCGAGGCCGGCCATGAATCTCGTCATGCCGTTTGCAAAGCCGTCTATTGTGATTGTTCTGTGGTCTATCTGTGTGTCGATATCCGAATATCTGACAATCGGTCCCGCTATGAGCTGCGGGAAGAGCGAGACGAACATCAGGAAGTTGATAAACGACTTCTGCGCCTTGACTTCGCCCTTGTAGACGTCGAGAGAGTAGGACATCGTCTGGAATGTGTAGAACGAAATGCCTATCGGCAGAGAGAAGGTCGGAACATGGAGCGAGAGGCGGAATATGCCGTTGAGTGTTGAAACAAAGAATCCGCTGTATTTAAAAGCCGCGAGCAATCCGAGATTGATAATGACAGAAAGCGCTACAAACAGCTTTGTTATCTTTTTGCCTCGGTATTTTTCGATTCCGAGCGACACCGAATAGTCGAGCACGGAGCTGAATATCAGCAGGCACACCCAAACGGGTTCACCCCACGAATAAAATATAAGCGATGCAACGACAAGAATAATATTTTTTGCCTTGTCGTTCTTCATAATAAAATAGAAGAACAGAGTCACGGGAAAGAAAATAAAAAGAAACACGAGACTCGAAAAGACCACTTGACTTCCCCCTTTTTGTGCATATAGTATGTGCATACGGTAACTTATAATATACCTAATTATTATACACATTTTAAGCGGTTTTGCAATTACAAAAGAGTTACAAATAAAGAGCGTCGAGTCTGCGCCGGACAGAAAAAAGAGACACAGCGAAAACTGTGTCTCTTTGGCGCCGACTGTGCGGCAATTTTTTAGAGAATATTGATTATTTGCGGGATAAGCTCCTTGAGGATTTTAATTATAATCTTCGCAATAACCGGAGCGACGACGCTTGTTATCTTTATTATATATCTGGCAACCTCAATTGCTATCTGTATTACGACATACCACTTGCCGAGATAGCGCTGAAGCATATCGGTGTCCATGCCCTTGTAGTTGGGGTCGACGGGGGAGTAGGATGTGTCGGTTTTGACTATCTTGCACTCGTCTATCAGCTCTTCGCTGTCGACGCCGTAGGTCTTGAGAGTGAAAGAGTTCTTCGTAAACTCGACGGTCGAATAGCTCGGCTCTTCGGAGACATATTTAAAATCAAGCCACTCGTAATCGTAATCCTCGATACGGTTCTTGCCGGAAGCGGAGCTCGCGGTAAAGTATACGGTGCCGACGGGATCGACAACTGCGCCGTCCGCATTGTATTTCTGATCCTTGACGGGCTTTGTGTCCTTCATGAAGAAGGAGCGTCCGTAAAGATGCTCGTGACCGGTCAGGCAGACGTCTATCTCAAATCTGTCGATAAGCGCGCTGTATATAGCCGCAAGCAGCTTGTTGTCGTCATCTGCGGCGTGGTGTCCCGTTCCGTAGATATCGTGATGCATAACGGCTACGCGCCATGTGGCATCGGGATTCTTGGCGATAGCGTCAAGGGTGAACTGATACTGGTCATAAACATTGAAAATCTGGGTGTTATAGACGATGAAAAGCACATCGCCGTAACGGAACCAGTAGTTCTCGTCAACGTTTGCGGGTGTCGTGCCGCGGTATTCGTTGGGGTTGTTGACATAGAGAGGATATGTCTTGCCTCTGCGGTCGTGGTTGCCGACGGTTGTCGCAAGGGGATAAGATCTGAGCGCCGCGGGGGAGAGCGTACCCGCCCACTCGTTTGCTCTGTCTCCGTGCTGGGTTTGGTCGCCCGCGGAGAGTATAAAGCTGATGTCGCTGTTCTTGTCGAGTGCGGTGCCGAGAGTTTTCTGCCACACATAGGCTTCCTCACGTCCGTCTTCAACGTCGCTGCTGATCTGGATATCGCTGATATAGAGGAGTTTGAATTTCTCGGTGGAGAGAGTTCTGTACATAACGGGACTGCTGAACTTTCCGTTGCTGCCGTAGATATAGTAGTAAACGGTGTTCGGCTCAAGTCCGGTTGCCGTCACTTTATAGATGCTCTGCCCGGTATAGCTGTCGGTCGAGGCCTTGCCTACGAACTCTTTAAACGAGGTCATGTCGGCACTCTTGCCGATTCGAACAACGCCGTTTTTTGCCGTATCATCCGAGTGCCAGCAGAAATTGAGCTGCGTTGCGTCTGCACCCGGGGTGAGCGCGATGAGCGTGTTGTCGTTTCTTACGGTTTCCCAGTAGCTGTCCCATTCCTGCTTCGAGAGCGCATAGTTGCCGTCTGCCGAGGTGCCGATAGCGAGGCAGGAGGCGAGCATGAGCAGCGCAAGCAGAACGGATAGTGTGCGTTTTGCTGTTTTCATTGAAATTCTCCTTCTTGAATTTTTGAGCGATAGTATTATAACATATTTATGTTGATTTTGGTAGATTTTTTTTGATGTTTTTCTACTTTTTTTATAAAAACTATGGAAATATCCGGAAACTGATGTTATAATTTATCGTGGATTTTAAGAATGAAGAGGAATATAAATGAGAGTTATTGTTTTGAAATCAGCGGCACAGGTCGGCGAAGAGGTCGGCAAAATTTTCTGCGATGCGGTCAACGCAAAGCACAATTCGGTTCTCGGGCTTGCAACCGGAGCTTCCCCGATTCCTACATATGAATATATGATTGAGCAGTACCGCGGCGGCAAGGTGAGCTTCAAAGACGTTAAAACCTTTAATCTTGACGAATACTGCGATTTGCCGAAGGCGCACCCGAACAGTTTCTATTCTTTTATGGAAGAGAATCTTTTTTCAAAGGTCGATATAGCACCCGAAAATATAAATTTCCTTGACGGAAACACAGAACCCGTTGCGGAGAGTGCACGGTATGCTCGGGCTATAAAGGCTGCGGGCGGGATAGACATTCAGCTGCTCGGAATCGGCAGAAACGGGCACATCGGCTTCAACGAGCCCGCGGGTGAGTTCACGGACGAGGCTTTTAAGGTCAGGCTTACCGACAGCACTATAGCTGCCAACTCAAAGTATTTCACCGATATCGCCATGCCTCATTACGCCATAACCATGGGTATCGGGTCTATAATGAGAGCGAGAAAAATCATTCTTATTGCAACAGGCGGCAGCAAGGCCGAAGCGATAAAGGCAACTGTGGAGGGAGAAGTAACTCCGCATTGCCCGGCATCGATACTTCAAAAGCATGACGATGTGACCCTGTTTCTTGATGAGGCCGCCGCAAGCTTGCTGACAAAATAATAAGCCGTAATAAAAGAGACCTTCGATACACAAAAGTGCATCGAAGGTCTTGTTACTTATTTCTTGCCGGACTTTTTGAACATCAGAAGCGATATTGATACCATCGTCGCCACTATTACCGTTATTCCGACCGCGGTCACACCCTGCTTTACTCTCGCCGCATTTCGCGTACTTCCGCTGTTCGGGAGAGTGTAGGTCTCGATTTCGCCGTCATAATTTATTACGCTGTCGTTGGCTAATTCCCTTGCCGAAGCAAACTGCTCGGAATTGGAAGTGCCCGCGTTTGTTGTTTTGGATTTTGATTTTGTCGTTTTGTATCTTGTTTTTGTTGCCTTTGATTTTGCTTTTGTTGTTTTAGCTTTAGATTTCGAGCTTGTTTTCGACCTTGAGCCTTTCTTCTTTTTCTTTGTTGTGCTTTCTTTTTTCGCCGATGATTTGTCGGAGCTTGATTTTTTGCCGGCTTTTGTGCTGTCGTCGCGGCTATCAGGTTTCGTACTGTTAGGCTTTGCGGTGTTAGGCTTCGTAATGTTGGGCTTTGTTGTGCCGGAATTTGTGCTTTCCGATTTCGTGCTTTGCTCGGCGGTCGTCTCCGGAGGTGCTATATAGGTGTCTATCTCAAACATTTTTGACGGTATACCGCTGTCGTCGGTGACTCTGACGAAAATTTCGGGGTCGGCGCCGAACGAATATTTTCTGTCTATAAGCGCCTCGCAGGTCATTCCGTCTCCCTCAAACTTTGCGCGCGATTTAACGCTGAACAGCTGCTCGTCATATTCGGCTTTGCCTGTAATATCGATTTTTATCGGGTCGTTGCCGTCGATATATATTTCATAAACTATCGGGCTCTCATCGGTCAGCTCGGCGTAAGAGATATCTCCGCTCATTGCGACATAAAGCGAACCGCTTTCGGTCTTTGTATAATATGTGACGAGCGTGCAAATGCCGTTTCCGCCGTTTTTGTTTTCGCACTGCATCTGAACATTAGCGCTGTGCACCTCGTCGTGCGATACGATACCATCCACAGATATCGCAAGCGTCTGCATTGACAATACAAAAATAAACGTTATTGCAGCCGCTGCCGTACAAAAACGCTTTACCAATCTCGTTATTATCTCCAAAACCGAATCACCGCTTATGCGTAAAATATATTATGGAGAAATTATCACAATTTTGTCGTAAAAGCAATAGCTAAAGTCGATTTTTGTAAAATCAGCACAAAAATGTTTGTGAATATTGCACAAGAGAAATAGCGCCGAAGCTGTGTTTCGCAAATAAAAAAGCTGCGCCCGAGCTCAAAAGAGCCGGACACAGCCAAGTGTCTTGAGTGTTAAATTTTCATCTTTTTCATGGCGACCGAAAGCGCCTTGCAAAGCGCTGTTCCGAGAACGGAGCAGGTGGCCGCCTCGATAAGTCCGTTGATTCCGACAAACGCTGCGGCAAAGGCAAAAACATTTGTCGCGCCGAAGGTCTCCTTGTACTGAAGGATTATCGGAGCGTTGCTGAACAGAAGAAGCAAAGTAGAAGTGAACAGCACCGTATTGAGTATGGGACCCGATATGCTCGCTACAAGATACTGCACAAAGCTTGTTTTATCCTTCGAAGCAACAGCCTTGAAGATAAGCGCGGTCAGCCAGCCCATAAGAATTCTGGGCACAATGCAGACGATTGCGGTGCGCAGGGGACTGACGCTGAAAAGCGCAACGCCGAATGTGCTCATTCCGAAGCACTGGATAAAGCTCGTTATTCCGAATACCGCGCCTAAAAATGCTCCGCCGGCCGGGCCGAGAAGAACGGCGCCGATAACTATCGGTACGGGGATGAACGTTATCTCGATGGCTCCGGACTTGAGATAACCGAGCGGCGTGAACGCCATGACGATTATCAGCGCGGTGAGCAGTGCCGTGAGTACGAGACGCACGAGTTTTTGCCGTGATGCGGCAGACGATGTTTTTGACATGATTTTTTCCTCCTTGCTGTTGCTCCTTTAAGGATGCAGCGCAAATTTTTGAGTCTATATCAAAAGCATTGCTTTTAATATGCGGTTTTATTATTTCCTGTTCTTTTCGTATATTATACGAAGTCCCTTGAGAATAAGCTCGGGGTCATAGATCATCTGATGATTGCAGCTTTTGATTATCTCGCCGGAAAGGCCGCCCGTTGCAACAAAAGATTTGACTTTTTTGCCGAGCTCCCGTTCCATTCTGTCGCAGAGTCCGTCGAGCATGGCGGCGGTGCCGAAAACGACGCCCGACTGCATACAGTCTATCGAATTTGTCCCTATGGCCTTTTTGGGTGTGGAAAGGCTTATTGCCGGGAGCTGAGAAGTTCTTGCGGAGAGCGCCTCGAGCGAAATGCCGACTCCGGGAGCTATGGCGCAGCCGCAGAAGGCTCCGTTTTCGTCTATGACATTGATTTTTGTGGCGGTTCCGAGGTCAATGACAAAGCAGGGCAGTTCATAGAGATTGGCTGCCGCCACCGAAGCGGCAACGAGGTCGGCGCCCGCCTGCGACGGGTCGTCCGCCAGAATGTTAATGCCTGTTTTAACTCCGGGGCCGAGCACGACGGGGTCGTTCCCGGTTATGCGCTTTGCCGCATGGGCGACAGCGCCGGTGAGCTCCGGAACAACGGAGCTTATAGCGCAGCCGCTGAATTGGTCGAAAGCATAGCCGTGGAGGTCAAAAATGCTCTTGAGCTCAATAGCGTACTGATCCTCCGTGCGCGAGCGGTCTGTGGCGAGTCTCGCAACAAACTTCAGCTCTTCGCCGCTGTATGCGCCGATAGTTAAATTGGTGTTGCCTATGTCAACAGTCAGGAGCAATGCGATCACCTCTCGGAAAGCGTTTGAACTGCTTTAATTATACACTATAAAGTCAAAAAAAGCAAACTTATAATAAATTTCACTGTTTATTTTCCCGCTGCATTATGGTATAATTATCCAAAGAAAGGAATGAGAACCGTTATGCTGTGTACGCTGTGCCCGAGGCGCTGCGGTGTTGACCGCGATGTCAAGCAGGGATATTGTCTAAGCCCGAGTACCGTAAGGCTCGCGCGGGCGGCGCTGCATTTTTGGGAGGAGCCGTGTATCAGCGGCACAAACGGCTCGGGCACCGTGTTCTTCTGCGGCTGCAATCTCAGGTGCGTGTATTGCCAAAACAGCGAGATAAGCGGCGGAGAAGCGGGGATTCCGATGACCGACGACGAGGTCATGCGAACCTTTGACAGGCTCATTGAAAAGGGCGCGCATAATCTGAATCTTGTCACCCCGACTCATTATGCCGATTCCGTGGCGCGGATACTCGAAAAATACCGTTCGCCCGTGCCGGTTGTATATAACTGCGGGGGCTATGAATCGTTAGATACTCTCAAAATGCTTGAGGGGCTTGTCGATATATATCTGCCCGATTTCAAATACGCCGACTCCGCTCTTGCGGCGGAATATTCCAACGCGCCCGATTATTTTGAGCGCGCGGGCGAGGCGATAAAAGAGATGAACCGCCAGGTCGGAGTGCTGAAGCTCAACGATGACGGCATAGCCGAACGGGGACTAATTGTGCGCCACCTCGTGCTTCCGGGGGCTGTTTCAAACACTAAAAAAGTTCTCGGATGGATAAAGGAGAATCTGCCCGAGGGAACGGTGGTCAGCCTGATGAGCCAGTATACGCCGTGCGCAAAAGCTGCGGAGCATCCGCCTCTTGACAGGCGCATTTCAAAATACGAATACGAGATAGCGCTCAATACGATGATCGAGCTCGGCTTTGACAACGGCTATGTGCAGAGCCGCCGCTCGGCACAAAAAGATTTTATTCCGGATTTTCAGTCCCTTGAGGGGCTTATATAAATTTAATTTGTTGACCGAAGGGAAGGTTTAATATGACAGGTTTTATCGGAGCGGGCAATATGGCAAACGCCATTATAAAAGGCATGGTATCGTCCGGTGCCCAAGAGGGCAAGGATATAGCGGTCTACGATATTCACCCCGAAAAGCGCGAAAAGGTCGCAGCGGATTACGGAGTCAATGCGATGTCGAGCCTTGAGGAGCTTGCGAGCGAATGCAGCGAGATAGTTGTCGCAATAAAGCCCTATGGCTTTGAAAAGCTGCTCGGCGGACTTGATTCTTTGCTGAAAGAACGCGACCCGCTTATAATCTCCATCGCCGCGGGTAAAACCCTCGAGGCTATTTCGTCTTATCTCGGCTATGAGCCCGCACTCGCGCGCGTTATGCCGAATATAAATGCCACTATAGGCGAGTCCGTCAGCGCATACTGCGCAAACATCCGCGTCACCGCAGAGCAAAAGGCGTTTGTCGCAAAGCTCTGCTCGTCTATCGGCGAGGCGGTCGAGCTTGACGAGAAATTCTTCTCTGCGTTCGGCGTTATCGGAGGCGCAGCGCCCGCGTTCGTTTATATGTTTATCGACGAGCTTGCGCGCGGCGGAGTGAAAATCGGCATGAATAAGCAGGTTGCTCTGAAGGTTGCGGCTCAGACCGTGCTCGGCAGCGCAAAGATGATAGCAGAGAGCGGGGAGCACCCCTATG
>ERZ1026772.92-NODE-92-length-65792-cov-9.535482_pt1 | contig 65792 bp, 57 predicted proteins | sample MGYA00380124_ERZ1026772 | MGnify/ENA primary metagenome ERZ1026772 (study PRJEB33269, sample SAMEA4719760) | human gut metagenome | biome: human-associated habitat; feature: organic feature; material: feces | place: Cameroon | collected 2013-10 ...
CAGGGGAACCGATAGATCCGATCTGCTGGATGGGGGTGGGGGTGCCGTAATAGTCCACGCTGATGCGGTTCAGCACGGAAGCGTTGGCACGACCGGCACGCACGGTGTCGAAGTCGTTGACAACGGATTCGATGCTCTTCTTCATTTTTTCCTCGTAGATCTTGTACTCTTCCTTTAACATAGCGGTTAAGCCTCCTTCACGATCGTTCCGATTTTTTCGCCGCGCAGGGCGCGGATGATATTCTCGGGGTCCTTCAGTGCGAACACCAGTACGGGGATGTGGTTGTCCATAGACAGGCTGGTGGCGGTGGAATCCATCACGGCCAGATGGCGCTTGAGCACCTCGTCGTAGGTGATGGAATCGAACTTGACAGCCGCGGCGTTCTTGGCCGGATCGCTGTCGTACACGCCGTCGATGTTCTTAGCCAGCAGGATGATGTCGGCCTCGATCTCCGCCGCACGCAGCACCGCCGCGGTGTCGGTGGAGAAGAACGGGCAGCCGATGCCGCAGCCGAAGATGACCACGCGGCCCTTCTCCAGATGGCGGATGGCCCGCGCCCGGATATACGGCTCCGCCACGGCGCGGATCTCCAGCGCCGTCTGCACCCGCACGTCCACACCCTTCTGCTCCAACACGTCCGCCATGGCCATGCAGTTCATGGCGGTGGCCAGCATGCCCATGTGGTCGGCACGGGTGCGCTCGATATGCCCCTCGCCGTCCTTCACGCCGCGCCAGAAGTTGCCGCCGCCGATGACGATGCCCACCTGTACGCCCATTTCCACACATTCCTTGATGACGTCAGCCACCTGGCCCATCACCTGAAAATCCAGACCAACGTGCTTGTCGCCTGCCAGCGCCTCGCCGCTGATCTTAATGAGTACCCGCTTATACATTGGCTGCTCCATCGCTTTGCCTCCTGATTTTTTCTCCCTGCTATTCTACCTTATTTCTCCCGCTTTGCATAGGGGTAAAAAGAAAAAATTTGTTTTTTCCCCGCCTTGGTGTATAATGAGGGAAACTCAGTTTTCCGGAGGAGGATCGCCATGGAACTCAAGCACATCGTCGGCCGCACATGGGTGGCGGAGGGCTCCACCGCCCTGCTGCCCGTCTACTTTCTCACCGACCGGGACATTGTCCTCATCGATACCGGCTACGCCAAGCTGGATCGTACCGGGCTGGCCCATCTCATCGACGACAACGGGCTGTGTCTGCGGGGCGTTATCTGCTCCCACGCCCACTTTGACCACACCGGCAACGTCCGCTACCTCCAGCAGCGCTGCGGCTGCCCCGCCGCCATCCAGCTCATCGAGGCGGGCATCTCCGTCAACACCGACAGCTACCGCGCCAACTATGTGGCGCTGACCTACGGCAAGAGCCGCCAGCTCTTTTTGGAGGAGTGCTTCACCGCCGACATCATCATCGGCCCGGAGGATGACCATCTGGACATGGCGGGCGCCCGCTTCGGCATCATGCAGCTGCCCGGCCACTCCGCCGGTCACATCGGCATCGTCACGCCGGACGGCGTGGTCTATGTAGGTGACTGTCTTATCGACCGTGATCAGATCGCCGCCGCCAAGCTGCCCACCAGTATGTTCATCGCCAAGGATCTGGAGAGCAAGGAATACCTGCGCACCGTGGACGCCCCGGCGTATATCGTGGCCCACAAGCAGGTGCTGACGGACCGCGCCGCCTTCAACGCCCTCATCGACGAGAATATCGCCTTCATCCACGCCAAGGAGCGGGAGCTGCTGGACGACCTCACCGACGGCATGACCTTTTCCGACTGGATCGCCGCCTTCTGCAAGCGGGAGAATGTCCGCACCCACAACGAGCTGAAATTCAGCATCGTGGAGCGGAATTTCTCCAACTTTGCCGCGTGGCTCACCGATACGGGCCGCGTCACCGTCCAGCGGGAGTTCTGCGCCAAAAAATACTATCACGCCTGCGATGCGGGGGTCCACGCCTGACCACCCACGCAAAAACCGCCGGTCTGCCAAAAGCAGACCGGCGGTTTTCCTATTCAGTTATCTGCCGCAGCTGTCGCTGATAGCCGCCAGCAGCTCCGTTTTACCCGTCCCCTTCTCCGCGGAAAATGGAATGAGCAGCGTCTCCTCGCCCAGCTCCAGCGTCTCGCGGATGCGGGCCATGTTCGGCTCGATCTCGCTCTTTTTCAGCTTATCCAGCTTGTTGGCCACCACGATCACCGGGCAGCCGGTACCCTTGAACCAGTCGCACATGGTCACGTCGTCGGCGGTGGGCTTGTGCCGCGCATCCACGATGAGCACGCCCAGCGTAATGAGCTCCGGCTCAGCGAAGTAGCTCTCCATCAGCCGTCCCCACCGGTCGCGCTCCTCCTTGGACACCTTGGCGTAGCCGTAGCCCGGCAGGTCGGTGAAGTAGAGCTTCCCGTCGATGTCGAAATAGTTGATCTGATTGGTCTTGCCGGGGGTGGCGCCCACACGGGCGAAGTTCTTCCGCCCCAGCAGACGGTTGATGACGGAGGACTTGCCCACATTGCTGCGTCCGGCAAACGTAACCTGCGGTTTTCCGTCGCGGATAAAGGTACTTGCCTTTACAGCCGACAGTACAAATTCCGCCTTGTTAAAGTTGATCGCCACAGCGCACCTCCTGTCGCTCCATACCGGCTATGGCGGTGAGATGCTCCACCGCCGCCTCCTTTTTCGGCAGCGCCAGCGCGTGGGCGAACACGGCGTCCACCGTCTCCGCTGTCACGAACCGCAGGGCCGCCCGGACGGTCTGGTCGATCTCCTCCAGATCCTTCTCGTTCTCCTTGGGGATGATGACCGTGCGGATACCGCTGCGCTTGGCGGCCATGGTCTTTTCCTTCAGCCCGCCGATGGGCAGTACCCGCCCACGCAGCGTGACCTCGCCGGTCATGGCCACATCGTGGCGCACCGGGCGGCCGGTCAGTGCCGACAGCATGGCGGTGGCGATGGCGATGCCCGCCGACGGCCCATCCTTGGGTACCGCGCCCTCCGGGAAGTGGACGTGGATATCCTTGTTCTTATAGAAGTCCTTGGGGATGCCCAGCTCTGCCGCACGGCTGCGCAGGCAGGTGTACGCCGCCTTCACGGATTCCTGCATGATCGTACCCAGATTGCCGGTCAGCTCCAGCTTGCCGGAGCCGTCCATGACCCCGGCCTCCACCTCCAGCAGCTCGCCGCCCACCTCTGTCCACGCAAGGCCATTGACCACGCCGATCTGATCCTGTTTACTGCGGGAATTGTCCTGATAGTGCGGCACACCCAGCAGCTCTTTCAGGTCTTTTGGTGTAATGTCAACTCGCTTTACATCCGTTTCCACCAAACGCATAGCAGCTTTTCGGCACAGCTTGCCCAGCAGACGCTCCAGCGTCCGGACACCGGACTCTCTCGTATAGTCGGTGATGACGGCGCGGATGGCGTCGTCGCTGATGCGCAGCTGACTTTTCTTCAGTCCGTGCTCCTTCAGCTGCTTGGGCAGCAGATGGGTCTTGGCGATCTGCAGCTTCTCCTCATCAGTGTAGCTGCTCAGCTCGATGACCTCCATCCGATCCAGCAGCGGCCGGGGGATGGTGGAGGTGGTGTTGGCCGTGGTAATGAACATCACCCGGCTCAGATCCACCGGCACCTCCAGAAAATGGTCGCGGAAGGAGGTGTTCTGCTCGCTGTCCAGTACCTCCAGCAGAGCCGAGGCCGGGTCGCCCCGCATATCGCTGGCAAGCTTGTCGATCTCATCCAGCACCAGCAGCGGGTTCATGGCTCCGGCGCGGCTGATGGCCTCGATGATGCGGCCGGGCATGGCGCCGATATACGTCTTGCGGTGGCCGCGGATGTCCGCCTCGTCCCGGACGCCGCCCAGACTGAGCCGCGCCAGCTTCCGGTTCATGGCCTTGGCCACGGAGATGGCCACGGAGGTCTTACCCACACCGGGAGGGCCTACCAGACAGAGGATCTTGCCCTTGGCATTGGGGTTCAGCTGGTGGACGGCGATGAACTCCAATATGCGCTCCTTCACCGTTTCCAGACCGTAGTGATCCCGATCCAGCAGCTTCCGCGCCTGCTCCACATCCGCCCGCTCCCGGGTGTACTTGTTCCACGGCATCTCCAGACAGACGTCCAGATAGTTGCGGATGACGGAGGCCTCCGCGCTGCCGAAGGGCTGCTTGGCAAGCCGCTCCACCTCTTTTGCCAGCCGCTTATGTACCTCCTCGGGCAGATGGGCGCGCTGGATCTTCTCTGTGTACTCCGCCAGCTCCTCGTCGCCGTCGTCGCCCAGCTCGTGCTGCAAGACCTTCACCTGCTCCCGCAGGATCATGTCCTTCTGCACCTGTGCCACCCGCTGGCGCACCTTCTGCTCCATCTGCATCTCCAACGACAGCACATCCACCTCGTGGGTCAGAATGTCGTTGACCAGCTGGAGCCGTCGGTTGGGCCGCAGCTCCTCCAGCACACGCTGACGATCCTGATGGCGCAGCGTGATGTTCTGGGCGATGAGATCGGCCAGATGCCCCGTGTCGCGGCAGTCCAGCACCGCCGCGATAAAGTCGTCACTGAGCTGCGGCACCAGCTCCTTATACTCGCCGAACAGGGCGTAGGTGCGCCGCAGCATGGCCTCCACCCGGGCTGTGATCTTGCCGGGGAATTCCTCCTCCAATATCTCCACATTGGCCTGTAGGAAGGGCTTCCCCTGCCACAGCCGCAGCAGCCGGGCGCGCTCCTCGCCCTCCACGAGGACCCGGACACTGCTGTCCGAGGTCTTGATGATCTGTAAAATATGGCAGACCGTGCCTACACTGTACAGGTCGTCCTCCATCGGCTCAGCGGTAGATATCTCCCGCTGCGTCACGAGGAACAGCCGCCGGTCGTTCTCCATGGCGTTGTCCAGCGCGTAGATGGAGATCTCCCGCTCCACATCGAAGGACAGCGTCTGATTGGGGAAGGCCGTCAGACCACGCAGGGCCAGCACGGGTATATTCATAGTGATACGTTCCATATGTACTCCTTTCCTCTTGGAGAAAAAAGAGGAGAAGCTGCCGCCTCTCCTCTTTGCCGGATCGTCAAGAGGCCGGTGCGGTTCGTTTTTCCGCCGTCCCGGTCTTGAGTTTTGCCTTGCGCGTGACCTTTTCCGGGTCGCGCTCCACCACCGGCTCCGCGCCGCTGTCGACGCAGTCCGCCGTGATGGTCACCTTCGTGATGGTGGGGTCGGAGGGGATGTCGTACATCACCTTCGTCAGCATACCCTCCATCACCGCCCGCAGTCCGCGGGCGCCGATATTGCGCTCGATGGCCTTGTCCGCCACCGCCTCCAGCGCCGTCTGCTCAAAGACCAGCTCCACGCCGTCGTAGGCCAGCAGCGCCTTGTACTGCTTGACCAGCGCGTTCTTCGGCTCGGTCAGGATGCGCACCAGATCCTCCCGGGTCAGCGCCTCCAGCGGTGAGATCACCGGCAGACGGCCCACCAGCTCGGGGATGATACCGAACTTCAGTAGATCGTGGGGCTGCACCTGCTTCAAAAGCTGGCTGGTACCCATTTTATCCGCCTTGCTCTGCACCGCGTTCTCGAAGCCGATGCCCTGCTTGCCCACGCGCTTCTCCACGATCTTCTCCAGACCGTCGAAGGCGCCGCCGCAGATAAACAGGATATTGCTGGTGTCGATCTGGATGAACTCCTGATGGGGGTGCTTCCGCCCGCCCTGGGGCGGCACGTTGGCCACGGTACCCTCCAGGATCTTCAGCAGCGCCTGCTGCACACCCTCGCCGGACACGTCCCGGGTGATGGAGGTATTCTCGCTCTTGCGGGCGATCTTGTCGATCTCATCCACATAGATGATGCCCCGTTCCGCCAACTCCACGTCGAAATCCGCCGCCTGCAAAAGCCGCAGCAGGATGTTCTCCACGTCGTCGCCCACATAGCCGGCCTCGGTCAGCGTGGTGGCGTCGGCGATGGCGAAGGGTACCTTCAGCACCCGCGCCAGCGTCTGGGCGAACAGCGTCTTGCCGGAGCCGGTAGGCCCGATCATCAGGATGTTGCTCTTTTGCAGCTCCACATCCTCGCTGCCGCCGAAGTAGATGCGCTTATAGTGGTTGTACACGGACACGGACAGGGCGATCTTCGCCCCCTCCTGTCCGATGACGTACTGATCCAGCACCTCTTTGATCTGCTGGGGCGTCGGGAGGTCCTCCACACTGTCGAAGCCCTCGCTGACTGCCGCACTGTATCCGTCGTCCAGAATGGACATACAGAGCTGCACGCACTCGTCGCAGATCCGCACGCCCGGCCCCTGGATCATCCGGTGTACCTGTCCCTCCGCCTTGCCGCAGAACGAGCAGCGCAGGGACTTTCTCTCATCTGCCATGCCGTTACCTCTTATAAATGACCTTATCCACCAGACCGTACTCCCGCGCTTCCTCGGCAATCATCCAGCGATCCCGCTCGGAGTCGGCCTTCACCTGCTCCACCGGCTTTCCGGTGTTCTCGGACAGGATCTTGTTCAGCCGCTGCTTGATCTTCAGGAAGTGCTCCACGTCGATCTCCATGTCCGTCACCTTGCCCTGCGTACCTGCGGAGGGCTGGTGGATCATGATCTCGGCGTTGGGCAGCGCGATGCGCTTGCCCTTGGTGCCGGAGGACAGCAGGAACGCGCCCATGCTGGCGGCCATGCCGATGCAGATGGTGGACACGTCGCACTTGATATACTGCATGGTGTCATAGATAGCCATGCCCGCGGTCACGCTGCCTCCGGGGCTGTTGATGTACATCTGGATGTCCTTGTCGGGATCCTGCGCCTCCAGATACAGCAGCTGCGCCACGACCAGACTGGCGGTGGTATCGTTCACTTCTTCGCCCAGGAATACGATACGGTCGTTGAGCAGACGGGAAAAGATATCGTAGGACCGCTCGCCGCGGTTGGTCTGCTCCACAACATAGGGAACCAAGCTCATAAAATAAACCTCCTGTAAAAGATAGCTACCAGATTATACCCACCCGCATATGATTTTCAAAAGCGCTCTCTCTTATTCTGCGTCTTTTTCCGCGTCCTTCTTAGCGGTCTTCTTGGCGGCGGGCTTCTTGGCGGGCTTCTTCTCCACGATCTCGCCCTCGGCCTCCAGCTCGGCCTTCTCCTCGGCGGGCGCCACAGCCACGGCGCTGTCTGCCACGACCTTCACCGCCTTCTCGCGGATGACCTGCTCCTTCACGTCCTCGGGACGCAGGTACTTCTTCACGGTCTCCAGATCCATTCCGTACTTCTCGGCCACGTTCTTCAGCTCGTTCTCCACGTCCTCGTCGGTGGCCTCCAGACCCTCAGCCTTGATGATGGCCTCCACAGCCAGATCCATCTTCACCTGCTCGGCGGCGGGGCCGTCAGCCTGCTTGCGGAAATCGGCCTCGGTGGTGCCGGTCATCTTCAGATACTGGTCGAAGGGGATACCCTGTGCGGCCAGCTGCTGCTTGAACTGCTCCATCATGCGCTCGGCCTGCAGCTCCACCATCTCGTGGGGGATCTCGGCCTCCACGCCCTCGGCGACCTTGGCCATCAGCACATCCTCAAAGGCGCGCTGGGCGGCCTCGGTGCGCTCGGCGGTCATCTTCTTCTTGATGTCGGCCTTCAGCTCCTTCAGGGTGTCGAACTCGGACACGTCCTTGGCGAACTCGTCGTCAACGGCGGGGACCTCCTTGACCTTGACCTCGTTGACCTTCACATGGAAGACCACGGGCTTGCCGGCCAGCTCGGGGGCGTAGTTCTCGGGGAAGGTGATGTCGATATCCTTCTCCTCGCCGGCCTTCATGCCGATGAGCTGCTCCTCAAAGCCGGGGACGAAGCTGCCGGAGCCGATCTCCAGATCGAAGTTCTCGCCCTTGCCGCCGTCGAAGGCCACGCCGTTGTCGAAGCCCTCGAAGTCGATGTCGGCGGTATCGCCCTTCTTGACGGCGCGCTCCACGGACACCAGACGGCTGTTGCGGTCTGCCATCTCCTTCAGGCGGGCGTTGACGTCGGCGGCCGCCACCTTGACCTCGGCCTTAGGCGCCTCCAGACCCTTGTACTGGCCCAGCTTCACCTCGGGATACACGGCCACGGTGCATTTGAACACCACGCCGTCCTTGGTGCAGGACTCCAGCTCCACCTCGGGATAGCCCACCACGTCCAGCTTCTGCTCCTTTACCGCGTCCTCATAGGCGTCGGGCAGAATGATATTGACAGCCTCCTCATAGAAGACCTCTTCGCCGTACATCTTCTCGATGATCTTGCGGGGGGCCTTGCCAACACGGAAGCCGGGTACGTTGATCTTACCGCGCATCTTCAGATACGCCTTGTTGACGGCAGCCTCGAACTCCTCGGCGCTCGCCTCGATGGTCAGAGCGACTCTGCTCTTCTCCAGTTTTTCACAGCTTTTCACAGTCATTTGTTTATTCCTCCGTTCCGCACCGGTCCGTATTCATAGCAAAACCAATGCAATATAATATGATAACAGAAAAGAATGGGAATTTCCACTGTTTTTTCTCTTATTCGCAAATTTTTTTAGGGACGAAATCCAGCCAGTCTCCCGCCACCAGCGAAAACGCGGTGCCGTTGTGCATTCCCTCCAGCGCCCGCTTGTGGCTGGCGCCGTGAAGATGCCCGTAAAAGCACTGCTTTACGCCGTAGCGCTGCAAAAGCCGCAGGATCTCCGGACACTCGTATCCCTGATACAGCGGCGGATAGTGGAGGAAGCACAGCTTCTCCCGATCCCCCGCCGCCTGTAGGGACGTCTCCAGCCGTCCGGCCTCCCGGGCCAGCATCTTGCCGTTGTGGGTACCCTCACTGTCCAGCTCGTAAAACCAGCCCCGTGTGCCGCACAGCGCCTTGTCTCCGTAGAACAGGCAGTTGTTGTGCAGGATCTCAAAGGAGTCCAGTCCGTGCTGGTCAAAAAACCGCTGCATCTTGGACGCGGTGTTCCACCAGTAGTCGTGGTTGCCCTTCATCAGGATCTTCTTCCCCGGCAGAGCGTGGATGAACTGAAAGTCCGCCAGAGACTCCTCCAGACTCATGCCCCAGCTCAGGTCGCCGCACAGCACGGTCACATCATTTTCCCCCAGCGTTGCAAAGCCCGCCTTGATCTTATCCACGTACCCGTGCCACTTCTCGCCGAAGATATCCATGGGTTTGTCGCTGTTCAGCGACAGATGCAGGTCTCCGATGGCGTACAGCGCCATGGCGTCCCTCCTTTCTCCGGCCGCCGTCTCACAGCAGCCTGCACAGATTGTTCCAGAATATGTCCTCCAGCAGGGACTTTCCGTACCCGCGTCTCTCCAGTGCCTCGTACAGACGGGGTATGTCCTCTACGCCCTGCATCCCCGCCGCCAGCGCCTCACAGCCGTCCAGATCGCCGCCGATGCACAGGGTCTTCTCTCCGTCCAGCGCCAGGAAATGCTCGATATGTGCCACCAGCGCGTCCATGGATGTACCGCCCACAAAGTCCCGGTACAGGTTGATGCCCACCACGCCGCCGGTATCCCGGATGGCGCGGAACATATCGTCCGTCAGGTTTCGCCGGTGGGGACACAGCGCCCGCGCATTGGAGTGGGACGCCACAATGGGCCGCTCCGTCATGCGGAACAGCTCCCAGAAGCCCGGGTCGGACAGATGGGACACGTCGGCGTATACGCCCAGCCGCCCCATCTCCCGGATGAAGTCCCGCCCCTTCGGCGACAGGCCCCGGTCGGGATCGTCGGCGCAGCTGCCGCTGAGGGCGTTGGCGTTGTTCCACACCGGGTTCACAAAGCGCACGCCCCAGTCCGCCGCGGTGTGCAGGTTTTCCACTTTACAGTCCAGCAGATCCGCGCCCTCCACGCTGAGGAACGCCGCCGTTTTCCCGGCCAGCGCCGCCGCGTCCGCCTCCGCGCCGGTGCGGCACAGTGCGGCCATGTCAGCGTTCTCCGCCAGCTCCCGCAGGAACCAGCCGTGCATCTCCCGGCACCGCTGCCACGCCGTTCCCGCCGGCAGCGCCTTCACATCGTCGTACAGGGCGAAGAACTGTCCCCGCCGGGCAAAGCCCCGGCTCCGCTCCAGATCGACGTGACCGCCGTTTTTCCGCAGGCTGCCGCCTGCCTGAAAGTAGGCGCGCCGCTCCGCCTCCGTCTCGCCGTAGTCCGCCACCGGCTCTGTCACCATGCAGCGCCAGATGGTATCGCAGTGCGCGTCAAAATATGGTATTGCCATGCTGTCACTCCCCTATTCAAAGGCGTTTTCCAGATATTCTATGCGGGCATTCTCCCGACTGTACGGACTGTCCGCGTAGACCTCCGCCACGTCGAACCGTGCCGGACAGTCCAGCGCTTTTTCTTGCAGATAGCACAGCGCCGTCTTTTTCAGCCGCCGCTGCTTGGCGGGCGTCACATACTCACGGGGCAGCGCCATGTCCGTATTGGTGCGGGTCTTGACCTCCACGAAGCACAGGATATCCCCATCCCACGCGATGAGGTCGATCTCTCCGAACCGGCATTGATAGCTGTGAGCCGCCAGCCGGTATCCCCGCTGCCGCAGGTAGTCCGCCGCCAGCGCCTCGCCCCATGTACCCTCGGCCCGTCCGCCCTTTTCCGGCGCAGACCGCGTCCCGCTCATCGCTTTGCCTCCCACTTTTTCAGGAAGCTCCGCCGATGCTCCGGGCAGGGGCCGTACTTGTCCAGCATCTCATAGTGCAGCTTGGTGCCGTAGCCCTTGTGTCGGGCGAACTGGTACTGGGGGTACGCCTTGTCCAGTATCTCCGTCACATAGCGGTCACGGCTGACCTTGGCCAGCACCGATGCCGCCGCGATGGACGCGGATATCCCGTCGCCGCCCACGATGCACCGGTGCGCCGTGGTGATGGCGGCGCTGTGTCCCTTGTCACGGTTGCCGTCGATGAGCGCCAGGTCCGGCGTCACGGCCAGGCCGTCTATGGCCAGCTGCATGGCCTTCATCCGGGCGCTGAGGATGTCCGTCTCGTCGATCTCCGACGCCTCCACCCGCGCCACCGACCAAGCAATGGCCCGCTCCTGTATCAGTGGGAACAGCTTTTCCCGCTTTTTCTCTGTCAGCTTTTTGGAGTCGTTCAGCTCCGGCAGGTCGCAGTCCTCCGGCAGGATCACCGCCGCCGCGTACACTGGCCCCATCAGCGGTCCGGCGCCGGCCTCGTCCACGCCGCATACCGCCGCAAAGCCCTCGGCCGCCGCCTGCCGTTCGTATGTCCGCAGCTCCGGCGTCTCTCTCATTTTTCACAGTCCTCCGCCGTCTCCAGTGTAAAGCGTCCCAACTTGCCACCTCGGAACTCATCCAGCAGGATGCGGGCCATGCGCTCGGTGTCCACCTGCGCCCCCCGCATGAGGAAGCCCCGCTTCCGTCCCGCCTTTTCCAGCAGGTCGTAGCCGCTGTCCCCCTCCTCCACGTCGATTTTGTACCGCTCCCGCAGCACATCGGCGTAGTGCAGGGCAAGATAGTCCATCAGATAGCAGGCCAGCTCCTCGATATCCAGCACGTCATCCTTGATCGCGCCTGTAAAGGCAAGGCGCTTGCCAACCTCGGTGTCGTCGAACTTAGGCCACAGGATGCCGGGGGTATCCAGCAGCTCCAGCGTGGTATCCACCGGCACCCACTGCTTGGAGCGGGTCACGCCGGGACGATCCTCGGCTCTGGCGGTCTTTCGCTTGGCCACCTTGTTGATGAACGTAGATTTCCCCACGTTGGGGATGCCCAGCACCATCACGCGGATGGTGCGGCCCACCTGTCCCTTTTCGGCGTAGGCCGCCAGCTTCTCCTTCAGCAGCTCCCGGACGGCGGCGGCAAATTTTTCCGTGCCCGCGCCGCCCTTGGCGTTGGCCTCCAGCACCGCAAAGCCCTGCGCCCGGAAGGCCGCCGCCCATTTCTTCGTCTCGGCGGGATCCGCCTGATCCACCCGGTTCAGCACGATCATCCGGGGCTTCCCCGCCGTCAGCTCGTCCACATCCGGGTTGCGGCTGGACTGGGGGATGCGGGCGTCCACGATCTCGCAGACTGCGTCCATGTGGCCGATCTCGGCGGCGATCATCCGTTTTGTTTTTGTCATGTGGCCGGGAAACCAGCTCAGTCCTTCGATCTGCACGGCGCACACCTCCTCCGCTAATTGTTGTATCTCTTCTGCACCTCACCGGATATACGCCTCTCCGATTTTGCGGTGCATTCTGCGTTTCACAGCAGTATACCATACTTTTCCCCCTGTTGCAAACGGGAAAAAGACGGCAAAAAGCGCCCACGGATGTGGGCGCTTTTTCGATCTCGGTGATCGCTTACAGCTTCTCGCGGACCTTGGCTGCCTTACCAACGCGGTCACGCAGGTAGTACAGCTTGGCGCGGCGGACATAACCGTGGCGCACAGTCTCGATCTTCTCGATGGAAGGAGAGTGAACGGGGAACACCTTCTCCACGCCGACACCATAGGACAGGCGGCGGACGGTGATGGTCTCCTCGATACCGCCGTGCTTCTTGGCGATGACAGTGCCCTCGAAGACCTGGATACGCTCGCGGGCGCCTTCCTTGACCTTCACGTGCACGCGGACGGTATCGCCCACCAGTACCTGAGGCACTTCCTTCAGCTGCTTCTCGTTCAGAGCCTTGATGAGATCCATGGATTTTTCCTCCTAATAATATAGGTGTTCATGCCGCCATGTATGCGGCGCTCGCTTCCTCGGAGCGCCGGCGACAGAGGACCGCCCTTTTTACGCCATGATAGGATATCATAGAAATTCCGGAAATGCAAGAGCTTTCTTTACATTTTTTCCGCATTTTTGCTGGTTTCCGCTCCCTATTGCGGTGAGCAGCGGGTTTTTACCGGAAATCCTGTCCCTCGGCGTCCAGCACGGCGCGGCGGCGCACCCGCAGGAAGTCCGGCGTCAAATCGGGCAGGTACCGCGCCACCGCCTTTTCCAGCAGCTGCGGATTCAAGCCGGGATTCTGCGCCAGCACCGTCACCGTGCCGGTAACGGCCCCCTCCATCTCTGTAAAGGAAAAGTCCTTTATCATCGGTGCGATATCTACGTCCGCCAACTCCTTGCGCTTGGTGCGCTTCTGGATGATCAGCTCCTGACGCCCCAGCAGCTCCGTCAGGCGGGCGGCGGCGTTTTCCGGCACGCCGTTGTCATATTCCAGCGTCACATCCGCCCGGAGGTACGTCAGCTCCCGGACGGGCCGGACGGCGGGGTAGCAGTCCAGCACCCGCAGGCCGCTGGGCATACCGGTGTTCAGCTTCTCCGCGATGCCGCGGCCGTCGGTATCCTGCGTCACCTCGAAATCCAGCAGCTCGCAGTCGCTGGACTGTCCCACCGGCAGGGGCAGGACGATGGAGATGATGGGATGGGGATGGTATCCCTGCGAGTGCTTGATGTCCAGCTCCGTCCGGGGGAAGGCGCGCTGGAACGTGCGCAGCAGGTCGAGATGGGAGATATAGGAGGCCTGCGCCTCCTTGATAAACAGCAGCCGCAGCTTAGACATCGCATTTCCCTCCTACCAGCAGATTGGCGCCGCAGCCGTTGCAGTGGGTGCGGCAGTCCGGCGTGGTCACGGACTCATACGCCCGATGGCGCTCCCGCAGCAGGTACTGCTCCGTGACGCCGGAGGAGATCATGCTCCACGGCATCAGCTCGTCCTCTGCGCGGGTGCGGTTGGCGTAGAAATGGGGGTCGAGGCCACACTCATCAAAGGCCTCCAGCCAACGGTTCAGGGAGAAATACTCCTCCCAGGCGTCAAGCTTTGCCCCTTTACGCCACGCTGTTTCCAGCACCTTTCCCATGCGGCGGTCGCCGCGCGCCAGCACTGCCTCCAGAAAGCTGGTGTCGGAGTCGTGCCAGTTGTAGGTGACGGTCTTCGTCTTGATGGCCTCCCGCAGCAGCGCCACACGGCGCTCGTACTCCTCCTTGGAGATCTGGGGCTCCCATTGGAAGGCGGTGTGGGGCTTGGGGACGAACCAGCTGGTGGACACGGTGATACGCACGCCGCGCTGTTTGTTCTGGGCGCTCTCCCGCCATGCGTGCATGACCCGGGCGGCCACGTCGGCAATGCCCAGCACATCCTCGTCCGTCTCCGTAGGCAGACCCAGCATGAAGTACAGCTTCACGGCGCTGTATCCGCCGGCAAAGGCGGTGCGGCAGCTTTGCAGCAGGTCGTCCAGCGTCACATTCTTGTTGATCACGTCCCGCAGCCGCTGGGTGCCGGCCTCCGGCGCAAAGGTCAGGCCGGTCTTGCGGCCCTTGGCCAGACGCTGCATCAGCTCCATGGAGAAGTTGTCCGCCCGTAGGGACGGCAGGGACAGGCTGACATGGCGCTGGTCGCAGAACGGCTCCAGCTCATCGCACAGGCCGGTCAGCGGCGGGTAATCGCTGGTGGACAGGCTGGACAGCGTCACCTCCTGATAGCCGGTGTCGTCGCAGGAGCGGACGCAATAATCGGCGCACAGGTCGCGGCTGCGGTTGCGCACCGGGCGGTAGACATAGCCCGCCTGACAGAACCGGCAGCCCCGGATACAGCCGCGGAACAGCTCCAGCGTCACCCGATCCTGCACGATCTCCGTGCTGGGGACGATGGTCTTGACCGGGAAATAGGACTTGTCCATATCGTGGACGATGCGCTTGGTCACCTTGGCGGGCGCGCCGTCCAGCGGCGTAATGGCCGCCACGGTGCCGTCGTCGTGGTACGTCACATCGTACAGGCTGGGAACGTAGACGCCGTCCAGTTGGGCGGCGGCGCGAAGCAGCTGCTGCTTGCTCCACCCCTCCCGCCGGGCGGTGCGGTACAGCTCCACCAGCTCCACGGTCAGGTCCTCGCCCTCGCCCAGACTGACAAGGTCGATGAAGTCCGCCATAGGCTCGGCGTTGTACATGGCGGTGCCGCCGGCGATGACCAGCGGCGAAAGGCCGGTGCGCTCCGAGGCGTGAAGGGGGATGCGCGCCAGATCCAGCATATTCAGGATGGCGGGAAACGCCATCTCGTAGCCCACGGAAAAGGCCACGATGTCGAAGTCGGTGATGGGGTCGCCGGATTCCAGCGCGAAAAGAGGCATATCCGCCTTGCGCATCTCCTCCTCCATGTCACCCCACGGGGCAAACACACGCTCACACCAGACGCCGTCCATTCCGTTCATGACGCCGTACAGGATGCGCATACCCAGATTGGACATACCGATCTCGTAGGTGTCCGGGAAACAGAAGGCGATGCGGGTATCCACCTGTGCCTTGTCCTTCAGCACGGCGTTATATTCGCCGCCCACATAGCGTGCGGGCTTCTGCACGCGGGGCAGGATGCGTTCTAATCGTTTATCCACAGTCATTCTCCTTGCGGTGTATTTCAGTAACAGTTTATTTTACCTGCTTTTCTGCGTTTTGGCAAGGCGGCTGGGCAAAAAAAAGTTCCGCGGGCAGACTGCGGTACACCAGCCACAGGGCGCCCAGCAGCAAAAATACGCCGTTCCCGGTGGTCAGCACCAGCCAGAGGCATAGCAGAAACAGTGCCGAGGACACCGCCAGTCCTACGGCGCCGGCGACACGGTCGGCGGTGTACGGCTCCGTCAGATAGGCCGCCGCCAGCCAGAGGATGCGCCCGCCGTCCATAGGCCGGACGGGCAGCAGATTCAGAATGCCCAGCACCATCTGCGCCCCGGCGAACAGGGTCAGCTCGTCCCGCCCGGTCAGGCTCAGCACCACCCACAGGAGCAGGTTCATCAGCGGCCCCGCGGCGGCGCTGAGCAGCTCCGCACCGTAGGATAGCCGGTGCAGCTCCGGCACGCAGAGGGTCGCACCCAGCCCCGTGACGGTGAAGCGGGCGGTACGGACGCCAAAAAGCCGCAGCACGGCGTAGTGCGCCAGCTCGTGGAGCAGCGCCGCCAGCAGCAGCGCCGCCAACAGCGCGGGCGTGTCCGTAAGCAGCAGAAAAGCCGCCGGTGTCAGCAGCGCGGAGGGCATGACCCGGACGGAAACATCAGCGGAACGCCACATAATATATAGGATTTAGGTAGGTGCTGCCGTGGTGCAGCTCGAAATGGAGATGATTGCCCGTGGCCCGGCCCGTCTCCCCCACCTCCGCGATGGGGTCGCCGCGGGACACCTGCTGCCCGGAGGAGGCGGTGATGCGGGTGCAGTGGGCGTACAGCGTGGTATACCCGTTGGGGTGGGACACGGTGACGTAGCGCCCCAGCTCGCTGCTCTCCCCCACCGCCGTCACTGTCCCGTCGGCAAAGCTGGACACCACCGTCCCCTCCTCTGCGGCGATGTCCAGCCCGTAATGGAAGCGGCGTCCCCCCTCCAGCGGATCGGTACGCAGTCCGAAGCCGGAGGAGAGCTGCCCCGCCACCGGCGAGGTGTAGGCGAAGCCCAGCACCTGCTGGAGAAGCTCGGTGTTGGCAGGCTGGGCGTCGGGTGTGTACACCGCCGCCGTAGGAGTAGGGGTCTCTGCGGGAACGGAGGGGCCGAATACGGCGGTATAGGCATCGTTCAGTGCCCCGCCGATGGCGCCCTCCGATGAAAAGGCGCGTCCTGCCGCCGAGAACACCTCCACAAAATCGGTGTCCGTCCCCAGCAGCGCCAGCAAACGGGCGCGGTACTCCGCCAGCACATCTGGCATCAGGAGCTTGACGGCGATGGCCACCACCAGCACCGCGCCGCTGCACAGAAGCTGGAGCATCCGGCGTCTGTCCCGTGCGGACGGCGGCTTCGTATTTGCCGCCCTCGGCGCAGCGGCGCGGTGCGGCGCGGCAGGGGCTCTGCGCCGGGCGGCGGCACGGACGCGGGCATGGTAGGCATTGCGGCGGACGGATGAGCGCTGCGGCATAGGATGCACCTCCTTTTTGCCACAGTCTATGCGCGCCTGTCCGGAGATAGACGCCAAACCGGGGCGTTCACGGGGATATCCGGTATGCCGGAAACGTCGAAAGTCCGTAAAGTGGCGGGGCAGTGGGAAATTTTCCTTGACAGCGCGGGCAAGAGCGCCTATAATGGAACGGCTGACGGGGTGTAGCGCAGCTGGTAGCGCGCTTGGTTCGGGACCAAGAGGCCGGGGGTTCAAGTCCCCCCACTCCGACCATGCAGAGTGTCCTTATAGGATCTGAGTATCCTGTAATGGGCACTCTGCTTTTTTATTTCCCGGAAAATTTTCCCTTGGCAAACGGCGAAAACAGGTCTATAATGCACCCAACACACAGACATAGCGGGAAACATTCGCAGCAAGGAGGCCACACCATGTACTATCAGGTATCCCAGGAATTCTTTGACAAGCTGCCCAACGCCTGCTTCGGCGCGGTGGCCGTGCGGGGGCTGGACAACACCCACGATATCCCCGAGCTGGAGCAGATGCTGGCGGAAAACGTTGCCGCCTGCGAGACGTATTTCGCCGGGAAAAAGCCCAAGGAGACGGAGGATATCCTCCCCTACCGCGCCGCCTTTACGGCGCTGGGCATCAACCCCAACAAATTTCTCTGCTCCATCGAGGCGCTGCTGACCCGCATCGCCAAGGGCAAGGGCTTCCCCCACATCAACGCCGCCGTGGATCTGGGCAACGCCGTGTCCATCAAGCACCGCCTGCCCATGGGCGCCCATGATCTTGGCACCATCGACGAAGGGCTGGACGTGCGGCTGGCGCGGGAGGGCGACACCTTTATCCCCTTCGGCAGCACCGAGGCGGAGACACCGGACGCAGGCGAGGCGGTGTATGCCTCCGGCAGCGAGATCCGCACCCGCCGCTGGACGTGGCGGCAGTCGGAGCGTGGCAAGATCACCGAGGAAACGACGGCTATCCTGTTCCCCATCGACGGCTTCTCCGATATGAACGCCGCCGAGGTGCAGGCCGCCGCCGATGAACTGGTGATGCTGCTGCGCCGGTACTTCGGAGACGGCATCGAGATCGAGACGGGCGTCGTCACGAAGGACGCACCGCGCTTTGAGTTTTTCAGGTAACCTCCGTATAAAAAGGGGCTGTATCCGTGGATACAGCCCCTTTTTATCCCCCATCCGGGGTTGCGCCGTCACCGGGCTTCCTGTACGATAGGAAAAATGATACAGGGGGTGCGGAGATGATCGACAAGCGGGATGTGATCGCGTTTTTTGACCAGCGCGCAGCGGCGTGGGACGCGGAGATGATCCGCCACGAGCCGGTGATCCAGGCCATACTGGACAACGCGGGCGTGGGCGACGGCACACGGGTGCTGGATGTGGCCTGCGGCACCGGCGTGCTGTTCCCCGATTATCTGGCGCGGGGCGCATCGGTCACGGGCATCGACATCTCCCCGGAGATGGCGCGCATCGCGGCGGCAAAATTCACCGGTGAGCCGCGGGTGCAGGTGCTCTGCGGCGATGTGGAGGAAACGGTGTTCCCGGAGACATTCGACGTGGTCATGGTGTACAATGCCTTCCCCCACTTTCCCGATCCGGCGCGGCTCATGGCCCGTCTGGCATCGCTGGTGCGGCCCGGCGGACGGCTGTCCGTGGCCCACGGCATGAGCCGGGCCGCCATCGACAGCCACCACAGCGGCGCGGCCCATCCGGTGTCCAACGGGCTGATGCACGAGGACGCACTGCGGGCGCTGCTGGCGCCGTACTGCGATGTGGATATCTGTATATCCGACGAGCGGATGTATCAGGTAGTGGGCATCAGGCGGTGACAAGGGCCGCCGGCGCTTCAAGTGCATACGATGAGGTGAAGCAGGCGCAGAATTGTGCCTGCTTTACCTCATTTTGTTTTCGTCTGTTTCTGCAAATGAATAATTTTTAGCCCGTATCAAAAATTCTTTTAACTTGTCGAATTTTGTTTGATTTTTGGAGTGTATCATGTTATCATGTTCTATGTACGTCCGCAACAATAATCTCCCAGTGAAAAACAGTTTCGCAAAGCGATCCGAACCAGCCCCCTGCACCCTTGAATCCGCTGTCACATCAGGCTTTTGGTGCTTTTGGCATTGGCCGGGGATCGCATCGCTGCGGGGAGTAAAACCTGCGATACCACATCGGGAGGATGACCGTATGGCTAAAAAGAAAACAGCCAATCGAATCATATTTACTATCGGGATGGTGCTGTGCGTCATATTTGCCGTCATGCTCGTCGGCAACCTGACGATCATCATCAAGGGGATCATACACCCGGAGCTTCCGCCCTCGGTGCTGGGCGTCACGCCCATGGTGGTGCAGTCCGGCTCCATGAGCGGCAGCGCCAAGGACCATATCGAGGTGGGCGACCTGATCTTCACCGTAAAGCCGGATGTGGACAAGCTGAAGGCCGGCGATATCATCTCCTACATGGACGGTCAGATCGCCGTCACCCACCGCATTGTGGCGGTGGAGACCGGAGCGGACGGCAAGCGCAGCTTTCTGACCAAGGGCGACGCCAACAACACCGAGGACCCTCTGGTCAGCGAGGATGTTGTGTTCGGCCTGTATAAGGGCCGCATCCCCAAGCTGGGCGACTTCGCCATGTTCCTGCAAAAGCCGCTGGGTATGGCGGTGTTCATCGGCATACCGGTGTGCGCGTTCATCATCTACGACATCATCAGCCGCCAGAGGAGCGCCGGGAAAAAGGACGAGGAAACGGCGGCGCTGAAAGCGGAGCTGGAGCGGCTGCGGGCCGCCGCCGGAGAAAAGGATGGCGGCAGCAGCACCGAGTAAATACAGGTATCCTCCGCGGAGACGGCGCCACAGCCGGCGATGCGGTGATATAACTGAGGGTGCGCCCTCATGTTGAGGCGATGACCGTCGTCTCACGATCCCAAGTGACGAAGCTTTCGTCTCAACAATATTTACGATGAAGGGGGATATCCAATGACTTCAAAAAAGCACTGGACTCTGAGAGCAGCCGGTCTTCTGTTTGCTCTCGTACTGATCACCTCATGCTTTGTGGGCGGTACGTTTGCAAAGTATGTGACCACCGGCACCGGCTATGAATCTGCACGTGTCGCCAAGTTTGGCGTAACGATGTCGGTGGCGAACGATACCGCTTTCAAAAAAACTTATGCGACAGATAATAGCTCTGTCTCCACCACCATTACAAACTCTGTCGATTCCAACGGCTCTGAAAATCTCGTTGCGCCTGGCACAGAAGGCAGTAACTTCGTTGTACTTTCCATCAGTGGAAAACCTGAAGTCGCTGTAAATGTGAAAATTGAAGCCAGCGGAACCGATGTGTTCCTTAATGCCAGCGAATATCCCGACCTCACTACCGCTGCTGACGGCGACAAATTTAAGCTCACGACCGACTACTATCCCATTACCTATACCCTGACAAAGACCGGAGAACGAACCCCTGTCGCAGAGGGTAAGCTCGAGGTCATCACCGACTACCTGAACGGTCTTTCCAAAGATTATCCGGCCAACACTAATCTTACCTCTGCGATTGGTGAGTATAAGCTGTCTTGGGAATGGAAGTTCGAAGGTGGTAATGATAAGGCCGACACGCTGCTGGGTGCAATTACGGCCGGCGGTATGACGACTCTGCCCACATTTGGCACCTACGGGACCGGCGTCCACCTCATACTCACTGCGACCGTTACCCAGATCGACTGATCTGCCGGTTTCGTACCGCGTCTGTCTGACGGCAATATCCCCCCGCCATGTGGCGGGCGGGGGGATATTTTCGGACTATCCGCAGAGCCGCCGGCCATCCTCCGGCCGGACGCTGTGCGGATACCCCGAAAAACGACAATATCCGCTTTGCCGGAAAACCCGGCTTTTCATGACGAGGTGTATATGGATCGAAGCAACAAGCTGCGGGCATGGCTGTTTCCCGCCATACTGATACTCTTTATATTGCAGGTCATGCTGCTGCCGGTGGTGGTCGGCTTTACCTACGCCGTTCCGGCAGAGCGGCCGGAGCATACCCTCACCTACAAGACAGGCTCGCTTGTCTGGGATGCGGCGACCTCGGTGCGCCCGGACGGCTCGGCGGAGCTGTCCTTCTTCGAAACGCCGCACAGCAATGTCAGCGCCGACAGCGCCGAAAGCATACTGGCGCCCGGCACCGGCAAGGACAGCATCATCCGGCTCAAGAACGACGCCAGACAGACCATCACCTACACGGCGGTCCTCTACTCCCTTTCGACCTCGCCGCTCCTCGACATCGGCAGTCAGCTCTCGGGCGAGGGGTTTTCGGATACCTCCGACTACACGCTTCCCGGATCGGTCAAGCCGGGATCGGTGGTCCGCGCCGTCAGCGGCAAGCTGGATGGCAAGAAGATTCAGGACTTCACCATCAACTGGTTTTGGAACTACGAGGATGCGTCGGACGTCAGCGAGCGTGACCGGCTTGACACCTATCTGGGCAACAAGGCCGCGGGCGGCGATGCGGACCAGGTGACGCTGGGCTTTTATCTGGTCGTCTCCGACACGGGCGGCGGCAACAGCGGCGGCGATGGAGACAACGAGCCCATCCGGCCCTCCGTCAGGACCGGAGACGACAGCATGATCGAGGGGTATGTCGTGCTCATGCTGATCAGCGGCGGCCTGTGTATCTTTCTGGCCGTTACACGGAGAAAGAGCAGCGCGGATGAAGGCTAAAAAAGCGCTGACCGTTATCCGGTGGATATGGCGGATACTGCTGCTGGCCGTCGTTTTGCTGGTGCTGCTGGGCAGCCTGTACCGTATTGCGGCGCAGCGCTTTTTCGGACAGACTGCGCCTACGGTGCTGGGCTTCTCCTCCGCCGTGGTGCTGACCGGCAGCATGGCGGATGCCATCCAACCGGACGACGTTATCATCACCCACCGGCAGGACGCCTACAAGGTCGGCGATATCGTCACCTATCAGACCGGCGGTATGTCGGTAACGCACCGCATTATCGCCGTACACGAAAACGGATATCGCACAAAGGGCGACGCCAACAACACCGACGACGGCGCGGACATCCCGCAGGACGCCGTTGTCGGCAAGGTCGTGCTGGTGATCCCGAAGATCGGCGCTGTCATCCGCTTTGTGCGGACGCCGGCCGGGGTACTGAGTCTGCTGGCGGTGATCGGCCTGCTGCTGGAGCTGCCGGGCATCACGGACTTCGTGCGCCGCAAACGACAACAATAGAAACACTGCACATGGTCAAGGGGGCGGGAACATGGAACAACAGACAAATCAAAATAAAAAAGCAAAATTTCGGCTTCCTTTTTCCGCCGTGCTGCTGTATCTCGCACTGATCGCCGCGGCTCTGTCCGGCGTGACCTTCTCCCGCTATGTAACCGGGACAACGGTGGGCGACAGCGCGCGGGTGGCAATGATGAAGGAGCTCACCGTGACCGAAACGGGAATGCCGGATGGGTTGGATCAACGGGTCATCCTTCCGGGCGTGGACATGACCAAGAAGGCCGTTGTGGACTTCGAGGGCAGCGAGATGGCCTGCTATGTGTTCTGCGCGATCACGGCCAACGGCTGGACGCGCGCTGCGGACAACTTCCACTATACCGCCGGAACCGGCATCCTCAACTGGGCCGTAGATAATACGAAATGGATCTTCCTCAAGGAGGACGGCAGCACCTCTGTGTATTACTGCATCGTTAACGCCAATACTGTGCTGCACGCTGATGTGCTGGCAAAAGACGGCAAGATCACTGTCAGCGAGAATATCACCAAATCACAGCTTGACGCACTGGCAGCGTCGGCAAAGCCGCTGTCCATCAAGATCAGCGCCACAGCGGTGCAGTATCATGGCTTCTCGGAGGGAGTTTCGGCAGGATATACGGAAGCTGACCGTGCTGAGGCCGCATGGAACGCCGTGAAGGGCAAATGACCCCACATAGAAAGCAGGTGGCTATTTTGAAGGAAACCTACCGGGCAAAACAGAATACGGCCCCCACCGGATCCAGACGGCTTGTGTCACTCATTCTGTGCCTTTGCCTGTTTCTATCTATTTTACCGTCAGGACTGATGACAACGGCGCTTGCCGCCTCCGGCACAGATACCGCGCCCGATAGCGGCGCAGCGGTGACTGTGACCCACAAGGGCAGCGCGGTGGATTCGCTGTCCCTTCCGCAGGATGAGCGCACCACCCTCACGGCCGTGTGCTCCTCGGATGTGACAGATGCCTCCTATCAGTGGCAGATCCTTGCGGATGTCGCATCGGAGCTTTGGGTGAATATCTATGACGCCACGGAACAGTCGCTGGCGCTGTCCTGTGCGCTGCTCAACTCCCTCGCGGACGATACGGGCAGCGCCTATGTCCGCTGCCGCGTGACGGCGTCCGGCCAGACCATCGACTCCAACGTTGTCTGCGTCACGGCGGCGCGCACGATCCCGGTAGAGACCGGCGCCGAGGACGAGGCCGACGCCAACGCCGCCCCGACCGGGAGAGTCCCGGCTCTCCGCGCACCTGCGCGCGCCCCTGCGGCAACGTCGGAGGAGTATGTGGAGATCACCATCAACTATCTGGACGCTGTGACGAGAAAGAGCATCTACAAGAGCTATCAGGCGCAGATCGCGAAGGGTACGGGCTACACCTCCAATGTGATCTCTCCGGCCTATCTGGGTTACGCTCCCTTTTACAACGCGGCTGCCCCTTCCGGTACGGATACTTTGGCAGCCAATGATGATGCGACAACCATCCATCTGAATATTCTGGACTCCTATTCTGCGCCGACGTATGTGGTCAACGTCTACTACAAGGCCATCGATGTTCCCTACGCTGTGCGCTACTATTTTCAGAACATCCATGACGACACATACTCCGAGGATGTGGGACTCTACCGCGTCTCCGCCGCCAAAACCGGCACCATCATCTCCGATGACGCGCTAAAGCTGCACGAGGGGGAAGCCGAGGGCTTTACCAAGCTGTATCACTACCCCGAAGCAGTGGCCGCGGACGGCTCTACCGTCTTTCAGTGCTACTACGACCGCAACTACTATATGCTGAAATTCGACATGGACGGCGGCTACGGTACGGAGCCGGTCTATGCCCGATACGGCACGGCGTTCATCGTGACCGCGCCTACCCGCCACGGCTACGAATTTGATGGCTGGGACGATGTAACGAACGGTACGGGAGACGGCAGTCCCGATACGCTGCCCACCACTATCCCCGCTGAAAACCGCACCTATAAGGCGCTCTGGCGCACGGTGGACACCACCTACACCACCGTATATTGGCTGCAAAACGCCGATGACGACCAGTACAGCTTTATCGGCAGCGTCAAGGACAGCGCCCAGAGCGGCATGACCGTATCCGGCAGCGATTCGCTGAAGGCGGATACCCCCCTGTGCGGCAATACCGACACCACGCACGCACATAATACCGACTGCAATCCCAAGAATTTTAACCAGCTTGTCTATAATGATACGAAGACCCAGAAGAATGTCACCATCAAGGGCGACGGTTCAACCACCGTCAATGTGTATTATGACAGAAAAGCCTACACGCTGCGGTTTTTCTATGCGCGGGAAGACAGTGCCGGCCAGTTTCAGCTGGTAGGCGGCACCACCTACCCCTTCGGCAATAAGACCTTTACTCGCCCGGACCCCTACAATGTGGGGAACCTGCTGGCTGCGGTGACCGACTGGGGAAACATCATCGACGAGCCTCAGCTGAAGGACGAATACACGGGCAAATACACCGTGGGTATGCTGGTTAGCGGCGATTACACTTACTATTATCTTGATCTGAACGCTCGATTTGACGCCGATCTGTCCACGCTTTGGCCCGGCGATTGCTTTGAGCGTGTCCCTGTGCAGGGTATTCACACCAAAAACGAGGCACACAAGTATATGGAAAACGACCAGTGGGGCAACTACGCCTATCTGGCCGGCTGGAACGGCGAGTTCAAGGTGAAGTATACACTTGACAACCCAAACTCCACCATCAAGGGTATGTTCCAGCGGCTGGATGAAAACCTGCTGTACGGCCCCGACGAGGTCTCTGAGGACTCTTCGGACGTGGTCAATTTCCTTGGGTATTTCTGTAACGGCGCTGATGTTGACTGGAGTAAGCCGTGGCAGTGGCTGTATAAGCTGTATGTACCCGTCCTTGACGGTGACAAAACTGACCTCACCTACAATGGAACGAATTACAAGCTGATCAAAACCATCTACACCGCAGACAACAACACGGACATCCCTCATCAGACGCAGCCGACACTGCATGGCTTTGAAGCGTCCGACCAGCACAAGGAGAATAATCCCAAGACGGACGACGGCAGAGAATCCTTTACGGCGCAGTTTTTCTACCAGCGCGAATCCTATACGCTGACGCTGCACAATTACAACGAAGCGCTGTCCACAGTTAAGCTGCCATACCAGACCCCGTTGGACAATTATGTCTCCGGTGAACCGACGTATCCCAGTACGCTGGAGGCTGACGCCTATACCTTCGGCGGCTGGTATTACTCCTCCGGCTGCTATGAAGGCACGAAGTATCAGCCGGGTGACACCATGCCCGCCGGAAATATCACGCTCTACGCCAAGTGGACGCCGGTCGAACGCACCGTCCGTTTCTTCCAGACGTATGACGATATGCTGGCCTACGAGAAAACAGGCAGTACAACCGGTCCCATCCATACCTATAAAGTCACGCACGGCACAAGGGTGGGGTCTGTAAAAGATCCCACAGACAAGTCCGGACACGGCTATGTGTTCAGCGGTTGGTTCTATATGCTGGCCGGCAAAAAGACAGCCTACGCGCCGCAGGATATACCGGTCACAAGGGATCTGAATGTCTTCGCAGACTGGGGCTCCCATACGGCGCAGCCCTATCTGGTCCACTATGCCCTGCACACGGGGGAGAAGGACCCTGAATGGACAGCGGCACTGCATACCGCCTCCGGCGGGACGACGCCGGACAACAACCAGACCTTTACGGTGTCGGTGGCTGGTGAGACACGCACCTATGTGTACCTGACGTCGGATAAACGATTCCACCGGCAGATCGCGGCTGATTCCACCGGCTATGCCTATCAGGGCAATACCCGCACCTTCTATCCAAAGGTGGGCGATCCGCTGAACGAGCTGTATGCTGACTTCAACACCGGCTGTTACCCGACGCTGGCCAGCCACTCCATCACCGTGGAAAATGAATCCGACAAAACCGCGCCGGTGGAGAATGTCTTCACCTTTACCTATGCGCATGCGACAAGCATCTCCTATACCGTGGAGTATCGCTATGCGGACAATAATGAGCTGATCCCCGGCAGCGGAAGGGTGACAAAGTACTCCGCCAAGGCAGTGGTGACTGAACGGTTTGCGGTCATTCAGGACCATATTCCCGACGCCTTCTATAAGCGGCTGATCCTCGCTGTGAAGGTTGAGGCGGATGGCTCCGTTACCTCGCAGGACAATGTGGTGGTGTTCTATTATACCAAAAATAAAACACACGCCCCCTATGCCGTTCACCATATGCTGCAGACCCTCGATGCCGCGCTCAACGATCACTCCGGGTTGGAGAAAGACACGAGCGGGAATTATAAAAACTACGCAGAGGACGAGGCCCGTATTCAAGGCATTGGTAAGACAGGCAGTACGCTCTCTGTCACACCCCAGACCTTCAGCGGGTTCACGGTGAGCAAAAAGGGTATTCAGATAACGACGGAGATAACGACGGCTGGTACCACGACCACTAAAACGGAGATACCGCTTAACGTCACAGACTTTGCTATCACCATCGATAAGAACGGCACGGATCTGTACGTCTTCTATACGCGCAACCAGCAGAATTACAGCGTATACTACTTAAAGTACGGTACTTCTACCAAGGATCTGTCCAAGCTGGTATATAATGCCGCCGATCCGGCGCACACAAGCGGCGTACTGGCTGACATCAAAACGAATGTCGGCAGATTCGGTCAGACAGTTACGGAAGATGCCATCGCTGTAGAGGGCTGGAGCTGCGTATCCGACAATCAGCAGACGCTCCTGCTGCGGTCAGACGAGAAACAGAACAACATTTTCTTCTTCTACCAGCCCGTGCAATACAGCGTGGATTATCAGGTATGGACACAGGGCGGCGGAACGGTCAGCCCAAGCAAGGAGGTCGTTGAAGGCGATACCCCGTTCGAGGGTTCAACGCCAACAGCAAAGCCCGGTTACCGGTTTGAGGGATGGTATCTGGACGAAAACTGCACAAAGCGCGTTGCCGATCAGGGGACCGTGGATTTGACGAAAAACAAGCTTGTCCCTAATAAGAGCAAGCTTAAGGCTATGCCGAAGGACAATACGTTCTATGCGAAGTTCGTCCCCGTGCTCGGTAATCTGACCATCACCCGCAGCAATGCATCTGACGGCGACCGCATCTTTGTGTACCGCATCACGACAACAAAAGACCCCTCCTTCGAACTGTTTGTCTCCATAAAGGGAAACGGCAGCGTGACCATCAAGGATTTGTTTTGCTTCACCTATACAATCGAGCAGCAAAACGGTTGGTCGTGGCGGTATGCGGACACAAGTCAAACGGTGACGGTCACTGAAAAGAACAACCAAACAGTTACCTTTGCCCGCACACCCGTCGAGGACAAGTGGCTCAACGGCAACAGTGAGCGGGAAGTCAACAGAAAGAGGTGACGCGATATGTCCAAGAGAATACGGCTTTGGCTGATCGCGGCGCTTGCTCTGTGCGCCGCCGCCGCGGTGGGCGTGACCCTCTCCTTCATGTTCAAAAAAGCGGAGAAGACCAACACCTTTGTACCGGCGGAGGTCACCTGCAAGGTCGAAGAATCACTTCTCTCCGGTGTAAAGAGCGACGTCTATGTAAAAAACACCGGCAACGCGGCGGCATATCTCCGCATACGGCTCGTGTCCTACTATGTGTATGACAACGGCAGCATTGCAGGAAGAGTCTCCTCCCAATATCCCACGCTCACCCTGCAAAACGGGTGGATCGCCGGGACGGATCACACCTACTACTACCCCACCCCGGTAGAGCCCGGTGCGAAAACCGGGATCCTGTGCGACCCCATTACGCTGGATACGGTAGAGCTGGCGGATGGTATGACTGTGTATCAGGTGCTTGAGGTGTTCGCCGAAGCGATACAGGCGGAGCCGGTCCGCGCCGTACAGGAGGCGTGGAACGTGACGGTTTCCGGCACAGAGATCACTCCCGCCACGTAAGCCCCCCTGCCCTGCGCGGCAGTCCTCCGACAGCTGCTTATCCGGCAATTCAAGACAAAACAAGACCTCCGGCGCAATGCCGGAGGTCTTGTTTTGTCTGTATGGGATACCGCCGACCTCTTATCCTGCCAGCAGCGTCTCCAGCCGCCGGCGGATGAGGGCGATGAGCCGGTCGTTGTCCGGCATCTCCTTCAGCTCCGCCGGGTCGCACAGGGGCGCCAGATCCTCGGAGAGATACCCCTCTTCGAACACGTCCAGTCCCGCCTGATAGAGACAATCGGCAAAATGCACCAGCGCGGCGCTGCCATCCAGCTCGCCCCGCTTTTTCAGGGCGCCGGACCATGCAGCCATGGTCGCCAGCGGGTTGGTGGACACCTTTTCCCCCTTGCGCCAGCGGTAGAAATGGTCAGTGACCGTGCCGTGGGCGGCCTCGTACTCGAAATTGCCGTCCGGCGACACCAGTACGCTGGTCATCATGGGCAGTGAGCCGGAGGCGGCGGCGATGAGGTCGCTCATCACGTCGCCGTCGTAGTTCTTGCACGCCCAGATGATGCCGCCGGAGGAGCGGATGACCTTGGCGGCCACGTCGTCGATGAGGGCATAGCGGTAATGCAGCCCCGCCTGCTCAAAGGCGGCGCGGTACTCCTCGTCGAACACCTTCTGGAACAGCAGCTTGAACGTCTGATCGTAGTCCTTGGAGATGGTGTCCTTGGAGGAGAACCAGACATCCTGCTTCACGTCCAGCGCGTAGGCGAAGCAGCAGCGGGCGAAGGACAGGATGGAGTCGTCCCGGTTGTGCATGGCCTGCAACACGCCGGGGCCGGTGAAGTCGTAGACCGTCTGGCGGCTCAGCTCCGCGCCGTGGTCGTCGGTGAACACCAGCTCCGCCTTACCGGGGCCGGGGACGCGGTACTCCACCGCCTTATACACGTCGCCGTAGGCGTGGCGGGCGATGGTGATGGGCTTTTTCCAGCAGGTCACCACCGGCTTCACGCGGGAGATGAGGATGGGGGCGCGGAACACTGTGCCGTCCAGTGCCGCACGGATGGTGGCGTTGGGGGACTTCCACAGCTGCTTGAGGCCGTACTCCTCCTGCCGCTGGTAGTTGGGGGTGATGGTGGCGCACTTCACGCCCACATGGAGGCGCTTGATGGCCTCCGCCGCCTGCCGGGTCACGGCATCCTCCGTCTTGTCCCGGTTGGGCAGCGACAGGTCGTAATACTCGGTGTTCAGCTCCACAAAGGGCGTTATCAGCTGATCCTTTATCATTCCCCACAGGATGTGGGTCATCTCATCGCCGTCCAGCTCGGCGATGGGGACAGGCATTTTGATCTTTTCCATCCTTACCTCCTGTTCTGCGCGGCGTAGTGGTTCATGAGGCAGCCGGTGAGCAGCAGCTCCCGCTCCTCCGCGTTGGTGTTCTTCAGGTACAGCGTCAGCGCCTGCGTCTGTCCGACATGGACGAGAACGGCGGGGAATTCCTGGTCGCCTCGCGCCACCTTCTCCCGGACAGCGGGGACGAAGATGAAATCCCCCGGTACGGCGTTGAAGGGCGCACCGTCCGCCAGCGTAAAGGGCAGCATACCCCAGTTGACGCAGTTGGAGCGGTAGCGCTTGGTGGCGAAGTCGTAGCAGATATTGGCGCAGCCCCCCAGCACCCGCTGGCAGGACGCCGCCTGCTCCCGGGCGGAGCCGTCGCCGGGCTTGTTGGCAAAGAGCACAGAGCCGATGTGCATACGGGACAGGGCGCTCTCCGGCAGGTGCAGCGCCGCCAGCACCGCTTGCAGCTCCGGCGGCACCGTACCGGCGGCACGGGCCGTCTCCAGCGTCTGCGTGGCCTTGGCGCGCGGCACATAGTCCGGGTCGCGGCGGGACAGAGCAAACTCCGCCAGCTTCATGGGGTTGGAGCGGTAGGAGGACGTCTCGCCGGAGGGGATCAGCTCGTCGGTGGTGGTCACCTCGTCCCGCAGGACGGAGGCCACCTGCATGAGAAGATCGTCGGACAGGGCGGGGATGGCGGGCCACTCGGCAATATTGGGGCCGTACTTCAAGGGCGCGTCCGGCTGCGCCTTACCGAAGCCGAAGTAGACCCGGCGGTCATACACCGCACGATCGAACCGGCGCTGCACCGGCGCGGGCGGCGTGTAGTCCACATCGGCGGCGGAGGTGAGGACGCCGTGGTTCCGCGCCGTGGCGGCGATGGAGCGGGCGTCCATAAGGATGACGCCGGCCAGCTGTCCGTCGGCGGGCTTGGAGCCCTCCCGGTTGGGGAAGTTGCGGGTGGTGTGACGGATGGACAGCCCATTGTTGGCGGGTACATCCCCCGCGCCGAAGCAGGGGCCGCAGAAGCAGGGCTTGAACAGTGCGCCGGAGGCCAGCAGAGACTGCTGGACGCCGTTTTCCATCAGCTCCAGATTGACGGGGACGGAGGGCGGATACACCGACAGGGAGAAATAGCCGCTGCCGGTGTCGTGGCCGTCCAGAATGGCGGCGGCCTCGGCGATGTTGTCGTACATACCGCCGGCACACCCGGCGATGACGCCCTGATCCACCACCAGCTTGCCGTCCACCAGCTTATCCGTCAGATGCAGGCCCGCCTTACCGCCGAACTGGGCGGCGGCGCGCTTCTCCACCTCCCGCAGGTGGTCGCCGGGATCATGGAGCAGCTCGCGGAGCTTCACCGCCTCGGAGGGGTGGAACGGCAGGGCGGCCATAGGCTCCATGCGGTCAAGGTCGATGGTGATCATGCCGTCGTAGTACGCGCCGTCCTGCGGGTGCAGGGCGGTGAACGCCTCTTCGCGTCCATGGAGGGTCAGATAGTCCGCCACGGCGCCGTCCGTCTCCCAGATGGAGCTGAGGCAGGCGGTTTCCGTGGTCATCACGTCGATACCGATGCGGTAGTCCATGGGCAGGCGGGACACGGCGGGGCCGGCAAATTCCAGCACCTTATTCTTCACGAAGCCGTTCTTGTACACCGCGCCGCACAGGGCGATGGCCACATCGTGGGGGCCGACGCCGCGGGGCGGCTGGCCGGTGAGCCACACCAGAATGACCTCCGGCGCGGCGATGTCGTAGGTGTTTTTCAGCAGCTGCTTGACGATCTCCGGGCCGCCCTCCCCCACGCCCATGGTACCCAGCGCACCGTAGCGGGTGTGGCTGTCAGAGCCCAGGATCATGCGGCCGCAGCCGCTCATCATCTCCCGTGCGTACTGGTGGATCACCGCCTGATTGGCGGGGACGTAGTCGCCGCCGTACTTGATGGCAGCGGACAGGCCGAACACATGGTCGTCCTCGTTGATGGTGCCGCCCACGGCGCACAGGCTATTGTGACAGTTGGTCAGCACATAGGGTACGGGGAATTCCGTCATGCCGCTGGCCTTGGCGGTCTGGATCACGCCCACATAGGTGATATCGTGGGAGATGAGACTGTCAAAGGTCAGGTGCAGCAGGCCGTCCCCCGCCGGGGTATCGTGGCGGCGGAGGATCTGGTAGGCCATGGTCTTTTCCCGCGCCGCCGGTACGGCAGCCTCGGCGGGGGTGGGGACGCCGCCGTGTAGGGTGACGCCGCCGTGGTGTAACTGGATCATATGGTCACGCTCCTTTTCGGAGAATTTTTACAGGTATATCCTATGGATACCAGTATAACAGATTTTTCCCGTATCGCAAGCCCCAAAATGAAAGTGTGCGATTTTTTTATTGCATCTTATCCGTCTTATTTCCCCTATTCTTCGTATTGTAAAGAAAATTTCCCGTCATTTATGAAATTTACTGTTTTTTAACTTGCAAAATACTGTCCACCGCGCTATAATCGGAGCAACAGGATAAAAGGCCCGCACCCGGTGCGGGGGAAAGGAATGCATCATGGTCGAAAGAAACAACGGTATTCTGGAACGCTATACAGGGCCACTGAGCCGCCGTATTCAAGAGGAATACGCCATCGGAGAGGAGTTCTACCACGGCGAGGTCAAGAAGGGTCTGCGAAACAGCGACGGCACCGGCGTGCTGGTAGGCGTCACCAAGGTGGGCAGCGTGCAGGGTTACCTGCTGCAGGACGGCCAGCGGGTGCCTACCCCCGGCCGCCTGTACTACCGGGGCATCGAGCTGAACGACATCGTGGAGGCACACCGTAAGGCAGGTACCTTCGGCTTTGAGGAGGTAGCCTACCTGCTGCTGATGGGCTTCCTGCCCACCAAGGATGAGCTGGCGCGGTTCGACCGGATCATGAGTCAGGCGCGGAAGCTGCCGGAGGGCTTCACCGAGGGCATGATCATGCGTCACCCCAGTGAGAATATGATGAATGAGCTGGCCCGCAGCGTACTGAGTCTGTACTCCTACGACCCCGACCCGGACGATACATCCATCGCCAATCTGCTGTTGCAGTCTGTGAAGCTCATCGGCTGCTTCCCCTCCATCGTGGCCAACTCCTACGCGGTGAAGCGCCACTATTTCCAAGGGGACTCCCTGCACATCCACTTCCCCGTTCCGGAGCTGTCCACGGCGGAGAACTTCCTGCGGATGATCCGGCCGGACACCAACTATACCGAAGAAGAGGCCCATCTGCTGGACATGATGCTCATGGTCCACGCGGAGCACGGCGGCGGCAACAACTCCACCTTCGTGTGCCGCGCCATGTCCTCCAGCGGAACGGACACATACAGCGCCATCGCCGGAGCCGTCGGCTCTTTGAAGGGCCCGCTCCACGGCGGCGCCAACGCCAAGGTCATGGAGATGTTCCACTACATCAAGGAGAACGTAGACCCCCATGACGACGGCTCCATCCGGGATTATCTGAACAAGCTGCTGAACAAGGAGGCCGGCGACCACTCCGGCAAGCTGTACGGACTGGGCCACGCGGTGTACACCATGTCCGACCCCCGTGCGGTGCTGCTGAAAAAATACGCGCAGCACATGGCGGAGATCAAGGGCTACGCCGAGGACTTCGCCCTTTTGCAGAAGGTGGAGGAGCTGGGCATCCCGCTGGTGCAGGAGCACCGCCACGACGACACGCCGCTGTGCGCCAACGTGGATATGTACTCCGGCTTGGTATACACCATGCTGGGCATCCCGCCGGATGTGTTCACGCCGCTGTTTGCCTCCGCCCGTATCGCGGGCTGGTGCGCCAACCGCATGGAGGAACTGATCACCTGCCGCCGCATCATGCGTCCGGCGTATCGCGCCGTCACCATCCACGGGCATTACATCCCCATGGAGGAGCGGACGGCACACCTCACCGATGTTCCCAACGTTTAACACTGCACAGAAGGCTCCCGGCCAGTTGAACTGGCCGGGAGCCTTTTTTCAGCGGATCTGTCCGTCGCCGGTGACGACGTATTTGTAGGTGCTCAGCTCATCCAGCCCCATGGGGCCGCGGGCGTGGAGCTTCTGGGTGGAGATGCCCATCTCGCAGCCCAGACCGAACTCGCCACCGTCGGTAAAGCGGGTGGAGACGTTGACATACACGGCGGCGCTGTCCACCTGCCGGGTGAACTGCCGGGCGGCGGCGGCATCCTCCGTTACGATGCAGTCGCTGTGGTGGGTGGAGTGGGCGGCAATATGGGCGATGGCATCGTCCAGACTGTCCACCACCGCCACAGCCAGAATATAATCGAGGAACTCGGTGTCGAAGTCCGTATCCGCAGCAGGCGTGCCGTCGATAACGGCGGCGGCGCGGCGGTCAAGGCGCAGCTCCACCGGCTGCTGCCCGGCGGCGATACGCGCGTCCACCAGCGCCCGGCGCAGCATAGGCAGGAACTTGTCCGCCACGGCGGCATGGACAAGGCAGACCTCCTCGGCGTTGCAGACGGAGGGGCGGCTGGTCTTGGCATTGGTGATGATCCGCACCGCCTTTTCCAGATCGGCGGCAGCGTCCACATAGACGTGGCAGATGCCGGTACCCGTCTCGATGCAGGGGACGGCGGCGTTCTCCACACAGGCGCGGATCAGTCCCGCGCCGCCCCGGGGGATCAGCAGATCCACCAGCCCGCGGGCCTGCATGATGTCGTTGGCGCTCTGGTGGCTGGTATCCTCCACGATGTTGACGATGTCCGCATCGCCGCCGGCGGCGGTGATGCCGTCCTTCAGCGCGCCCACGATGGCGCGGCAGGAGCGGTAGGCCTCCCGCCCGCTGCGGAGCATACAGACGTTGCCGCTCTTGACGGCCAGCGCCGCCGCGTCGGAGGTGACATTGGGACGGCTCTCATAGATGATGGCCACCAGTCCCAGCGGCACCTGTACCTTGGTGATGGTCATGCCGTTGGGGCGGGTGAACTGATCCAGCACGCGGCCGGTGTGATCGGGCAGCGCGGCGGCGGCGCGAACGCCGTCAGCCATGGCGCGGATGCGCCCCTCGTCCAGCCGCAGACGATCCAGCATGACGGCGGAGATATGTCCCTGTGCGTCCGCCATATCCTGCCCGTTGGCGTCGAGAATGGCGGGGATGTGGGACTCCAGCGCGTCCGCCATGGCCAGCAGGAGGCGGTTTTTCTCCTCCTCACCGGCGGCGCTCAGTGCGGGCCACGCCGCCTGCGTCCGTTTCAAAAGCTCTATGGTGGTCATATAACAGCCCTCCCTGTCAAAAATCTGGTACCCACAGGTCTGCCCTCGGCAATGTCGTACAGCACCTCCGGCTTACTGCCGTTGGCGATGACCATTTCGCAGCCTGCGGCGGTGGCGATGGCGGCGGCGCGGAGCTTGGTGACCATGCCGCCGGTGCCGAGGCCGGTGCTGCTGTCCTCCGCCAGCGTGTAGAGGTCGTCGTCCACCCGCTCCACTACGGAGATCAGATGGGCGTCGGCGTGGCGGCGGGGGTCGCGGTCGTACAGGCCGTCAATGTCCGAAAGCAGCACCAGCAGATCGGCGGAAATGGTAGCCGCTACCGCCGCGGACAGGGTGTCGTTGTCGCCGATGACGATCTCATCGGTGGAGACGGTGTCGTTCTCGTTGAGGACAGGCAGCGCGCCCAGCTCCAGCAGACGGCCCAGGGTGTTGTGGAAATTCTCCTTCCGCGCGCCGTCGGCAATGTCCGGCGCGGTGATAAGCAGCTGTGCCACGGTGTGGTTATACTCCGTAAACAGCTTGTCGTAGATATACATCAGTTCGCACTGTCCCACGGCGGCTGCCGCCTGCTTGGTGGGCATATCGGCGGGACGCCCCGGCAGATTCAGCTTCCCCACTCCCATGCCGATGGCGCCGGAGGACACCAGAATGATCTGATGCCCCGCGTTCTTCAGGTCGCTGAGCACCTTGCACAGCCGCTCCATCCGCTGGATATTCAAGCGCCCTGTGGCGTGGGCCAGTGTGGAGGTACCCACCTTTACAACGATACGCATACCGTCTCTCCCTTCCGGCCCCTCTGGGCCGTCGTTTTCTGCACATTATAGGGCAACGCCTCCCAAATTGCAAGGGCTGGACGGGGGTAAATTGATGCGGTGTGCTTTTTTGCTTTACTGTGTTGCTTTTTGCCGGAGATATGCTATAATCTGGCCAGAATATCACCAAGGAGGTCTGGCTATGAAAGCATTGCTCATCAACGGAAGTCCCCGCGAACGGGGCTGTACCTACACGGCGCTGTCCGAGCTGGCGCGGACGCTGGAGGCCGAGGGTATCGAGACGGAGCTCGTACAGGCCGGCGCCCGCACCACCCATGGCTGCATCGCCTGCGGCAAGTGCCGCGAGACCGGTAAATGCGTCTTTGACGACGTGGTGAATGAGACCGCGCCCAAGCTGGCCGAGGCTGATGCGCTGGTCATCGGCGCACCGGTATACTACGCCTCCCCCGCCGGCGGCGCCATCTCCTTTATGGATCGGCTGTTTCACAGCACCGGCATCGACATGACCATGAAGGTCGGCGCGGCAGTGGTATCCTGCCGCCGGGGCGGCAACACCGCCAGCTTCGACGTGCTGAACAAGTATTTCACCATCGCCGGGATGCCCATCGCCAGCAGCCAGTACTGGAACATGGTGTACGGCAGCACGCCGGAGGAGGTCCGCAAGGACTTGGAGGGGCTCCAGACCATGCGGACGCTGGGGCGAAATATGGCGTTTCTCATGAAGTCCATCGCGCTGGGCAAGGCGCAGTACGGCCTGCCGGAGAAGGAAAAATCCATCGTCACCAGCTTTCACCACGACTAAAGTAAAAACAGGGTTGCTTTTTTCCGCCGAGAGAGTAAAATGTCGGTACGCATTGCTGAATAACGGAGGTACATATTCATGACATATCAGGAGATCCTGAACAACGCCCGCACCTGCATGGGCCCCTACTGCAAGTCCTGCCCCACCTGCAACGGCCTTGCGTGCAAGAACACCGTGCCCGGCCCCGGCGCCAAGGGCATCGGCACCGGCTTCATCCGCAACTACCAGAAATGGCAGGAGCTGTGTGTCAACATGGACACCATCTGCGAGAACAAGCCGGTGGACACGTCCTATAACTTCTTCGGCAAGCAGGTGGTGCTGCCTGTGTTCGCCGCTCCCGTGGGCGCTATGCAGCTGCACTACGGCGATAAGTACGACGACCTGACCTACAACGACATTCTGGTGTCCGCCTGCGCCGACGCCGGGATCGCCGCCTTCACCGGCGACGGCACCAATCCCGCCGTCATCGAGGCGGCTGCGGAGGCGCTGAAGAAGAACCACGGCTGCGGCGTACCCACGGTGAAGCCCTGGAACATGGCGCTGGTGGAGGAGAAGATGGCGCTGGTCAAGGCCGCCGATCCCATCGCCATCGCCATGGATATCGACGCGGCGGGTCTTCCCTTCCTGAAGAACCTGACGCCTCCCGCCGGCAGCAAGACGGTGAAGGAGCTGCGCCAGATCGCGGAGAAGGCGGAGAAACCCTTCATCCTCAAGGGTATTATGACGGTGGCCGGCGCGAAGAAGGCGCTGGAGGCCGGCGCCAGCGGCATCGTGGTCAGCAACCACGGCGGCCGCGTGCTGGATCAATGTCCCGCCACGGCAGAGGTGCTGCCCGCCATTGCCGACGCGGTGGGCGGTCAAATGACCATTCTGGTGGACGGCGGCATCCGCACCGGCATGGATGTGTTCAAGGCGCTGGCGCTGGGCGCGGACGCCGTGCTGATCGGCCGTCCCTTCGTGAACATGGTCTACGGCGGCGGTGCCGAGGGCGTACAGGTCTACGTGGACAAGCTGAAGGCCGAGCTGGCCGATACCATGGCCATGTGCGGCGCACACTGTCTGGCCGACATCAAGCGCTCCATGATCTTCGGCTACTGAGCGTAAAATTTCCTATCGAGACCGGGGGCTGACGGCTCCCGGTCTTTTCTCCACATATAAGAAAGAGCCGTATGCCCGTGGCATACGGCTCTTTCTTATATGGCTCTTTTTACAGAAGCGCGGGGATGGCGCGGAGCTCCTCCACCGTCACGTCCACACTGTCGTTGGCAGGCGCAGCGCCGGGGCGGCGGTAGTACACGGTCTTCATGCCGTATCCCCTGCCGCCCGCCATGTCGGAGGTCAGGGAGTCGCCGATGATGGCGGCCTCCGCCGGGGTCACAGGCACCTCACGTCCCTCGTTGACCTCCCGGAAGGCGGCGTCAAAGAACAGCGGCGAGGGCTTGGACGCACCGATACGCTCGGAGATAAAGAAGTAGGTGAAGCAGTCCTTCATGCCCGCCAGCGCCAGCCGGTGGAGCTGCTGCTCATAGGGGCCGTTGCTGGCCGCCGCCAGTATATACCGGCTGCGTAGGGTCTCCAGCAGCTCCTTGGCGCCCTCTACGGGGATGGCGCTTTCATGGAGGGCGGTGCGGAAGTATTTCTCAAACACCGCGCCGTCAAACGCGATATCCAGCGCGGCGAACACCTTGTTCCAGCGGATCTTCTCCAGCTCCGGGAAGGTCAGCGTCCCCTCCTCGATCTGCCGCCAGAGCTTGTTGTTCTCCCGGTGGAACACGTCGTACATCCACGGCTCGTAGGGCCGCAGACCGAAGTGGGCAAAGCCCTCCTCCATGGTCTGGCGGATATAGGCGTCGAAGTCCAGCAGGGTGTTGTCGATGTCGATGAGGATCAGTTTCATAGGCGGCTCCCTTCGTTTTTCTCCCGTTCAGCATACCACATCGGCGGCGGCGATGCAATGTGCAGACGAAAATTTCAAAAAACGACACATGAGGGGTATAAAAATCCCCCTCATTTTCCATATAGGGATACATTCTGCACAATTCCCCCCGGTTCTTCTGGTGAAAAGTCTGGTGGTAAATATGCTTGCTTTACTGCGCGGGCGGTGATATACTCTGCTCTTGCAGCCTTTATGAAAATGGGATATATTAGTAGATAGTGATCGAATTTCGGAAGTTAGGAGGTACAGAATGAAGAAGATCGAGATGACCACCGGTTCCCTCTGGAAGAACATCCTGCTGTTCAGCCTGCCGCTGATGCTGACGCAGCTGCTGGAGGTGCTGTTCAACCTGAGCGACGTGGCGGTGGTGGGTAAGTTTGCCAGCTATCAGGCGCTGGGCTCCGTGGGCTCCACGTCTACACTGGTGACGCTGTTCGCCGGTTTCCTCATCGGCATGGGCGCCGGCGTCAATGTGGCGGTGGCTCGTGCGCTGGGTATCGGCAGCGAGGAGGAGACGGAAAAAACCATCCACTCGGCATTCATCATCTGTACCATCTTTGGTGTCGTGGTGTGTCTGGCCTGCAACCTGTTTGCCCGCCAGATGCTGGAGATGCTGAACACCAAGGAGGAGCTGATGGACGGCGCGGTGCTGTACCTGAAGATATTCTCCCTCGGTATGCCCGCCATGGCCATCTACAACTGCGGCAACGGCGTGATGAGCGCCGCAGGCGACACCAAGCGCCCCCTGCTGTATCTGACCATCGCCGGTGCGCTGAACGTGGCGCTGAACCTGTTCTTCGTCATCGGCCTGCACATGGCGGCGGACGGCGTAGCACTGGCCAGCGCCATCGCCCAGTGCGTATCGGCGGCGCTGATCGTGGCGCACCTGCTGCGGCGGAAGGACTCCTGCCGTCTGGATCTGCGGAAGCTGCGGATCCACAAGATGGCGTCCAAGCGCATTCTGATGATGGGTGTCCCCTCCGGCCTGCAAAACGCCATCTTCGCCATCGCCAACCTGTTCGTGCAGGTGGGCGTCAACTCCTTCGACGCGATCATGGTATCCGGCAACGCGGCGGCCGCCAATGCCGACACGCTGGTGTTCAACATGATGGCGGCATACTACACCGCCTGCGCCAGCTTCGCCAGCCGGAACTGGGGCGCGGGAAACAAGGATCGCATCCTCAAGAGCTTCTATGTCAGTTTGCTCTACGCTTTCCTCACCGGTGCGCTGTTCGGCGGCGCTATGCTGCTGTTCGGCCGGCAGTTCTTGGGTCTGTTCGCCAACGAGACGGCGGTCATCGACGCGGGCATGGATCGTCTGTGGATCATGGGCTTCTCCTACTGCGTATCCCCGCTGATGGACGCCAGCATCGCCGCCGCCCGCGGTATCGGCAAGAGCATCGCCCCCACCGTTATCGTCATCATGGGCTCCTGTGTGTTCCGCGTCATCTGGATCTACACCATCTTCGCCTATTTCCACACCATCCCCTCCCTGTACCTGCTGTACATCTTCTCCTGGGCCATCACCGGCATCGCGGAGTACATTTACTTCCGCGCCAGCTATAAGAAGTGCATGGCCGAGACACAGATGTGGTAACTATAAAAAAGAAATGACCCGCGAGAGCGGGTCATTTCTTTTTGTGGCATCAGCCGATGGTGACGCTGGTGTTCTTGGGCAGCTGCTTCTTGGCGGCCTTGGGGATGGACAGCTGCAAAATGCCGTTTTCAAACTTGGCGGTCACATCCTCCGGCTCTACATCCTCGCCCACATAGAAGGTGCGGCTGCAAGCGCCTGCATAGCGCTCCTGACGGATGTACTTGCCCTTCTTGTCGGACTGCTCCTTATCCAGACCCTTGGAGGCCTGAATGGTCAGGTAACCATTCTTCAACTCCACGTTCACCTCGTCCTTGGTGAAGCCGGGCAGGTCAACATCCAGCTCGTAGGTACCCTCCGTCTCGCGGACATCGGTCTTCATCAGGTTCTTGGCGTGCTTGCCGTACAGGGGATCGCGGCCCTGCGGGACCATCATGCCAAAGGGATCGGAAAAGAAATCATCAAACAGGTTCTCACCAAAAATGCTGGGCAACATATGTCATACCTCCATTCGTACTGCGGCGCACCCTGTAGGGCACCGTCTCTATATTACCCTCATTGTGTAAACATCTTGTCCCTCTCGTCGGGGCTTTTCGCATCCCCTCTCTCAAGGTTCGGCCTTATTATAGCGCCGATTTTAGCACTGTCAAGAGCCGAGTGCTAATGTTCACAAAAGTAGCAAAGTCTGTTCACAAAATATGCAATAAGTCCCGGAACCGCCGGTGTTCAGGAAAAATTTACAGGTTTTTTCCGCTGCGCCCTTTGACTTTACGGTACGGCGCGACTATAATACTCTGAAAAATACGTCTGCAAGGAGGCGCTTGTATGAAAGAGGTCAAGACACCGAAGAAACCGCTGCTCTACTATTATATTGTGGCGCTGCTGGTGCTGCTGCTGTTCAACTTCTTCGCCATGCCGCTGCTGGCACGGCAGCAGGTGGAGGAGGTGGACTACGGCACCTTCATGACCATGACGGAGAATAAAGAGATCGGCGAGGTGGAGATCGAGTCCAACCAGATCATCTTCACCAACAAGGACGGCAGCAAGATCTACAAGACCGGCGTGCTGGACGACCCTGAGCTGGTAGACCGGCTCCATGCCTCCGGCGCGGAGTTCGCCAGTGAGATCGTGGAGCAGATGTCCCCGTTCCTGAGCATCCTGGGCTGGGTGCTGCCGCTGATCCTCTTCATTGCCATCGGCCAGTTCATGGCCAAGAAGCTGACGGATAAGGCGGGCGGCGGCGCAGGCTCCATGATGTTCGGCATGGGCAAGTCCAACGCCAAGATCTACGTCCAGTCCACGGAGGGCGGCATCCGCTTCGCCGACGTGGCCGGTGAGGACGAGGCCAAGGAGAATTTGCAGGAGGTGGTCAACTACCTCCACGACCCCACCAAGTATCGGGAGATCGGTGCCTCCATGCCCAAGGGCATCCTGCTGGTAGGCCCTCCGGGTACCGGCAAGACCATGCTGGCCAAGGCCGTGGCCGGCGAGTCCAACGTCCCCTTCTTCTCCATCTCCGGCTCGGAGTTTGTGGAGATGTTCGTGGGCATGGGCGCATCCAAGGTCCGTGACCTGTTCAATCAGGCCAAGGAGAAGGCCCCTTGCATCGTGTTCATCGACGAGATCGACGCCATCGGCCAGAAGCGCAGCGGCGGTCAGTACGGCGGCAACGATGAGCGGGAGCAGACGCTGAACCAGCTCCTGACGGAGATGGACGGCTTTGCCGACAACACCGGCGTCATTATCCTCGCCGCCACCAACCGGCCCGAGTCCCTTGACCCGGCGCTGACCCGTCCCGGACGGTTCGACCGGCGGGTGCCGGTGGAGCTGCCCGACCTGAAGGGCCGCGAGGATATCCTGAAGGTACACGCCAAGAAGGTCAAACTGGCGGAAAACGTGGACTTCAACGTGGTGGCGCGTATGGCCTCCGGTGCCTCCGGCGCAGAGCTTGCCAACATCGTCAACGAGGCGGCGCTCCGCGCCGTCCGGGACGGACGCAAGCTGGTGACCCAGTCCGATCTGGAGGAGAGCATTGAGGTGGTCATCGCCGGTTATCAGAAGAAGAACGCCATCATGACCGATCACGAGAAGAAGATCGTGGCCTACCACGAGATCGGCCACGCACTGGTGGCGGCGCGGCAGACCAACTCCGCGCCGGTGCAGAAGATCACCATCATCCCCCGCACCTCCGGCGCACTGGGCTACACCATGCAGGTGGAGGAGGGCAACCACTATCTGATGAACAAGGAGGAGCTGGAGAACAAGATCGCCACCCTCACCGGCGGACGCGCCGCCGAGGAGATCGTGTTCCACTCCATCACCACCGGCGCCTCCAACGACATCGAGCAGGCCACCAAGCTGGCCCGTGCCATGCTCACCCGCTACGGCATGAGCGATGAGTTCGGCATGGTGGCGCTGGAGACGGTGCAGAACCAGTATCTGGGCGGCGACACCTCCCTCGCCTGCGCCGCCGGTACGCAGGAGAAGATCGACCAGCTGGTGGTAGATCTTGTCCGCCGCCAGCATGAGAAGGCCGTGCAGCTCCTGACCAACGACCGGGAGAAGCTGGATCAGCTTGCTCAGTACCTATACGAAAAGGAGACGATCACCGGCGAGGAGTTTATGAAGATCCTCAACGGCTGACACAGGAAGGAGGGCCCATGGCCCGTATCATAGAGATCACCGATTTTGCCGCGCCGGAGCTGGATGTCTACGCCCGCGCCACAGAAAACCAACTGGTCAACCGCGCCGATCCGGCCAACGCCCTGTTCATCGCGGAGAGCCCGCTGGTCATCGGGCGAGCGCTGGACGCAGGCTGCGTGCCGGTGTCGTTCCTCATGGAGCCGCAGCACATCGCCGGCAAGGGTGCGGAGCTCCTGCACCGCTGTGACCCGGACATTCCCGTCTACACCGCGTCGCTGGATGTGCTGACCCAACTCACTGGCTTCCACCTGACACGGGGGATGCTGTGCGCCATGCGGCGGCCTCCCCTGCCCTCCGTGACGGAGGTATGCGCCGGTGCGCGGCGCATCGCCGTGCTGGAAAACGTGATGAACCCCACCAACGTGGGAGCCATCTTCCGGTGCGCGGCGGCGCTGGGCATGGACGCGGTGCTGCTGACCCGGCAGGGCAGCGACCCGCTGTACCGGCGGGCGTCCCGGGTCAGCATGGGCAACGTGTTTCTGGTGCCGTGGACATACCTGCCGGAGGAGGGCGACTGGACGGAGACGCTGCACGCGCAGGGCTTCACCACGGCGGCGATGGCGCTGCGGCAGGATTCCCTGCGGCTGGACGACCCCCGGCTGTTACAGGCGGAAAAGCTGGCGGTGGTGCTTGGCACCGAGGGCGACGGGCTGGCGGACGGCACCATCGCCCGGTGCGACCACACGGTAATGATCCCTATGACCCACGGGGTGGACAGCCTGAATGTGGCGGCGGCCAGCGCCGTGGCCTTCTATCAGCTGGGGCTTCAATGCCGCGACAAGTAAAAAAGAGTCCCGCAGCATACGCTGCGGGACTCTTTTTATATTGGGTTTTTACAGACCCAGCGCGGCCTTGAGGGCGTCCACGCGGTCGGTCTTCTCCCACGTCACGCCCAGATCCTCGCGGCCCATGTGGCCGTAGGCCGCCAGCTGGCGGTAGATGGGCTTGCGCAGATCCAGATCGCGGATGATAGCGGTGGGGCGCAGGTCAAAGACCTTCTCCACAGCGGCCTCCAGCTTGTCGTCGGTCACCACGCCGGTGCCGAAGGTCTCCACCAGCACGCTGACGGGACGGGCCACGCCGATGGCGTAGGCCAGCTGCACCTGGCACTTCTTGGCAAGACCGGCGGCCACCACGTTCTTGGCCACCCAGCGGGCGGCGTAAGCGGCGGAGCGGTCCACCTTGGTGGGATCCTTGCCGGAGAAGGCGCCGCCGCCGTGGGGGGCGCTGCCGCCGTAGGTATCCACGATGATCTTGCGGCCGGTGAGACCGGTATCGGCGGCGGGGCCGCCGTTGACGAAGCGGCCGGTGGGGTTGACGTAGATCTTCGTCTCGCCGTCCAGCAGATGGGCGGGGACGGTGGGTTTGATGACCAGCTCGATCATATCCTTGCGGATCTGCTCCAGAGAGACATCGGGGCTATGCTGGGTGGACAGCACCACGGTGTCCACGCGGACGGGGGCGCCGCTTTCATCGTACTCCACGGTGATCTGGGTCTTGCCGTCAGGACGGAGATAGTCCACCAGACCCTGCTTGCGCACGTCGGTCAGGCGCTTTGCCATCTTCTGGGCGATGGAGATAGCCAGCGGCATCAGCTCCGGCGTCTCGTCGCAGGCGTAGCCGAACATCATGCCCTGGTCGCCGGCACCGTTGTCCAGCTCGCTCTCGCCCTTGGCCTTGGCCTCGTAGCTCTTGTCCACGCCCAGCGCGATGTCGCTGGACTGCTCGTCGATGTTGGTGATGACGGCGCAGGTATTGCCGTCGAAGCCGTACTGGGAGCGGTCGTAGCCGATGTCCAGCACCACCTGACGGGCGATTTTGGCGATATCCACATAGCAGTTGGTGGTGATCTCACCCATGATGTGGATCAGGCCGGTGGAGGCGCAGGTCTCGCAGGCCACGCGGCCGTTGGGGTCCTGCTCAAAGATCGCATCCAGCACCGCGTCGGAGATCTGGTCGCAGATCTTATCGGGATGCCCCTCGGTAACGGATTCAGAAGTAAACAGATGTCTTGCCATGATAATTTCTCCTTTCTTTTGGGAACACGCAGCAAAAAAAGCGCTCTGCCGAACCGACAGAGTGCTGAAGCTTTCTTGCCTTCCCTCATCTTTCGATTCGTTCGCCGGATTTGGCACCTTGAAAAAACAGGTTGCCGTGGCTTCATCGGGCCGGTCCCTTCGCCACTCTTGATAAGGTATGAACTTGTGCCATATATGATAGCAGGTTTTTTGCGGTTGTCAATAGGTTTTCCGAAAAAACCGGGAACAATTTACTTTCTGGAAACTTTTCCATTGTTCAAAAAAATGACATGACTTTTTCCGCCCTATGCGCTACAATAGGCGTTACTTGAATTTGTACAGGAGGAAATTCCCCTTGAAAAAGCTCTATGACGGGGTGCAGCGTTTCTGCGCCGCCCACCCCCGCTTCGGTATCCCCAATCTGATGCGCGTCATTGTCATCGGCAACGTGGCGGTGTACATCCTGTCCATGCTGACAATGTACACCAATCCCGCCGCGCTGGACTTTCTCAAGTTCAACCTGAACGGTCTGCTCCACGGCGAGATCTGGCGCATCGTGACGTTCATCTTCTACCCCAGCTCCAGCTCTCCTTTCTGGCTGCTCATCAGCCTGTACTTCTACTACTGGATCGGCACCACGCTGGAGCGGCAGTGGGGTACCGCCAAGTTCAATCTCTACTACTTCAGCGGTATGCTGCTGACGGTGCTGGGTACGATACTGGCCAGCGTCATCACCGGCAACAACTTCATCAATGCAGAAGGCACTCCCTATGTGAACCTGTCCATGTTCTTCGCCTTTGCCATGCTGTTCCCGGACACCACGGTGCTGTTCATGTTCTTCCTGCCGGTAAAGATGAAGTGGCTGGCGTATCTGGACGGCGCGCTGTTCGCCTTTGACATCATCCGCGCCATCGGCCTGCACAACTGGGCAGGCGTGGTGCTGCCGGTGGTGGCGCTGCTGAACTTCGCCGTGTTCATCTGGCCGGAGGTGCACTATCTGGCCGCCCGCACCAAGAGGCAGTACAGCCCCAAGACCGTGCAGTACAAGCAGGCGGTAAAGCAGCAGGAGAAGGAAAAGGGCTACCACCATAAGTGCGCCGTCTGCGGCCGCACCGACACGGACTACCCCGACCTCCAGTTCCGCTATTGCAGCAAGTGCGCGGGCTACCACTGCTTCTGTCAGGATCACATCTTCAACCATGTCCACTTCACCGAGGAATAATATGCTGCGCAAGTCCCCCTCCGACCCTCGCGGTCGGAGGGGGATTTTTTATGTCTGCGCCGCCGTGGTTCTATTTTTTCACTTTCCCTCTTGACATAGAACTGTATTATTCGTATAATACAGTTAACAACCGTACTATTTGAGTAATACAGTTTTGCAGAGAGGAGGCGAGACACATGATCTCATTCGAGGCGTTCCGCCAGACGGACGGCACGCCCATCTATCTCCAGATCATCCGCTACATCCAGCAGGGACTGGCGGCAGGCACCATACAGGACGGCGACGAGCTGCCCTCCCGGCGGGTGGTGTCGGCGCTGCTGGCGGTGAACCCCAACACGGTGCAAAAGGCGTTCAAGCAGCTGGAGGACGAAGGACTTGTGACCTCCCGCGCCGGCGCCAAGAGCTGCATACAGGTCACGCCGGAGCAGATCGCCGCCCTGCGCAGGGAGCTGCTGGAAACGGAGATGCAGGCCATGGTGGACGCCGCCAAACGCCTGGGACTGACGCGGGAGGACGCCCACCGCCTGCTGGACACACTGTACGACAAGGAGGGAACGAACGCATGAGAAAGCATTTATCCGTACTGGCGCTGGCGGCACGCGGCACCGTATGGCGTGTCTTGACTGTCACGCTGCTGGCGGCGGCACTGTCCGGTGCGCTGCTGTGGCTGGTACCGGCGCAGGAGCCGGGCGCCGCCATCGTAGCGCCGGACGGTACGGAAACGCCGCAGTATGAACTGGTCGATTTCTGCAAGCTGCCCGGCAGGACCGGCGCAGCCATCGCCTGTGCCGCGGGCTTTGCCGCCCTGCTGGCGGTTCTGAGTCTCAACGGCTGCGGCTACGGAGCAAAAACCGGCTGCACCGTGCAGCGCCTGCGGGTCGGCGAGGGCTCACTATGCCTGTGGTGGACGCTGCACTACGCCGTGTGCGTGCTGTTCTACTGGGCGGTGATGGCGGCGGTGTTCACGGCGGTGGTGAAGCTGCGGATCGACGCATGGACGCCGCCCCCGTACTACGGGTATACCATCGGCGGGCAGACCCTGCTGCTGACGATGTACGGCGGCAAGTTCCTGCATCACCTGCTGCCCCTGCGGGACGCCACCGTATGGGTGGAAAATCTGCTGCTGACGGCGCTGTGTGCTGCGGCCGCCGCCCAATTCTCCCACGCACAGCGCCGGGGACGCTTCAGCATCGCGCCCTTGCTGGCGCTGGCGCTGACCATTCTCAGTTTTTTCTTCCCCATGGGCTCCAGCACCACCCTGCTGGTGTGCCTGGTCACCGCGTTGGCACTGGGCATCACGCTATGGCAATTCCAGAAAGGAGAGACGGACGATGACGCAAAAACGGACTTCCGCTCTGCGCAGAGCACTTGAGCGCATCCTGCCCCCCAACGTACCGGCGGACACCATGCAGGGCATCATCGTCGGCAGTCTGGCCATCGGCACGCTGGCGGCCTCCATCGACTTCATCGCCCGGTACAGCACCGCCTATCGCAGCCTGTTCGGCTGGAACGGGTGGCTGTCGGATACGGCGCTGATGAACAGCTTCTCCGCCTACGCGGAGCCGGTGCTCATCGTGTTCGGCGTGGTGGTGCTGCTGGCGCTGCTGTCCGCCGTGATGCTGTACAGCTCCTACTATCTGGGCGGGCGCAGCATCTACCTGATGCGCCGTCTGCCCGATGGGCGGCAGACCCTGCGGCGGCAGGTGTGGACGGCGCCGCTGCTGTGGGCCGTGTGCGCCGCCGCGCTGGGTGCGCTGGTGCTGGGCCTGTGCTACGGGGCGTGGTACTGCATCACCCCCAGCCAGTGCCTGCCCACAGCGGAGAATGTCCAGCGGGTATCCGACGCCATGGCAGCCCTGTCCCATTCGCACTACTACGGTTAAGGAGGGATCACATATGCTTGAGATCAGCCATATCAGCAAGAAATACGGTTCCAAGGAAGCGCTGCACGATGTATCCCTGACGCTGCCCCGCGGGCAGATCGTGGGGCTGTTCGGAGAGAACGGCGCAGGCAAGACCACGCTGATGAAGTGCGCGCTGGGTCTTGTGCGGCACGAGGGCGCGGTGACGCTGGACGGCGCCGCCATCGACCGCACCAACATCGACCGGCTCAGCTTCGCCACCTGCGAGCACTCCTTCTTCCCCGCTCTGACAGCGGCGGCCCACCGGGATTTCTACGCCGCCCACTTCCCCCGCTTCAACGACAAGCGGTTTCAGCGCCTGATGGACTTCTTCTCCCTGCCCATGGACAAGAAGCTGCGCAGCTTCTCCGCCGGTATGCAGAACCAGTTTGAGGTTATCATGGCGCTGTCGCAGGGCGCGGACTATATCCTGATGGATGAGCCCTTCGCGGGCAACGACATCTTCAACCGGGAGGACTTCTACAAGGTGCTGCTGGGCATCCTGACGGAGCAGGAGACGGTGCTGCTGAGCACCCATCTCATCGAGGAGGTCAAGGACTGCATCTCCCGCGCCGTCCTCATCCGGGAGGGCGTCATCGTGGGCGACTGCACCGCCGACGCGCTGGAGGAGTCCGGCCGCGACCTGATGACCTACATCAAGGAGACGTACCACTACCGGGCCGACCGGGTCAGCCGCGCACTGGGCGAGCTGACGGACGGAGAGGCGGGTGAGGACGGATGAAGCGCTGTCTGACAGCTGCGGCGGCGATGCTGGTGCTGGCCGCCGTCCTGCTCCCCGCCCTGTCCCTGCGGCTGGACGGCACCGCCACTCCCCTGCCCTACACCGTCGCCCTTGCACGGGGCGACATCGCGGCGGCGGAGGGTCTGCGCTTCCGCACCGCCATCAAGTACGGCTCCCAGCTGCGCTGGGACACCGTTTACGACGTACACGACAACACATGGGACACCACCCACCGTCTGGTAAGCAGTCAGGGCAGCGGCCGCCTTAGTTTCTACGACCGGCAGCAGGAGCGGGAGGAACTCTACTACGGCCGCTACACCGACCGGCGGTATATCTCTCTGATAGCGCAGCCGGACGACCCACTGATGACCCGTCTCATCCAAGGCTATCAGACCTATGGGAACAACGATCCCTACGGCAATGGCAGGGGCTATACCGAGCAGATACGGCTGCGGGAGTTCTACGACACCTATCCCCTGTACCTGTCCCCGGGCTATGGGGATCTGAGCCTGCTGCTGCGGGACAGCGAAAGAGACTACTACGCCGACAGCTATCCCGCATTCGACAAGCTCCGTATCCCCGTGGGGGAGACGGACTGGATGGAGCCGACCCTCTTTTACTACGGAGGCGACCAGATGTATCTGTCCGGCGACACCACGCTCCACGCGGAGAATCGCTTCACCCCCTTCTCCATCGGATGGGAGGACGGCTTTCTGACCACGGTGGGCTTTGCCGCCGACGCAGACCCCCAGCCGGAGTGGGCGCCGGAGGGCTTCGGCCTGTGGTATGCCCCAATGGAACTGAACAGCTACACCTCCTCCGCCGGAGGCGGCTACTCCCTGCGTGTTCCGGACATGGCGCGGCTCCGGCTGGTCTATCCGCTGGATATCGCCGAGCAGCGGGTGGTGGGTCTGCAATTCACCTATGACCAGTCCGAGATCCTGCTGACCACGGCGGAGAACGGGCAGTACGTCCTGCGGGTGCTGGACGCCGCCGACTTCCACTGCAAGCTGACGCTGGTGGTGTATGAGGATGCGGAGCTGCAGCACCACGAGGCCACCATGGGTACCCAGAGCGGCACAGCCTATGAGATCAACCGCAATGATTATCCGCTGCCGGTGTATAACAGCAGCGAGGATCTGCTGGTGGTCTGCACCGGCAGCCGCCTCACCGTGCTGCGTCCCGGCGGCGACGGCTGGGCCGTGGACTACGATTTCGACCTGCTGTGGCCCGAGCTGGACGGGGACGGGCAGCTGGTCTGGTGCGATCTCCTCTATCCGCTGGACGCCATCGTCTACGGGTATGACCATCGCTACATCGGCAGCTTTGGGTCCATGTGGCTTTCAGACAAGCTGGACGAGATCTCCATGCTCTACCGGGACGGCAAGCTGGCGCTTGTCACCGGCGACAGCGAGGGGACCTACACGATGGTGTCGGTGTACGACCGCACCGGTATGCTGTACGGCGCGGTCCTCAAGGCGGGACTATCCACGCAGGCAGTCGGCGGCCCGTGGACGTTCTTCGACCCCACGCGCCGCACAGAGCTTCTCTGGGATTGAATATATAGGTAAAGCCTCCGGTCTGACCGGAGGCTTTACTTTTGTTTCTGTCCGGGAAAATGTTTCTTGACAAACGCCGTTTTGCGGTGATACACTCTGTATACAAGGCAGGTTCTGCCGCGTACAAGTGCATATCGATCGGACGATGGGATCGGGAGAGATCGCAATTGCGGCGCCGAAGGGGAACGCAGAAGCTCTCAGGCAAAAGGACCGGTTCCGGACGATACTCCGAAAAGGCCGGACGGCGACGCCCGACCACCGAAGGTGCAACCTCCCATCGGGAGGGAATCTCTCAGGTAACTCAACGGGGGCACAAGGCCGTGATGAGCGGTTTTGTGTCCTTTTTTGCTGCCCAAAAACGATCCATGATCTTGAAGGAGGAAAAACGTATGAGCGAGCTGAAGCGTACCCAGCTGTATGACGTCCATGTGGCCGCCGGTGCGGAAATGGTGGACTTCGGCGGATGGGAGATGCCCATTCAGTACCCCACCGGCATTATTGCCGAGCACCTGTATACCCGGCAGGTGTGCAGTCTGTTCGATGTGTCCCACATGGGCCGTCTGCTCATTGAGGGCCCGGAGCGTCAGGCCTTTTTGCAGCACGTGCTGACCAGCAACGTGGCGGCACTGGATGTGGGTCTGGCACAGTACTGCATCATCGCCAATGAGAACGGCGGCGCCGTGGACGATGCCTACCTCTATATGTTTGAGGCGGACAACTACCTGCTGGTGGTGAACGCCGCCAACACAGAGAAGGATCTGGTGCATCTGCGCGCCGCGCTGACCGGCTTTGACTGCACCATCACCGATATCTCCAAGGAGTGGGCGGCCATCGCCGTGCAGGGCCCCAAGTGCAAGGAGCTGCTGATGGGTCTCAACGGCGGCAAGCAGCTGACCGAGCCCATGAAGAACGCGCTGGGCATCGTATCGCTGGAGGGTCACGAGGCCCGCGTCGCCAAGACCGGCTACACCGGCGAGCCTCTGGGCTATGAGGTCTACGTCCGCAGCGCTGACGCCGCGTGGCTGTGGAACCGTCTGGTGGAGCTGGGCGCGCGTCCCGCCGGTCTGGGCGCCCGCGATACCCTGCGTATGGAGGCATCCCTGCCCCTGTACGGCCACGAGATGGGTACCGCCCCCGACGGCAGCGAGATCCCCATTTTCGCCGTGCCGCTGGCCAAGTTCGCCGTCAGCTTCTCCGCCCAGAAGGGCGACTACATCGGCCGTGCCGCGCTGGAAAAGCAGCAGCGCTACTTCAAGAGATACATGGACCGCGACTTCGCCGATATGTCCGGTCTGCCCCGGAAGATCGCGCCCATCGCACTGGTGGACCGCGGCGTCATGCGCGCCGGTATGGAGATCTATCAGGGTGACAAGCTGGTGGGCTGGGTCACCAGCGGCACCATGGTACCCTACTTCAAGACCGAGGGCGAGGGTCTCTCCACCGTCATTCTGGAGGCCAGCGGCAAGCGCGCCATCGGCCTGTGCTACATCGACAGCGACATCCTGACGGATGATCCCGTAGAGGTGGACGTCCGCGGCAAGCGGCTGAAGGCCGTGATCCCCGCCCGTCACATGAGCGTGGGCGCGCCTCCCTTTGCCCGCCCTCTGCTGTACGGTGTGGAGGAGGAGGCCCACAACGTGGGCAGCGGTGACCGCACCCCCAAGGCGCTGGAGCTGGTGAAGAAGGCGCTGGAGAACCACCAGTGGCGGCAGGAGCAGTGCGTCAACCTGATCCCCTCCGAGAACACGCCCAGCCGCGCCGTGCGGCTGCTCAGCGGCAGCGACCCCGCCTGCCGGTACGCCGAGCATAAGCGTGTGCTGGCCTTCTATGAGCGGGAGGTGTTCTACTATCAGGGCACCAAGTTCATCGACGAGGTGGAGCGCCTGCTGGTGGAGGAGATGCGCGCCTACTTCGGCTGCACCGAGGTGGAGACCCGCACTCTCAGCGGCCAGATGTCCAACATGGCGGTGTTCTCCGCGCTGATGGACTGGAAGAACCGCTTCGACCGCAAGTCCGAGGCCAAGCGTCTGGGCTACGTCATGAACAACCACATCATCAAGGGCGGCCACCTGTCTGCCCAGCCCATGGGCGCGCTCCACGACTACATCGCCATCGATCCCGTGACGGAGAAGCCCGCCGTGGTGAACTTCCCCGTCTGCGCCGACAACCCCTACAAGATGGACGTGGAGGAGGCCAAGAAGCTCCTCGACCGCTATCGTCCGGAGCTGATCGTGTTCGGCAAGAGCATGGTGCTGCACAAGGAGCCTGTGGCAGAGATCCGGAAGTTCGTGGATGAGCAGAATATCCACACCACCATCATGTACGACATGGCCCACGTGCTGGGTCTGATCGGTGACCACTTCCAGAATCCCTTTGCCGAGGGCGCAGAGCTTGTCACCGGCTCCACCCACAAGACCTTCTTCGGCCCCCAGCGCGGCATCATCGGCGTCAACTACAAGGAGGACGACCTGAAGTACGGCCTGTGGAAAACCATCCAGAGCCGCACCTTCCCCGGCAGCGTGTCCAACCACCATCTGGGCACCCAGTTGGGCATGCTGATGGCCGCCTATGAGATGAACCAGTTCCGGGACACCTACCAGAAGGCCGTCATCGACAACGCCAAGTCCTTTGCCCGCAGCCTGAAGGCCTACGGTCTGGACGTGGCCGGCGATCCCGCCATCGACTACACCGAGACCCATCAGGTCATCGTGTCCGTGGGCTACGGCGAGGGCCCGGAGATCGCCGAGCGTCTGGAGCGGAACAACATCGTGGTCAACTACCAGGCCACCCCCGACGAGGAGGGCTTCACCGCCTCCGGCGCGCTGCGCATGGGTGTCAGCGAGATGACCCGCTTCGGCTTCGAGGCCAAGGACTTCGACAAGCTGGCCGGTCTGATGGCGGACTGCATCCTCCGCGGCACGGACGTGAAGGAGGAGGTACAGAAGCTGCGCGGCGAGCATCTGGAGATGCGCTACTGCTTCGACGACGCCGAGATTGATCAGGTGCTGGAGGAGCTGGCCGCCAAGCTGGTGTAAGGCATCTGTCCGCGACAGAGCATAAACATACACCCCGCCCTTGACGGGCGAGGCGAGGAACAAAACATATTTATATTTGATGGAGGTAATTTACTATGCTGTATCCTGCTGAGCTGCGTTATTCCAAGTCCCACGAGTGGGTCAAGACCGAGGACGGCGTGACCGTGGTGGGCATCTCCGACTTTGCCCAGAACGCGCTGGGCGACGTGGTGTTCGTGAACCTGCCCGAGGAGGGCGACAGCGTCACCGCCGGCGAGAACTTCGGCGATGTGGAGTCCGTCAAGGCCGTGTCCGATCTGGTCTCCCCCATCACCGGCACTGTCTGCGCCGTCAACGAGGAGCTGCTGGATTCCCCCGAGCTGGTGAACAGCGATCCCTACGGCGCATGGCTCATCAAGGTAGAGAACGTGGAGGGCAGCGAGGAGCTGCTGGACGCCGCCGCCTACGAGGCGTTCTGCACCGAGGAGGGCTGACATGGGCAGCTACGTTCCCTCTACCGGGGCGCAGCGCGAGGAAATGCTCCGCACTGTGGGCGTCAGCAGCACCCGTGAGCTGTTCCGCGACGTGCCGCAGGAGATGCTCCTCACCGAGCCGCTGCATATCCCGGACGGGATGAGTGAGCTGGAGGTCAGCCGCGTGATGACCGCCATGGCATCGGCAAACCGCGTATACGGTACGGTGCTGCGGGGCGCCGGCGCCTACGACCACTACATCCCCTCCATCGTCAAGTACATCCCCGCCAAGGAGGAGTTCCTGACGGCCTATACCCCCTATCAGGCGGAGATGAGTCAGGGTCTGCTCCAGTCCATCTTCGAGTACCAGACCATGATCTGCGAACTGACGGGCATGGATGTGTCCAACGCCTCCGTGTACGACGGCGCTACCGCCGCCGCCGAGGCCGCCGCCATGTGCCGCGACCGCAAGCGCCGTGTGACCCTGATCTCCGGCGCGGCCCACCCCGATACCATCAACACCATCCGTACCTACTGCTACGGCACCGGCGACGAGCTGCACATCGTGCCGGTGAAGGACGGCAAGACCGATCCCGACGCTCTGCGGGAGATGCTGACGCCGGATGTCGCCTCCTTCTATGTGCAGCAGCCCAACTTCTTCGGCCTGTTCGAGGACGCGGAGGCGCTGGGCGCGCTGACCCACGAGGCCGGTGCGCTGTACGTGATGGGCTGCAACCCCATTGCGCTGGCCATCACGAAGACGCCTCGTGACTGCGGCGCGGATGTGGCCGTGGGCGAGGGGCAGCCTCTGGGTCTGCCCATGGGCTGCGGCGGCCCGTATCTGGGCTATATGGCCACCACCGACAAGCTGACGCGCAAGCTGCCCGGCCGTATCGTCGGCGAGACGACGGACGCCGAGGGCCGCCGCGCCTACGTTCTGAGCCTGCAGGCCCGCGAGCAGCATATCCGCCGCGAGAAGGCCAGCAGCAATATCTGCTCCAACGAGGCGCTGTGCGCCCTGACCGCCGGGCTGTATATGTCCGTCATGGGGCCGGACGGCATGGCGCAGGCGGCGGAGCAGTCCATGGCCAAGGCACACTATCTCGCCAAGGAGCTGTGCGCCATCGACGGCGTGGAGCTTGTCTATACCGGCGACTTTTTCCATGAGTTCGTCACCCGTCTGCCGGAGCGTGAGAATGTTCTGGCGGCGTTGGCGCAGGCCGATATTCTGGGCGGTCTGCCCCTCGGCGGCGACGGCATCCTGTGGTGCGCCACGGAGAAGGTCTCCAAGGAGCAGCTGGACAAGGCCGTTTCCGTTGTGAAGGAGGTGCTGGCAAAATGAAGCTGATCTTTGAAAAGAGCGTCCCCGGACGCCGCTGCACCATTCTGCCCGCCTGCGATGTGGAGAGCGTCTCCCTGCCCGCGTCCCTGCGGCGCGAGACGAAGCCCCTCCTGCCGGAGATGAGCGAAACGGATATCTCCCGCCACTATACCGAGCTTTGCAAGCAGGTACACGGCGTGAACTGCGGCTTCTACCCCCTCGGCTCCTGCACCATGAAGTACAATCCCCGCATTGACGAGGAGATGGCGGCGCTGCCCGGCTTTGCCAACGTACATCCCCTGTCTCCGGCGGAGGATCTGGACGGTATGCAGCAGGTGCTGGACACTGCGGCGCAGTATCTCTGCGAGATCACCGGCATGGACGATATGACGTTCCAGCCCGCCGCCGGCGCCCACGGCGAGTTCACCGGCGTGCTGCTCATCAAGCAGTACCACGACGCCCGCGGTGACCACAAGCGCACCAAGATCATCGTCCCCGACAGCGCCCACGGTACCAACCCCGCCACCGCCGCCATGTGCGGCTACGACGTTGTGAACATCGCCTCCGGCCCTGACGGCTGCGTGGATCTGGACGCCCTCCGGGCCGCGCTGGGCGAGGACACCGCCGGTCTGATGCTGACCAACCCCAACACCGTGGGTATCTTCGACAAGAACATTCTGGAGATCACCCGCCTCGTCCACGAGGCCGGCGGCCTGTGCTACTACGACGGCGCCAACCTCAACGCCGTCATGGGCGTGGTGCGCCCCGGCGATATGGGCTTTGACTGCATCCACATGAACCTGCACAAGACCTTCGCCACGCCCCACGGCGGCGGCGGCCCCGGCGCAGGCGCTGTGGGCTGCAAGGACTTCCTGCGGGAGTATCTGCCCCACAGTGCGCTGGCGGAGGAGCCGGGACACATTCAGGTCCGCAGCTTCCGGGGCAACTTCCTGGTAGTCGTCCGGGCGCTGGCCTACCTGCTGACGCTGGGCAAGGAGGGCATCCCCGAGGCGGCGGAGAACGCCGTGCTCAACGCCAACTACCTGATGGCGAAGCTGAAGGGTACCTTCACCCCCGCCTACGACCGGCTGTGTATGCACGAGTTCGTGCTGGATCTCAGCGGCCTGAAGAAGGAGACGGGCGTCTCCGCGCTGGACGTGGCCAAGTCCCTCATCGACGAGGGCATCCACCCGCCCACCATGTACTTCCCCCTCATCGTCCACGAGGCGCTGATGCTGGAGCCCACCGAGACGGAGGGGCCGGAGACGCTGGATCATGCGGCGGAGGTGCTGCGTATGCTGTACAGCAAGGCATTTGAGGACGCGGAGACCATGCACACCGCCCCCCACCATATGCCCATCGGTCGGCCCGACGAGGTGCAGGCGGCGCGCAAGCCCATCCTGCGCTGGAAGCCGGTCTGAGTCCCTGCCGCCGGATACCCTCCGGCAGCGGCTGCAACGACATAAAACGCGGCAAAAAAAGAACGCCCCGGGGGGGCGTTCTTTTTTTATCGCGTACAGCCGCATACGTCTATCCGTTCCGCAGGCGTACAGCGGTCTATTTCATTACTGCTGCTTCTCCTTCTCCAGCGCCTCCGTCAGCGCGATGGACAGCTGATCGGGGCAGGAGGTGGGCTTGCCGCCGCAGTGGATGCCCTGCATCCGCGCAATGGCGTCCTCCGCCTTCATGCCGATCACCAGACGGCTGATGCCCTGCAAATTGCCGTTGCAGCCGCCCTCGATGCGGACATCGCGGATGATGCCGTCCTCCAGCTTCACCGTCATGCTGTGGGAGCAGACGCCCTTTGTCTTATAGGTATACGTTGTCATAGTCCTGTTGTCTCCTTTTCGTTTTCCACCGGCGGCAGGATGACCACATCCAGCCGTCGGCGCATGGCGTATTCAATGGTGCGGCGCGTACCGCCGGGCTGTCCGTCGTGGACGGCGATGAGCATGGCGGCGTGATCCACCATGTACCGGTTCCGCCGCTGCATACACCCGGCATCGTAGTGATCCTGCACCACCGTCTCGTAGTCACAGCGATCCACCAGCGACTGCCAGCGCGCCCGCTCCGCCTCCGGCCAGCCCTCCGGCTGGCTGGGACAGGGGATGGCGGCCTCCACCGTCACGTCGGGGTAGTCCCGCCGCAGCAGCAGCACCGCCTCGCAGGCGTAGAAGTCCACGCCCCGCGCCATGCCGCAGATAAAGTGGCGGTAGCCTTGAGCGCAGACGCTCTCCGCCGCATCGTACAGCCGCTTCTTCAGCGCGGCACACCGGGGGTCGGATTCATCCTCGCCCCACGGCAGCTTCTCCGGCCGGTAGCCGGAAAAGCACACGGACATCTGTCTCGGCCCCATGCCGTCACCTGCCTTCCGCCGCTTATTGTACCCAAAAAGGAGAGATTTGTAAAGGGGTCATTCCGCCTCGTCCGGCAGGAACTCCATCAAGTCCCCCGGCTGACAGTCTAGCGCGGCGCACAGCCGCCCCAGCGTCTCCAGGCGCACGGCCTTGGCCTTGCCAGTCTTGAGGATGGACAAGTTCGCCATGGTGATGCCCACCCGCTCGCTCAGCTCTGTCAGGCTCATCTTCCGCTTGGCCAGCATCACGTCAATATGAAATACGATCATACCGCCACCTCACACCGTCAGGTCGCTCTCGTCCTGCAGCGCCGCCGCGTCCGCTACCAGACGACTGAGCGCCATGGCCATCACGCCCACCAGCGCGCACACCATGGTCCCGGCGGGCATGAGGATCACCGTCAGCCCCGGTGAGCCGGCGCCCAGCAGCCCCAGCACGATCACGCCCACAGGCACCAGCACCGCGTCGCAAAACGCCAGACGGGACACGGTACGCAGCGCCCGTGCGTTCTCCCGGCAAAATGCCTCGCCCCGTCCGATGCGGCCAAAGACCGCCCACATCCGGGCCATCGCCCAGAATACCGGCACGGCGAACAGCCACGCAAAGGCAAGGCACGGCCAGAACGCCCATGCAAACTCCGGGTCGGCCGCGGCGATGCCCCGTCCCAGCTCCGGCAGGAACCAGAAGAAGATGGCCGCGCACACCACCGCCGCAATCACAAGGCCGATACGCAGCAGCGCCGCCAGCCTCTTATGCTCGATACGCTTCATATCACCACATCCTTTCTGTGGTCAGCATAGCACACAGTCATATCGTTTGTCAATCATTATTTATCGTAATTCGATAAATATTTTCCGATACACGATATGTTCCGATCCCATGGAGAAAACAGTTGCATTTTGTGGGAACATGGTGTATCATATGAGTCGAAAACAACCGCATATTTGTCTTCGGGGCGGGGTGTGATTCCCCACCGGCGGTATAGTCCGCGAGCGGCGTGAGCCGCAGGAACCGGTGCGATTCCGGTACCGACAGTATAGTCTGGATGAGAGAAGGCGTGTATGGCATTTTTGTAATGCTCTTTTTTGATGCGTACACCTTGGAAGGCAATTTTCCGGGTGTTTATCATCAAGAAGGAGTGTTTTTTTATGACTCAGAAGCAAAAGACCCATCGTATCGCGGTGGCCGCCCTGCTGGCGGCGGTGGCCGCCGTCCTCCAGTTCGTGGAGTTCTCCATCCCCGTCATGCCCGCGTTCGTCAAGCTGGACATCTCCGACCTGCCCGCCCTGCTTGGCACGTTCTCCCTCGGCCCCGTCTACGGCGTCGCCATCCAGTTTGTGAAGAACCTGCTGCACCTGCCTTTCGGCTCCAGCGCCTGCGTAGGCGAGCTGTCCAACTTCCTGCTGGGCGCTACCTTCGCATTCATCGCCGGTATCATCTACAAGAAGCACAAGAACCGTTCCGGCGCTCTGTGGGGCTCTGTGGCCGGCGCCGCCGCCATGGCGCTCATCAGCCTGCCTCTGAACTATTTCATCGTCTACCCCGCCTATGTGGTGCTGTACGGCCTGCCGCTGGAGGGCATCGTGGGGATGTATCAGGAGATCCTTGGCACCGTGGCGCAGATCCCCACCGGCAACGCCCTGTTTAACTGCCTGCTGGTATTCAACGTCCCCTTCACCCTGTGCAAGGGTCTTCTGGACGTGGCGCTGTGCTTCCTGATCTACAAGCCCCTCAGTCCCCTGCTGCACAAGTAAACACAACGGCAGACGCGCCCGCAGGCGCGTCTGCTTTTTTCTCTTTCCAAACGCCGCCGCCTGTGGTATAATAGAACAAACATTCCACTTGAGAGGAGGGCCCGCCGTGGCTGACCGCATCATTTTCCACTGTGATCTGAACTGCTTTTTCGCGTCGGTGGAGCTGCTGGAGAAGCCGGCACTGCAAAATGTGCCGGTGGCCGTCTGCGGCGACCCCGCCTCCCGGCACGGCATCATCCTGGCGAAAAACGAGCCCGCCAAGCAGATGGGTGTCCAGACGGCGGAGACGGTGTGGCAGGCCAAGCAGAAGTGTCCCCACCTCGTTCTCCTGCCTCCCCACCACAATCTGTACGCCGACTACGCCCGCCGGGTCAACGCCATCTACGGGCAGTACACCGATCTGGTGGAGCCCTTCGGCATCGATGAGAGCTGGCTGGACGTGACCGGCAGCCTCCACCTGTTCGGCGGCGACGCCCGACAGCTGGCGGACGATATCCGCGGCCGTCTGCGGCAGGAGCTGGGGCTGACCATCTCCGTGGGCGTCTCCTTCAACAAGGTGTTCGCCAAGCTGGGCAGCGACTACAAGAAGCCGGACGCCACCACCGTGATCTCCCGGGAGAACTGGCGGGACATGGTGTGGCCGCTGCCGGTGGGCGATTTGCTGTACGTGGGCCGCGCCGCCCGGCGCACGCTGGCGCAGTACGGCGTGGAGACCATCGGGCAGCTGGCGGCGTGCAAGCCGGAGATGCTGGAGCAGCTCATGGGCAAGACGGGCGTGCAGCTCCACCGCTACGCAAATGGGCTGGACGATGCCCCTGTCCGCCCCCAGCACGAGCATGAGCCGGTAAAGTCCGTGGGCAACAGCACCACCTTTCCGGAAAACCTGACCCGCTGGGAGCAGGTGTGCGGCGGCTTGCAGACGCTCAGCGACAGCGTGGCCGGGCGGCTGCGGCAGCAGGGGCTGTACTGCGGCGGCGTAGCCGTGGGCGTCCGGGACGCCCAGTTCCGGACGGTCAGCCGCCAGATGCGTCTGCCCGGTCCCACCCACCTGATGCGGGACATCTACAACGCGGCGCTTACACTGACCCAACAGCTCTGGAAAGCGCCTACCCCCATCCGGCTGCTGTCCGTCACCGCCCTGTATATCACGGAGAGCGCCGACTCCTACCAGCAGCTGGATCTGCTGGCGGGCGACGCGCCCCTCCGCGACCAGCGGCAGGAGCAGCTGGAAAGCGCCATGGACGCCATCCGGGGCAAATACGGCAAAGATGCCATCGCCTTCGGCCACCGTGAAAAAATGGGCTGGGACGACTGAACCGCTTGTTGCAGTTTGCAAAAAAGCGTGTTAAAATGTAGGGTATTCTGCCGGTATTTGCCGGCATTCGTAAGGTGGCTGTACCCCATGCAAGAGAACGAAATCCCCCGCGACAGGCTTGCCGGCCTGCGCCGTATCCCGCTAAGCTGGGTCTTTTTCCCGCTGGCGCTGCTATACCATGAGCTGCTGCTCCGCGCCTTTGATCCCGCCTCCGTGTTTTTCGATGGGGTGCTGCTGCCCATCGCGCTGGCGGCGATCGGGGGCGGTCTGCTGCTGAGCCTGCTGTGCGGCCTGCTGCCGTGGCGCAAGACCGTCCGCTGGGTCAGCCTGTGCCTGACGCTCCTGTGGTCGGTATTTGTCTGCGTACAGTACTGCTGCAAAAGCTACTTCAAGACCTATTTCGCCCTGACCTTTATGGTCACCATGACCGGCCATGTGGTGGGCGACTTTGCCGCCACCATTCTGGAGATCATCCTGACGCGCCTGCCGTTTATCCTGCTGGCCATGCTCCCGCTGGTGCTGGCCATCGTCCTGCGCCGCCGTATCGTGCCGGAGGCGCGGACAGGCCGCACGGTGCTGCTGGTCATGGCGGGCCTTTCTGTATTGACCATCGGCGGCAGCGCCGTGCTGTTCCGCCTCGGCCCCAACGCCGCCCTCTACACCTACGACTTCAACACCGACAGCGCCGTGTCCAAGTTCGGTCTTGGAAGTAGTCTCGGTCTGGAGCTGACCTATGCCCTGACCGGCACCCCCACGCCGCCGCTGTCCCCTCTGCCCCAGCCGGAGGAGCCGGTGGAGGACGTCACGCCGGAGCCGGTGGTCTACGGCTACAATACACTGGACATCGACTTCGCCGCGCTGGCGGATTCCGCGTCCAACAGCACGCTATCCTCCATCCACCGCTATGTGGCGTCGCGTACCCCCTCCCGGCAAAACGAGTATACCGGGATGTTCAAGGGCAAGAATCTGATCCTGCTGACGGCGGAGGCCTTTTCGCCGTGGTTCATCTCCGAGGAGCTGACCCCTACGCTGTACCGCCTGACCCACGAAGGCTTCGTCTGCACCAACTACTACCAGCCCGGCTGGGGGCAGTCCACCACCGGCGGCGAATTTGCCGTCCTCACCGGCCTGCTGCCCACATGGATCGACAACAATGTCAGCTTCTGGGCCAGCCGCAACGACTATATGCCGCTGACGCTGGGCAATCAGTTCCGCGCGCTGGGCTATCAGACCCCCGCGTGGCACGACAACACCTACAACTACTATAACCGCGACGCCACCCACCCCAATCTGGGCTACGACTATCAGGGCATCGGCAACGGTCTGACGCTGCCCAGCAGCTCCGGCAGCGGCTGGCCCTACTCCGATCTGGAGATGATGGAGGCCACGATGGACAGCTACGTGGATACCTACCTCGCCACGGGACAGCCCTTCCACGCCTACTACATGACCGTCAGCGGTCACGGCGGCTACGGTTGGGGTCACGCCATGGCCGCCAAGAACCGTGCCGCCGCCCAAGCCGCCTACCCCGACGCCTCCACGCCGGTACAGGCCTATGTCGCCGCCAATCTGGAGCTGGAGGCGGCCCTGACCTATATGCTGGAGAAGCTGGAGGCCAATGGCATCGCTGACGACACGGTGATCTGCCTGTCCGCCGACCACTACCCCTATATACTGGCGGAGGCGGATGTGGACTACTATGTCGAGCTGACAGGCCGACAGGACACGGAGCTGGACACCTCTCGCTACCGCAACGCCCTGATCCTCTGGCGCGGCAGCATGGAGGAGCCCGTGACGGTGGACATTCCGTGCAGCGCCGTGGATATCGTCCCCACCCTCAGCAACCTGTTTGGTCTCCCCTACGACTCCCGGCTCCTGTCGGGCCGGGACATTCTGGACGACAGCTACAATGCCGCCAGTGCCGGTGGCTCTATCCCGCTGGTGATCCTGCCCACCGCCGCCGGTAATAGCTGGGCCACCGCCGCCGGCGTCTACGAGGCGCGCTCCCGCACGTTTACCCCCGCCCCCGGCGTCACGGTGGCGGAGGACTATGTGGACAGCATCAACGCCCTGATCCCCACGAAGTATGCCTACGCCAAGCTGATGATCCAGTACGACTACTACCGTACCGTGCTGGGCGGTGACGACTGAAATGCAAAACCCCCGCGCCGTTTTGAACGGCGCGGGGGTCTTTCGTCTTGTATCGGGGCTTAGTGGCGGCCTACGCGATCCCACTCGTCCGGGTTCTCGTACACCAGATGGATATCCTCCAGATACGGCGTATCCAAGGGATTGCTCATGGGAGCCGCCTCCTTGTAGCGCTCCAGATTCCGGCGGGACTTCTCCGCGGGCTGCACCGTACCGGCGCCGGCGATGCATCCGCCGGGGCAGGCCATGCCCTCCAGCAGATAGCCGTCGTACTTGCCCGTCCGGGCGGCACGCAGCATCTTGCGGCAGTTCTCCAAGCCCTCCGCCGCCACAGTTTTGACCTCCACCTCCGGGTGGAGCCGGTGGATCACGTCCTCCACCGCCTTGGCTACGCCGCCGCCGGCGGCAAAGCCCACGCCGGGAGCCGACGCCTCATAGTGAGCGGTGTTGTCCTCGATCTGGTCAAAGTCGATGCCCTTGGCGTCGAACATCCCCCGCAGCTCCTCAAAGGTCAGCACGAAGTCCACATCGCTGCGGATGGAGCGGCGGCTGGCCTCCAGCTTCTTGGCGGCGCAGGGTCCGATGAACGCCACCCGGCAGCGGGGATCCTTCTGCTTCTGCAGGCGGGCCGTCAGCACCATGGGCGTCATGGTCATGGAAATGTACGGTGCAAAGCCGGGAAACTCTTTCTTGGCCATGACCGACCACGCCGGGCAGCAGGAGGTCGCCATAAACGGCTGCTTCCCCGGCACATCCCGCAGGAATTCCTCCGCCTCCTCGATGGCGCACAGGTCGGCGCCGATGGCCACCTCCACCAGCGAGTCGAAGCCCAGCAGCTTCATGGCCTCCCGGATCTGCCCCGGCGTCACGTTGTCGCCGAACTGTCCCCAGAATGCCGGTGCGATGATGGCGACCACCTTATCGCCCTTCTTGATGGCGTGGATCAGCTGGAACAGCTGGCCCTTATCCACAATGGCGCCAAAGGGGCAGTTCACCAGACACATACCGCAGTTGACGCACTTGTCGTAGTCGATATCCGCCCGACCATGCTCATCCTGCCCGATGGCGTGCATACCGCAGGCCTCCTGACAGGGGCGGGTGAACTTGATGATGGCCTGATAGGAGCAGGCGTCCTTACACTTGCCGCACTTGATGCACAGGTTCTGGTCGATGACCGCCTGCCCTCTCTCCGTCCGGATGGCGCCCTTGGGACAGGCGTGCTGGCAGTGCCGCGCCAGACAGCCCTGACAAGCGCTGGTCACCTCATAGTGGGTGGGCGCGCAGGCGTTGCAGGCATACTTGATAACGTTGATCAGCGGGGGATCGTAGTATTTCTCCGCGATGGCGCTCTCCTCCACGCCGTCGGACAGCAGCGAATGCTCCGTCACCGGACGCAGGGGCAATCCCATAGCCAGCCGGATCCGCTCGCCCACGATGGCGCGCTCCAGAAAGACGGATTCCCGCTGCCGCCCGATCTCGCCGGGTATGATCTCATAGGGCAGCTTCTCGATCCGGGTATAGTCGCCACCCTCGTAGGCCAGCTTCGCCACCTCGGCAAAGACGCGCTTGCGGATATCCGCCACGCCGCACTTGATGTTTCTCATTCTTTTTGGTTCCTCCCACACAGGTGTGTATGTCTCTAATTGTTCATTATATCTGTTCCCCCACCGGAAAGGCAATATCTGCCGTAAGAAAATTTTCCATATGATACAGATATTTTCTCATGCAATATGACCAGACACCCTCCGTTTTTTGTGAAAAAAAAGTTTTTTCGTCAAATATCCGTTAAAAAGTTCCGCAGTTTTTTACTATTCGCACATCCGATAAATATCTTTCTTTAAGGGAAATTATTGTTTTTTTGTTTCTAAATTCGCCCCTGTAAGGCCTCCTCCAGCTTCGCCAGCGCCTTCTTCTCGATGCGGGAGACATAGCGCATCGGCTATTGTAAGTGATTTCGCCCACAAAACTGCGCCTCTTAAATTGGCGCAAACCGTTGATATAACTGGATTTATCCCGCTTGCTGAAGCTCTGCGAAACGGAATTTGATGATGATCTCTTTGTCCTCCGTCAGCTCGATCCGCTCGATCAGGCTCACCAGCAGCTCCCGGCTGGCACAGGCAGTATTCAAGAAGCGCTGCACCAGCTCTTTCGCTCTGTCCTCATGGCTGACGGGACTTTTCTGCTGTTGCTCCAGGTCTCGGATGCGTTCTTCCAATCGTCCTCGTTCCTCTTTAATGCGGGTAAAGATACGTTGAAAGTCCGTCTCCGGCAGAAGCCCGGAAAGCCGGTCTGTATACATCCGGTCAAGATTTTCCGTCAGGCTTGTGATCTTGCCTTGCAGGGCAGCGATCTCCGCCGCAGCTTTCTCCTCTTGCGACGCTTCCTTGACTGCTCTCTCCGCCACAGGCAATAGTGCCTGTGGTCTCAGATATTCTTTGCAAACCTCACGCACCTTGTCCAGTACCGCTTCCGTCAGTTTTGACTCCCTTACGGAATGGCAGGAACAAACGCCTGCCTTGGTAAAGCGCTGATATGTCCGGCACACAAAATACAGTGCATCTTCACCTTTGGCATTGGGGCGATTGATTACCGCCAGCGGATAGCCGCACTCATGGCAAAACACCAAACCTTTCAGCAGAAAATCATAGGTACGGCTTCTGGTGTGTTTTCGGCTGTTCACCAGCATACGCACTTTGCGGAAGCTTTCAGCATCGATCAACGGCTCATGGGTATTTTCTACCACTACCCAATTCTCTCGTTCCTGATGTAGACACTTCTTGGACTTATAGCTGATCTTCACCTGCCGCCCCTGTACCATATTGCCGATATAGGTTTCATTTTGCAGCATTTCCGAGATGCGTTCACTGCTCCACAGTCCCGCATAAGGGCCTTTGCGCCCCATGTTCCAGCCGCAATAAGTCGCAGGTGTGGGAACGTGTTCCTCATTCAGCGTGGCGGCAATTTTACGGCAGCTCATACCGTCCAGCGCCATGGCGAATATCCGCCGCACCACAGGCGCAACTTCTTCGTCAACGATAATTTTGTTCTTCTCTGTAGGGTGCATCTTGTAGCCGTACATCGGCTTTCCACCGATAAACTGTCCCTTGCGCTGCTTATCCCGCTTGACGGATTTGATCTTCTTGGAGATGTCCTTGGCGTACATATCATTCATGATGGCGCGAAACGGTGTAATATCGTTGGCGCTGGAGTCCACACCGGTGTCGATGCCATCCAAAAGCGAGATATACCGTACCCGATGTTCGGGGAAATATCGCTCCATATAGTGGCCCGTCATAATGTAATCGCGTCCTAAACGGGAGAGGTCTTTCGTGATGACCATGTTGACCTTTTTGGACTCGATATCCGCCACCATGCGCTGAAACGCAGGACGGTCAAAGCTTGTGCCGCTCCAGCCATCGTCAATGTAGGTATCATAGACCTGTAAGCGGTGCTTTTGTGTAAATTCCTCTAAAAGTGACTTCTGGTTCGTGACGCTCTGCGAAGGGCCTTCGCTCTCATCCTCCTTTGATAATCTGATGTATAATGCCACATGATAATCCATGGGGTTGCTTATCTC
>ERZ1026772.94-NODE-94-length-65221-cov-12.499233_pt1 | contig 65221 bp, 54 predicted proteins | sample MGYA00380124_ERZ1026772 | MGnify/ENA primary metagenome ERZ1026772 (study PRJEB33269, sample SAMEA4719760) | human gut metagenome | biome: human-associated habitat; feature: organic feature; material: feces | place: Cameroon | collected 2013-10 ...
CGGCGATACCGGCGGTAAAGCCGGTGGTGATGGTGTAGGGGATGAAGCGGATCAGACTGCCCAGCTTCAAAACACCCATCAGGATCAGGATGATGCCCGCCATGACGGTGGCGAGGGCCAGCCCGCCCATGCCGTGCTCCGCCACGATACCCGCCACAATGGTGGCAAAGGCGGCGGTGGGGCCTGCGATCTGCACCCGGCTGCCGCCGAAGAAGGAAATCAGGAAGCCCGCGATAATGGCGGTGTAGATGCCCTGCTCCGGGCCGACGCCGCTGGCCAGCGCCAGCGCGATGGAAAGGGGCAGTGCGATGATGGCCACGATGACGCCCGATACCGCGTCCTTGGCGAACTGCTTGCCGGAATAGGACTTCAAGCAGTCAAACAGCGCGGGGGCGAATACTTTCTTATGCATAAGGTACCTCTCTCGTCCTTTTTTGCCGCGACGCGGCCTTACCATCATAGCGCTTTACCACCGCTGCCGCAACCTGAAAAACGGCGAAAAAGCCAATTTTTAGGCGATTTCTTTGTGGGAATGTTACAAAGAGCGCTCACCAGCTGTGCCGGTGAGCGCTCTTTTTGGTCAAACAGTGGATAAACGCCGGGAAAACGGCAGTTTACCGGGCGTCCGCCGGATAGTTGCGGAGCAGTGCCCTGTAGAAATCCACCGCCAGATGGGGCTTATCCACGCTGATATTCTTATTCTCTCCATGCACCGATGCGTATTGCTGCTTGTCGATGTCGATGTCGATGGGGGCGAACCGGATCACCGCGTCGGAAAGCTCGGTGAACTGCCGCGCGTCCGTTCCCGCCGGCAGGATGAAGGGTACCGCCGCGGCATAGGGGAAGGCAGCTCCCGTCCTCATGGTCGTAAAAAGGCCCGCCGCGAATTGCGGAAGGCACAGTCTTACGATGAGGGGGGCGTCGACTTTTCTCATTTCTCCCCCTGCTTGCTGTCCTTGATGTAGCGCAGAGCGCAGATATCGTCGCCCTTTGCAATGGCCTTGGGCAGCTCCAGCCGTGCGTCGAAGCACTTGCCCGCTTGTGCCTAAGCTGCCGTCCGGCGCGATTGCATTCGGCGGGGGGCGTGGTATAATCTACGGATACATGGAAACGCGAATGGCGCGGAAGGGTGGGAGAAAAGCAAATGAGCACAGGAAACAAAAAGTACCTGCGGGGCGCCGTGGCCTTTATCACGCTGATGGGTGTGGTCAGTCTGTTTTCGGACATGACCCACGAGGGTGCGCGGAGTATTCTCGGCGAATACCTGAATCTGGCAGGGGCCTCCGGTGCGGCCATCGGCTTCGTGTCCGGCGTGGGCGAGCTGTGCGGCTATTCTCTGCGGCTTTTGTCGGGTATTTTCGCGGACAAAACGAAAAAATACTGGACGCTGGTCATCGCGGGCTACGCCCTACAGGTGCTGGCTATCCCGGCGCTGGCGCTCATCCCGGAAAACGGCTGGGTCACCGCCTGCGGGCTGGTGATCCTGGAGAGGGTGGGCAAGGCCATTAAAAAGCCGGCGAAAAATACGCTGGTCAGCTTTGCCGCCAGTGAGATCGGAACGGGAAAGGGCTTCGCCTATCAGGAGTTCTTAGACCAGCTGGGCGCGTTCTTAGGCCCGGTCATCCTCTTTGTCATCGCCGCCGTCAAGGGGACCGGCGACCTGTTCTCCACCTACCGGCTCAGCTTCGCCGTCCTCGGCATCCCGGCGCTGATCACCATCGCGCTGGTGGTGCTGGCCAAGGTCAAGTACCCCCATCCGGAGATGTTCGAAAAAGCGGTGGACGCCCCGACAGAGTTCCACACGCAAAAGTCCTTTGTACTGTACATGGCGGCCATCTGCCTGTTTGCCTTCGGCTTTGCCGACTTCACCCTCATCACGCTGCACGCCGCCCGAACGGAGGCCTTTCCAACCTCCACCCTGAGCCTGCTGTACGCGGCGGCTATGGCGGTGGATGCCTTTGCTGCGCTGTTCTTCGGCTGGCTCTTTGACAAGATCGGCCTGCGGGCGCTGATGCTGTCCACCCTGTGCAGCGCGTTCTTCTCCTGCTTTATCTTCCTCAGCGGCGAGCCGGTGCTGATGGGCGTTGGCATCGTGCTGTGGGGCGTGGGCATGGGCGCGCAGGAGAGTATTATGAAGGCTGCCGTCAGCCGCATCGTCCCGGCCGCCATGCGCAGCACGGGCTTCGGCATCTTCGAGACGGGCTTCGGCATCGCGTGGTTTCTGGGGAGCTGGCTGCTGGGTGCGCTGTACGATGCAAACCCGGCATGGCTGGTGGCAGTCTCCGTCTCCGTGCAGCTCCTTGCCATCGTGTTCTACGGCCTCTGCATCAAAAAACAGAAGAAGGAGCGGTCCGTATGACCGAAAGCTCCCGACCGTTGCGGTCGGGAGCTTTTTTGTGTTCTGAAAGTATCCGCCTGGCGGGCGGATGCGTATTCTCTCTTGAAAAATGTGCGTGACCCTGCGATCCCGGTGGCTCGGCGGGCCTGTCGGACGCAGGAGGCAAGGGTACCTGCGCGGCTGGTCAGTGCTGCATCATATTTGCCGCGAACTGCGCCGCCTCCTCCGCGATATGGGGCAGCTTTACCAGACTGCCCCGCTCGTTGGCGGTCTCCAGCAGGCAGAAGTGGGGCGGCAAAAAGAAAGACTTGTTCATGTTCAGGGAGGAGATCAGCTGCCGCGCCAGCAGGTCGCCGCCGGAGTAGCCGGACACCACCAGCCCGAACAGCCGCTTATCGTAGAACCGGCTTTGCCGGAACAGCGCCGTCAGCCGGTTGATGCAGGCGGTCAGGTTTGCCGCCAGCGCATCGTTGTAGTTGGCGCACAGCATCACCAGCGCGTCGCAGCGGCGGATCGCGGGATAGACCTCCTCCACCATGGGGCCGCCGTAGAAGCAGCCGCCCTGCTCCCCGAAGTGGAGGCAGGCGGTGTAGCTGCACCCATTGCAGTCCGCCATGGTGCCGTTGCGCAGGCAGATCTCCTCCACCTCCACCGTGTCCGGCAGGGCGCTTTTTACCAGCTCCCACAGGGCCAGCGTGTTGGAGGTGCTGCGCTGGGAGGCGTGGAGCGCCAGAATGTGCCGGATGGGGGCGGGCGTCTCCCAGCCCTCCAATCGCCCGATCAGCTCGGCCACGGCGGTATGGAAGGCGGTGACCTCGTCGGTCCCGCCGATCTGCGCCTGGGTGCGGAAATTCCGCAGGGAGCCGGTGGCCTCCACCAGCGGGCGGCCGATAAAGGCACAGCCGGACTGGTTGGCGGCGAACACCATGTCCCGCGCCACATCCTTGGTGTAGAACTCTCCCACACCGGTGACCACCAGTCCCGCCACACAGCCGTGGAGCAGCGTCAGGCTCCGACGCAGGCGGGAGAGCATCCGGTAGTAGGACTCGTTGCAGCCGCCCTCGTCCAGCGCCACGGCGAACAGCAGCCGCCGTCCCGCCAGACCTTCCAGCCCGTCATCCGGGTCGCGGAAGGTGCTGCCCGCCGGCAGCAGCGGCGTCAGCAGCTGGCGCAGCGGCGCACTGTGGCCGTTTTCCGGCAAAAGTACCGTCAGCATGGCGCATCCCTCCTCAGTCGATGGAGCGCAGCCGCGCCGCCGTTGTGTCAAGGCGTTTTTGCAGGGCATCCGGCAGCGTCAGCCGCTCCACCTCGACACCCGACGGCGTCAGGCGCTGGCGGCAGCCCATGAAAATGCCGTCCATGTATACGGAGGCGTAGTGCCACTGTCCCCGCAGCAGCGCCAGCAGCGTCAGTGCGCCGGAGCTGAGAGCCGGGGCCACATAGGGCTTATAGCCCAGCTTCCGCATCTCCAGATTGGCGTGTGCCACCCTGTCAGTCAGCTCACGGGACAGGGCGTCGTCGTAGTGCTCGATGGAGTTGGCCAGCACCAGATCCTCCCCGTGGGGGCCGAAGGCCCGACCCTCCGTGAGGTAGCCTGCAAACCGCGCGTCCTTTCTGGCGAAGTACAGCGCACGGGCGTGCATGACGCCGAGGCCGAAGCCCCGCACCTGACAGGGCAGCAGCCCTCCGCCGTCCGATTCGCCGTTTTCGCCGCGATCACTCTCTTGCAGCACGGCGCGGCACAGGGGATCCACCGGGTCGCTGACCACGCAGAAAAGTCCCTTGTAGCCCTTATCCCGCGCCATGCGGGCGTAGACGGCGGCCAGCTCCCGGTTCAGCCCGTACTGCGCCATGCGCACGTCGCCGCCGGTGACGGAGGTGTCCGGCACCATCCGGGAGGCGCAGAACAAAAACACGTCCCCGTCAAATACCTGCTCCGGCTGGATGATGTCCACCGGCGGCATGGCCGCGCCGTCCGGCGACTGGATTTGGTTCAGCTCAAACTCCCAGCGCTGTGCCGCGCCGGGGCGCACATCGCAGATGCCGATGGACGAGATGACGTCGCCGCCCATGAGACGCAGTCCTGTGAGCAGGGTGCTGCCCACGTCACCCAGCGCCAGCAGGGTGACGCGCACCTTCTCCGGCAGGTGCAGCACGCCGCCGGAGGCATTGTCAAAGCCAAGGGTAAACCCGTTCATATCGTTTCTCCTTTCCCGTCAGTCCGCCGGGCGCATCCGCTTCAAAAGCTCGATATCCCCCTCCAGACAGGCGGAGGCGGCGCGGCTCACGTCGTAGGTGATGCAGCCGCCCTTGTCGGGACACAGGGGCAGCACCACCGCCTCGCCCAGCCGGTTCAGCGTCAGGTTGCGGGCGTAGAGGCTTCGGAACTCCGTCTCCAGCGCCAGCAGGATATCCCGTGCGTTTTCCAGACAGCACAGGCTCAGCTCCCACGCGGTGCGGCCGTCCATGGGGGAAAACTCCGGCGCGGCGTAGGGCAAAATGCGGTTCACAGACGGTTGAAGCCCGCCGGGGAGCCGCTCGGTGCGGCGGACGGTGTCGCCGCCGATAAAGGGGTACAGCGTGGATTCCACGAACCGCATCCGCAGGTTGGGCAGGTAGTAGATACCGTCCACCGGGTAGCCAAGCTGCTCCATAAGATCCCGTCCCACGCCGGTGAGATAGCCCACCAGCACCTGATCCACCGGTGTGTGCGTCTCCTCCAGCAGCGGCGCCAGACAACGGATGCGCTTGCCGTCGTGGAGCATATCGTCCACCAGGATCACCGGCCGGTCAAAGGCGCGGATGGTGCGTACCTGATCGGCCAGCGGCGAGTAGTCGGGGTAGGCCTCGATGGAGTAGGCGCTGAGATCGGGCTCGTAGACCTTGTCGGTGCGCAGCGTCTTGGTAACGGTGTTCGGCACCGCCACGCCCCGCAGGATCTTTCCGTAGGGTACGCAGATATCGGGGCCGAGGACGCGGGGCGTGACAGGCTCTGCCGGTACGCCGTTGCGTTGGGTGATACGCTGGAGCAGCCGGTGGTAGATGACGCCGGCGGACAGGCTCAGCACCAGCGAGCCGGGCTGGAGGCGGGTCAGCGCCGCCTGTAACCGCCGGTGGGCGGCGGCGACGGCCACCACCACCTGGGGCGCTGTACTCAGCGGCGCCTTGATGGCGGTGTCCACGTTGCGGCTGAGGACGATGGGACAGTGCATATCCACGCCCAGCACGTCATAGCCGTCCCGGTGCTGGATGGGGACAAAGCCCTGCAGCTGCATGAGCTGTCGGCCATAGCCGGACACGGCGCCCTCCAGCGGACAGTACAGCGCATAGGTGTACTCCCGGCTGAGGGCGGTGGTCAGCACCTCCGTCAGCAGCAGCTGGCCGAAGTCCAGCTGCCGCTGGCCCTTGGGGACGAACAGACCGCTGAGCAGCAGGGTACGGCCTCCGGCGTTCTGGCGGACGATGCCGCTGAGGGCCGGGTCGTTCAGCCGCGCAAACAGGTGCTGGGAGTCCAGACAGCGGTAGGACGCGGCGCCCAGCACCTCGCCGCTGACGCCGTCGCACAGCAGCATGAGCTCGTCGCCGCTGTCCATCAGACGGCAGCACATGGCGGCGGCGGAGGCGGGGAAGATCCGTTGAAGCAGGGCGTCTGTCCGTTCCTCCGGGCCGGGGCAGGAGATGAAGGTCAGATCCTCTGTCCGCAGCACCGGCTTGTCCTGCGGCTCCCGGAGGTACAGGCCCTGCCGGTAGATGAACTCCTGCGCCATGGGGTCGATGAGGTTGGATACGTCCCGGTTGGCATCCACCGCCTCCCGGATGCGGGTGGAGCTGATCTCCTCCAGCTGGGGCGGCAGCGTCAGCTCCACCACATGGCCGGTGATGCAGCGGTAGTCCGCCGGCTCGGCATCCGGCTCGGTGCGGCGGAAAATCACATGGTCGAAGGTGTGGATGGAGTCCGCCGTGGGCGCTTTGCGGTAGGAGGAGGCGTGGGCTACCACGTCGCTGCCCACCACGATGGACACGCGCCGTCCCGGAAATGCCTGCCGCAGACGGCGCAGGTTGTCGGGATTGGCGATGTTCACCGGGAAATCCTCCGGGAAAAGGTGGACGTGGAACTCGTTGGCCACAGACATGGCCGCGATGCGGCGGCGGATGCGGGTGGGCTGTGTGCGCTTGGACCAGGAGAATTCGTCGATGGCCAGCAGCACCTCGAAGCCAGCGTCCCGGATGGCGCGGACGATGCCCTTGTGGGACAGGGTGAAGGGGTCGAAGGTGCCGGGGAAGAACGCCACAGGCCGGGGCGCGCCGAAGTCAAAGCCCTCCCGGAACAGCTGTTCCTCTGTCACGAAGCGGTAGAGCTTGCCCAGCATGGCGGCCCGGTAGTAGAACGTCAGCCCCTCGTCCGGCTCCTCGTCGTAGGCGGCCAGCAGCTTGCGCTCCGTCAGCACAAAGGCGCGGCACTTCTCATGATTGCCCAGCTCCGCCGAGCCGAAGACCCGGCGGCCCAGCACATACAGAGCCTCCTGCCGCACGGCGTTGTCGATGCCGTACAGACCCCGCATCAGCATACCCAGCAGCCGCTGACGGCGGCGGCGATAGGCGTCGTCCGTCTCCGGGAAGCGGGTGCGGTAGGCGTCATACGTCTCGTAGATGATGCCCACGGTGTCCAGCACGGAGGCGGCCACCCGGCTGTCGGAGGCGCTGAGGTTGACCCACAGGTCGTCCAGCACCTCGTCCAGCTCGGCGGGGGGCAGCCACAGGGCGAAGCGGCCCAGATAGTCGGGAATATATTTGGTGAACTCCTGCTGTCCCAGCTCCAGACCGCGGCACAGCTCCACCGCCACCTCGTTGCGCTGATCCACCGTCAGCCGGGGCGCCAGCTCCAGCAGGGCGCTGCCGGCGCTGTGGCGCACGGTGACACGGTCGCTGACCTTGATGAGGTTGGACAGATGGGTGGCGATATGCAGCGCAGGGCTGCTGCCGCTGCGGGCAAAGTCCGTCAGCAGGCGGATATTGGCCTGCTTGGTGATCCACGGCGTGGCGGTTTTCAGATTGTCCAGAAAGATCTCGGATACGGCGTCGTCCGGCAGGGTGATGGGAGCGCCATCCTGCAACACATCCTCCCGCAGCAGCCGGAGGGTAGTGCTGCCGCCGCAGTCCATGCGCGCCAGCGCACGCAGCGTTCCGGCGGATCGGGGCGACGAGCGGCGCAGGCGATCCAGCAGCAGCACGGCGGCGGTACGCACCTGCACGTCCTGCCGGACAGAGAGGGTCTCCGCGAACCGCAGCAGCAGCGCCCCGTGGCGGGCATACACCGTGTCCGGCAGGGAGACCGCCGCGTCCAGAAGCTGGAACGCTGTGGCGTCATCCAGATGGTCGGGGCGGCGGTAGTAGGAGAACAGCGGCGTCAGGAAGCGCTCCTCCCTTCCGGCGGCGTGTCGGAGCAGGGAGGTGACTGCAAATTTCAGGGTATAGCCGATCCAGCGGCGATGCTGGGGCATCAGCTTGTGATCGGGATAGATGATCTTGTCCAGATACAGCTTCCACTGATCCAGATCGGTGACGCCGCGTGGGTCGGGACGGCTGCCGGCGGGACGCTCCTTGGCGTAGCCGGCGTGGAAGCCGCCGATGATCTCGCCCAGCAGCGCCGCCGCCTGTCGGCGGATGTCGCCCTCCCGGTGCATCAACAGCTCATAGAGAAAGGCCAGTGTCTGTACCTTCTGGGGGATGTGCAGGTACAGGGAGTAGGATTCAAACACGCCCAGATAGGCGCGGAGACGGCGCCAGTTGGTTTCGCCGCGGGCCAGCTCCAGCAGCCGGGCAAAGCTGCGCTGGCCGGTAAGGCGGCTCATCAGCTCCATATTGTGCCCCACGCACTGCATGGTCAGGGCGTGGAGGGCCTCATCATCGGTCATGAGGGCAGTCTGCTTCTCCGGACGGGGCGGCGTGGCACGCCCTTGCAGCGTCACATCCACGCCCCGGTCGACCATGAACTGCTCAAAGTCCCGCAGCCGGGCGTAGACCCGCATATACCGGCGGCGCTTGGCGTCGTCCACGCCGTCCAGCTTGGATAGGATCACATCGAAGGCCTCCGCCAGCGAGGAGATGCGGGTGATCTCCCGCCCATCGGAATCGCGGCTCTGCTTTACCCGGAAATCCGCGTAGATCAGCAGCAGCGATTCCACCGACAGATAGTCCGGCTCCAGATCCCAGACGGAGTGGTTGGCGGCCACATGGCCGATATCGGTGATGCGGCGGCGGCGGAACCACAGGTCGGTGTAGTAGTAGTGCAGGTAGGGTACCCGCTCGCCGGGGCGGCAGCCGAATTTGCCGATATCGTGTCCGGCGGCGCTGCCGGACACCAGCGCCAGATCCAGCGGGATACCGGCCCGGCGCAGGCCGCGGGCGGCGGTCATGGCCACATGGTGGACGCCAGCGATATGCTCCAGCGTGCGGTAGGGTGTGGCCTCCAGCCCCAGACGCATCAGCTCGTAGACGTACTCCCGCTTCCAGCTCCGCAGCATCTGGCCGAGGCTGGCGGCGCAGGCGCAGCCGGACAGCTCCTCCTCCGTGGGGAAGTCGAAGGTCCATGCCGGGTCGCGGGGCAGCAGCTCATCCTCCGCCGCAAACAGTACCTGTAGGACAGAGAGAAGGAATACGGCTCCGGCGGCGCAGGACGTGTCCGCGTCCTCCTCTGGAAACAGCAGGCGGCAGGCGAAATCGTAGGTGTAGGCCAGCCAGCCCCGCGCGGGCTCCTGTCCACCGCTGAGGGCGTCCAGCTCCGGGCGGCACAGCGCCAGCACCTCGGCGCAGCGCAGCCGTACCCCGTGGAACAGCGGGGCAAAGCGCTGCATATAGTTCTCCGCCTCCAGCGTCCGGGCAAAGGACTCCCCATCGGGGAGCCAGTCCGCCGCCGGGCGGCTGGTCAGGCGGCGGCGCAGAGCGCCGTTCATCTGCCGGATGCGTTTTTTCGTCATGGCGATCCCTCCTGCGTCAGAGGCCGCACCGCCCGGAAAAGCGCCGGGCGGCGGCAGTTTTCATCAAATATTTTATGCCATGAGCGCAGGCGCTGTCAACATTTTCCCGCCCGCAAACTTATACAGCCCTTAAACCTTTGTTCATGTTTTATTCACATTTGCGGAAAAGGGGCATGGTATGATAAAAGCGACTTTTTTTTCGGCGGATACACCCTCGTTTTGCGGAACATTTTTCCGGGACGCTCCGTCATAAAAGTATGTGAGATACTGCGGCGTGCCGCAGAGGAAAAGCAAAGGAGATATAAAAAGATGAAGAAAGCTGCATTCATTCTGGCGCTGGTCATGCTGCTGGGCGTAGCGGCCGGCTGCGGCGAGAGCAACGGCGAGGCATCCGTCCAGTCCGTCTCCATGATCTGCGGGCTGGGCACCGCCGGCCTGACAGACCGGTTCGCAGGCGTGGTCAGCGCAATGGGCGAGACAAATATCAAAAAGGACGACTCCCTGACCATCGGGGAGATCAAGGTCAAGGTGGGCGACGCCGTCAAGGTGGGCGACGTGCTGTTTACCTACGACATGAGCCAGCTTGAGATCAGTCTGGAGGAGGCGCAGCTGGCGCTGGAAGATCTGAAGGCAACGCTTGCCGACAAGGAAGAGGAGAAGAAGCAGGCCGAGGCCGCGTTGAATGAGATCGCGGACGATATCGAGAGAAACAAGACCCTTGGTCAGATCCGCCAGCTCAATCTGGATATCCGCAACACCAACCGCAGCATCACGGATAAGGGCCGGGAGATCGAGAAGATACAGAACAACATGAAGAACGGCTCTGTCAAGGCGGAGGTGGAGGGCGAGGTCAAGAGCGTCAATCCCAACGGCGGCACCGACGACCGGGGCAACGCCCTGCCGCTGATCTCCATCGTCCAGACCGGCGGCTTCCGGGTCAAGGGTTACGTGAATGAGAGCAATGCGTCGGTGCTGAGCGCAGGCGCCAAGGTGGTCATCCGCGCCCGCACCGGCAATCAGACCTGGGGCGGCACCATCGCCAGCATCGACTGGAACAACCCGGCGAAGAGCAGCGGCAGCAATAACTATGACGGCGGCTCCAGCGACACCGGTACCTCCAGCAAATATCCGTTCTATGTGGAGCTGGACAGCAGCGACGGACTGCTGCTGGGCCAGCACGTGTACATCGAGCCGGATCTGGGCCAGAGCGACAGCCCCACCGGCATCCAGCTTCCGGCCGGCTTTATCAACGATGCCGACGCCTCTCCGTGGGTGTGGGCGCAGGGCAGCAACGGCAAGCTGGAGAAGCGCAGCGTAACGCTGGGCGAATACAACGGCGAGCTGGATACCTACGCCGTGACGGACGGCCTAACGGCCTCGGACTATATCGCCTACCCCGACGACACGCTGAAGGCCGGTATGTCCTGTGTCACCTATGATGAGAGCACCTTCGAGCCGGATAACAGCGCCACCACACCGGGCGACGGCATGGACGGCACGGATAGCATGCCCGGCGGCACGGATGGTATGGACGATATGACCGGCGGCACGGACATTCCGGAGGATATGCAGACTGCGGATGCGCCGGTGGAGGGTTGAGTATGATCCTTGAAATGCGCGACATCTGCAAGGACTACCCCATGGGTAAATCCGTGAACCACATCCTCAAGCACATTGATCTGGATGTGGAGGCGGGGGAGTATCTTGCCATTATGGGTCCTTCCGGCAGCGGAAAGACCACGCTGATGAATCTCATCGGCTGTCTGGATGTACCTACCAGCGGCAGCTACCTGCTGGGCGGGCAGGACATCACCAAATGCACCCCCAAGCAGCTGGCGGAGGTGCGGAATAAGCAGCTGGGATTCGTGTTCCAGTCCTTCAACCTGCTGCCCAAGCTGACGGCGCTGGAAAACGTGGCGCTGCCCCTGCTGTACGGCGGCGTGAAGAAGGCCGAGCGGCTGGAGCGCGCCCGGGAGGCGCTGGAGACGGTGGGGCTTGCCGACCGTGTGGACCACCGGCCTGACCAGCTCTCCGGCGGCCAGTGCCAGCGTGTGGCCATTGCCCGCGCCATCGTGGGAAAGCCCAAGCTGCTGTTGGCTGACGAGCCCACCGGCGCGTTGGACTCCGCCAGCGGCGCGGCGGTGATGGAGCTGTTCCAGCAGCTCCATGACAGTGGCTCCACCATCATTATGATCACCCACGATCAGGGCATCGCACAGCATGCCCACACCATTATGAACATCCGCGACGGTGTGCTGTCAGGAGGTGCGTTCCATGAATAAAACCCTGAAAAAGACGCTGCTGATCGCGGGCATTACCGTGGCGGTATGCGCCGCCGTCTGGGGCGGTCTGACACTGGCGCGGAATGCCCAGCGGGGCGACGTCAACGTGTATCGGGTGTCCGATTTCGCCATGACCGACTATTGGGGCGACACCGCCAACACCAGCGGCACCGTGAACACGGATAAATTGCAGAAGCTCTACATTTCCGAGACGCAGAAGGTCAGTGCGATCTACGTTAAGGAGGGGCAGAACGTCAAAAAGGGCGATAAGCTGCTGGCTTACGATACCTCCCTGTCTCAGGCGCAGGTGGAGCAGGCGGAGATCAATCTGGACACGGCACAGCTCAACGCCAAGGCCGCCAAGCAAAATCTGGAGCTGTACAAAATAGCGGAGGACAAGGAAAAGCTGCAGAGCGAATACGACACCCAGTACGCCAAGCTGGAGGCGCTGATCCAGGCGCAGGACAAGGAGGCGGGCCGCTATAAACCGGTGAAGGAGGGACTGCTTCCTGTTGAGAACAGCGACGGCAAAACGAAGGAAACACCCCTGTATTATCAGATACTGGCGGACAGCGGCAAGAAGGAGTACTATCTGACGGACGAGTGTATCCGCACGAAGATCCTCGAGAACCGCGCCAGTGCGTATGTGGTGCTGGTGGAGAAGGCGGGCAACGTGAATAACGGCGCCGTCACCTGCTACGGCGTGTACCTCGTGGCGGACGATACCGCCGCGCCGGTAAAGCTGAAGATGCTCAGCGATCTGCCGCCCTACGAGGACGCCTACTCCACGGAGAACACCAAGGAGATCAAGGAGGCCAGAGAGAAACTGGACAAGATCAAGGAGCTGCTGGATACCTCCCTCACCAAGGAGGAGCTGAAGGCACTGATCGCCAGCACGGAGAAAGCGGTCTATTCCACCCAGCGCGCTGTCAGACAGGCGCAAATTGATCTGGCCAAGAAGAAAAAGGAGCTGGGCGACGGCAACGTGTATAGCGAGATCGACGGCGTTGTGAAGGTCGTGCGGGACGCGAAGGAGGCCTTCAACAACAGCGAGCCTGTGGTGGAGGTCTCCGGCGGCGGCGGTTACTACGTTACCGGCTCCATCGGCGAGCTGGATCTGGGTACCGTCAAGATCGGCGACACGGTGCAGATCAGCAGCTGGATGACCGGCGCCAGCTGTGAGGGCAAGATCGTGGAGATCAGCGATTACCCCACGACCAACGGCAGCTCCTGGGGCGGAGACTCCAACAGCAACGTGTCCTACTACCCCTTTAAGGTATTTGTGTCCGAGGACGCCAACCTGCAGGCCGGTGACTATGTGGATATGTCCTATCAGAAGACCGTGGCAACCGACGGCCCCAGCCTGTACCTGCAAACCATGTTCATCCGCACCGAAAAAGGCAAGAGCTATGTGCTGGCACGGGGCGAGGACGGCAAGCTGGAGCAGCGCTGGGTCCAGACGGGCCGCGACCTGTGGGGCAGCTACACCCAGATCCGCGGCGGCCTGACGGTGGAGGACCTGGTGGCGTTCCCCTATGGCCGCGACGTGAAGCCGGGCGCCGCCACGGTGGAGGCCACGGCGGATCAGCTGTACGGCGGTATGTAAGGAGGGCGAAGGTATGTTAGAAAATATCAATCTCGCCTTTCAGGGCGTTTGGAGCCACAAGCTGCGGTCGTTCCTGACCATGCTGGGCATCATCATCGGCATTGCCGCCATCATCACCATCGTGTCCACCATTCAGGGTACCAACGAGCAGATCAAGGAGAACCTGATCGGCGCGGGCAACAACGTGGTGCGTGTCCAGCTGACGCAGGACGGCAATCAGGTGGAGCTGGGCTATATGCCGCTGCCCCAGGGCGTCAGCGTCATCACCGAGGAGATGCGCGACGAAATGAGCAAGCTGGACAGCGTGGCGGATGTGGCGCTGTACCACCAGCGCCAGTGGCCCGACGGCGTGTATGTGGGCAACAACTCCTTCAGCGGCAACCTGTACGGCATCGACAGCCACTATCTGGCCGCGGCGGACTATGCCGTTAACTACGGCCGGGGCTTCAGCGCGTCGGACTTTGCCAACTGTCGGAAGGTGGCGCTCATCGACACCAAGACGGCGCAGAGCCTGTTTCAGGGTGAAAACCCCATCGGCGGCACCATGGAGATCTCCGGCGAGCCATTCACCGTGGTGGGCGTGATCTCCCCGCGGGTGACCTCCGAGCCGGTGATCAATAACCTCAACGACTACTATATGTACACGGGCAATACCTCCGGCACGGTGTTTATCCCCGATAGCTGCTGGCCCATCGTCTATCGCTATGACGAGCCCCAGTCCGTGGCGGTCCGTGCCACGTCTACCAACGATATGACCACCGCCGGCAACAACGTGGCGGAGTATCTGAACGGTCATGTTATCTCCGGCGACACGTTCAAGTACCAGTCCAAGGATCTGCTGGAGCAGGCCAGCCAGCTGCAAAGCCTGTCCGAAAGCTCCAACAAGCAGTTGATCTGGATCGCCGCCATCTCTCTGGTGGTGGGCGGCATCGGCGTGATGAACATCATGCTGGTGTCGGTGACGGAGCGTACCCGCGAGATCGGCCTGAAGATCGCCATCGGCGCCCAGCAGAGCCGGATCCGCTGGCAGTTCCTGACGGAGGCGGCGGTGCTGACCAGCATGGGCGGCATACTGGGCGTGGGCTGCGGCATCGGCCTTGCGGAGATGATGTCCCATGTGATGAGCACGCCGGTGGCCATCAGCGTACCGGCCTGCATCATCGCCGTGGCCTTCTCCATGTGCATCGGCGTGGTGTTCGGCTTCGTACCGGCGGTGAAGGCCTCCAAGCTCAACCCCATCGAGGCGCTGCGCCGCGAATAAAAAAACACAAAAAAGAAAGACCTGCCCGGCAGGTCTTTCTTTTTTGCTTGTTTCAGCGGGTGGTGGGCGGCGGCGCGTTCCAGCCGTCGGGGAAGTTGGCCAGCACCCAGCGGCGGGTGTGGTCGATAAAGGCGCGGGTACTGTTGGACAGGGCGTTTTTGTCCTTGACACAGACGCCGATGTTCCGGTAGAAGGGCTGGGGCAGAGAACAGGCCACCAGCGGGTAGGCGCAGCGGTAGAGCATCAGCTCCTCCATGATACTGATACCCAGCCCGTTGGACACCATGGCCAGAATGGTCTGGTCCTGCTGAACGGTGTACTGGATCTTCGGCGTGATGCCCAGCGTGTCGAACACGGCCTGTATCTCATAGTCGTCTCCCTCGTCCAGCAGGATCAGGGGGTACTTCTCCAGTGCCTCCGGCGGGAAGGGGTCAGCGCCGGCCAGCGGATGTCCGCAGGGGACGATGACCTTCCACTGATCCTGCTGCAAAAGCCAGCAGTCCAGATACTTTTCCGCCGGGGCGGGCAGGCTGATAAAGCCGCAGTCCGCCTGCCCGTTGAGTACCCAGTCGCTGATCTCATTGTTGAAGTTGGAGGGCAGCAGCTCAAATTCGATGCGGGGGTACAGCTCCTGAAATGTCTTGAGAATGTTAGGCAGCCACTTTTCCGACACGCTGGTGAAGGTGGCGACCTTTACCAGACCGGTTTCCATCCCTCGCAGGTCGGCGGCCCGCTGCTCCAGCTGGTGCTGCATGGCGCACATCTTCTCAAAATAGGGCATCAGCGCCCGGCCATCCGCCGTGGGGGTGACACCGCCGTGGCTGCGGACGAGCAGGGAAACGCCCAGCTCCTCCTCCAGCGAGCTGATGGCATGGCTGATGCCGGACTGGGTAAAGCTCAGCTCCCGCGCCGCCGCTGTAAAGCTGCCGCGCTCCACCGTTTTCAAAAAGATCTGGTATTTTGCCACGCTCATGCGCCCTCGCTCCTCTCTTTGCGCCAGTATACCACACCGTGTCGTGCGGTGCAAAGTATTTTTCATGATTTTGATGAATATGATGCGTTTTACAAATTGCATATCGTATGATACAGTAAAGACACATTAAAGAGACGTTAAGAATTCAACAGAAAAGGAGGCGCTGAAGCATGGGTCCGAATATTATGTTGGCAGCTCTGGCCGGTCTTCTTCTGGTGGTCGGCATCGTCAGCAGAGTCACAGACAAGTAAAACTTTTCTTTTCCCTGTTATGCATAATCCCGCCCGGAGGGACCTCCCCAAGCCTCCGGCACGACAGTCCCGCGCAGTGCGCGGGGCTGTCGCTTTTTCCGGGGCGGTACGGCAGAAAAGAAAAGCTTCCTATATCATTCCGTGTTTCCTTGTGGTATAATCGCCGCAGAACGGCTGCCGCATAAGGCGGCCGCAAAGAAAAAAGAGGTATCGGGACATGACACAGAAAAAGACGCATACGCTGTCGTTGCTGGCGGCACTGACCTCCGCCGTGATCTTCGGCATGAGCTTTATGTTCTCCAAGCTGGCGCTGGAGGTGGCGGCGCCCACGGTGCTGCTGGCCTTTCGGTTCACCGTGGCGGTGGCGGCCATGTCGCTGGTCATCTTAGTCAATGCGCTGGTGGGTAAGCTCCGTGGGCGGCCGCTGTTCGCCTTTTCCCTGCGGGGCAAGCCGGTGTATAAGCTGGTGCTGCTGGGCATCGTGCAGCCGGTGGCGTATTTCATCTTCGAGAACTACGGTATCCTGTACACCTCCTCGGCGGTGGCGGGTACCATCATCGCCGCCGTGCCGGTGTGCTGCATCCTCATGGATGTGCTGGTACTCCACGAGCGGGTGACGCTGAAGCAGGTGCTGTGCGCGCTGGGCGCCATCGGCGGCGTGGCGCTGATCTCCGTGGGCGGCGCCATGATGGTCTCCGCGCTGGGTATGCTGTTTCTGGTGCTGACCATGCTCAGCGATACGCTGTACTACGGCATCAGCCACAACGCCGCCAAGCGTTTTACCCCCTTTGAGATGACCTACGTCATGTTCATCGTGGGCATGGTGGTGTTCATCCCGGTGGGACTGATCTATGCCGGCGGGCTGCACAGCCCCCTCATCACCGGGCCCATGCACGACGGCGGCTTCTGGGTGGCGGTGCTGTATCTGGGGCTTTTGTCCTCGGTGCTGGCCTACGGTCTGCTGAACTTCGCCAACAGCCATCTGTCCGTGTCGGAGACATCGCTGTTTTCCAACGTGACGACGGTGGTATCGGTGCTGGCGGGCGTGGTGCTGCTGAAGGAGCCGTTCAGCGTGTGGCAGATGCTGGGCGTGGCGGTGATCCTGGTCTGCGTATTCGTCGCCAACGTATCCGGCGGCAAGGAATCCTAAGGAAGCCTGACGATTTTTACAGGAGGTGCTGCGATGTATAAGAACGAGACGCGCTATGCGCTGATAAACGGCGTCCTGCTGGACGGGACGCGGGACATGAACCCCCAGACCGGCAAGATCGTCTGTGTGGAGGGCGGTAAGATCGCCGCCGTCGCCGACGGCCCTGTACCCGCCGGGTATGAGCCGGTGGATCTGGCGGGACGGTACATCCTGCCGGGACTGATCAACCTGCACGTACACCTGCCGGCCTCCGGCAAGCCGAGGAAGAAGCCCTCCGACCCGAAGAAGCTGGTGAAGCTCATCACCTCCAACGGCCTTATGCGCCGGGTGGGTGTCAAGCTCTGCGAGAGCTACGCCAGAACGGAGCTGCTCAGCGGCGTTACCACCGTCCGTACCGTGGGCGGCGTGGCGGACTTTGACACCATCATTCGCGAGAAGGCGGCGGCAGGCGAGATCCTCAGCCCCCGGGTGGTGGCCTCCAATATGGCGGTATCCGTACCGGGCGGCCACATGGCCGGCTCGCTGGCCTATGAGGCACGGACGCCGGAGGAGGCAGCGGCCTACGTGGAGCGGATCGCGGCGGAAAAGCCTGACCTCATCAAGCTGATGATCACCGGCGGCGTGATGGACGCCGAGGTGGTGGGCGAGCCGGGCGTCCTGCGGATGGAGCCGTCGTTGGTGAAGGCCGCCTGCGACAGAGCCCACGGGCTGGGCATGAAGGTGGCTGCCCACGTGGAAAGCCCGGAGGGCGTCCGGGTGGCGCTAGAAAACGGTGTGGACTCCATCGAGCACGGCGCCAAGCCGGATGAGGAGATCCTGCGCCTGCTCAGGGAGCACGGTGCGTTTCAGGTGGCTACCCTCTCCCCCGCCATCCCCTACGCGCTGTTTGACCGCAGCGTCTCCCATGCCACCTACGAGCAGCAGGAGAACGGCAAGGTGGTGCTGGAGGGCGTGATCGCCATGGCCCGGGCGTGTCTGGAAAACGACATCCCCGTGGGACTCGGCACCGATACCGGCTGCCCCTACGTCACCCACTACGATATGTGGCGGGAGCTGTGCTACTTTGTGAAATACTGCGGCGTGACGCCCGCCTTCGCACTGCACAGCGCCACGCTGCTCAACGCCCGGCTGGCGGGCATCGACAGCGTCACCGGCTCCGTGGAGGCGGGGAAGGCCGCCGATCTCATCGTGTGCGACCGTGATCCGCTGGCCGATCTGTCGGCGCTGCGGAGCCTGCACATGGTCATTAAGGACGGCGTCCGCATCGAGCATCCTGCTGTAAAGAAGCTGCCGAAGGTGGAGCGGGAGCTGGATAAGTTCCTGTGAGATGCACCGCGTATACAAGAAGTGAAAACGGGACGACCCCATCGGGTCGTCCCGTTTGCTATTGCTCCGGTATCGTTCTTACAGCGCTAATTCCTTCAGCACGCCGTGGCACTTGGCGTTGGTGGCAAACACCGACGAGGGGTGCAGCACGTCCAGCGGCGTATCCGCCAACGTGGTGACGGTGCCGCCGGCCTCCGCCACGATCAGACTGCCGGCAGCGTAGTCCCACGGGAACAGACGGCACTCGTAGAACAGCTCCACCCGTCCGGCTGCCACCTGACACAGATCCAGCGCCGCCGCCCCGAAACGGCGGAAGTCCAGACCCTTTTCGTATAGCTGCCGCATCAGGGAGAAGCTGCGTTCCGTCAGACTGCGGTCGTAGATGGTGGAGCCGCAGAGGAACACGGCATGTGCCACATCCTTGTCGCTGACACGGATGGGCAGACCGTTGCAGAACGCGCCGCAGTCCTTTTGGGCGGAGAAAAGCTCGTCGGCAAAGGGGTCGTAGACCACGGCGTATTCCACCTGCCCGTCGTGGGCCAGCGCCACGGAGATGTTGCTGTAATGCAGGCGGCGGACAAAGTTGGTGGTGCCGTCGATGGGGTCGACGATAAACGTCCACGGCTGCGTCAGCTTCGCGTGATCCCCCTCCTCGCCGAAGAAATCCGCCTCCGGCAGCAGCGTCAGCAGCTCCCGCTTCAAAAAGCCCTGCACCGCCACATCGTACTTGGTGACAAGGTCGGCGGCGCCGTTCTTCTCCGTGGTGACCTGCTCGATGTCATGAGCCTCCCGCACCATGTCCCCGGCGCACCGGACGATGCGCTCCAGCTCCTGCAGCATATGTTCCTTCATAGGGTATCCCTCCTGATGACTGTTCCGGCTTGTGCGCCGGTGTATGTATCGTGTATGACCGCAGCCTCCCCCGCCACCAGCACGGCGTCCAGTCCGGACGCCATCCGGCAGGGGTGCTGATAGTCGCCGTTTTCCCGGAGCTGCGCCGGGTCAAAGACGCAGAGATCCGCGTCCATACCGACAGTAATGGTCCCCTTGCCCCGCAGACGCAGCGCCTTGGCGGGGAGCGCCGTCATCTTCCGGACGGCCTGCTCCGGCGTGAGGATGTGCTTTTCCATAACGAAGTGTTGGATGAGACGGGGGAATGTGCCGTAGACGCGGGGATGGGGCATCCCCTCCGTGGGGTAGGTGGCGTCGGAGATCAGATTGGACAGCTCGCTTTGCAGAATGGCGGCGATGTCCTCCTCCGAGGCCATGAAGTCGATCATGGTGATCTGGCAGTCCTCCCGTACCAGCAGGTCGCAGCAGCAGTTCAACGGATCCTGCCCCGTCAGCGCCGCGATCTGGGCAAGGCTCTTGCCCAAAAACGGGTGATCCTCCGGACAGTGGAGGCTGGTGAGGTAGATGCCGTCCCAGCCCGCCAGACGGGCAATGTCGTCGAAGCCGTCGCCTGTCTCGATGCGCTGTGCCAGCTCCCGCCGGGCGGCGGGGTCCCGGAGACGGTGCACCACCGCGTCCATGCCGCCCTCCAGAAACTCCGGCGGCAGAATGTGCAGCAGTTGGGTGGAGCCGGCGGTGTAGGGGTACACGTCGCAGCTGACATCCAGCCCCTCCTGCCGCGCCTGCTCTAAAAGCGCCAGCGCACGGGGGATCTTTTTACCCCAGCTGTCCCGTCCCATGGCCTTCAGGTGGCTGATGTGCAGGGGGATGCGGAGCGTCCGCGCCACGGTGAGCATCTCCTCCACGGCGGTGCAGACCTCGGCGCCCTCCTGCCGCATATGGACAGTGAGGGGGATATCCTGTCCCCGCAGCGGCGCCAGCGCACGGAGCAGTTCCTCCGTGGTGCAGAAGCACTCCGGCGCGTAGCCCAGCCCCAGCGACACGCCCAGCGCACCGTCGGCCAGCGCCTGCTCCATGGCGCGGTGGATGGCGCGGTAGTGCGCGTCCTCCAGACGCTCCAGCTCGTACCCGGCGGCGGCCGCCCGCAGGGTACCCATGCCCACCAGCATCCCGGTGTGGAGGGGCAGCGCCCGCAGCGCCGCCAGATACGCCGCCATGGAGACGGCGGGCAGCGTTTCCGGTATGTCTCCGGTGATGGGCCGCAGGTAGGCGCGGATGGCGGTGTCGTGCGCGCCATCGAAGGGGGCGGCGGACAGACCGCAGTTGCCGTTGACGATGGTGGTCAGCCCCTGCCGCAGCTCCAGCTCCCCGTAGCCGGGGCGGAAGGCCGCCGCGTCGGCGTGGCGGTGGATGTCGATGAAGCCGGGAGTCACCACCTTGCCGGAGGCATCGATGGTGCGGCGCGCTTGGGCGGCGGACAGGTCGTCCACCGCGGTGATCCTTCCGGCGGTGACGCCCACATCGGCGGTAAAGCCGGGGCGGCCGGTGCCGTCGAGCACCGTACCGCCGTGGATAATGGTATCAAACACAGTATCGTCTCCCTACTTCCCCTGTTGGACGGGGATGGTGATGGTAAAGCGGGTAACGCCCCCGCCGCTTTCACAGCGGATAGCGCCCCGGTGCGCCTCCACGATGGCCTTGGCGATGGGCAGACCCAGCCCGAAGCTGTCGCCATTGGTGCGGGAGGCGTCCGCCCGGTAAAACCGGTCGAAGATGTGGGGCAGCTTGTCGGCAGGGATGGCGTCCCCCTGATTTTCCACCCACAGGCAGGCGTTTTTCCCCTGCCGCACCGCGTCCAGCCGGATCTCCGTGTGGGGCGCGGCATATTTTACGGCGTTGTCCAGCAGAACGGCCACGGCCTGCTCCAGCTTCTGCCCGTCGCCCCGCACCAAAAGTCCCGGCGCAATGTCGTAGGACAACGTGTGTCCCGCCTCATACGCCACCGGCTCGAACCGCAGGGCCACGTTGGCCGCCGCGTCCGACAAGTCCGCCGTGGTATCCGGCAGGCGGGTATCGCCCCGCTCCACCCGGGACAATGTGAGCATATCCTCCACCAGCTGCTTCATCCGGCGGGACTCGGCGCGGATGTTGTCCACATACTGCCGCTGCTCCGGCGCGGCGCCCTGCTCCAGCAGCTCCGTCGAGGACAGGATCACCGTCAGGGGCGTTTTCAGCTCGTGGCTGGCGTCGGACAGGAACTGCTTCTGCTGCGCCCACGCCCGGTCCACCGGACGGGTCACGGCGCCGCTGAGCACATAACTGCACACGAACAGCACCGCCAGCGCCGCAAGGCCGATGAGCAGGCTGCCGGTCAGCAGACTGCGGAGGGTGGCCTGCTCCAGCGTGCTGTCGGTAAAGGCGATGCGGGTGGACAGCAGCCCCTCCTGCCGCAGATAGCGTAGGTGGTGCGTCGGCAGCACGCCCTCCCCGCTCTCCGCCGCCAGCGCGGCGGTGACGATCTCCGCCAGCGCCGCCTTGTCCGTCAGGTCGTAGTAGCTGTTGCCGGAGACACGGACGGTGCCGCTGGCATAGACCTCCGCCACAAAGCAGGGCAGTCCCTCCTGCCCCGGGTGGTACAGCTCGTAGCCGCTGCTGGGCTGGAGCGCCTGCTGCAATTGCTGGCGCACATTGCGGGAGATGACGGCGCGGGAGGAGAAGTACACAGCGGCGAACACCGCCAGCAGCACGCAGAACACCATGCCCATGTTCAGCCCCACGACCTTCCAGCGAAGCTTGCGGATCATGCCGTCACCTCCTCCAGACAGTAGCCCACCATGCGCAGCGTCTTGATGCGCACACGGGAGTGCAGGTGGGTCAGCTTCCGCCGCAGGAAGGAGATGTACACCTCCACGTTGTTGTCCTCGGCGGCGGAGTCGTAGCCCCATACCTTCAATATAAGCTGCTCCTTGGACACGATCTGGCTGCCGTTTCTCATCAGCAGCTCCATGAGATCGTACTCCCGGCGGCTCAGGCGGACGGAGCGCTCTCCGCAGGCCAGCAGGAACGTGGCCCTTTGCAGACGCAGATCGCCGAAGCACGTCTCACCGCTGTCCGCCGTTTCGCCGCCCCGCCGCAGAAGGGAGCGGATGCACGCCAGCAGCTCCTCTGTTTCAAAGGGCTTTGTCAGGTAGTAGTCGGCGCCGCAGTCCAGTCCCCGCACCCGGTCGCTCAGGTCGCTGCGGGCGGTCAGCATCAGCACCGGCACCGTCTCGCCGCCGGCGCGGAGCTGCTGCAACAGGGAAAAGCCGTCCAGCCCCGGCAGCATGGCGTCCAGCAGCACCAGATCGTAGATGCCGCTGCGGGCGTTGTCCAACCCGGACACGCCGTCATAGCTGACGTCTACGGCGTAGCCCTGCCGGTGCAGCAGCTCCGCCAGCGTGCCGGCCAGGCGTTTTTCATCCTCCGCAATAAGAATACGCACGGGCAATCCCCCTTTTCTCTGGATCGTCTCCTCTTATACCACAAAAAGGTGCGTTTTGCAACGCACCTTTCGTGTTCAGCTCAGACCGTTCTCCGCCAGCGTCAGCACCTGCACCAGCGACGTCTCCTCCATGCGGTAGATGGTGGACTCGTCGTTCAGCGTCACATAGCGGCCGCCGTCTCCGGTGGGCAGGCCGATGGTGACGGTCAGCGCCTCCTCGCGGCCGGTGACGCCGGTATAGGTCACTACCAGGATCGCCTCCGGCGCGTTGAGCCCGCAGACGGCGGCAGCGCCCTCGGCGGGGGCATAGTCCACGCAGGAGGTCACGCTCAGACGGGACAGCTCCTCCACCAGCGGGGCGGTCTTCTCGGTTACATCCCGGGCGCCCACCTTCCGCACGCCGTCCGCCGACCGGATGGTGAAGCGCTCTCCGTCGGCGCCGGCAATAACGGCGGTACGCAGCGTATCCTCGGTGATGGCGGGCATGGTGGGCAGCACCGCCATGTCATAAATGCTGCCGTCCAGCAGCTGGAAAATCTTCACGGCGTCGTCGGACACCAGACGCACGGACTCATCCTCAGCGCACAGCAGGTACCAGTCGCCGGAGGCGGCCTGATCGCCTCGTGTGAAGGTCAGCGTCTCGCCGTCCGCCGTGACGGAGAGACTGGTCTTGGCGTCATCCAAGCCGTACTCCGACAGATCGTCCCCCGCCTGCACCGGCGTGGAGGCGGTCATGGCGGCGGCAGCCTCCAGCAGCGCCGGCATACCGGCCTGATCCAGCGGGAACGTGGCGTCGTCCTGCCAGAACCATACGCCGTCGTCGTCCCGGCGGAAGCGCAGCACCTGCGTGTCGTCGGACAGCACCAGCGCCGTGATGCCCTCCGGCGGCAGCGCCGCCTGCGCGTTGGGGTCTGTGTCGGCGTCCGGCTGCGCCTTGTGGCCGCAGCCCACCAAAAGCGCCGCTGTCAGCAGCAGCGCCGGCAAATATACGTGTCGTTTCATGGGAAATTCTCCTTTCTCGATAGGAACCATGCCAGTATACCAGCTTCGTGTACAAAAGTGAAGAACAAAACGTGAATAAACCGCCGAAAACTGAAAAAATATACTTTACAAACCATTTATTTTATGGTAGCATACCAAGGTACGCGACTGAGTCGCTGCCCCTTGCCTTAGCCCTGCGGAGCGGTCCATCTCTCCCGTGGCTCAGGATGCGGGCGTAATTTATGAAAGGTGGAAACACAACTATGATGCTGAAAGACCAGAAGACCTCCATCATCGAGGCCAATCGTACCCACGAGACCGATACCGGCTCCCCCGAGGTGCAGGTGGCGATCCTGGCCGAGCGTATCAACCAGCTGACCGCTCATCTGAAGGTGCATCCCCACGACTTCCACAGCCGCCGCGGTATGCAGATGATGATCGGTAAGCGCCGTCGTCTGCTGGACTATCTGGCCAAGAAGGACATTGAGCGTTATCGTGCCCTGATCGCCAAGCTGGGTCTGCGTAAGTAAGTTGAAACAGGGTGATGTGCGTCCGCGCATCACCCTTCTTTCACATTCTGCGCCGTGTTCACATCCAACCATTAGCAGTTGAAAATGCGCCGAAACCGCCGCTTTCGGGGTGTTTTCAAGTGCTAACGGCGATGAGACCGGCACAGGATGCTATTTCACAAAAAAGGAGAAACGATATGTCGACTATCATCACCAAGCGCCAATTCCCCCACTATCACAAGTACACTATGGATCTGGCCGGCCGTCCCCTCACGCTGGAGGTGGGCAAGCTGGCTGAGCTGGCCAACGCCGCCGTCATGGTGGGCTATGGCGACACCCGCGTGCTGTGCTGCGTCACCGCCGCTCCCCGTCCCCGGGACGGCATCGACTTCTTCCCTCTCAGCGTGGACTTTGAGGAGAAGCTGTACGCCGTGGGCCGCATTCCCGGCAGCTTCAACCGCCGCGAGGGCCGTCCCGGCGAGAAGGGCATCCTGACCAGCCGCGTTATCGACCGCCCTATCCGCCCCCTGTTCCCCTACGACTTCCGCAACGACGTGTCCGTGATGTGTACCGTCATGGCCGTGGATCACGACTGCTCCCCGGAGATCGCCGCCCTCATCGGCACCTCCGCCGCGCTGGCCATCTCCGACATCCCCTGGAACGGCCCTGTTGCCGCCCTGAAGGTGGGTCTGGTGGACGGCAAGCTGGTGTTTAACCCCGACGCCGAGCAGCGTAAGGTCAGCGATCTGGACGTCACCGTGGTCTCCACCGGCAAGAAGGTGGTCATGATCGAGGCCGGCGCCAACGAGGTGCCTAACGACGTGATGTTTGAGGCCATCCGTTCCGCTCACGAGGAGAACCAGAAGCAGATCGCCCTCATCAACCAGATGGTGTCCGAGATCGGCAAACCCAAGTTCGACTACCCCCACGCCGACTTCGATCAGGAGCTGTTTGACAAGATCGTGGCCGCCACCATGGACGACGCCAAGGCCGCCATGGATACCGACGACAAGAACGTCCGCGAGGCCCGCTGGAACCAGCTGATCGAGAAGTGGCACGAGCTGTTCCTGGAGGACTACCCCAACATGGATCAGTATCTGGACGAGATCACCTACAAGTTCCAGAAGAAGATCGTGAAGGCATGGCTGCTGGAGGGTCACCGCGTGGATGGCCGCCAGAAGAACGAGATCCGTCCGCTGGACGCCGAGGTGGGCGTGCTGCCCCGTGTCCACGGCTCCGGCCTGTTCACCCGCGGCCAGACCCAGGTGCTGAGCGTGGCCACGCTGGATACCCTGTCCGCCAACCAGAAGCTGGATACCATCTGGGAGGAGACGGAGAAGCGCTATATGCACCACTACAACTTCCCCGGCTACTCCGTGGGCGAGGCCAAGCCCGCCCGCAGCCCCGGCCGCCGCGAGATCGGCCACGGTGCGCTGGCTGAGCGCGCCCTGCTGCCCGTCATTCCCCCGGTGGAGGAGTTCCCCTACGCCATCCGCGTGGTGTCCGAGGTGGTGTCCTCCAACGGCTCCACGTCTCAGGGCTCCATCTGCGGCTCTACGCTGGCGCTGATGGACGCCGGTGTGCCTATCAAGGCTCCTGTGGCCGGCATCTCCTGCGGCCTCATTCAGGACGATGACGGCAGCTTCACCACCTTCATCGATATTCAGGGCGTGGAGGACTTCCACGGCGAGATGGACTTCAAGGTGGCCGGCACCAAGAAGGGCATCACCGCTATCCAGATGGACCTGAAGAACGACGGCCTGACCATGGAGATCATCAAGAACGCGCTGGACATCACCTACGACGCCCGCGTGCAGATCCTGGATCAGGTGATGCTGCCCTGCATCGCCGAGCCTCGCGCCGAGGTGAGCAAGTACGCTCCCAAGATGCTGACCATGCACATCGACCCCGACAAGATCCGCGACGTCATCGGCAAGGGCGGCTCCGTCATCCAGAAGATCGTGGCCGAGTCCGGCGCCAAGATCGACATCGACGACGACGGCACCATCCACATCGCCTCCCCCGACGCGGAGAGCTGCGCCATCGCCAAGAAGTGCATCGACGACATTGTGTTCGTACCCGAGGTAGGACAGCTGTACTACGGCCGCGTGGTGCGCCTGATGACCTTCGGTGCCTTCGTGGAGCTGGCCCCCGGCAAGGACGGTCTGGTGCATATCTCTAAGCTGGCTGACCACCGCATCGAGAAGGTGGAGGACGCCTGCAAGATCGGCGACATGATGTGGGTAAAGGTCACGGAGATCGACGAAAAGGGCCGCGTGAACCTGAGCCACAAGGACGCCATGAAGGAGATCGCCGCCAAGGAAGCCGCCGGCGAGCCCATCAAGTAAGCGCGTATATTTTACCGGTTTTTCTGGAAGGACCGCCTGCGGGCGGTCCTTTCGGCTGTCGTGGGGTACTCTTGGCCGCTGCGCCGCTGCACAGTGTTGCGGGGCGAAGCGGAGGTGTCAAAAAGTGCGTAAAAAAAGTGGAAAACAGGGGAAACACGTCCCAACGGCGCAAAAAACCAGAAAAAGGAAAATTTACGGGCAATTATGGTAAAGCGCGCAGTTATGCGCACTTTTCCGGCGAAAACGCATTTACATAACGTATGTGGAAAACTCGGTGGAAACTGTGCAAAACCCTTTTGAGACGGGCATTTCTCCGGTTGTCCGTCTGTTATTTTTTGTATGAACCTGTAAACTTTTTTGCGCCCCACTCTTATTTTGGCGAGCCGCCGCGCTTCTTGTCCGGCGAGACTTGCATTGACCGGAGAAATACGGTAAAATATTAAAAAACGAATGGCTCGGTGTATGCCGGAGGAAAGATATGGCAAAGAAAAACGTATACGATAACGAGAGCATCTCCAGTCTGAAGGGCGCGGATCGGGTCCGGAAACGGCCCGGTGTTATTTTTGGCTCCGACGGGCTGGAGGGCTGCGAGCACGCGGTGTTTGAGATCCTATCCAACGCCATCGACGAGGCCCGCGGCGGGTATGGCAGGCTCATCACCGTCACCCGGTTTCTGGATCAGTCGGTGCAGGTGGAGGACATGGGCCGGGGCTGCCCGGTGGACTGGAACGAGAAGGAGGGGCGCTACAACTGGGAGCTGGTGTTCTGCGAGCTGTACGCCGGCGGCAAGTACGACAACGAGAACAGCGAGAACTATGAGTTTTCTCTGGGCCTGAACGGACTTGGTTCCTGCGCCACCCAGTACGCCTCCCGCTATATGGATGTCACGGTGTACCGCGAGGGGAAGGAGTACCGCCTCCACTTCGAGCGGGGTGAGATCGTGGGAAAGCTGGAGAGCACGGAGCTGACCACCAACAAGAAAAGGACCGGCACCACCATCCGCTGGCTGCCGGATCTGGAGGTGTTTACCGACATCGCCGTGCCGCTGGACTACTATCAGGACGTGATGAAGCGGCAGGCGGTGGTCAACGCCGGTGTTACGTTCCGCCTGCGCAACGAGACATCCCCCGGCAAGTTTGACACCCAGGAGTTCCTGTATGAGAACGGCATCGCCGACTACATCCGGGAGCTGGCGGGGGACGACGCCCTGACGGAGCCGGTGTTCTGGGAGGCGGAGCGCCGGGGCCGCGACCGGGCGGACAAGCCGGAGTACAAGGTGAAGCTCAGCGTGGCGCTGTGCTTCTCCAACCGGACGGCGGTGTGCGAGTACTACCACAACTCCAGCTATCTGGAGCACGGCGGCAGCCCGGAGAAGGCCACCCGCTCGGCCATGGTGTCCGCCATCGACAAGTATCTGCGTGACAACAACAAATACACCAAGGGCGAGTCCAAGATCACATTCCCGGACGTGCAGGACTGCCTCATTCTGGTGAGCAACAGCTTCTCCACCCAGACCAGCTACGAGAACCAGACGAAAAAGGCCATCACCAACAAGTTCGTGCAGGAGGCCATGACGGAGTTCCTCCGCAGCCGGATGGAGATCTACTTCATCGAGAACAAGGAGGCGGCGGAGAAGATCGCCGCACAGGTGCTCATCAACAAGCGCAGCCGGGAGACGGCGGAGCGCACCCGCATCAACCAGAAAAAGAAGCTGACGGAGAAGATCGACATCGCCAACCGCGTCCAGAAGTTTGTGGACTGCCGCACCAAGGATGTGGAGCGCCGGGAGATCTACATCGTAGAGGGCGACTCCGCTCTGGGCGCCTGCAAGCAGTCCCGCGACGCGGAGTTTCAGGGTCTGATGCCCGTGCGGGGCAAGATTTTGAACTGCCTGAAGGCCGACTATCCCCGCATCTTCAAAAGCGACGTCATCACCGACCTGATGAAGGTGCTGGGCTGCGGCGTGGAGGTCAGCGGCAAGGCGGTGAAGGATCTGAACCAGTTCGACCTGGCCAACCTGCGCTGGAGCAAGGTGGTCATCTGCACCGATGGCGATGTGGACGGCTTCCAGATCCGGACGCTGATCCTGACCATGCTGTACCGCCTGTGTCCCACCCTGATCCGGGAGGGCTACGTCTATATCGCGGAGACGCCGCTGTTCGAGATCACCTGCAAGGAAAAGAGCGGCGAAAAGACGTGGTTTGCCTACTCCGAGCGGGAGAAGGCGGACATCCTCAAGGAGCTGTCCGGGAAAAAGGTGAACATCCAGCGCTCCAAGGGACTGGGCGAGAACGACCCGGAGATGATGTGGCTCACCACCATGAATCCCGAGACACGGCGGCTCATCCGTGTGCTGCCGGAGGAGGCGGAGGAGACGGCGCGGGTCTTTGACCTGCTGCTGGGCGACAATCTGGCGGGCCGCAAGGACTATATCGCCGAGAATGGCTGCCGCTATCTGGATATGATTGACGTGAGCTGAGAAAGGAACCGCAATGGCAAAGAAGAAAACAGAAGAAAAGACCGTCCACCGGCCGGCCGATCCCAATGTGATGGGCCTGCGGGGCGCGGTGGTGGAGCAGCCCATCACCCGCACGCTGGACGAGAACTATATGCCCTACGCCATGTCGGTCATCGTCAGCCGCGCCATCCCGGAGATCGACGGCTTCAAGCCCTCCCACCGCAAGCTGCTGTACACCATGTACAAGATGGGGCTGCTTACCGGCAGCCGCACCAAGTCCGCCAACATCGTGGGCCAGACCATGCGCCTGAATCCCCACGGCGATCAGGCCATCTATGAGACCATGGTGCGTCTGGCCAAGGGCAACGAGTCCCTGCTGCACCCCTTTGTGGACAGCAAGGGCAACTTCGGTAAGGTGTACTCCCGGGATATGGCCTACGCCGCCAGCCGCTATACCGAGGCCAAGCTGGCGCCCATCTGCGCCGAGCTGTTCCGGGATCTGGACTGCGACGCCGTGGACTTTGTGGACAACTACGACAACACCATGAAGGAGCCGTCGCTGCTGCCCACCACCTACCCCAATGTGCTGGTGTCCGCCAATCAGGGCATCGCCGTGGGCATGGCCAGCCAGATCTGCGGCTTCAATCTGGGCGAGGTGTGCGACGCCACCATCGCGTGTCTGAAAAACCCCGACCACGATATCGCCTCCACCCTGCTGGCGCCGGACTTCCCCACCGGCGGGCAGATCATCTGCGACAGCGACGAGCTGCGGAGCATCTACGCCACGGGGCGGGGCGGCCTGAAGGTCCGCGCCCGCTGGCGGTACGACAAAAAGGAAAACGTCATCGAGGTCTACGAGATCCCCTACTCCACCGCTATTGAGACGATACTGGACAAGGTGGCGGAGCTGGTGAAGGCCGGCAAGATCAAGGAGATCGCCGATATGCGGGACGAGACGGACCTGAGCGGTCTGAAGCTGGCCATCGACCTGAAGCGCGGCGTGGATCCGGACAAGCTGATGGCCAAGCTGTTCCGCCTGACCCCCTTGCAGGACACGGTGAGCTGCAACTTCAACATCCTCATTGCCGGTATGCCCCGGGTCATGGGGGTCGGGGAGATCCTCACGGAGTGGACGGCGTGGCGCACCGACTGCGTCAAGCGCCGGGTGTACTATATCCTCAACAAGAAGAAGGAGAAGCTCCACCTGTTACAGGGTCTGAAGCGCATCCTGCTGGATATCGACAAGGCCATTCGGATCATCCGGGAGACGGAGGAGGAGGCCGAGGTCATCCCCAACCTGATGATCGGCTTCGGCATCGATCAGGTGCAGGCGGAGTACGTGGCGGAGATCAAGCTGCGGAACATCAACAAGGAATACATCCTCAAGCGGGTGCAGGAGACGGCGGCGCTGGCCGACGAGATCGACGATCTGGAGGATACGCTGGCCAAGCCGGGGCGCATTCGCCGTATCATCATCGATGAGCTGACGGAGGTGCGGAAGAAATACGCCGTACCCCGCCGCACCGAGATCGTGTACAGCCACGAGATCGAGGAGGAGCCGGAGGAGGATGCACCGGAGGACTATCCCGTCCACCTGTTCCTGTCCCGCGAGGGGTATTTCAAGAAGATCACGCCCCAGTCCCTGCGGATGTCCGGCGAGCAGAAGTACAAGGAGGGCGACGGCCCCGGCCAGTACTTCGAGGCCACCAACAACACGGAGCTGATGTTCTTTACCGACAAGCAGCAGGTCTATAAGACCCGCGCCAGCGAGTTCGGTGAGACGAAGGCCTCCCTGCTGGGTGACTATCTGCCCGGCAAGCTGGGCATGGACGCGGGAGAGAATGTGATCTTTTTGTGCCTGCCCGGCGATTACAGCGGCAGCCTGCTGTTCGCCTTCGAGAATGGCCGGGTGGCGCGTGTGGCGCTGAGCGCCTACGCCACCACCTCCAACCGCCGCAAGCTCACCGGCGCCTACTGTGACAAGTTCCCGCTGGTGCAGATCCTGCCGCTGACGGAGGATAGAGAGCTGGCGCTGCTGACCAACGAGCCACGCGCCCTGCTGGTGCATACGGCGCTGCTGGCGCCCAAGACCACCCGCGGCACCCAGGGCGTGCAGGTCATGAACATCAAGCCCAAATACCGGCTGGAGCGGCTGGCGGATGTTGCGGATACCGGCATTACCAATCAGGCACGCTACCGCACACGCACCATCCCCGCCGCCGGTGCGCTGCTGCGTCCGGAGGACAGCGAGGAAAAGCAACTGGAGCTTCTGTAAAAAGGAGGGCCTATGAAAAAGAGAGTGCTGCCGCTTCTGCTGGCCGCGCTGCTGTGCCTTACCGGCTGCGGCAGCTTTTTGCAGCGGGAATGGTATGAGGTCAAGGATCACAGCCCCAACAGCTATGAGAGCAATGGCCGCGATGCGCTGCAGGCTGACACCTATCAGGATCTGGTCAACAACATCCTGATTCTGGTGGGCAATCACACGGCGGAGGGTACCATCTGGCTGTACTACGCTCAGGAGAATCTGGATGTGGAAGTCGCTATGGAGCAGGCCTGCCAGGAGGTGGAGCATGAGACCCCCGTCGGCTCCTATGCTGTGGAGTACCTGCAATACACAGTGGATGACACGGCGCGCAATTACAGCGAGATCAAGATCACCATCGGCTACCGCCGGTCGGAGGAGCAGTTGGCGGCAATCACCCATGTGACCAATCCGGCGGCGCTGCGGGATATGCTGAACAATGCGGTGGAGCAGGGAAAAACCGAGCTGGTGGTGCAGTTTGGCAACGCGGATTGTCAGGCGGAGGAGGTTGAGCGGATCGTCCGCGGTGTCCAGAGCGGGGCAGACGGCCGCGGATGGACGGTGAAATTTTATCCCAGCCGTGAAAACGTAGGACTGGCGGAGATCTTGATGTCGGACTGAAAAAATAAAAATGCGGGGTTGACAAAGCACGTTCTTTGCGCTATAATCAACCTTGCGTTTGCGGGCGTAGCTCATCTGGTAGAGCGCGACCTTGCCAAGGTCGAGGTAGCGAGTTCGAGCCTCGTCGCCCGCTCCAAAAAGAATACCCCATCCGACAGGATGGGGTATTCTTTTTGGAAATGTGCCGCAGCGCCGGTGAAATCGCTGCCTCGACCTGCGCGAAGCGCGTTAAATCAGGAGGTGGGACAGGACACCGACGATCCCAACGTGAAAGAAACGCTGCGGCGGTCAATGTACGTTGTTGAGAACGGGCGGCATTGCTTACACGTTACTTACAAACGTGTTTTGGAGAAAATAAGAAAATCCCTGTAACCGTGTGGTTACAGGGATTTGTGGTGCGCGGTACAGGACTCGAATTCGGAAAAAGAATTTTTAGGAACAAATTACATTAAATTATGTGATATTCAGTTCTGAAACTATAAAATATGGTATCAGTCAGTCCGGTTGTTTTATAGAAGATGGCCCGCTAAAGGGTCAGAATAAGGGTCAATCCCGAAATGCATAAAATGACAACCTTGTATAAAGCATGACAAGAAAAACAGCGGTGCAGACAATTAGAAATCGAAAAAGCCACATTCTGATGACTGGGCGATCCAGCACATCAGAGTGTGGCTCTTTTTCATAGGCGGTCAGAGTTGATTTCGGTTTTCTTTTGTAAGGCAGGAGATGGACAGATAGGTGAAATGACTGTTGTGATAAGAGTTGAACTATGTGGATTTTTCCGTTTGTAAGCAGCGTTTGAAGTGCTGGCTGTGTGTTTTCCTGTTCAGTCGGCAAAACGGCGCAGAACGCAAACAAAGGCCGATTTTTACCTTTTTTCTGCCGCCGTTTAGCAACCACTCTGCAAGGCATCGTTTGCCGTTGTTGGGCTATCCGTTATCGGGAAAATCCACGCGCCAATTAGGTAATTACAAAAGAAAGAATTACTGGCTCTGTAAATTATCTATCTATTTTAGCAATGCGCATTTTCATATGCTTTTCGGATTTCCTCCGGCAAGTGATCGGGAATCAGTTCCTTTAGCCTGTCCTCGCTGCCGTCCTTGATTGCCTGCTCATATTTATGAACTCTATTGACAACACAGTCGTGACTGTATATAATCGATATACACAGAATTAACAGGGGGTGATGGCGTGAATATTTTGATTGATAATAAAAGTGGAACACCGATCTACGATCAGATATATTCTCAGATTAAAAGTCAGATTATCAGCGGCGCACTAAAGCAGGACGAATTGCTGCCGTCGATACGAGGTCTTGCGAAGGATCTTCGTATAAGCTTTATTACGACAAAGCGTGCATATGAAGAACTGGAAAGGGAAGGCTTTATTTACACTTTGCCCGCTAAGGGGTGCTATGTAGCTCCTAAAAACATAGAACTGCTGCGAGAAGAAAATCTGAAAAAGATTGAAGAATATATTGATGAGATTGTCAAACTCGCTGTTTCCTGCAATCTAAGCAAACAGGAAATTATAGAAATGGTCAATTTCAGCCTGGAGGAACAATAATGAACGCACTTGAGATTAAGAATCTTACGAAGTCATACCCCGACTTTACGCTCGACAACTTAAATCTGACACTGCCAAGTGGCTGTATTATGGGGCTTGTTGGCGAGAATGGCGCTGGTAAAAGCACCACCATAAAGCTCATTCTTGATATGATTCACAAAGACAGTGGTAGTATTACCATTCTCGGAAAGGACAACGGGGACAATATTAAACTTACAAAAGAGGATATCGGCGTTGTGCTGGACGAGGTGGGTATCCCTGAATGTTTGACCGTTAATCAGATCGGAAAGGTAATGAAACATACCTTTCAAAACTGGAACGATGCCGAATATTCTCGACTGGTACAGAAACTTGCACTGCCGGACAAAAAGCAGTTCAAAGAATTTTCTCGTGGAATGAAGATGAAGCTGGGAATTGCCATTGCTATGTCCCATAACAGTAAGCTGCTGATCCTGGATGAAGCGACATCAGGGCTTGACCCAGTGGTTCGTGATGAAGTTGTTGAGATGTTTAGCGAGTTCACAAGAGATGAAAGCCACTCTATTCTCATTTCTTCTCACATTGTCAATGATTTGGAAAAGCTTTGCGATTATATCGCATTTTTGCATAAAGGGAAGCTTTTGCTGTGTGAAGAAAAAGATTTATTGCGGGAGGAATATGGTCTTGTTCATTGTTCCATTGATGAATTTCAGGCGATTCCATTCAACTCCGTTAAGTATAAAAAAGAAAATGCTTACGGCGTGGAAGCAATGGTGCTGAGAAATGCTGTTCCTTCCGATATTCATATCAGCCCAATCAGTATCGAAGAACTGTTTGTATTTATGGTTAAGGAGGCGAAATAACATGAAGGGACTTCTATTGAAAGATTGGTATATGATACAGAAGTATTGCAGATCATACATTCTCATTACCGCTGTTATTATTGGGATATCCCTTGCAAATGGTGAGAATTTGTTTTTTACATTCTATCCCTGTATGTTGTGTGGTATGATCCCTGTTACCCTGCTTGGATATGATGAACGTAGTGGGTGGATGCAGTACAGCGGGACAATGCCCTATGCAAAAGAACAAATCGTTTCTGAAAAATACTTAATCGGGATACTTGTTCAACTAACTATGTTGCTCGTTACGGGAATTGCACAAGCAACAAAAATGATGATTGCCGGTGATTTTGTTCTTGGAAAGCTTGCTGTCCTTATGCTGTTGATGCTGGTCGTATCAATGCTTGCGTCCTCCATACCGCTCCCGTTCATATTCAAACTGGGTGTGGAAAAAGGAAGGACTGCTTACTATGTGATGATCGGTTTTGTATGCGGTGCAAGTGTTTTGGCAACCAGTTTCTTCAGGAGTCAGCTTGGGATAGAAATCAAACCCAACTTGGTGTTGGCAATACTTGCTGTCGTTGGAGTCGGAGCATATGCACTTTCTTGGCGTATGGCTATCACTTTTTATAAAAAGCGTGAGATACAATAATAAACCTTAGCTAAATGAAATGACTGTCAGTGTACCTCTTGAAGTTTTCAAGGCAAGCGAAATTGAACAGAAAGAAGTGCAATGGCTGTGCTATCCGTATATTCCGTTCGGCAAAGTTACGCTGTTGCAGGGCAATCCCAGCGATGGAAAAAGCAAGCTAATGCTTTCCATTGCCGCCCTGCTCTCAAAGGGCGAACCTCTGCCCTTTACCGAAACGGAAGCAAACGAGCCTATGGCTAACCGTTCTATGGGAAGACAATGAGACCGTCAGCGAGGTGCTTACGTCGGCGCAAAATGGTGCGATTGAAGTTTTTGCTTCGCGCTATGGCGGCTTTGAGCAGGTCGGCAGTCTGTCGCAGAGTTTTTCAAGAAACGATGTCCAGACAACGACGCAGCCGGGAGATATCGTTTTATATTCGGTGCAAGGCGATGTGGGCGTAGAACAGCCGTGAGACGCTGAGGACGCAGCTTTTGGCGAGGGAACAGGACGCCAGCGCGGAGCGTACCCGAACGCTGCAAGCAGAACTGAACGCCATCGGCAAACGGCTTCCGGAGCTGGATAAGCTGATTCAGTCCGCTTATGAGGATAAGGTTTTGGGACGCATCCCGGAGAGCGTGTGCGTCAATCTTCTCAACCAGTACGAAGCCGAACGTCGGGAAAAGCAGGAGCGTTATAAGGAGTTGACTGGGCAACTTGCCGCCAGCCGGGAAACGGAGTCCTCCGTGGACGCATGGCTGGACATGATGCAGGACTACGCCCAGCTTGAAGAACTCGACCGCCCTACGCTGGTGCGGCTGATTCAGAAAATTGAGATCAGCGAACGCTATCCCGTGGACGATCACGAAGAACGCGACATTCACATCTACTACAATTTCGTTGGATATATCGAAACATAAAGCGTCATTCTTTATTCGAGGTTGACTAAGGAGTATCACGCAATGGAAATCACTTACACAAACCACGAGGGCTTTTACCTACCAAATCTTACCTTACCGAGAAAAGAAGAAGCGTCCTTCGGACGCTATGGCCGTCTGCGGCTCAAGTACCTCAAGGAACACCGGAAGGTCTTATACATCAACCTGTTAACCTCTGGCGAGTTGGCGCAGCACTTAAACGAGATAGATTGGCAGGCGCGAGAGATGCTGGAGCTGCTGGTGAGGCAGATGGCACAGGCGCAGGGGATCACCGAGCAACTGAGGGTTTAAGATCAAATCACCCTCTTTCTTACGAGTATGTTATCACTTCCGCTGCTTCTCCCGTCTTTCAGCATCCATTATCGCCTTTGACGGGAGCTACCTTCTATATCGCGACATCTTTATCTCTTGTCAGCACTCGTCAGCATCGTCAGGACGCGGCGCAGCGCGCCGCGTCCTGCTTTATTCTTTTCTCGGCAGGTAAAACTTGCGTGAGACTATCTGGCGGCGCTGGCTCGTCCGGTGAAGCACAGCACTTTCCGGGGCTGCACCTCTATTTGCCGGGCCTTTCCGCTTGTGTCTCCCTTTTTTCAACCTCCCGCACCACCTCCGACGGGAGCTGCTTCAGCAACTTCTCGGCCTTGCGGCAGCGGGACTCCAACGCGGAGATGTGGGCGCGCTGCTGAAAGCTGAAATTACGTTCCTCTCGCAGCTCAGCTTGCAGATCGGCGACTTCTTTCTCGCTGCGCCGCTGCTGGTGTTGGGCAGCAGCGGCGGCCTCCCGCAGCCGCTGGGTCTCCGCTTGGAACGACTCTACATCCGGCAGCAGATGTGCCAGCAGCGCAGCGGCCTCCTCGCGCTTCTTTCCTGCGTTCAGCACGTTGATGCAATTCAGTGCCGCTTCCAGCTGTTCCAGCTTGGCGTCCATGGCTGTGACCCTCTTGTACCACTGGGGCGTCAGATGCCTGCGCCTTGTCTCTACGGCAGGTGTGCCGCGCTCCAATTCCGGCCAGCGTTCCGCCATGCAGGCGTAGAAATCATCCTGCCAGCGGATCATGTTCTTCTTGTTGCCGAGAATTTCTTTTGCGGACAGGCGGTTGTCCTTCGTCAGCGGCACAAAGCACAGGTGCATATGCGGTGTCGTCTCATCCAGATGCACCACAGCGGAGATGATGTTCTCCTCGCCGATGCGCTCTTTCAAGAACGTGAACGCCCGCGTGAAATACTCCGGCATCTCCGCCGCGTGTTCCTGTGCAAACTCCGGGCTGACCGTCACCAGCGTGTCCACGAATTTCACACTGTCCTTCCGGACGCGGCAGCCCGCCATCCTGATGCGGTGCCGGATCTCCTGCTCGTAGCTCCAGCGTGGCGTCACCAAATGAAAGTTCTGTGAAGTGCGGCTCTGGTCGATGTCGGGGTTGCTGATGTAGAAATCCTTTGTCCGTTCGTGGTGGGCGCTCAACGCCTTGGACGCGCCGCCCTTGTGTTTGGCAAATCGTAAAATGGCGTATGCCATGATGACCTCCTTGTCTTTGTGAGTGCGGGAGCAGGAGGAGCGGAGAACACCCGTCACGGCTCTCTGAAAAAGTGCGCCCGACAGATGCCGGTAACGGCATCTGTCGCTCTTCTTTTTCGGCCCGGTCAGAAATGGGCGAGGACTTCCGTCCTCGCCCGTTTCCTCCCGTCCCCCGCCGTGACGGGTATAACACACTAGACTTTGTCCCAAAGTCGTGTGCCAGCCGTTCCCTCTGGACTCCCTCTGCGGTGTACGGTATGTCCGGTAATGTACGGTATTTTCGGGGTAGGGCCTGCCCCTCTATTTACCGTACATACCGTACACTACCGTACACCGACCCACCGCAGCAGGAGGGTCTTCCCCTCCTTGCTGCGGCGGGTCCTGTAGCGGATACCGTACTTTTGAAGCAGCACATCATGCTTGGCATTCAGCCTCCGCACGATCCAGTTAGGCGTAAAGCCCCCGCTTTGCAGTTGCTGTGCCAGCTCTGTGGCTGTCCCGCGCCATTCGGGGCACTCCGCTGTGACCAATCGGCTAATGGCCTCCAGCAGCGGATCGGGCGGCTCCTGATATAGTGCTGTTTCCCTTTCCACCAACTCCCAGCACAGGCAGGCAGGATCAAAGCACAGATGCAGCCGCATATCCGGCTGATCGCGGCCTGTTACGTCTAATACCGCATCCGCACCGGTGCGCCTGTCCTTGTGGAGAATCAGCGCACCATCCGCCGCGCCCATCAGACCGTTGGTGCCGGAGATGGTATGGAATACATCCTCCGCGCTCTCTTTGCGGGTGTGGTGTACCAGCACCAGCGTAATGCCGTGGGCGTCTGCAAAGGCTTTCAACTTTGCCAACGTGTCATAGTCGGCAGCGTAGCTGCAGCTGTCGGGTGTCCGCCCACGGACACGCTGGAGGGTATCGATGATGATCAGAACGGTATCGGGATAGTCCATCAGGAAGCCTTCCAACTGCGCCAGCAGGTTCTCATCCAAGGTGTCGGCTAACACGGAGAGTATGAGGTCGGGACTGTCCTGCTCTGTCATCTGGACGAGCCGTTTCTGCAAGCGGTCGAGGGTGTCCTCCAAGGCTAAGTAGAGCACTGTGCCTGGGTGGACGGGACAGTCGAGAAATATACCGCCTGTGCTGACCCGATAAGCCATCTGCAAAACGAAGAAGGACTTGCCGACCTTGGGCGCACCGGCGAGGAGGTATGTCCCCACCGGCAGCAGCCCTTCGATCACAGCCGGTTTGACAGGAAACCGGATCCCCATCAGCTTCGGCATGGAGATCACGGACATCCCGTCAAACGACTTGTCCTTTTCCTCTGTAAATGGTATACTGTCATTGCGTGTAAGCGCGAACGGCTGCTCCCCATCTGGTGCAACAGATGGAATCGGGGCAGTCGTTTCTTTATCCCCCCACATGGCTGCCTCCGGTGTTCTGCTCGATCCACTCAACGAGCTTATCCTTCGGCACCAGCAGCCGCTTGCCGATCCGCAGCGTGGGGAATGTGCCTGTGTTGAGCAGCTGGTAAGCCCCTGCGCGGGAGATGCCCAGCGCCGCCGCCAGCTGATTGGCGTTCAATACAGCCGGCAGATTGTCGTAGTTGTTGTTCATACAAAACCTCCTTAAAATTTCAGTTGACATCATGGACTATACGGACTATAATACACAATGTAACTATTACGCCATGATTGTATAATACTGGTACGCAAAAGTCAATAGATTATTTCGAGGACTTATTATGATGTATCTAACAGGAGGGCGGTCATGATCTTTCCCGAACATATGGAGGTCCGGTATTACATCACGCCGGAGCGCAAGGAGTGCTTTGCGCTGTACAGCAAGACGCTGGGGCAGCGCAGGACGATTCTGGAGAAAACGCAGGATGTAGGACAGTGTCTGATCGACCTGTACGATACGGATTTCTATGACGCCTATTGCGTTCTTTCCGAGATTCAAAAGCTGGTGAGCGCTGACAAGGACGAAGCCGCATGGAAAAGGCTCTGGGAGCTGGCGATGCCGCTTTGCGAGGTGCATCCCTTCTTTGGGATGCTGGTCAAGGAATTGAGCGATCTGGAAGCGGAGCCCTCCGCCGATACGGCGGAGCTGCTGCGATTTGACACGGACTTTGAGAGGATCGTCCGCGATGCCAAGGCGTTGGTGGAGGTGTGTCTGGATGACCGCTATAAGCCGGACTACTCCACAGCGGAGCGGTATCGGGAGGCGCACTACGACGCGGCACTCTGCTTTGACAATATGCGCTATGGTGAGTTGGCCACGGAGGAGATTATTCTTGACCATCCTGCCTACGACAGCGCCTATAACTACAGCGTAGAAATGCTGCGGCAGCGGCAGATGACGACCGCGCTGCGGGAGGTGCTGTATCCCCATACGCTGCGCGACCTCTACAACTACTTGAAGGCCTACTGCCTGCGTCTGCCGCTGGTGATCCACAAGTGCAAGAACTGCGGCAGATACTTCGTGGTGACCGGCAACATCACGCAGGAGTACTGCACACGGCGGATGGATGGCTCGGAAAAGACCTGCAGGCAGATGGGCGCGGTGGTGCAGTATCAGAGCCGCCAGATGAAGAACCCGGCCACCAAGGAGTTTACACGCTCCTACAAAGCCCACAACGCCCGTGTACGGTATGGGACGATGACCAAGGCGGAGTTCACCGCATGGTCGAAGGAGGCGCGCAAGAAGCGCGATCTGTGTACCGGCGGCAAGCTGTCCCTGGAGGACTTTGTGGCGTGGCTGGACAGCGACAAGCAGCGATAAAGCAACGGACTGACTGACCGTTTTATATTTCAGAGGAACAGGAGGTTATTTTGACGACCAAGGCAACAAAAAACGCCAAGGGCGGCGGCACCATCCGCAAGCGTTCAGACGGACGCTGGGAGGCACGCTACACCCTCGGCATTGATCCCAAGACGGGAAAGCAGATACAAAAATCGGTTTACGGCAAGACGCAGAAAGAAGTCCGCCAAAAGCTCACCGCCATTACTGCGGAGATCGATGACGGGACGTATATGGAGCCATGCCGCATGACGCTGGACGAGTGGCTGGACATCTGGCTGAGGGATTACCTAACAGGCGTAAAGCCATCTACCGCTTACCTGTATCAGCGACAGGCAAAGCTCTATATTCGTCCTGCGCTGGGCAGTGTGCGGCTAGACAGGCTGGAACCCCATACGATTCAGCGGTTTTACAATTCTCTCTATGAGGAGCGCGACGGAAAGCCGCCTCTGTCGGCAAAGTCCATCAAGAACATCCACGGCATCCTGCACAAGGCATTGCAGCAGGCGGTATTGCTGAACTATCTCCGTACCAACCCCACCAATGCCTGCATTCTCCCGAAGATCATCAAAAAGGAGATCCATCCCATGGATGACCGTGATACCGCCCTCTTTCTGGAAGCCATCAAGGGCTGCCGGTATGAACTGCTGCTGAAGGTAGACCTGTTCACCGGCTTACGGGAGGGCGAGCTGCTGGGCCTTATGTGGGACTGTGTGGATTTTGATAAGGGTACGATTCTGGTCAACAAACAGCTGCACCGCAGCCAGAAAAAGGGCGAGGGCTACTATTTTGCTCCGCCCAAAAACAACAAGAGCAGGACGATCCGCCCTGCGCCCTATGTGATGACTTTGCTGCGGCAGCAAAAGCTCGTACAGACACAGATGCGTTTGGCCGCTGGCCCTGCATGGCAGGAAAGCGGACTGGTGTTCACCAACGAATTTGGCCGCTATATCTCCCTGCGGGCGGTATTTGACTGCTTTAAGCGCACGGTACGGAAGGTCGGCTTGCCCAACCTGCGGATCCACGACTTGCGCCACACATATGCCGTCAACAGCATCCGCGCTGGTGATGACATCAAGACAGTGCAATCCAACCTCGGCCACGCTACCGCCGCTTTTACCCTTGATGTCTATGGCCATTTCACTGATGATATGCGGCAGGCCAGCTCCCAGCGTATGGAACAGTTCATCTCCGGTGTGCTGGGGCTTTAAGGGTCAGAATAAGGGTCAAACCCGTTTTGAGGCAGCAAAAAACCCTTGAAACCGAGTGGTTTCAAGGGTTCCCGATGGTGCGCGGTACAGGACTCGAACCTGTGACCCCATGCACGTCAAGCATGTGCTCTACCAGCTGAGCTAACCGCGCAGACAACGATAGTATATTACCGCAAACAACGGCGGTTGTCAACACTTTTCTTGCCATTGCATAGAAAATTTGCTATACTGACGGCAAACGTATGCAAGGAGTTGGTCGACCTATGGAGAAGATCGCACTGGTCACGGGTTCCTCCCGGGGCATTGGGCGGGCCGTGGCGCGGAAGCTGGCGGCGGAGGGATACGCCGTCTGCGTCAACTATCGGGTGCGGCAGGACTGCGCCGAGGCGCTTGTGGCGGAGCTGACGGGTGCGGGCTGCCGGGCCATGGCGGTGCAGGCGGATGTGTCCGTCCGGCAGCAGGTCAACGAGATGGTGCGCCGGGTGGAGGACGCCTTCGGCCCCGTTTCCCTGCTGGTGAACAACGCCGGCGTGTCGGAGCAGTCCATGTTTCAGGATGTCAGCGACGAGATGTGGCACCGCTATTTCGCCGTCAACGTGGACGGCGCGTTCTACACCTCACAGGCTGTGCTGCCGCCCATGCTGCACCGGCACACGGGCTGCATCATCAACATCTCCTCTATCTGGGGACTGCGTGGCGCCAGCTGCGAGGTGACCTACGCCGCCACCAAGGCGGCGCTGATCGGCCTGACCCGCTCGCTGGCGGCGGAGCTGGCGCCCACCGGCATCCGGGTCAACTGTGTGGCGCCGGGCGTGATCCACACCGATATGCTGGACGCCCTGCCGCCGGAGATCGTGCCGCAGCTGGTGGAGCAGACGCCGCTGGGACGGCTGGGCAAGCCGGAGGACATCGCGGAGGTGGTGGCCTTTCTGGCTGACGAGCGGGCCTCCTTCATCACGGGACAGGTGCTCACCGCGGACGGCGGGTTCATACTATAAGACACACTATGAAAGATATAGCGAAAGGCGCACGGCTTCAAGCCGTGCGCCCTCTTTTCATGCGGTGTCTGCGTCGAAGCACAGGAAAAAGACGATTTGCGGGGAAAAGCGCACATTCTGGGCGGTCAAAAGATGGAGAACCGCCTGAAGCCATTTACATTCTGTACGAAATATGGTATGATTCCCCCATCCGCTTTGAAAGGAGCGCCGACATGGAGATTTACTATTGCGAGCAGATACATAAAAAACGCCTTGCCGCGGCAAAACGACGAGCACACTGCCGATGGTACGACCTGTCCGGAAATGAAACGGGACAGGCTGGACAGACGAGGGGGGAGCGTGACGTATGGCAGACATGATCAACACCACCGCACCGAAGACCCGGGAGCGCTGGCTGGACGTGCTGAAGCTGTTGGCGGCCTACCTGATCGTGGTCATCCACTCTGCGGGAAATGGCTATAATGCAGGCCCGGCGGAGCGGGGAGGGGACTGGTTTGTCTGGCTGCTGCTCAACACCCTGCCGCACTGTGCAGTGCCGTTGTTTCTCCTCATCACTGGCATATTTGTGCTGGGGCGCCCGATGGAGTTGAAAAAGTGGCGGAAGAAGCTGCTGCATTTCGTGGTGCTGCTGTTGTTTTGGAACGCCTTTTATATCACTTTCGGTGAGTTCCTATGGCATCGGGACACACTGACCCTGCGGGAGCTGGCAAAACAGTTCCTTGCCATTCCTGTTAAATTGGGGCCATCCGGGCATCTGTGGTACTCCTACCAGTTGGTGTGGATCTACGCCCTGGCGCCATTCCTTTTCAAGCTGTATAAGGCCTTGACGCCTGTGTGGTGCCGGCGTCTTGTGCTGGTCGCCCTGCTGATCCCCTCGCTGCTGACCTGCTATGGACAGGTCTTTGATCTGGGCGGCACGCAGTACCTACCTTCCTTCGGTGTCAGTTTTCACCTTGGCTATTTGGGTACCCTGTTTTTGGGACGGTATCTCTACGACCACGTGCCAAATGACCCCAGGCTCCGCCGCACCGCCCTGCCGCTGATCGTGCTGGGTGTCGGCCTGACGCTTCTGCTCAGCTATGCGTACTACCTGAAGCACGGCGAGGTCACTCACCAGTATTTTGGGGAAATGGAGATCGGCGTTATTTGCTATGGCGCAGGTGTTTTCGTTCTGTTTTACCGGTGGAAGGATCGCCTGCAGCGCATGCCCGATAAGCTGGGCCGCGCCGTCTCGTGGCTGGCGGAACGTGCCATCGGCGCTTACTTCCTGCACTGTGCGATCATGTGGGGGCTCGGTCCCGAGATCACGATTTTCGGTCAAACCCTTTCGCGTACAGGCGCGTGGTGGTCCATGCTCGTCTACACGCTGATCATCTACACGCTGTCTCTCGCGGTGGTATCCATCCTGTCCATGATACCGGTCATTCGTAAGCTGGTCACCTGACAGAGGATATTTTGACCCGGCCTGCTGCGGAAGGCAGACACACCGTCTCTCCTGTGTCCCCTTGTCCCCGGCAAGCGAAGAAACCAGTAAATAAGACTTTAAATAGGTTTAAAAAATGGGTTGGGCGTTTGCGCCCAACTCGTTTTTTCATTCACATATGCTGCTCCGGCAGCGGCAGAGAGTGGATCATCACGCGGCCAAAGCAGGTGAGACTGCGGCCGCTGCCTCGGTGGAAGACCACATCCATATCCGCCCGCTCACGGTTCAGGGAGAACAGGTAGACCATACCGAAGCCATCGCGGCAGTACTGCTTGCACAGCATGTCACCGTCCACACAGAAGATGCCCACATCGCCGTTTTGCAGGGGGTCATGGTTCACATAGACGATGCTCCCGTCGGCGATATACGGCGTCATGGAGTCACCCTGAATACGGACAGCCAGCTCTGCGCCCATGGGGACGTCGCCCTCCACGGGGATCAGCGTATAATCCTCGCCGAACACGGGCGCGGCAAAGCCCGCCGCCGCCGGGGACTGGTACAGGGGGATGGTGCGGCGCTCCTGCAGAGGGCGGAGACGGTGCTCCTCCTCTACCATGACGCCCAATGCGTCCACCAGCGTGTGGACGGCCTGGCGGCCTGTCAGCGGCAGACGGCGGTACTTCTCCAGCAAATGCAGCTCCTCATCGGAGCAGGAGCCGCCCCCGCTGCGGAAGCTGCCGCGGTACAGATAGTTGGGGTCCACCTCCAGCGCGTCGAACAGACGCAGCAGCACACCCTCCTTGGGGGCGCTGACGCCGGTTTCGTAGTTGCCCACCGCCGAGAGCGAAACGCCCAGCCGATCTGCCAGCTCTGCGCGGGACAGGCCCAGCTCCTCCCGCCGTTTACGCAGTTGTTCACAAAAACTCATAGGCACCCTCCTCGCCGGTTTTCGACAAATTCTGACTCTATCCTACTCTGATTTTTTGGTTTTGTCAATCTATTATAACAAGAAACTTGAGATTTTAGGCTTGACATAACAAGATTCTTGTGATAAGCTGGACAAGTCAACAAGAAAACTGGTTATTGGGCAGCGAAAAGCCGCCGCCCTCTCGGGCGGCGGCGCACAGGTGTTCACTCGTCTGCGGCCTCTGCATCCAGCGGATCGACGATGGTCACGGTGTCGCTGAGTACATGCGTCTCCGGCCAGTAGCGGATGCCGGGGGCAGTGATGGTGCCCTCCCAAAGCTGGTAGACGATGTTCTCAGGCATCCAGACATCGGCGGTCAGCGTGCCGCCGGTGAGCAGCACGGTGGGGATGGCGTCGGTGCTCTCGTCCACAAAGCCCCAGCCCTCCCGCAGGATGAATTCGCCACCGCGGCACACCAGCCGCGGGCAGTCCAGCAGCAGGCCCACAGAGGCGGTGCCGCCGGTGACGCAGACATCGCCGGCGACGGCGGCGCGGTCGGTGGTCAGGGAGCCGGACAGTAGGATCAGGTTGGCGGTGTCCTCCGCCGTGCTGTTGGCGACCAGCCCTACCTCCGGGCAGGTGACGTCCACGCCGTCTACGACCAGCGCGGGCAGCTTCTCCTTGCCGGTGCCCGCCTCCAGCCGCTGGGACAGGGTCAGCGTGCCGCTGCCGGTGATGACCACCGTATCGAAGCCGCCGAAGTGGCCGGTCTCATCCCAGCCGGTGTCGGCCCAGCAGTCGCCGGACAGCTCCAGCCACAGGATACCGCCGGAGGTGCTGCAAAGGCTGGGCACATAGCAGCTGTCCGCCTTGAGGTGGACGCAGTGGTACAGCTCACCGTTCCAGCAGAAGCGTCCGTAAGCGCCCTCCTCATAGGCCTTGCCGCCGGTGAGATCCGCCACCATATAGCCCTCTCCGCCCGACGCGGCCAGTTGGCCGTATTCGCCGTTGTGCCACAGGGGCAGGTAGTCCGGCGCGCCGTGGGACGCTCCGGCCGCCAGCGGCAGCTTACTGTTGGTGGGGGCGATGATCTCCAGTTCGGCGTAGTCGTAGTACAGGCTGCATACCGCCGGTACGGAGGGAGTCTCCTGCCCGTCAGGTTCCGTCTGGTCGGGCGGCGCCGGTGTATTGGTATCGCCGCAGGCGCACAACAGCGCCAGCAGTAGGAAAAGAAGCAGGCAGGATATGCGTTTCATGTCCGTTCCTCCTTAACATAAACCGTGTGATGCTGTCATTATACACGCAATGTCGTAGGCGCGCAACGTTCCGGACAAAAAATACCGACCACCCTAATGGGCAATCGGTATTTTTGGTGGGGGATGGTGGATTCGAACCACCGAAGGCGTTGCCAGCAGATTTACAGTCTGTCCCCTTTGGCCACTCGGGAAATCCCCCATATACAATTTTGGAGCTGGTGGACGGACTCGAACCCCCGACCTGCTGATTACAAATCAGCTGCTCTACCAGCTGAGCTACACCAGCATTTTTCACCAGCGGAGTTTATTTTAGCAGATGCATTGGCGTTTGTCAACACAAAAGTTTGGAATGAACCATATTTCTTGCACACAGGATGAGAAGGAGAGTGATCGCGCATGAAACTTGCCGAAATGTCCCCACTGTATGAGGACAGCGCCCGGCGCATCCAGCGGCGGATGGAGGAGCTGCGGCTGTCCCTGCGCTCCACGGAGGATCCGGAGTGTACCCGGCAGCTGCGCCGCCGCCTGCTGGAGCTGCAGCCTCTTCTGCGGCAGTGCCGCCAGCTGGCGCAGGTGACCGCACATTACTATGACAGGAGTGATCGAAGCCATGATGCATCCCGCCTTTGACCCCATGGATATCGCCGGACTGCGCCTTTGGATGCAGGAGGAGGCCGGTGACAACAGCCAGCGGCGGCAGCGCCTGCTGCACAATCTGTCGAGAGCCATGACGGAGGAGCTGACGCTCCGCCAGCAGGAGATGCTGCAAATGTACTACTACGAGGGGCTGAATATGACGCAGATCGCAGTCCGTCTGGGGGTGAATAAGTCCACCGTATCCCGCACGCTCTGCCGCGCCCGGCGCAGATTGCATCATATCTTGCAATATAGTCTCTGAAAAGCGCGAAAACCCCTTGACTTTGCAGGCGAAGGTGCATATAATGCCAGGTGGTCATATTGAGAGGAGGGGGACAACTTGTCCGTTTATAATAAGCTGCTGCACGCGAAGGAGCTGCGTCTGCTGGGCGGTATCATCGGCGCGGCGCTGATGGCAACGGCCATCAATTTGTTCATTGTGCCGCAGGGCTTCTACGCAGGCGGCGCCTACGGTATGTGTCAGGTCATCCGTACCCTGCTGGTGACGCGGGCGGGGCTTACGCTGTCCTTTGATCTGGCGGGTCTGCTGTATCTGATGGTGAACCTGCCTCTATTTTATCTGGCGTATCGCGGACTGGGCCGGACGTTCTTCCTCAGAGCCACCGTCGTCACGGTGTGCAACTCGATCTTTCTGGCGCTGATCCCCTCCCCCACTACCCCCATCATCACGGATCCGCTGACCAGCTGCATGATCGGCGGTATCGGCGTGGGCTTTGCCGCCGGTCTGGTGCTGAGCTGCGGCTGCTCCACCGGCGGACTGGATATTCTGGGGCTGTACCTCAGCAAAAAGAACCCCAAATTTACGGTGGGACGGTTCTGCATCGCGTTCAACGTGTGTCTGTATACGCTGTGCCTGCTGCTGTTCAACGCCTCCACTGCCATCTACTCCGCTATGTACAACATTCTCAGCAACCTGTTCCTCGACAGGCTGCACCAGCAGAATGTCAATGTGCAGATGCTGATCTTCACCAAGGAGAACAACCCGGAGCTGCCCCGCTTCATCATGGACAAGCTGGATCGCGGCGTGACCTACTGGACGGCCCACGGCGCCTATACCGGCGACGAGGTGCAGGTGCTGTGCGTATGCCTGTCCAAGTACGAGGTCGGCACCTTACAGCAGGTAATGCAGGAGATGGATCCCCACGCATTCTTCGTGTTGCAGGAGGGTATCCGCACCGGCGGCAACTACCGGCGGCACCTGAACTGACGGGCGGCCGCCCACGAATAAATCGAAAGCACCCTGTTTGCGAAGCAGATCTTGTGTCTGCCCGCAGGCGGGGTGCTTTTATGATGTCTTTTACAGTGCCTCAAAGTGATACCGGGGCTTGCCGATGCTCTTTCTGCCGTACTCAATGGCCTCCGCGGGACAGCGGCAGATGCACGCCATACAGTGTGTGCAGTCCCCGCCCCAGACGGGCTTTCCCTCTCGCAGCGCGATGTTGTTGGTGGGGCAGAGCCGGGCGCACTGGCCGCAGCCGATGCAGGCGTCGCTGACCGCGAAGGCGCGATCCTTCACGAAGCAGCCGTAGAAGATGGGGTTCACCGGTCCGCTCATAAAGCGGTCGTAGAGCTTGCAGCGGGTCGGCGGAAAGGTGCGCTCCTCCCGGATGGCGGCGATGGCGCGGTCGATATCCGGCTCCGCCCTGGCGACGATCTGCCGCGCCTCCTCCGGCTGGGGCGCGTTGAACATGGCAATATAGTTCTCCGGCATGATGAGCTGCGCCGTACCCATGCAGGTGAGACCCTTCTCCTCACACAGCGCCCGGTTGTACCTGTCGGCACTGCCGATCTCGCTGCCGCAGGTCATGACGAACCACACCTGCGTGGCGCCGTGCAGCTCTGTGTGCAGCAGCCAGTCCCGCACAAGACGGGGGATGCGCCATGCGTAGGTGGGCGTGACGATGACGAGGCGGCTGCCGGTCTCCACCGGCGAGGTATCGCCGGCCTTGATACGCTCGTTCATGCTGCACAGCGTGTCGCCCAGCCCGTCCGCTATGCGCTGTGCTGCGTATTTGCTGTTGCCGGTGCCGCTGAAATAGAGGATCATATCAAAACTCCTTCACAGTGGTCGATCTCGTGCTGGATGATCTCCGCCGTCCAGCCGGTAAAGGTCTTGCAGCGGGTCTGGAGGCGCTCATTCTGCCACTGCACCTTGATGGTCTGGAATCGCTTGGTTTTCCGTATGCCGGGCAGGGACAGACAGCTCTCCTCGGCCTCATATGCACCGGACTGCCTGACGATGACGGGGTTGAGCATCACCGTGTAGGCACCCTCATCGTCGAAGGCGATGATGCGCCTGCAAACGCCGATCATGTTGGCCGCCATGCCCACGCAGCCATCCTTGTGGGCGATCAGCGTGTCCAGTAGATCCTGCGCCGCGCCCAGATCCTCCGCCGTGGCAGGCGCGGCCTTCTGGGCAAGAAAAACCGTGTCTTTACAGATATCGCAGACCATGGGATCCTCCTCCTTGCTGTGCTGTGTATTGTCTCTTTGAGCCGGGAAGCGCCTTTTATCGCTTCTCTGCCCGGGCGATGGCGGGGATGTCCCCCACGCCGTCATAGCGCAGCGGAAGATTTCTTCGTTGAGAGCAATGAAGCGTGCAGAGAGATTCTCCTTTGCACCAGAGATAGCCTCATCATACCATGCCGCCGGATGCATTTCCATAGCGGGCTTGTAAAAATTTTGGCCCATCGCCGGTGGGCGCGCCCGCATTGACATTTGCCGGGCGCATACTATAAGAGGTACGCCAAAACACATAGACCCGGCGCGGCGGTGGCGAGGTGAGGCGCACGGGTCTGCTGTTCAGATAGGGAAGGAAATGGACAGAGTACACAAAGCGTGGAGGGCGGGGTTGTGTACTCTGTCTAAGCCTAAGGGCGATTTTTCCGTTTACGGGCAAATTTCACCCTTAGGGTAATAGGCATTCTGCGCAAAATTATATATAAATGTATATACAGCAAAGCTTACGTACGAGAAAGGGAACTGCGGCGTAAGCAGGGAGGGTCGGAATGCACCGCATCATCAGAGCGTCCATGGAGGATATATCCGCTATGGAGAGGCTTCCGTTTTCACGGCGCGTGTTCACGCCCTCCCGGGGGTAAATAACGGCAAAATACGGAGGGGAGGCAAAACCCATGCGTAATGATGGAAAGAAACTAACCACAATTCTTGTGGCGGCGCTGCTGGCCTTGGCCATGACGCTGTCGCTGACAGCCTGTCAGGTGGAGATCCCCGGCGTGGGGACCATCAACATCAACGGCGGGAATACGCCGACCGGCGGGCAGGTGCCTAACGGTAGCGGTACGGAGGGCGGCGAGTCGGGGGCCTACGATGATTCTCTGGATCTTCTGCGGCAGGAGCTGGATGAGCGTCACCAGGACGAGCGCTTCGCGGTGGCCTACATCGGCGATATCGACGGCAGCCTGCGTGATCTGGCGGTTCCACTGCGGGATTGGATGAATGATAAGGCGCCGATGCTGTGCGCCCAGTATACATTTATCCAGAATATCCCGCAGGAGCGTGTGGTGGGCGACAGAGGAAGCCTGTTCTGCGTGGCGCCCCGTGATCCCGATGCCACCGTGGTGGTGAACCGCATCCGGTGGAGCGAGGCGAAGGGCGACTATGAGATCGTGAAGGAGCTTTACCGCAGCCAGAACGGCGAGCCGATCCTGCTGCTTGTCTCCTACGAACTGGGGAGGACCCCTTTTGAAACCACGGAGCTGCGCTTGACCGACCGCTATGGCGATACCCTGAGCTGGCTCCCCACCACCGGATCGGTGTCGCTGCCCTATGACTATGAGAACGAGAAAAACCTGGCCATGGATTTCACCTTTTACTCGCAGGAGGGGAACGATGAAAACGACGGCAGCGACTTTGGCTGGACCTGCCCCGACGGCTCCCAGATGACGCAGAGACTGTGGGTATGGAATGGGGAGGCGGATAAGCCCGCGATTGCCTCTCTGGAGCTGAACGCCAACAGCAGCCAGGAGGACTATTGGGGCTCCGGCACCTTTATCTGGTGGTATGAGAGCGACTATACGACCCCGGAGGAGGTCTATGAGGGCGACTGGTCACTGAGCGCCAACGGGGAATACTCCGGCGTGCTGACACTGGATATGACCCGCACCGGCGGCAAGAGATACAAGTCCGGCGAGACAGATCGGCTCATTCATGACAGCTTTATCGTTCAGGTGCCCATGCTCTTTGAGGACTACACCTGTCTGGTCGTTGATAAGGGTACGCACGGCTCCTATCTGCCCATTCAGATGGAGCCGGAAACGGTGCTTTACTTCTACCCCCAGTGGACGGAGTAAGCGTGTGGGAACACGGGAAGGAGACGATGCCGTGCGTAAATGCTGGAAAGGGCCGGCGGTGATCCTTGCGGGGACAGTTAACGCATAAGGTTTTCCGCTCATACAAAAAAGCTCCCGATTTCGTAAGAAATCGGGAGCTTTTTATTCGATGCGATCAGTCTTTCTTCTTGCCGACCCATGCCATGCCGACTGCGGAGCTGACCGCCATGCCGACATACAGCGCGATGCCGGCATCCCCTGTCGAGGGACTGGCGCTGCCAGTGCCGCTGCCAGTGCCGCTGCCGGTGCCAGTGTCGCCGCCCGAGGATGTACCCGCTGTGGCTGTGCTGATCACAAACGGGGAGAAGCTGGAGGTCTGGAAGCAGATGCCCCACTCCGTGTAGGTGCCTTCTATGATCGTCGGCGGCATATCGTCGCCATCGGCATAGTGCTCAACCTGGGCCTTCTGGCCGCTGGCGATCAGTTTCTGCGCGTCGGCATCACGGATGCCCAGATAGCTGTAGGGCAGGTAGACCGTGTACACTTCGCCTTCCGGCAGAGCCCCACTGCTGACACACAGGCGGAAATACCACTTCTGGCCGTTGCCGCCCTCCTGCGGATAGCGGTCGCACCGGAGCATACCGCCGCCCTCCGCCACTGCAAAGGGCTCGTTGTACTGCACGCCCGGCTCCGGCCCTTCATCGGTAACCGCTGTCCGCGTCGCCGTCACGAACGGGTCGTTCCGTCCGTAGGCAAAGGTGTAACCCAGCACCTTGTTATTTGCGTCCACCCACTCGACGATCATACCGCGATAGCCCTGTGAGAAGGAGAAGCACACGGTCAGACTGCCGCGCTCCAGCCGATTGGTCACCACGAAGGGGATCGTCCGGCCTATGGTTTCGCCCGGGTACGGGGAGGTGCGTTGAGGGTCATTGCGTTCCTCCCGCAGGCCTTTCATTTGGTCAAGGAACGTCTTGTCATCCATCGCCTCAGGGTCGACGTTTCCCTCGAAGGGGATCACATGGAAGCCGGTCACTTTGCTGCGGATCTCATCGCTCGGTTCCAGCACCCAGCCCTTATCCAGATCGTCCAGCGAGGGAAGACCCTTCTTGCTGTCAAAGGTGGTATGGAAGATGCCGCGCTCACGGTCATAAATCACCGTCATCCCCGGGCTTACCACCTCGTCAATGGCCTTCTGCGCGATTGCTTCCGGCTGCAGGGAAAAGACAACATCGTCGGCGGAGGTGCTGTTCGCTTCCTTATAGGCATCCTTTAGTCTGTCCAGCAGCGGAGCGCCCGTATCCCGGAAGCAAAGGGCAAATGTTTCCTTGTAGATATCACCCTTATCATTACGCCAGCACAGCACAAACTCTCTTGTACCAGGTACGGCTCTGCCATCATAAGTTTGGAAGGGGAAGACACGCGAGCATTCCCAAACGCCGTTTATTACGTTAAGCTCCCGCGGAGGCAGCGGCTGCATTTCCATCGATGCGGAAGCCAGCGCGGTATAACCCTCCGGCGCTTTGATGGACAAGGTGCCTATGGGGTTGATCTGGTCGCGTTCAAACTGCTCGGCCAGCGTTCCCTCTGCGGGGCAGATCACCAGCTGCTCTTCATAGCGGGTCACCTTCCACTGGTCTTCGTTATTCAGCTTATACTGCACACGCGCCTCATCCTGTGCATTTACGGCAGGCGGCGCGTCGTTACCGGTTTCCGCCTCATAGCTGAAGGGGTCTATCACACGGATCCGCGCCAGCATAAGATGCTTGACCAGCTTATTACCATCCATCTTTTCGTGGTCGTTCCAGATGGACAGCATCGTCATATCGCCATAGTTTTCAATGGCCGTAACGGCCATCAGCCCGTTCTGCATATTCACGGCTGCCAGACCGTTACCGTGGCCGCTTGTGGGCTCGGTATAGTGCTGCAAATTGATCTGCCCCTTGGCATAGGCATCCCAAAGACCGCTGTTGCCATTGCCGCAAACAGAATCGTGATAAGCAAGGCCGGCGGGTCTGCGGGTTATGACGTCGTACAGAATGCCGCTGGGGTTGTTCAGACCTGCCTCGATCCAGTGCTGCTTATCGCCCTTGTATACCTCCATGGTCAAAATACCAACGCCGTCAATGATCTCATAATTGTAGTTATAATCCTTACCGCGCTCCAGAGGGGACGGGACCGTAACGGTAAAGTCCACGCCCAGCTCCGGCGGGGTAAATCCGCTGTCCCGCAGCATGATCGTCACCCCATCACCGGGCTTCAGCGAATCGGTCGTGACGTCGGGGTCACCCTTGGACATACCGAATTTTACCATCTGCGCATAGTAATCCATCCGGCGGGAGAACATCCACAGCTGGTCATCCACACGGATGCGGAGGTTGTCCAGCACAGTCCGCGTACCCTCCATCTCCTGTACCATGGCGTAGTAGGCATCCACCGCCTTTGCGGCTACCTCCGGTTTGTCAAAAAGATCGTTGACGATCTTCGTGCCATTGATATGGATATCGCTGTACTCATCGTTTTCGTACTCGTAGGTTATGTACTTCTCCAGGAAGGCCTTCACCTTACTGAGCATCGGCTCGCCGCCGGTCAGGTCATCCACGCTCGTAATGTTGCCCGTGGTGGGGGCGTCTCCGCTATCGGGGCCGCCGCCGGGGCCTCCAGGGCCGCCGCCGTTGAGCTGCCGGTCAAAAAGCTCGATCACGCGCCAGAAGCGGTAGCACTCCGTCCCATTGGGAATCGGCATATGTATCGACAGTTCATTCAGCAGCACCGCTGTACTGGGGGATAACTCATTATAGTATTCCAAGATGGCAGCCCTTGCCTTATTGGCATCCAGTTTGCCTTCGGTGTAGTACTCATCCCTGAAGTCTACATAATTTTTACCCTGAGCGCCCTCTACCGGCTTGAGCACAAAATACTTATTGAAGTAGGTTTGCGCAGCGGCAACGTCACATTCCGCGATATAGCTCTGGTTGTTCTCGGTCATGCGAAGCTCCTCCACGCTGGGGACAGAGCCGGTATCCGGGCTGCCATCGGGGCTTTCACAGTTTTTCATCGCCGGATAGGTTACTGCGGACCGGTACATTTCAATCAGATCGGCAAAGGTTTTTCCTCCCCTGCCGTACCGTATTTCATAGCTGCCCAGCACATCGGCAATTTCATCGGTATATGCTGTCAGCACGGTGTTTTGCAGGTAATCCTTCTGCGACTGTGTTACGATAAACATATCCCAGCGCATAGAGATATTATTAATCACAAGGAAGCTGCGATCCTCGTCCCTTATTACACTGAAATACTGGCGCAGATACGCCTTGGCCGATTCTTTTGCCTCGTCGGTGCCGCTCAGCTTATCCACGCCCGCCAGCACCGCCTCCATCGTATAGGGGGCGTCCTGCGCTTTCGGAGACTGCATCAGTGCGGGCTCCTGCGCCTGCTCAGTCTCCTGCGCTGGCTCAGTCCCCTGCGTCTGCTCGGGCTCCTGTGTCTGCTCAGGCTCTTGCGCCTGCTCAGGCTCCTGCGTCTGCTCAGGTTCCTGCACCTGCTCAGGCTCCTGCGTCTGCTCAGACTCCTGCGCTGGCTCATTGCTTCCGCCTGCCGGCTCCGCGATGGCGTTTACGCATAGGCTCAGCGTCAGCACCAGCGCCAGCAGCAAGCTGACAATTTTCTTCATTCTACATCCTCTCCTTCTGGCGCCGAAAGGCTCGTCCGCACGCCTGTTTGTAATTTTTCAGACGCACCTATCGACTGCGCGCAATATATGTTTGTTTATATCACTTTGTCATTAACGAAACAATATGCTGGGAGGGAAGTACGCTTTTTTCGGCAGTTTGCACAAAACTGCTTAGCTATTTTTACAGCGTCCGGGGCGTATATGGGCGCGCGTATAGGCGGAGGAAAGCTGACAACGCCTGCCGCCCATATCGTATAGAACCGGCGGGCGCGTCCATATTGACATTTGCAGGGGCGTATACTATAACAGATACACCAAAACACATAGACCCGGCGCGGCGGCGCAGAACAGTGAAGGAGTGACAGATATGGCTTTTGCAAATAAGGAGCGTATAGCCCGGACGCTGGAGGCGCTGGCGCAGTACGGCGCCACAACTGGTGGGGGCGTTACGCGGCTGTCCTACACGGAGGAGTACCGGGCGGCGCAGGACTACCTGCGGCGGGAGATGGAGGCCGCAGGGCTGACCGTCCGGATCGACCCAATAGGCAACCTGATCGGCCGCCGGGAGGGGGCGGACGATGCGCTGCCCGCCATCGCCGTGGGCTCACATCTGGACTCCGTTCGGAACGGCGGCCGCTTTGACGGCGCGATGGGCGTCGTCTGCGGGCTGGAGCTGGCAAGAATGCTGCGGGAGGACGGCCTCGCCCTGCGCCATCCCCTTGAGGCGGTGGCCATCGTGGAGGAGGAGGGCAACTCCTTCGGCTCCGGTATTCTGGGCGGCAGGGCGCTGGCCGGACTGGTGGAAACGGACTTTTTGAAAAAGCTGACAAACACGGACGGCGTTACGGCTTACGACGTCATGGCGGCCTACGGCCTGCACCCGGAGGCGCTGGCCGAGGTGAAGCGCAGCCGGGACGACTGGGCGTGCTTCATCGAGCCCCACATCGAGCAGGGGCCGGTGCTGGAGAGCGAGGGACTGTCCGTGGGCATCGTGGATGCTATCGTGGGCATCTGCACGCGGAGGATCGTCATCACCGGCCGCCCCGACCACGGCGGTACCACGCCCATGCACCTGCGGCTGGACGCGATGGTGGCGGCGTCCAAGGTCGTCCAGCTGGCGGACAGGCTTGCCAGGGAGCTGCACGACGGCACTGTGGCCACCTGCGGCTCGCTCCGCGTAGAGCCGGGCGCGATCAACGTCGTCCCCGGACGGGTGGAGATGACGCTGGATTGCCGTTCCTCCCATCAGGCGTCCATCGACACGGTGGTCGGCGCGGTGGAGGCGCTGCTGGAGCAGCTCCGCACCGAAGGCTACGGGGTGAAGATGTCTGTGCTGATGGATTCGGCGCCGGTGCGCCTGTCCCAGCGGGTAGCGGCAGCGCTGAAGGGCGGCATGGCGGAGAACGGCCTGCCGGTCAGAACGCTGCCCAGCGGCGCGGGACACGACTCCATGTTCATCTCCCGCGTCACGGACGTGGGGATGCTGTTTGTCTCCAGCCGGGACGGCCGCAGCCACTGCCCGGAGGAATTCACGGACACCGCCGATATCGCCCGGTGCTGCGACGTGGTGTACAGCGCCCTAAAGGAGTTGGATCGCGCCTGACCGGGTGGTGTGCCGTGATCGGCGCTGATCCCCTGCGGCTTCCGGCAGATTCCGGTTGCGGACGAGGGGAAAATCCGGTATGATAGGAAAAACGCGAAAAGGAGAACTGCCATGATCGAAGAAATGCTGGCGTATAACCGCGAGTTTGTCCGCTCCAGGGGCTATGAAAAATTCCAGACCAGCAAGTACCCCGACAAGAAGATCGCCATCCTCACCTGCATGGATACCCGTCTGGTGGAGCTGCTCCCCGCGGCACTGGGCATCCGCAACGGCGATGTGAAGCTGATCAAAAACGCCGGCGGCATGATCACCGGCCCTTTTGACAGCGCGGTACGCAGCCTGCTGGTGGGCATCGTCGAGCTGGGCGTGGAGGAGGTCATGGTCATCGGTCACAACGACTGCGGCGTGGCGCACATCAACGCCGATATGATGATCCGCCACCTGATCCAGCGGGGCATCTCTCAGGACCATATCGACATGATGCGCTACTGCGGCGTCGACTTTGAGGCGTGGCTGCGGGGGTTTGACTGTGTGGAAAACTCCGTGGCGGAGACCGTGGAGCTGCTGCGCAACCACCCGCTGATGCCCGCCGACGTGACCATCCGCGGCTACATTATCAACACGGAGACCGGCGAGCTGACCCCGCAGGATTGAGGTGCGCCGCGCTCCGTCGATATGCCCGGCAAGATGCGAGCGCATGAGAACATAAAACGAAAGAGGGGGTGTGACCATCGGTCACACCCCCTCTTCGCTTTGTTGCTCTATACCGTGGGAGAAGGCACCGGCCAAATCCACCCGGCATCGGCTCACAGTCCAGCCGATAGGCCGTGTTATCGCGCTGCCAGCATGGCCGCTCCCGGTCAAAGTATGCCTGCGTGCCGCGGATGGTATCATCCGCCCTTCTCCGGTGGTTATTGCGGCGCGTCCGGCGCGGCATAGACAGCCACGGAATACAGTCGGGAAATGGTCTCGTTCAGTTGGGCGGCATCCGGGCCATAGCCCTGCGTGATGCCCCAAAGCGTGTGCTGCTCCGCGCCGAAGGAGAAGGTGCCCTTCTTATTGTCCCACCATGTGTCGACGCTGAGCTGGGCGGCAGTAATGGGTACCCAGCTGCCGCTGCCGGCCTCACGGACATAGAGGTTGCAGTACTCAAAGCTGCGGCGCTCAAGGGCGTACTCCTCTATATAGTTCTCCATGAACTGCGACATACTGCCCTCGAAGCAGGAGCCGGATAGGCCCGTGTCGAAGCAGCAGATCCGCTCCCACCCCCCGTCGGGCAGGACGCGCAGCCACTGATCGACAAGGGTGTGGCCGCTGGCCGCATCCTCATAGCAGCCGAGGTACATCCGGTACCACTCGCCGGGCTGCCACGGGTAGTCGGCGATGTAGTTGGCGCCCTCACCCTCGCCGTCGAAACGGTTGGTATCAAGGTCGGTAGGGAAGACCCGCTGGGCGGCGATGACCTGTTCGGCACCGTTTTCATCGGTCCAGTAGATATCCCAGAAGGACATGATGGACTTTGTGCCGTCCGGCCGCATCTGCAAACCGGCATAGGCGCCGCCGTTGTCGGTGACCTGACCGGGGGACAGACAATCGGTGTTCATCGACCAGTTGCAAAGCGCCCAATAGGTGGCGAGCCCGGCCTCTTCTGCCCGGAAATCGATCAGAAACCCGGAAAATTGACGACTTGTGCGGGAGAGGATGGGATCTGCATAAATATTATGCGCCATACGATCCCAATCGCCGTCCGGTGAGCCGGACTCCGGCAGGGCCAATGCGGCGGCAAAGTCAACGATCTCCTCTGCTGGACGAACGCTGCCGTCCGTAGCAAGCGTCTCCGGCTCTGTTACCACTTCAGGCGGGGTATCGGGGATAGACGGGGCGTTCGACCCCGTTGTGCCGCTCCCGCAGCCGCAGAGCAGAGTTAGCCCCAGCAGTAGGGCGGAGATGCGATATTTCATGGTTCTTACGCCTCCTTTTTAAAAAAAGATACTTGCATTCATTATAGGGTAAATATTCGCCTTTTTCAAGGCGAATCCTTGCCGGAAGGCGTCAACACCGCGGAAACACACCCCATCCTTTTCTGTAAGGTTGCTGGAAACTTACACGCTACGGGCAAACGTGCTTTGGAGGAAATAAGAAAATCCCTGTAACCGTTGCGGTTACAGGGATTTTTGTGGTGGAGACTGCTGGACTCGAACCAGTGACCTCCTGCGTGTGAAGATATGATGAGCGCCGGAAAGCGTTGTGCCGCAACGCTTTCCGGCGCTTTTGCGTGCTTTCGGCTCGGTGGGCGATCCACTGTGTCCGCCTGTATCCACCTGCTTTTTTCCACGTTTGGGTCACGGTTTGGGTCAAGCCCCGCGACGGCGCAGAAATGACCACGCTGTAATTAAAGAATAGGCGTGCCGCCTATCGACTTCCTTCAAAACAGTCAAATGCTGTGGTCGCGCACCCATTGGAGAAGCGCGTCATAGTCCATTGTGCCGGAGGCAACGGATAATCCGACCTCCACAACCTCCTCATTGGTACACTCCATGTGTATCCCGTTCACTTCCAGAAACGTCAGCATAACGTACATACCGATGCGCTTGTTGCCGTCCACAAAAGCGTGGTTGGAGATGAGCGTATAGCCGAGACGTGCGCCCTTTTCCTCCTTGGTAGGATAGAACTCCTGCCCGTCAAAGCCGGCAAAGGCGTTCTCCAATGCGGAATCCAGCAGGGCTTCATCCCGGACACCGATACTGCCGCCTGTTTCCTGGGCGATGAGCTTGTGAAGCAGCAGCACCTTATCTTTCGAAAACTTGATCATTTCGCAAGCTCCATAAATGCGGGCTTATACTTTTTCAGGATGCGCGCCGCCACAACGTCGATCTTCTCATCATCGGTCATATCGATCATAGGGGACACATCCAGATCCACCAGCATATATTTGGGCCTATTGTTCTTGAAAATCACCGCCTGCCCGTTTTTCTCGGCAATGCGCGTTACCCGCGAGAAGTTCTGATTCGCTTCGGTGACCGAAACGATCGTCTTTGTATCAATGGTCATGGTGAACACCTCCTATGCTTATTATACCCGCGTGTAGGTAAAAATCAACCTATAATTTACACATTATTTGACGTTCGTAACCAACCGCAGAATGAAGGTGATCCGGTTGCGACGGCGCAGAAATGACCACGCTGTAATTAAAGAATAGGCGCGGCAGCTACACACCTACAAATTCTTGAGCCGCGCCAGAAATTCCACCGTGATCTCCTCCTCTATGTCTTCATCCCGCTGTTTGCTGGCCGTATCGTCGTCTTTCCAGCGCAGCAGCACCTGCCGCACTGCCTGCTTATCACGCCGGAGCGTACGGGCATTCAATCCCTCATACGCTGCGTGGTAGTCGGGATAGTGCAGGTTGTAGTACCGGTAGTCCTCGATGGCGTTGTCAAATGCCGACAGTTCTCCATCGGGCGCAAGCACCGACGCCGCCATGCACGCCAGCCGCGCCAGCCGCCGCAGGTGATCGTCCGCCAAATCGAACCGCACCGACGGCGCGAACTCCTCTACCGGCGGGGCGGAGACGAAGCGACGACCGTTGTCCCGCAGCTTCAATCGCGGCACAGCGCCGCACGCCGCCAGCTCCTCCGCATAGCGGCGATAGCTGGCGGAGGAGCGTTCCCCGCTGTGCCATTTGAAATCGTCCAGCTCCACCTCGCCGCAGCGAGTCAGCCAGAAGCAGAAAAACAGCAGTTCCGCCGTCAGCTTGTCGGGGCGGTCACGGTTTTTGCGGCGTGGAATATCCATACAAATCCCCTCCTCAAAAAAATTTTACAGAAAAATGTTCGCAAGTCAAGATTTCGGACAGCAGTATGCAACGATTTTGAAAACCAGCGTGCTATGATGCAGTCCCGCGAGACGATCGAACTGCCTGTTCGCTCGTTTTGCCAGTATATAACCCCTGCGATTCATTGAGGAGGTACTTACTATGAGCGCATTTGATAAGATCATCGGCTACGACCACATTAAGGCGGAGCTGATGCAGATCAGCGATATGATCCACCACCCGGAGGTCTACGCGGCGCTGGACGCAAAGTTGCCGCAAGGTCTGCTGCTGTCCGGTGCACCCGGTCTCGGCAAGACGCTGATGGCCACGGCGCTGATGGAGGACAGCGGCCTGCCCTGCTTCACCGTGCGGCGCAGCCAGTCGGAGGACGACTTCCTGAAGCGGCTGGCGCACACGTTTGACGAGGCGGCGGAGGCTGCGCCGTCCATGCTCCTGCTGGACGACATGGACAAATTCTCCAGTGACGAGTTCAGTACCGCCGCGTTTACAGCGGCGCAGAGCTGCATCGACAAGGTGCAGGAGAAGCAGGTGTTCGTGATCGCCACCGCCAACAACGTGGAGGAGCTCCCCGATTCCCTGTTGCGGTGCGGGCGGTTTGACCGGCAGATCAAGGTACAGCGCCCCAACTGTACGGACGGGGAGCAGATCATCCGCCGCTATCTTTCCGGCAAGGCGCCGGTGCCGGACATCTCCCTGTCCGACCTGACGCAGCTGCTGAGCCACAGCTCCTGCGCTCAGGTGGAAAGCGCCCTGAACGAGGCGGCCGTCTACGCCGCCTACGAGCGGAGCGGCAGCATCACCCGAGTGCATCTGATCCACGCCGTGCTGAAAACGATCCACCATGTGCCGCCGGAGGTGTATCCCGTCAGCGAGGAGCAGCGCAAAAAGGCGGCGTTCCACGAGGCCGGCCACGCGGCCATGCTGGAGCTGGTGGCGCCGGGCTCGACGGCCTTCGTAACGCTGCTGTACAGCCCCACCTCCGGCTCCTGCTACGGCTTTGCCTACCGAAACCGTCCGTTGGGCCGGCGGGCGAATATTCTGACCTTTCTGTCGGGCAAGGCGGCCTATGAGCTGCAGTTCGGCAGAATGGGCCCCGGCTGCAACGATGATATCACGCGGGCGGCCAAGCTGATCCGTGAAAAGGCGGAGGAGTTGGGCAGCAGCGGCATGCTGGGCGTGAATGTGTCGGGGCGATACGCCGACAGTGAAGCAGGTCTGTTGGAGCGCGAGACCATCGTCCGTGCGGAGCTGGAGCGCTATCTGTTCGAGGCCAAGGAGATGCTGGCATCCCATCGTCAGATGGTGCAGGAGCTGGCGGAGGCCCTGCTGGAGAAGCAGACGCTGCTCCACTCTGAGATCCAGGCCATCTGCGGCAGGTACCGGGATGTACCTGCCGCCTGAGAGGAGGAATACCATGACTTACGTTGTCAGCGACATCCACGGCTGTGACAAGCTGTATTTTCACCTGTTGGAAACGCTGCGTTTCAGTGACACTGATACGCTGTACATTCTGGGTGATGTGACGGACCGCGGCAGCGGCGGTCTGCGCGTCCTGCTGGATGCGGCGTCGCGGAAGAATGTGATCCTCCTGCGGGGCAATCACGAGCAGGCGGCGCTGGAGTTCCTGCCCCGCGACCCGGACAACGAGGCCATGCCCGTAAGGCTCTTTGGGCGATGGTACGAGTGGATGGAGGACGGCGGCGACAGGACATACCGCGCCTTCTGGAACCGGTCTGACGCGGTGCGCGCCCGGGTGCTGCGTATTCTCGGCAGTCTGCCGGTCTATGCGGAGGTGCAGGCGGGAGGCCGCAGCTTCTTTCTGGCGCATACCGTGCCGGGGAAACGCAAAATGCGCCATCCGGAGAGCTGCCGCGTCTGCGATTTCCTCATGGGGGAGCCGGAGTATGAGATATGCTATGACCCCAACCGCATCATCGTCACCGGCCATACCGTTACCAGCCTTATCGACAAGGCATCGAGGGGGCGTATCTGGCGCGGCAACGGACACATTGCCATCGACTGCGGTGCAGTCTACAGCGGCGTACTGGGCTGCCTGTGTCTGGATACGCTGGAGGAATTTTATGTGGAGTGAGGTGTGACATGGGATACTATGCAAACGCCGCCTTGGAGCGGTCATATCAGGAGCGGTCATGCTGCGGCTATCCAAGCCGAGAGGAAACGCTGACGTACTATCTGGAGGATCTGCAGGCGATGCTATCCCCCCACTGTGACGCCGCCAAGTACGCGGGCGTCAAGGGGCGGTATCACTATTATGAGGTGCCGTGGGCGGCGGCGCCCAGTGAGCGGGACATCTGTGCCGCCATTGCGGAGGTGGAGCGGCTTCTTGCGCGGGAGCGCTTTCACGCCGGGGACGCGGAACGGACCGTGGTCGGGATCGTACCCGCCGCGCTGTGCCGCAGGCGGAGGGCGGCGGTATGACCGCGGCGTGAACCAGAAGAACACAAACAAAGAGGAATGGAAGGGAGGGGACGAATGGCTATGAAGTATACCTCTGCACAGGCCAATAAGCGGCTGAAGAAGCTGACCGATGAATATGTGTCCCTGCGGGAGAAGGAGAGCCGCAGCAGGGAGTTTCGCGCCGCCGCCGGCGAGAATGTGGAATCCGTGCGCCCCGCCTATGATTACGCGGACACCCAGCGCCGTCTGGCGGAGCTGGAGCGGTGCATCCGCCGCATCAAGCACGCCATCAACCTGTTCAACGCCACCCACACCGTGCCCGGCTTCGACATGACCATTGACGAGATGCTGGTGTACATCCCCCAGCTTACCCGCCGCAAGAATAAGCTGGCGGCGATGAAGAACCGCCTGCCTATGGAGCGTGCGGAGGAGCAGTACGGTCGCCGCACGGACCTGATCGACTACTCCTACGCCAATTACGACATCGCGGCGGTAGAGGCCGACTATGAGCAGGCGGCGGACGAGCTGGCTCGCGCCCAGATGGCGTTGGACGCAGCCAACCAGCAGGACACCTTTGAGCTGCCCGTGTAAGTCCGTTCCGTTGTTTTGACCGCAGTATTTTTTCAAAACTTCCGACAGGGGTCTCCCATCGTGTGCAGTGTGGTGAGCGGAGGCCGGTTATTTCCTTTGTTATCCGTTATGAGCCCATGGTATAAGGTTGGAAGAAAATGTATTCGCTGCGGACAAAGCAAGAAAACTTTCCCCGGAGGCCGAAGTTCGGTTTCAGGCCTCCTTCCCAAAAGCTATCAACTGTTGTGAGAGAAGTGAGGATACTCAGATGGAACAGACTGCACAAAGGAACAGAGCGGAGTGGTTCTTTTCCGAAGATGGACACCGCGCCTATGCCGCCGCCGGGACCACCGGTGAGAAAACCAGATACTTCTTTGAATACCTGCGCGGGCTCGGCCAGAAAACACCTGACAGGGTGCTTTACAAGCTGGCCTACATCATGGCGGACGGTATGGACGCAGACGGCGGCCGGTTTGCCGGCTGGCCGGCGATCCTGCAAGACAGTGTTAACCCATTTATCAAGCTGGTGGTGGACGGAACACTTCAGCCGGCGGAGGAGATGGAGCGCTCTCTGTCCACGGGCTGGGGATTTTCCCGCGGCGTCACCAAGCAGGAGGAGGACGGATGCCGCTGGTGGATCACAGACCAGCTTCTCTGCGCCCTCCACGGTATAACACCCTGCCGGCGGGTGGCCTACGAGGAGCTGCAGGACAGCAGCGCAGAGGACTGTGACCTCTATCTGTACCGTATCGAGCGGCAGATCATCTGGCTGTTCGGCGGCGACGCGCTCATGAGCCCCTACTCCCTGCGGGCGCTTTTCTGCGAACCGTTCCGCGAACAGCAGGCGGATCTCGGATGCCTCCATGACGACCTGCTGCAGGGAAACCTGCAGTTTGCGGCGGAGAAGAGCGGCGGCATCACCGCAAAAACGCGCAGAGACACGCCGGATAAGCAGCAAATGTCTGCGGGAAGGGTGATCGTGACGCTCCTGCTGGTGCTTCTCGCCTGCTTCGCCATCGGAAAGGCGCTGTCGATCTGCGCAGTCAACAGTGCGCCGGAGCCGGATATGGGCAACGGCTGGGACTGCCTGCGCGCCATGCTGGACGCCTCTGAGAACCCAAGGGAGAAGGTGTCGGAGCGTTTTACCTATCAAGGAGAGGGCACATTGGACGGCGCGCCGTGCGATATCTGGAAAAGCGCACGAAGTCCCTTCTACTATTACTGCGTGACAAGAGACGCACCACGTCAGGTGTGGGAGATCCAGCCCAACGTGTCCAGCACCATGCTGTGGAGCGAGTAACGCCGCCCAACCAACACATACGGAAGTCAAGGAGGAACTATGAGTACTTACGGTGACGCTTTTGCGATAACGCCCCAGCGCAGCCTGCCCCGCGAAAAGGTTGCAGAGATGCTGGAACGCATTTCCCAACTGAACGAGGAGTATGAGGAGCGTAAGGAGATCGAGGACAACCCTGCCTACCGGCAGCTGCTGGAGCAGCGGCGCAGCGTGGAGAAGAAGTATGTAGGGGACGTGCAGGCACGCGGCAGAGCGATGGAGAAGGTGCTTGCCGCCGGTGCACCCGGCGAGCTGCCCGGTGAGGTCATGGCGGAGGAGCGCGTCCCGACGGCGTGGGAGCCTGTGAGTTGTGTGCTGTGGCTGGCCTGCTGTGTCCTGACGGTTATTGCCGCGGCCATGACCATCGCCATACCGGATGCGCCGCGGTTCGGCATGATCGCAGGGTGCAGCTGCCTGGCCATCGGCGCGCTGACCATGCGCGGCGACGGCAAACCTGCGCTGAAGCTGAAGCGGGCGCAGACACGCTGGGACCGGCAGTTCGATTTCAACAGCAGCGCGAAGACCGATGCCGTATTCCTGGATGCGTGTGCAAATTTCGACGCACGATATAAGGAGAGCGCAGCGGATGTGCGGATGCTCCGCCAGACGGCGAAGGAGCAGTACGACGAGGAGGTGCACCCTATTCAGGAGGAGATCGCCCGGTTCGAAGCGGACGAACAGGCGTGGCGCACCGCGGCGGAGATGGAGATGGAGTCCTTTGACCTTTTGCCCGAAAACTACCGCTATCTGGCAGGTGAGATCGCCTCTATCGTGCGGGGGCGCCGGGCCCACAGCCTGGCGGATGCCCTGAATCTGGCGATCCGCGAGGAAAAGGAGGAGGCATGCCGTGAATCCCAGATGGATGCGATGGCGGCGCGGAACGCCATCCTGCGGGAGCAGGCACGGAGCGAGGAGCTGCACCAGAAGCAGATGCAGGAGCTGGAACAGCGGCGTGTGGAGAACGAGCGCGCCGCCAACGAGCGGCTGCTGGCCGCACAGCGGGAGCAGGCGCGGGCAGCTGACAGACGGCTGGAGCAGGAGCAGGCCCGGCAGCGGCGGG
>ERZ1026772.95-NODE-95-length-64878-cov-9.971353_pt1 | contig 64878 bp, 65 predicted proteins | sample MGYA00380124_ERZ1026772 | MGnify/ENA primary metagenome ERZ1026772 (study PRJEB33269, sample SAMEA4719760) | human gut metagenome | biome: human-associated habitat; feature: organic feature; material: feces | place: Cameroon | collected 2013-10 ...
AGCAGGACTGCGTGAAGTCCATGACCTGCATCGAGATGGAGCTGGGTGAGCCGGACGCCTCCGGCCGCCGCCGCCCCGTGGAGAAGAAGGGCAGCGAGTTCGATCTGCCCGTGGACGCCGTCATCATGTCGCTGGGCACCAGCCCCAACCCCCTCATCAAGTCCACCACCAAGGGCTTGGAGGTCAACAGGAAGGGCGGCATCATCGTCAACGAGGAGGGCCTCACCTCTCGTCAGGCGGTGTACGCCGGCGGCGACGCCGTGACCGGCGCTGCCACCGTCATTCTGGCCATGGGCGCCGGCAAGCTGGGCGCCAAGTCCATTGACGAGTACCTGAGCGCCAAATAAAAGGGACTACATACGGCCCGCCCTCGGCGAACAGCCGTAGGGCGGGCTTTGTACCACAGAAAACAGGAGGAGTACCATGGCGAATTTTACGAAACAGGCCATCAAGGCGTCGTTTATGAAGCTGCTGAGCCAGAAGCCGCTGAATAAGATCAGCGTCCGCGATATCGTGGAGGACTGCGGCATCAACCGAAACTCCTTCTATTACCATTTTCAGGACATCCCCTCTCTGCTGGGCGAGATCGTGACGGAGCAGACGGATCAGCTCATCCGCCAGTATCCCACCATCTCCTCCATGGAGGAGTGCTTTTCCGTGGCGTTCCACACGGCGCGGGAGAACCGCCGGGCTGTCATGCACATCTTCAACTCCTCCAACCGGGATATGTTTTTGCAGGACACCATGCGGCTGTGCGAATATGTGGTCAAGACCTATATCGCCACGGCGTTTGCCAACACCGCCATTACGGAGGACGACCGGCGGGTGGTGGTGCAGTTCATGAAGTGCCAGCTGTTCGGTGTGTGGATCGACTGGGTCAGCGGCGGCATGAAGGAGGAGTCCTTTGCCGACCTGCAGCGGATGATCCAGCTGTGCCGCGGTGTGCCGGAGCTGATCGTGGCCCACAGCAGCGGGCAGGCGTAAGCGCGGTAGACAAACCAACGAAAATGTCTGAAAATCAGACGCATACAGACAGATGCCCGGATTTCGGGCATCTGTTTTTTCTGCCTGTACCGCCCTGCGCCCCGCTGCGCTATGATACGGAAGATAAAAGACGCTGCGGCGTGGAAGGGAGATGCAGGTGTATGCGTAATGTGAGGTCTACCGGCCCCTTGTGGGCGGTGAAAACGGGGTATATCGTGGTATCGGCACTGTTCTGTGTGCTGGGCGTGGTGCTGTTCATCACAGCGGAGCGGTGCGTGCCGTGGATCGGCAGGGCGCTGGGCATCGGCATGGTGATCTGCGGCGCCATCAAGCTGGGCGGCTATTTCTCCAAGGATCTGTTCCGGCTGGCATTTCAGTACGATCTGGCGTTCGGCATCCTGCTCATCGCCGTGGGGATCATCACGCTGTGCCATCCCGGCGAGGCCATGACATTCCTGTGCGTTATGTTCGGCATCCCGGTGCTGGCGGACGGCCTGTTTAAGATCCAGGTGGCGGTGGAGGCCAAGCGCTTCGGCATCAGCCAGTGGTGGCTGGTACTGCTGCTGGCGGTGCTGACCGGCGTGATCGGGCTGCTGCTGGTGCTGCGCCCGGCGGAGGGCGCACGGGTCATGGTGATGCTGATGGGCGCGTCGCTGCTGCTGGACGGCGCACTGAACCTCAGTGTGGCGCTGTGCGCCGTGAAGGTGGTGGATCACCAGCGGCCGGAAGTCATCGAGACAGATGACTTCGAGATCGAGTAAACGAGCGAAAAGAGAACCGGTGCAGCCAAGCTGCACCGGTTCTCTTTTTTTGCAGCGGCGGGAATTGCAAATCGTGGGGCGGTTTGGTATACTGATGCTAGTAAACGAAAGGAGACGTGCCATGGAGAAGATTACAAAGATCTTGCAGACCACGCTGGGCGGGTACAGCCTGAGCCGCATTCTGTCGGCGCTGCTGACGCTGCTGGTCTGTCTGGTGGCGGCGCGGCTGCTGCTGAAGCTGGCGAAAAGACTGCTGGACCGCAGCAAGAAGCTGACGGCACGGCTGCGGCAGATCATCCTGACAGCGCTCAAGGTGGTTTTCTACACGCTGTCCGGCATCATCACAGCGGAGGCGCTGGGCCTGAACACCTCGTCCCTGACGGCGCTGGTGTCGGTGCTGACATTGGGCGTCACGCTGGCGGCGGAGGACATTCTGGGCAACGTGGCAGGCGGTCTGGTGATCCTGTCGTCCCACCCTTTCAATATCGGCGACGAGATCGAGGTGGCCGGTACGTCGGGTGTGGTGCGGGAGATCACGCTGAACCACACGAAGCTGGAGACGTTCAACGGCCAGGTCATCATGCAGCCCAACAAGGAGCTGTCCTCCTCCCGCATCGTCAACTATACCGCCATGGGTCGCCGCCGTGTGGCGCGCACGGTGACGGCGTCCTACGACGCGCCCACAGAGGTGGTGAAGGCCGCCTGTCTGGAGGCGGTAGCCGCCACGCCGAATGTATTGACGGAGCCGGCGCCCAGCGTCTACCTCACCGACTACGGCAGCAGCGCCATCGAATACAGTGTGCGGTGCTGGGCGGAGACCAAGGACTACTGGGATGTCTACTACGCCCTGAACGAGAATCTGCGTACCGCCTTTGCCGCCCACGGTGTGGAAATGACCTACGACCACCTGAACGTCCATGTGCTGGAACGGAAATAAAACGCGAAGGAACGGAGGATGGACATGAGAGAATTACTGGAGGTATCATGGCTCTGGCAGATGCTGGGCATCTCACTGCTGGTCGCCGGCATCGGCATCGCCTGCGCCGCGCTGATACAAAAGCGGAGGGGGAAAAAGCTGCGTGCGGGGGTCGCGGTGCTCATTGCAGTCATCGCCTTTTTGGTCTGCAATCTGCTGATGGTGCTGCTTTCCCAGCGCCCCGCCCTTCTCTGACCGGCGGGCGCGGCGTAAAAAACCACCCATACAAAAAACAGGAGCTGTCATTCGGGAACGAATGACGGCTCCTGCTTATTGCTGTGGGTTACCGCGCGGTGTTCTTCAGGAACTCCCGGATGCGGGCCACGCCCGCGTACAGCACCGGCGGGTCGCTATGCACCACCAGTGTGGGCGCTTGTGTCAGACCCAGGGCCGCGGCCTCCTCCTGATGCTGTGCCACATCCCGCTCTTCGTAGGCGATGCCCGCTCTTTGCAGCAGGGGCTTTACGACCCGGCAGTTGGGGCAGGTGGCGGTGACGAACAGGGTACAGGGGGCGTCGGCGGTGCAGGCGGACGCAGGCTGTGCCGGGGTCTCCGCCGGGCAGGGGGCTGCCGCGCTCTGCGCGCCGCCTACCTGATACGTCCGGCGATCCTTGTACTCCTGACTCTTACCGTCGTTCCAGTTCTGCACCGGGCGGTAGTAGCCGGTGATACGGCTGTACACCTCCGCCTTTTTGCCGCACACCGGGCAGGTGAAATGCTCGCCCGCCAGATAGCCGTGGTCGGCGCAGACGGAGTAGGTGGGGGAGATGGTGTAGTAGGGCAGCTCGTAGTTCTCCGCGATCTTGCGCACCAGCGCGGCGGCGGACTGCCAGCTGGGCAGCTTTTCGCCCAGGAAGGCGTGGAACACTGTGCCGCTGGTATACAGCGTCTGGAGCTTGTCCTGCACGTCCAGCGCCGCGAAAATGTCCTCCGTATAGCCCACCGGCAGGTGGCTGGAGTTGGTGTAGTAGGGCGTTGCGCCCTCGTGGGCGGTGACGATGTCGGGATAGCGCTGCTTGTCGTGCTTGGCCAGACGGTAGGAGGTGGACTCGGCGGGGGTGGCCTCCAGATTGTAGAGGTCGCCGTACTGCTCCTGATAGTCGCTGAGCCGCTCACGCATATGGTTGAGGACGCGGACGGCGAAATCCTGCGTCTCCTCGTGGGTCAGATCCTTCCGCAGCCACGCGGCGTTCAGACCGGCCTCGTTCATGCCCACCAGACCGATGGTGGAGAAGTGGTTGTCGAAGCTGCCCAGATACCGCTTGGTGTAGGGGTACAGCCCCTCGTCCATCAAGCGGCCGATGGTGGTGCGCTTGATCTTCAGGCTCCGCGCCGCCACATCCATCATGTGGTCAAGGCGGGAGAAGAACTCCGCCTCATTCCGGGAGAGGTAGGCGATACGGGGCAGGTTGATGGTCACCACGCCCACCGAGCCGGTGGACTCGCCGCTGCCGAAAAAGCCGCCGCTCTTTTTCCGCAGCTCCCGCAGGTCCAGCCGCAGACGGCAGCACATGGAGCGGACGTCGCTGGGCTCCATATCGGAGTTGATGTAGTTGGAGAAGTAGGGCGTGCCGAATTTGGCGGTCATCTCAAAGAGCAGACGGTTGTTCTCCGTCTCGCCCCAGTCGAAGTCCTTGGTGATGGAGTAGGTGGGGATGGGGTACTGGAAGCCGCGGCCGTTGGCGTCACCCTCGATCATCACCTCGATGAACGCCCGGTTGACCATGTCCATCTCCGCCTGACAGTCGCCGTAGGTAAAGTCCATGGCCTTGCCGCCCACGATGCAGGGCTGGTCGGCTAAGTCGGCGGGAACGGTCCAGTCCAGCGTGATGTTGGAGAAGGGCGCCTGCGTACCCCAGCGGCTGGGGGTGTTGACACCGTAGACAAAGCTCTCGATGCAGTGCTTGACCTCCTCAAAGTCCAGCTTGTCCGTGCGGACGAAGGGGGCGAGGTAGGTATCGAAGCTGGAGAAGGCCTGTGCGCCCGCCCACTCGTTCTGCATGATGCCCAGAAAGTTCACCATCTGGTTGCACAGGGTGGCCAGATGCTTGGCGGGGGCGCTGGTGATCTTGCCGGGGATGCCGCCCAGACCCTCCTGAATGAGCTGCTTCAGGCTCCAGCCGGCGCAGTAGCCGGTGAGCATGGACAGGTCGTGGATGTGGATGTCCGCGTTGCGGTGGGCGTCGCCGATCTCCTCGTCGTAGATCTCACTGAGCCAGTAGTTGGCGGTGATGGCACCGGAGTTGGACAAAATCAGGCCGCCCACGGAGTAGGTGACGGTGGAGTTCTCCTTCACGCGCCAGTCGGACACCTTCAGGTAGCCGTCCACCAGACCCTTGTAGTCCAGGATGGTGGAGCTCATATTCCGCAGCTTTTCCCGGTTCTTGCGGTAGAGGATATAGGCCTTGGCCACCTCCGCGTAGCCCGCCCGCTGCAAAACGGCCTCCACGCTGTCCTGAATGGTCTCCACACCGATCCGGTCGTCCCTGATCTTCCCGGCGTAGTCTGCCGTGACCTGCAAGGACAGCAGATCGATCACATCCGAATTGTAGGGGATGCCGGTGGCGTCAAAGGCCTTCATGATGGCGCTGGAGATGCGGCTGATGTTGAATTCGGCGGCGTGGCCGTCTCTTTTTATCACTTGATACATGGTCGTGTCTCCTTTATAGCATTATTCTCCGCGTATCTGCGTGGAGGGGATGTATGGCAAAACGCTGCATCGCAGCGCGGAAACAGCCTCATGGGACAGAGAGGTGACGCCGCTGCCCAGCAGCGCGCCGGGGTCGACGAAGGGCTGGAGGAAGTACCGCTTGGCGCCTTGCAGCCATTGACCGATCTCGACCATGGCCTCCGGCGTGTGCAGCGGCGCACAGACGGTGGTGCGGAACTCATAGTCCACGTGGCCGCCCAGCAGCAGCGCCGCGCTTTCCCGTACCTGCGCCAGACGGTCGATGCCGCCGCAGGTCTGCGCGTACAGCGCGGGGGCGTTTTTGATGTCCATGGCCACATAGTCCAGCAGCCCCTCCCGCAAAAGCGCCGCCAGCATGGCGGGATTCGTGCCGTTGGTGTCCAGCTTGGTGAGAAAGCCTCGCTCCCGGATACAACGGAGCAGCTGGGGCAGCTCCTTGTGGAGCGTCGGCTCGCCGCCGGAGATACACACGCCGTCCAGCTTGCCGCGCCGCGTGTCCAGAAAGGCCAGCAGCGCCTGCTGCGAGAGAGCCTCCGGCTCATCCGACGGCAACACGAGGGAGGGGTTATGGCAGTAGGGACAGCGCAGGTTGCATCCAGAGAGGAACACCGTGCAGGCGACCCGGCCGGGGAAGTCCAGCAGTGACAGCTGCCGCAGCCCGCCTATTTTCATGGAGATCCGCTCCTTTCAGACACCGTAAACTGCACCCAGTATACAATGCGGTATGACCGGTGTCAAGATAGGACACAAGATATTGTGGCTTTCTCCAAAAAATACCCCCGTATTTCGTGGGAACGACGAGGACTCGCCACAAGACAGCAAAAGCAGGGCGGGCGGTTTACCCGTCTGCCCTGCTGAAAGCCTCACAACTATATCAGTATACCGCAGAAACGGCGGCGAGTCAATGCGAAAGTGCGAAAATCATGATTTTTTGAAGCATTATACAAACAAAAACGGTGAATTTCGTGGGTTTTGTGGATTGTAAATCGGGTAAAATCTGCTATACTGAAAGTACCCCAAGAGAAACAGAAAGAGGTGGCTCCAATGACCTGAAGCGTTCCCCTTTACCAACGGAGTAAAGGGAAGATGGCATCCCCAGAATGTTCGGCACTCTCTAATGGCGGTCCATTCAGACCGGTGGTCCACCGCAACAGCGGTGTTTCAAGATAGAGCGAGAGTGAAACCAGAGACGGAGGCAGATGCCATGAGTCTGCAGAAACGAGAGGTAGCCAAAGATGACCGAGCCCAAGAGGGATCAATAACCCTTGATCGCAAGACACGGAAGCGATCAAGGGTTATTGCATTGTATGGGAACGAAATAAGGAGAACGCCGCTGCCCACACAGAAAAGGGCGGGGGCATTTTTTCACGGTTTGTTTACAGACAATTCTTCAAATGCGCTTGTTATTCCCCCTGCGTCTGCTATAATATCCATAGAAGATGGTGGACGTTTGTGCGCTTGACAAGGACGGTGGAAGACGCGGTCTCGGGCGCGCGGAGGGCTGTCACCGTCTGCACAGAGGAGCTTCGGGAGGTGAAGCGTATGGTTGATATGTATTTGGTGACCGGTGCTACCGGCTTCCTCGGCCGGACGATCGTGGAGGAGCTGGTGCGGCGGGGGAGCAGCGTGCGGGTGCTGGTGCTGCATGGCGACCCCTGCACCAAGCTGCTGCCGCCGGAGGCGGACACGGTGGAGGGAGATGTGAGCGAAAGGGACTCTCTGGCCGCGTTCTTCGAGGGCGCCGGTGAAAACGCCTGCGTGCTGCACTGTGCGGGGATCATCTCCGTGGCGTCCCGTCCGGGGCAGCGGATCTATCAGGTCAACGTAGAGGGGACGCGGAACATCGTGGCGCTGTGCCGGGAGCACGGCGTAGGGCGGCTGGTCCATGTAAGCTCTGTCCATGCCATCCCGGAGCAGCCCAAGGGGACAGTCATCACGGAGCAATGCACGTTCTCCCCGGAGCTGGTGCGGGGCGACTACGCGAAAACCAAGGCGACCGCTACCGCCCTTGTTCTACAAGCGGCGCAGGAGGGACTGAACGCCAGCGTGGTCTTTCCCTCCGGCCTCATCGGGCCGGGAGATGTGCTGGGCGGCAGCTTCACCTCCATGGTGCGGGCGTTTATGACGGGGAAGCTCCCACTCGCCGTCAACGGCGGCTACGACTTTGTGGACGTGCGGGATGTGGCGCGGGGCGTGCTGGACTGCGCGGCCCGCGGCGCCGCCGGGAAGGGCTATATCCTGTCCGGTGAATACATGACCATCCCCCATATCCTGCAATGTGTGGGACAGGCTGCGGGTATCTCCGGAAAGCCGCTGTGCCTGCCGCTGTGGATGGCACAGCTGGCGGCGCCCTGCTACGAGCGGTATTGCCTGAAGCGGCGTCTCCCGCTGTTCTTCACCCCCTACTCGGTGGAGGTGCTGGCGTCCAACGGCTGCTTCAGCCGCGCCGCGGCGGCGGAGGCCTTCGACTACGCGCCGCGTCCGCTGGAGGAGAGCCTGCGGGATATGGCGGCGTGGATCCGCCAGACCGATGCGACAGTATAGGAAAACGAAAGAAGCGCCGGGGAGCTTTGAAGCTCCCCGGCGCTTTTGCGTCGGTGGATATGCCGCGTTGCGGACGGGTGGGGTGGTTCACTGCACCGGAAGCTGTACCGCAATGGTCGTCCCCGCCTCCGAGCTGTCCTCCACGCAGATGCTGCCGCCGTGTAGCTCGACGATGGCCCATACCAGCGACAGCCCCAGCCCCACGCCGCCGTACTCTCTGCTGCGGGATTTGTCCACCCGGAAGAAGGGCTGGAAGATGCTTTCCCGGTACGACTCCGGTATGCCGCAGCCGGTGTCCGAGACGCGGATGACCAGCCGCGCCGCCTCCTTCTGTACGGTGAGGCGCACCGTGCCGCCGGGGTGGTTGTACTTGATGGCGTTTTCGGTCAGGTTGAACAACAGCCGGTAGAGCAGTCCGTCGCTGCCGGTCATGGCGCCGTCGCCGTCGCAGGTCAGCGTAATGCCGTTTTTCTCCGCCAGCGGCGCAAGATCGGTGAGGATCTCCTCCATCATGGGGGCGAGCTGGATGCGGTCGTTCCGCGGCACGCTTTGCAGGGCGCTCATCTCCAGCAGCGTCTTTGTCATCTGGGTCAGGCGCTCCGTCTGCTCCCGCAGCAGGGTCAGGAACTCCGCCGTCTCCGGCGGCATAGACGGATGCTCGTCGGCGAACAGCTCGATGCGCGCCTGCATCAGCGCCAGCGGCGTGCGCAGCTCGTGGGCGGCGTTGCCGGTGAACTGCCGCTGGGCGGTGAAGCCCTCGTCCAGCCGATCCAGCATCTGATTAAAGGAGCGGCTGAACTGCCGGAACTCCGGCAGCACCTCCTCGGTGATCTTCATGTCGGTCAGGTTGTTGGGCTCCACCTTCTCCACCTGGGAGGCAAAGGAGTGCAGGGGCTTGAGGGCGTGGCCGCTGACGAAGTACGCCAGCACGCCGCCCAGCACCATCACCGCGGCGGTGATGTACCAGTTGGTGGTGATGAAGGATGCCTGCGCGCCGTGGATGACGATGGTCAGCTCCTGATCGTCCTCCGCCAGCGCCGGGCCGAAGAAGGCCGGCTCGCCCCCGGCGGCGTCGCCGGAGAACTGGATAGAAGTGCCGATGGAGTCCATGTAGTGCCGCCCGGAGCAGCCCAGCAGATAATTCATGGCCACGCAGGTGACGCCGATGAGCAGGGCGGTCATCAGCGTGATACGCCACTGGAGAGACAGCTTTTTCATTGTGCCGCACCTCCCAGCAGATACCCCTCGCCGATGCGGTTGCAGATGGGGTCATAGCCCAGCGCGGTGCGCAGCTTCTTCCGCAGCGCGGAGATATGCACGCGGATGGAGTTGCTGAAGCTGTCCACGCTGTTGTCCCAGACGTGCTCCATCAGCTCCTCCTGACTAACGGGGCGGCCCTGATGGAGCATCAGGTACTCCAGAATACCCGTCTCCTTCCGGGTGAGGGTCAGCGCCTGCCCGCCGGCGCAGGCCGTCCGGGCACGGGTGTCGAAGGTCAGGCTGCCGCAGGTGAGCAGCACGTCCTGCTGGGTGAACTGCCGCAGGGTCAGACTGCGGATGCGGGCCTCCAGCTCCGCCAGATGGAAGGGCTTTGCCAGATAGTCGTTGGCGCCGGCGTCCAGACCCTCCACCTTGTCCGCTACCTCGCTGCGGGCGGAGAGGATCAGCACCGGCGTCTCCCTGTCCATCTGCCGCAGCGTCCGCAGCACCGCCATGCCGTCCTTTTTCGGCAGGTTCAGATCCAGCAGCACCAGATCGTACCGCTCCGCTTGTAATAGCTCCAGCGCCGCTTCACCGTCGAAGCAGCAATCCACACTGTATGCCGAGCGCCGCAGACTGCGGGCGATGGTATCGCACAGGGCGCGCTCGTCCTCTACAATTAAAAGGTGCATAAAAGCCCTCCTTATACTTGCGTTGTGATTCTTCTGTGGCTATTATAGCAGAGACAGATAAGGTTTGTGTTAAATTTTCGTTCTTAACAAGGAATTTAACTGCGCTGTGCTATGATAGCCGCAGAAAAAGGAAAGGGTGATGAGATGAGCCATGGAAAAAAAGCGGCCGTGCAGGCCGCACTGCTGCTGCTCGGCGCTGCCATGCTGGGCTACGGCGTCTGGCGCGGCGAGGTAGACACCGTGCTGAGCAAGGCAATCAGATTATGTTTGGAGTGTGTGGGCATTGGATAAGAAGACTTCGGGCGTGTCCCATCTTTTGGCCCGTTTTCGGGGCTGGATACAGGCGGGAGCGACGCTGCTGACAAACATCCACCTGCCCAACTTCCTCAAGGGCGGCCTGTATCAGGGAAAGGGAAAGGCCGTCTGCGTGCCGGGACTGAACTGCTACTCCTGCCCGGCGGCCTCGGGCGCTTGCCCCATCGGGTCGTTTCAGGCGGTGGTCGGTTCGTCTAAATTCCGCTTCTCCTATTATATTACGGGCTTCCTTATTTTGCTGGGTGTGCTGCTGGGGCGCGTGATCTGCGGATTCCTCTGCCCCTTCGGATGGTTTCAGGAGCTGCTGCACAAGATCCCTACAAAGAAGCTCTCCACCAAAAAGCTGAAGCCGCTGACGTATCTCAAGTATGTGGTGCTGCTGGTGATGGTGGTGCTGCTGCCGGTGCTGGTGACCAACCAGCTTGGCATGGGCGACCCCTTCTTCTGCAAGTACCTCTGCCCGCAGGGCGTGCTGGAGGGCGCGATCCCGCTGTCCCTGGCCAACGCCGGTATCCGGGCGGCGCTGGGCAGCCTGTTCACGTGGAAGTTCATCGTGCTGCTGACGGTGATCGTCCTGAGCATCGTGTTCTACCGCCCCTTCTGCAAGTGGCTGTGTCCCTTGGGCGCGTTTTACGCCCTGCTGAACAAGGTGTCCCTGTTCCAGATGCAGGTGGATCAGAGCAAGTGTGTCTCCTGCGGGAAGTGCGCCAAGGTCTGCAAGATGGACGTGGACGTGACCAAGAGCCCCAACCATACCGAGTGCATCCGCTGCGGTATGTGTATCCGCGCCTGCCCCACCGACGCCGTTTCTTTCCGCTACGGCTTCGGCAGCGGCAAACAGCAAAGCAAAAACGAACAGACAACAACTGAAGTAAAAACGGAGGAATCAAAATGAATGTGAAGAAGATCCTGTCCCTGCTGCTGGCCCTCTTGCTGGTGGGCAGCATGGCCGCCTGCGGCAATAAGCCCGCGGAGAAGCAGAACAACAACGACGGCGAGCCCCAGACCGTGGAGGAGGCCAAGGCCCTCTACGACCAGCTGATGGCGCAGGAGACCGAGATCCTGACGAACAATTCCGAGCTGTGGGAGAAGGTCTTCCTGTCCGCAGACAAGGGCATGGCCATGATGGAATCCGGCAACAACTACGGCGAGTTCCTGCTCAAGACCATTGAGACCGCCAAGGATAAGTTCGACGAGAAGGAGCTGGCGCTGCTGACGAATGGCGCCACGGAGGTCAAGGACCTGGAGGACAAGATGGCTGCGCTGGAGGAGAAATTCCCCGGCCTGCTGGACGCCTCCTCCGGCGGCACGAGCGTTCCCTCGGAGGATGTCCCCTCTGACGGCATCGTCTCCGGCGGAACCACCGCCGACAGCAATGCCACCAAGTTCCCCGCCTTCACCGGCAAGGATCTGGACGGCAACGATGTCAGCAGTGACAAGCTGTTCAGCGGCAACGCCTTCACCGTGGTGAATTTCTGGTTCACCACCTGCAAGCCCTGTGTGGGTGAGCTGGGCGATCTGGACGCACTGAACAAGGATGTAGCCGGCAAGGGCGGCGCCGTGGTGGGCATCAACGCCTTCACACTGGGCGGCGACGCGGCGGCCATCGCAGATGCCAAGGATGTGCTGACCAAGAGCGGCGCTACCTATCAGAACGTGTATTTCGACGCCGACAGCGAGGCGGGCAAGTTCACGGAGAATGTCTACGCCTATCCCACCACCTATGTGGTGGATCGGAATGGCAATATCGTGGGTGATCCCATCGTGGGCGCCATCACCGATGGCGGTCATATGGAGGCGCTGCAGGCGCTGATCGACACAGCGCTGGCCAACGACAAGGGCTGAGCAATACCATAAAAATAAAACGGCTCGCCGCATCGGATGCAACCTGTTCCGATGCGGCGAGCCGCTTATTCTTGTTTGCGTGGGGGCGGACTTATCGGCTCTCCGCCAGATACTCCGCCGCGTAATGGGCAGCCATCGCGCCGTCGGCTGCGGCGGTGACCACCTGCCGCAGCGCCTTGGTACGCACATCCCCGGCGGCGAATACGCCGGGGAGATTGGTGCGGGTGGATTCATCCGCCGCGACGTACCCGGCGTCGTCCAGCGCCAGCTCCTCCCGGAAAAGCGCCGTGGCAGGGGAGCGTCCCACACTGACGAACACGCCGTCGCAGGCAAGCTCCCGCTCCGTGCCTGTCTCCGTGTTCCGCAGGCGTAGTCCCGTCAGATGCTCACCGTGGAGCAGCGCGGCAACGGTGCTGTTCCAGCAGAGCTCCACATTGGGCGCGTTTAGCAGCGGCTGGTGATAGACCTTGGTGGCCCGCAGGCTGTCCCGCCGGTGGATGAGATAGACCTTTTTTGCGATGCGGGACAGGGTGAGGGCGTCTGCTGCGGCGGAGTTGCCGCCGCCCACCACCGCCACGGTCTTGCCCTGATAGAACGCGCCGTCGCAGGCGGCGCAGTAGTGGACGCCCCGACCCACCAGCGCGTCCTCATCGGGAACGCCCAGCGTGCGGGGGGAGGCACCGGCGGCAATGACCACCGTGCGGCCGCGAAAGACGCCTGCGTCCGTCTCCAGCGTTTTGACCCTTTCGGAAAGACGGGCCGCATAGACCTCTGCGTACTCCGTCACCGCGCCGAACCGCTCCGCGCCCTGCTGCATCCTTTCACCCAACGTGAAGCCGTCGATGCCCTCTGCAAAGCCGGGGTAGTTGTCGATCCGCTCCGTCAGCGCCATCTGTCCGCCGGCGGTGAGCTTCTCCAGCACCAGTGTGGAAAGCCCGGCGCGGGCGGCGTAGAGGGCGGCGGTATATCCGGCGGGGCCGCCGCCAATGACGATCATATCATATATCTGCTCCATCTGCGCCTCCTTGCAGCGGCGGGCTTTCCGGGAAAAAGCCGGGGCCGCTGCCTCCTTACAGTTGATGTTGTCACTATATCGGACGTCGCCCACCTTGTCAAGCCGACGGCTCCCGGACGGCGCGCCCGCCGCGGTATAAAATGCGGGCTTGGCGGAAAAAACTGGGAAAATTTCCGCTGAACCGTCGGAAATTCATGAGATTTTTCCTATAACAGTGAAGTTTTTTCTATCGCCTTTTGGAATGAGAGTCGATACAATAGGGCCATACTGGCAAGGTGAGCGCATCACCTTGACCAGACAATCTTTTAGGAGGAACTAAGATGAAAAAGACTCTTGCTATTCTCCTGTCCGCCGTGATGGTGCTGGCTCTGCTGGCCGGCTGCGGCGAGCAGAAGCAGCCCGATAACGACAATCAGGGCAACACTGACGCTTCCGAGCTGAACGTGGGCGTGTTCTACTATGACTTCTCCGACGTGTACATCTCCAGCGTCCGCAACTCCATGAACAGCCAGCTGGATGCCATGGGCGTCAAGTACAACAACTTCGACGGCGCCGGCAACCAGGCCCAGCAGACCGACCAGATCAACACCGCCATCGCCAACGGCGCCAACCTGCTGATCGTCAACATCGTGGAGACTTCCTCTCCCGACGCTGCGCAGAACGCTGTTGAGGCTGCCCGTACCGCCGGTATCCCCATCATCTTCTTCAACCGCGAGGTTGCTGACGAAGTGGTGAACAGCTACGACAAGTGCGCCTTTGTTGGCACCAACGCTCCCGAGGCCGGCCATATGCAGGGTCAGCTGGTGGGCGAGTACCTGCTGGCTCACTATGACGAGGTCGACCTGAACGGCGACGGCCAGATCACCTACGTGATGTTCAAGGGCCAGGAGGGCAACGCTGAGGCCGAGGCCCGCACCCAGTTCGGCGTCGAGGATGCCAACGCTGTTCTGACCGCTGCCGGCAAGCCCGAGCTGGTCTACTACAACGCTTCCGCCACCGATAAGTATCTGGTCGACCAGAACGGCAAGTGGTCCGCTCAGGCTGCCAACGACTACATGGCCACCATCCTGCCCGAGTACTCCGAGGCCAACGGCAACATGGTCGAGCTGATCATCTGCAACAACGACGGCATGGCCGAGGGCGCTGTCTCTGCTCTGCAGGGCGCCGGCTACAACAACGGCGAGGGCAAGACCATCCCCGTCTTTGGCGTGGATGCCACCGATTCCGCCAAGCAGCTCATCAACGAGGGCAAGATGACCGGTACCATCAAGCAGGACGCTGAGGGCATGGCCTCCACCATCCTGAACCTGGTCAGCAGCGTGAAGGACGGCGGCAACCTGATGGACAACACCGCTTCCTTCAACGTCGATGAGGGTGTTGCCAAGATCCGCGTGCCTTACGCCACCTACACCGGCGAATAAGCCAAAGGCTTAGTCTCTCGCCCCATTTGAAGCACCAAGGAAAGCGGGGCTGTCGGTTCGACAGCCCCGCTTTACATCACAGGCGGTTCGTTTACCGAGCCGCTTTTGACCCGCAGAGGAGCGGACTGTGCGGCGCTGTGTAGCGCTGCGGAAATAATGCAGACAGGAGGAAAACGCATATGGAGCAGCCGGCATTGCTGGAAATGCGGGATATCACAAAGGAATTCCCGGGTGTCAAGGCGCTGGACGGCGTTTCCCTTACCGTCCGGCCCGGTACCGTCCATGCGTTGATGGGCGAGAACGGCGCGGGAAAATCCACGCTGATGAAGTGCCTGTTTGGCATCTATGCCAAAAACAGCGGCACCATCATTTTGGACGGTAAGGAAGTTGATTTCAAAAATTCGAAGGAGGCGCTGGAAAACGGCGTCGCCATGGTCCATCAGGAGCTGAATCAGGCACTGACCCGCAGCGTGATGGACAACCTCTGGCTGGGCCGCTACCCCAAGACGGGCGGCATCATGGTCAGCGAGTCCACTATGCGTAAGCGCACGCGGGAGGTCTTTGAGGAGCTGGATGTGCATGTGGACCCCAAGGCCATCATGTCCACACTGCCCGTCTCCCAGCGGCAGATGGTGGAGATCGCCAAGGCCGTCAGCTACAACGCCAAGGTCATCGTGTTCGACGAGCCGACCTCCTCTCTGACGGAGGCCGAGGTGGAGCACCTGTTCCGCATCATCAATATGCTGCGCCAGCGCGGCTGCGGCATTATCTATATCAGTCACAAGATGGATGAGATTCTCCGCATCAGCGACGAGGTCACCATCATGCGCGACGGTCAGTGGGTGGCCACCCGCCACGCCAAGGACCTGACCATGGGCGAGATCATCAAGCTGATGGTAGGCCGCGAGCTGACCAACCGCTTCCCGCCCAAGGACAATGTACCCGGCGACGTGATCCTGGAGGTAGAAAACCTGTCCGGTAAGTATACCCGTCTGAAGGAGGCCAGCTTCCAGCTTCGCAAGGGCGAGGTGCTGGGCATTGCCGGACTGGACGGCTCCGGCCGCACCGAGGTGCTGGAGAACCTGTTCGGCGCCATGACCAAGGGCAGCGGCACCATCCGCCTCCACGGCAAGGAGATTAAGAACAAGTCCCCCCGGGAGGCCATCAAAAACGGCTTCGCCCTGCTGACGGAGGAGCGCCGTGCCACAGGTATTTTCGGTATCCGTGACATCAAGGAGAACACGGTGATCTCCAGCCTGAATAACTATCTGCGCGGCGGCATCTGCCTCAGCGAGAAGGCCATGAAGAAGGATACCGACTGGGCTATTCAGGCCATGCACATCAAGACGCCCAGCCAGACCACGCAGATCCGCTCCCTTTCCGGCGGCAACCAGCAGAAGGTCATCATCGGCCGCTGGCTTTTGACCGCCCCGGAGATCCTGCTGCTGGACGAGCCTACCCGCGGTATCGACGTGGGCGCTAAATACGAAATTTACCAGCTTATCCTCGACCTCGCCAAGGAGGGGAAGGGTGTCATCGTGGTGTCCTCCGAGATGCCGGAGCTGCTGGGCATTTGTGACCGTATTCTGGTCATGTCCAACGGCATTCTGGCCGGCGAGGTGGATGCACGCAGCACCAGTCAGGAGGAGATCCTGACGCTGGCGGCCAAATATGTGTAAGGAGGAGCGACTACCGTGAACAACGAAACGAAAGCGCAGGCAAAGGAAGCCAAAGTCCGCCAGCCGTGGACGGCCAAGCGGGTGGGCGACCTCCTGCTGAACAACGCACTGCTCATCATCATGGCCATCGCGGTCATCTATATCGCCATCAAGAACCCCAACTTTATCAAGCCCGCATCCCTCATCAACATCCTCTCCCAGACGGCGGCCTATCTGCCCGCCGCACTGGGCATCGCCGGCTGTATCGTGCTGACCGGTACCGACCTGTCCGCGGGCCGCGTGGTGGGTCTGACCGCCTGCATCTCCGCGTCTCTGCTGCAGAATGCCGCCAACCTTGCCAACAAGATGTGGCCCGAGATCGGCACGCTGCCCATCATCGTGGTGATCCTGCTGGCGATGCTCATCGGTGCCGCCGTGGGCTGCTTCAACGGCTTCTTCGTGGCAAAGTTCAAGCTGCACCCCTTCATCGTGACGCTGGGTACGCAGCTGATCCTGTACACCTGCCTGCTGCTGTATGTCCAGATGGGCAACAACAAGGGCATGGCCATCTCCAACCTTGACCCGTCCTACACCAACTTCGTCAAGGGCAGCCTCTTCAAGATCGGCGGCGTTCCCATCCCCAACTATGTGCTGTTCGCCATCGTGCTGACGGCGGTGATGTGGTTCATCTGGAACAAGACCACCTTCGGCAAGAATATGTTCGCGCTGGGCTCCAACGAGGAGGCCGCCCGTGTCTCCGGCGTCAATGTGTTCGCCGTGACGGTGGGTGTCTTTGCGCTGGCAGGCGCCATGTACGGCTTTACCGGTTTTATCGAGGGCGCCCGTATCGGCTCCAATACCGCCAACACCGGCCTGAACTATGAACTGGACGCCATCGCGGCCTGCGTCATCGGCGGTGTGTCCTTCGTGGGCGGCATCGGTAAGATCAGAGGTATCGTCATCGGCGTTCTGATGCTGCGCCTGATCTTCGTGGGTCTGGCCATGGTAGGCGTGCCGCAGGATCTGCAGTACCTCATCAAGGGCGGCATCATCCTGTTCGCCTGTGCGCTGGATATGCGGAAATACCTGGTGAAAAAGTGATCTTACACAAAGATGGCGCGCATCTGCGAGCCATCTTTGTTTTTGGGAAAATATATGGTATACTGAACGTAAAAGCGTGATGATACCGCATGGAAACTGAGAGGGGGTCAGAGCCGTGGAGCTGTACCGTGTGCTGCTGGTGGACGATGAGGAGGATATCCGCGAGGGTATCAGCCGCAAAATGGACTGGCTGGGGCTGGGCTTCTCGCTGGTGGGCGAGGCCGCCAACGGACAGGACGCACTGGAGCTGGCGGAGACCTTGCGGCCGGACGTGATCCTGACGGATATCAAGATGCCGTTTATGGATGGGCTGGAGCTGTGCCGGATCCTGACAGACCGGCTGCCCGCCTCCCGGTTCGTGGTGTTCTCCGGCTTCGACGCCTTTGAATATGCCAAGCAGGCTATCCAGATGAACGTGGTGGAGTATATCCTCAAGCCCATCAACGCCGATGAGCTGTCCGCCGTGCTGCGGCGGCTGAAGGAGGAGCTGGACCGGGAGCGTGCGGAGCGGCGGAACATGGAGCTTCTCCGCAGCCGGTACACGGAGAACCTGCCCATCCTGCGGGAGCTGTTCTACACCAACCTGCTGGACGGACGCATCGAGCCGGGAACGGAGCGTGACCGGGCGGCGCGTCTGGACATTGACCTGCGGGGCGAGGAGTGGGCGGTGGGCCTTGCCTACATCGGCAGCGACAACAGCCGGGACGCCCTGTCCACCCTGTCGGTGCAGAACCTGCTGGAGGAGACGCTGACGGCGGATCGGTGCAGGCTTTCCCTGTACAACGACTGGGTGGCGCTGATCGTCAGCCTGACGGAGACATTTACTATCTACGACCTGATCCGCAGCCTAGACCGCGCCTGTACGCTGGCGGCCTCCTATCTGGGGCTGACGCTGACGGTGGGCGTGGGCGCACCGTGCCGGGAGCTGTCCGGTATGGCGCGCTCCTCCGCCGAGGCGCGGACGGCGCTGGAATACCGCTCCATGGTGGGCCGGGGACAGGTCATCTACATCGGCGACCTGGAGCCGGACAGCGGCCCTGTCCTCTCCTTCGAGGAGGCGGACGAGCGGGCGCTGACCGCGGCGATCAAGCTGGGGAACGAGGAGGAGATCCGGCAGGCGGCTGCCGCGCTGGCGGGAAAGATCCGGCAGGCCAACCCCGCCGCCGGGCAGTACCACCTGTTCCTCATGGAGCTGGTGACCCACCTTCTGAAGATGACCCGCCGCTCCGGCGTAGGGGTGGAGGAGGTTTTCGGTACCGATTTTTCCCTCCCCATGCAGGAGCCGGAGCTTCCCGCGCTGGCAGAGCTGGAGGACTGGTGCGCCGAGCGCTGCCTGCGCCTCCACACCCTGATCCGCCGCCGCCAGACGGATACAGCGGGCCACACGGTGGAGACGGCCAAGGAGTATATCCGCCAGCACTACGCCGAGAGCGACCTGTCGGTGGAAAAGCTGTGCGCCTATCTGCATCTCAGCTCCACCTATTTTTCCACGCTGTTCAAGCGGGAGACAGGCACCAGCTTTACCGCCTACGTCACCAAGGTGCGGATGGAGGCGGCGGCTGAGGCCATCCGCAGCACGGAGGACAAGACGTACCTCATCGCCCAGCGGTGCGGGTACGACGATCCCAACTACTTCAGCTATGTGTTCAAGCGGCACTTCGGGGCGACGCCCACCAAGTACCGCAGTGAGGGGAAATAACAGACAGAGAGGGGAGCCGCCTGTGGAAAAAATAGCGTCCGGCTGGAAAGCGCGGTGGAAGGCGCTGTACCACCGCTCCGGCATCCAGATGATCCTGTCTATCGCCTTCACCGCCGTGGCGGTGGTGGGTATGCTGTTTCTGGGCATAGCACTGCTGCTGCGCTTCTCCTCCTCCGCCAACGAGGTGGCGGCGGAGAACAGCCAGCGGGTGCTGGCGCAGGTGAACTGGAGTCTGGACGGCTACCTGCGCAATATGATGCGGGTATCGGACACAGTGTATTACCGGGTCATCAAGAACGCGGATCTGGACCAGGACGGCACGGCGCAGGAGCTGCACGACGCACTGGAGCTGCTGTACGCCAAGGACAGGGACGTGCTGGTGTCGCTGGCGGTATTCGACGAGAACGGCGAACTGATCTCCGCCACTCCGCTGACGGAGTTGAAAAACAGCGTGACGCCCAGCCGCGAGGGGTGGTTCACCACCGCCGTGGAGCGCATTGAGAACCTGCATTTCTCTACGCCCCATGTGCAGAACCTGTTTGAGGATCCGGATTCGCGGTATCACTGGGTGGTATCCCTCAGCCGCCATGTGGAGCTGACACGCGGGGGCAATATGGAGAGCGGCGTGCTGCTGGTGGACATGAACTTCAGCGGCATCGAGCAGATCTGCAAGGACGTGTCCTTCTCCAATGGGCAGGGCTACCTCTACCTTATTGACGGGAACGGGGAGATCATCTACCACCCCCGCCAACAGCTTCTCTACGCGGGCTTGCAGGAGGAGAACAATCTGACGGCCGCCGGGTATGCCGACGGCACCCATGCGGAGGTGTTTCAGTCCCAGAAGCGGCAGGTGACGGTGAAGACCGTGGGCTACACCGGCTGGAAGCTGGTGGGCGTGGTGCCGACGGAGACGCTGCGGGACAATTACAGCCAGCTTCTGCTGTTCGCCCTGTTTGTGGTGTCCTTCTCCATCTTCCTGCTGGTGTTCGTGAACCTGCGGCTTTCGGAGTGGATCACCGCGCCCATGAAAAAGCTGGATCATGCGGTGAAGGAGCTGGAAAAGGGGGCGGAGTCCGTGGACTTCAACGTGGACGGCCCCTACGAGGTGGAGCATCTGAGCCGCTCGGTGCAGTCCATGGTGTCCACCATGCGCCACCTGATGGAGGACATCCTCCAGCAGGAGGAGGAAAAACGCCGCAGCGAGCTGGACGTGCTGCAATCCCAGATCAACCCGCATTTCCTGTACAACACGCTGGACAGCGTGGTGTGGATGACGGAGAACGGCCGGACGCAGGAGGCGGTGGTCATGCTGACGGCGCTGGCACGGTTCTTCCGGATCTCCCTGAGCAAGGGCAGCAACATCATCCCCATCGGGGAGGAGATCGAGCACGCACGGAACTATCTGACTATCCAGAAGATGCGTTATAAGAATAAATTCTCCGCCGATATCACCGTGGAGCCGGGGGTCGAAAAGCTGTACACCATCAAGCTGATCGTTCAGCCCATTCTGGAAAACGCCATCTACCACGGCATGGAGTATGCCGACGGCGAGGGCGAGATCCACATCCGCGCCTTCCGCGAGGGAGAGCAGGTGATCATCGAGGTGGAGGACAACGGGCCGGGTATGTCGGAGGAGGTCGTGGAGCAGCTCCTGACACCCGGCAGGGAGCGGAGCGCCGCCAAGGCCAAGGGCTCCGGCATCGGCTTCCGCAACGTACACCAGCGTATCCGGCTGACCTTCGGCGGAGAGTACGGCCTGACCATCCGCAGTGAACCGGACAACGGGACGCTGGTACGGATCTGCCTGCCCGCGCTGACGGAGGACGATGCGCGGAAATATCGGAAGGAGGGGGAGCAGTGAGTCGAAAAGCATGGTTGCAGCTGGTGCTTCCCCTGATCGGGCTGAGCGTACTGTTCTGGCTGCTGGCCTTCGCCCCCGGCGAAAAGCACCACCAGCCGCCGCTGCTGGAGCTGTCCGTCATCCTGCGGGATGGGGACGGCGCCGTGTCCACCATGCGCAAGGGCATGGAGCAGGCGGCGCAGGATCTGAATGTGGAGCTGCGCTTTCTGATCCCCGCCGAGGATAACAGCGCCGTCCAGCAGGCACAGCTGCTGGAGCGCGAGGTGGCGGGGGCGGCGCCTGCCGTCCTGCTGATACCGGCGGATCGGGAGACGCTGGGCGACGCGGTATCCGCTGCCGCCGGAAAGACCACGCTGGTCACGGTGGAGACGGACATGACCGCATGGGGGGCGGCAGCTTCCATCACCATGGACCATCAGGCGCTGGGCGCGGCACTGGGCGCGGCGGCGCTCAACGGTGTACCCGAGGGAGGTACGGTGCTGCTGCTGGACAGCCTGCCCGGTGACAACGGCATACGAGAGCGGATGGAGGCGGCCAAGGCCGTTCTGGAGCGGGAGGGGCGGCAGGCCCGCGTGTACAAGTGGGACCCCGACACCACTGCCCTGCCGGATATCCTGCGGATCGAGCGGCCCCGGGCGATCATCGCCTTTGAGGCGGCGGCGCTGGCGGATGTGGCGGAGCTGTCCCGGGGGGAGGACACCTTTCCGCTGCTCTACGGCTGCGGCTCCACATCGGGCATTGCCGCCGCGCTGGAAAAGGGGCGTGTGACGGCCATCACCGCGGTGAACGTGTTCTCCGCCGGGTATCTGGCGGTGGAGGCCGCGGCGGCGCTGGCGCGGCACGAGGACTGGACAGCCGCCGCGCCGGTGGCATTTTCCATCGTCCGGCAGGAGACCATGTACGACAGCGATAACCAGAAGCTGCTGTTCCCCGTGACGTAACGCGGGGCGGAGAGGAGACGGTATGAAAAGGATCGGCTGCATCATAGCTGCGCTAATGCTGCTGCTGACGCTGTCCGCCTGCCGTGCAGGCGGGGAGAGCAGCCCCACCCTCCGGATCGGGGTGGCGCTGTACCAGCAGGAAGACACCTTCATCGACACGGTGGCCCGGGAATTGCAGCGGGTGGCGCTGGAGGAGGAGCAGGCGCGGAACGTTAAGATCAACCTGTATATCACCGACGGCAAGGAGAGCCAAACCACCCAGAACGAGCAGGTGGATCGCTTTCTGGAGCGGGGATACGACGTGATCTGCGTCAACATCGTGGACCGCACGGCGGCGGCTGTCATCATCGACAAGGCGCAGGCGGCGGGCGTACCGGTGATCTTCTTCAACCGCGAGCCGGTGGAGGAGGATCTGCGCCGCTGGAAGCACGCCTATTATGTGGGACTTCCCGCAGGCGACGCAGGTATATTGCAGGGCGAGCTGGTGCTGGACGCATGGCGAAGCCATGAGGAGGCGCTGGATCGGAACGGCGACGGCGTGATCCAGTATGTGATGCTGGAGGGCGAGCCGGGACATCAGGACGCCCTGCTGCGGACGGAATACTGCATCTCCACCCTGACGGGGGCGGGGGTCGCCACGGAGAAGCTGGCCAGCGATGCCGCCAACTGGCAGCGCGGACAGGCCGCCGTTCGGATGCACCAATGGCTGCGGGAATACGGCGCGGACATCGAGGTGGTCTTTGCCAACAACGACGATATGGCGCTGGGCGCCATCGACGCCTGTACGGAGGCCGGTCTGGACAAGGACACCATGCCCTTTATCGTGGGCGTGGACGCCACGCCGCCGGCGCTGGAGGCACTGCGGGAGGGAACGCTGAAGGGTACCGTTCGCAACGACGCCACCGGCTTGGCAGAGAACATCATGCACCTGGCCGCCTCTCTTTCGGCGGGCGGCGAGCCATCCCGGGATGTGACGCTGACAGACGGCAGCTATGTGTGGCTGCGGTATGAGGCGGTCACGGCGGAGAGTCTGGAGGACTGAGCCGCCTTGCAGGAGCGGCATGGACAGGAAAAAAGCCCGTAAGGGCAGGAAATACCCGAAGAAACAAGGAGACGTAAGCAATGATGCATACAGGGCTGGAAAACTATTTGCAGCAGGAGGTGTTTGCCAGAACGCTGCTCCGCCTTTACGGCACGGAGGGCGCGGAAAAGGCACGCGCCCGCTGCGAGCAGGTAATGGAGGGCTTTTACAAGACCTTTGACCGTCCGGCGGAGGCGCTGTTCAGCGCGCCCGGCCGCACGGAGATCGGCGGCAACCACACGGACCATCAGCACGGCTGTGTGCTGGCGGCCGCCGTGGATCTGGACATTCTGGCGGCGGCGGCGCCCAACGACAGCGGCGTTATCCGCGTGCTGTCGCAGGGCTACCCCATGACGGAGGTGGCGCTCTGCCAGCTGACGCCGCAGGCGGAGGAGATCAACACCTCCGCGGCGCTGATCCGGGGCGTGGCCGCCCGCATGAGCGAGCTGGGCTGCGATCTGGCGGGCAAGGGCCTGGATGTCTACATGACCTCCACTGTCCCCAAGGGCAGCGGTCTCAGCTCCTCCGCCGCCTATGAGGTGCTGATCGGCACCATGCTCAACGAGCTGTTCTGGGAGGGGCATTGCACGGCGGTGGAGCTGGCCCAGATCGGCCAGTACGCGGAGAACGTGTTCTTCGGAAAGCCCTGCGGCCTGATGGATCAGATGGCCTCCTCGGTGGGCGGCGTGGTATCCATCGACTTTGCGGATACGGCCCGGCCAGTGGTGGAGAAGCTGGACGTGGATCTCCACGCCTATGGCTACGCCCTGTGTATTCTGGACTCCGGCGCCGGTCACGAGGGACTGACCGACGAGTACCGCGCCATCACCGATGAGCTGCGGGCGGTGTGCCGCGTGTTCGGCAAGGATGTGCTGCGGGAGGTGCCGGAGGCGGACTTCCTGACGCGGCTGCCCCAGGTCAGAGCGGCGGCGGGCGACCGCGCCGTGAACCGCGCCTTCCACGTCTATGTGGAGAACCGCCGCGCCAAGGCGGAAAAAGAGGCGCTGGAGCAGGGCGACTTTGACCGGTTTTTGGCACTGGTGCGGGAGTCCGGGCGCTCCTCCGCCATGTATTTGCAGAACATCATCCCCACCGGCAGCACCGCCGCGCAGGAGCTGATGGTGACCATCGCCCTGTGCGAGGCACTGCTGGCTGACCGGGGCGCCGTGCGCGTTCACGGCGGCGGCTTCGGCGGTACGGCGCAGGCCTTTGTGCCGCTGGAGCAGCTGGACAGCTTCAAGGAAAAAACAGAGGCGGTGCTGGGACAGGGCCGCTGCCACACGGTGATGATCCGTCCCGCCGGCGGCGTCAGATTGGGATAAGGAGAACGGAGCATGAGAGACCAAGCCATCAAGGATCTGGTGGGCTACGCAGTCCGCACAGGCCTGATCGAGGAAAGCGACCGCACATGGACGGTAAACGCCCTGCTGGAGGCCATGCGGCTGGACAGCTGGGAGGAGCCGCAGGAGGCGCAGGAGCGGCCGCTGGAGGATATCCTGCGGGTGCTGCTGGACGACGCGGCGGCGCGGGGACTGATCCACGACGATGTTACCAGCCGCGACCTGTTCGACACGGAGCTGATGGGGCGCTTGACGCCCCGGCCCTCACAGGTCATACAGGACTTTTTCCGGCGGTATCAGGCGTCCCCGAAGGAGGCCACGGACTGGCTGTACCGGTTCAGCCAGGACACCGACTATATCCGGCGCTACCGCATTGCACGGGATGTGAAGTGGCAGGCCGCCACCGTCTACGGCGATATGGATATCACCATCAATCTCTCCAAGCCGGAGAAGGACCCCCGCGCCATCGCCGCGGCCAAGGCAGCGCCCCAGAGCGGCTACCCCAAGTGCCTGCTCTGCAAGGAGAACGAGGGGTACGCGGGACGGCTCAACCACCCCGCCCGGCAGAATCACCGGGTCATTCCCGTCACCATCAATGGGGAGGACTGGTTCCTCCAGTACAGCCCCTATGTCTACTACAACGAGCATTGCATCGTCTTTAACGGCCGTCACACCCCCATGAAGATCGAGAAGGTCACCTTCCGCAAGCTGCTGGACTTCGTCAAGCAGTTCCCCCACTATTTCGTGGGCAGCAACGCCGATCTTCCCATCGTGGGCGGCTCCATCCTGAGCCACGACCATTTTCAGGGCGGCTGCTACACCTTCGCCATGGAGCGGGCGCCGATTGAGCAGGCGGTGGCCTTCCGGGACTTCCCGGATGTGGAGGCGGGCATCGTCAAGTGGCCCATGTCCGTGATCCGTCTGCGTTGCGCCGACGACCAACGTCTGGTGGAGCTGGCGGACCGCATCCTCGCCGCGTGGCGGGGCTATGCGGACGAGGCGGCCTTCATTTTCGCGAAGACGGACGGTGAGATGCACAACACCATCACCCCCATCGCCCGTATGCGGGAGGGACAGTTTGAGCTGGATCTGGTGCTGCGCAACAACATCACCACGGAGGAGTATCCCCTCGGCGTCTACCATCCCCATCAGGAGCTGCACCACATCAAGAAAGAGAACATCGGCCTCATCGAGGTCATGGGTCTTGCGGTGCTGCCCGCCCGGCTGAAGGACGAGCTGCACGGCGTGGCGCAGGCTCTGGTGGGTGGCGATGATCTGCGGCAGGACGAGACACTGCGCAAGCACGCGGATTGGGCGGACGAGCTGAAGACCCGCTACACCTTCACGGCGGACAATGCCGAGGAGATCCTGCGGCGGGAGGTGGGCGCGGTGTTCGCCGCCGTGCTGGAGCACGCCGGTGTCTACAAATGCACACCGGAGGGCCGGGAAGCGTTTTTGAGATTTATCCACAGCGTATAAAAACGAGGAGGATGTGTATATGAAAACCATTTTGGTGGCCGGCGGCGCCGGCTATATCGGCAGCCACATGGTGGCCATGCTGGTCAAACGCGGTTATGAGGTGGTGGTGGCGGACAACCTGCGCACCGGCCACTGGCAGGCCGTCAAGGGCGCTCGTAAGCTCTATGTAGGCGACCTGCGGGACGCTGCGTTCCTCGACCGCCTGTTCACGGAGAACAGGATCGACGGCGTCATCAACTTCGCCGCCTTCTCGCTGGTGGGCGAGAGCGTGACCGACCCCCTGAAATACTACGGCAACAACGTGGAGGGCGCGGTGTCCCTGCTGAACGCCATGAAGGCCCACGGCGTGGACAAGATCGTGTTCTCCTCCACGGCGGCCACCTACGGCGAGCCGGAGAAGCAGCCCATCGAGGAGTGCGACCGCACCGAGCCCACCAACCCCTACGGCGCCACCAAGCTGGCCATTGAGAATATGCTCAAGTGGTGCGACGGCGCCTACGGCATCCGGTATGCGGCGCTGCGCTATTTCAACGCCGCCGGCTCCGACACCGAGGCGGGCATCGGCGAGGATCATAACCCCGAGTCCCACCTCATCCCGCTGGTGATGAAGACGGCGCTGGGGCAGCGCGGCCATATCGGCATCTTCGGCGAGGACTATCCCACGCCGGACGGCACCTGCGTGCGGGACTACATCCATGTGAAGGATCTGGCGGAGGCACACCTGCTGGCGCTGGAGTATCTGGATCGGGGCGGCAAGAGCGATGTGTTCAATCTGGGCAGTGGCAACGGCTACTCCGTGCGGGAGATCATTGACACCGCCCGCCGCGTCACCGGCCGGGAGATCCCGGCCAAGGTGGAGCCCCGCCGCCCCGGCGACCCCTCCGTGCTGATCGCCTCCCACAAGAAGGCGGTGGAGGTGCTGGGCTGGCAACCTGTCCGCGGGCTGGAGGAGATCATCTCCGACGCGTGGGCGTGGCACAGCGGCCACCCCAACGGCTATGAGGGCTGAGGTATGTGCCGACTGATACCCTTTGGCGTGCTGGACGGCAGGGATATCCCCCTCATCGAGCTTTCCGACGGCAGGTGTGCCGTGGAGCTGCTGCCCTGCGGCGCGGCCATCCGCGCCCTCCGCGTGCCGGACAGAGAGGGCCGCATGACGGATATCTGCTTGGGCTATGACGATGTGGAGAGCTACCGGGCGCTGGACGCCTGTCTGGGCGGCACCATCGGCCGCTGTGCCAACCGCATCGGCGGGGCGCAGTTCACCATCGACGGTACAGCATACCATGTGACGGCCAACGAGGGCGAAAACTGCCTCCACGGAGGCGCCGAGGGCTTCCACAAGAAGCTGTGGGACTTCACCTGCGCCGAGGACGCGGTCACGTTCACCTACACCTCCCCCGATGGGGAGGAGGGCTTCCCCGGTACCGTCCGTGTGGAGGTCACCTACCGCTTGGCAGACGGTACGCTCACCATAGAGTACCGGGCGGCGGCGGAAAAGGACACCGTGGTCAACCTGACGAACCACGCCTATTTCAATCTGGGCGGCCACGACAGCGGCGAGGTGGGCGGCCATGTGCTGACAGTGCGAGCCGACCGCTATACCCCCACCGACAGCGGCAACGTCCCCACCGGGATGCTGGCAAGCGTGGAAGGGACGCTGCTGGATCTCCGCACACCCACTGCGCTGGAGAGCCGCCTCCACGATGAGGCCTTTAACGGCGGTCGGGGGTACGACCACAACTATGTACTCTCCGGCGGGGAACAGCCTGCGGCGGAGCTGTGGTGCCCCGCCACCGGCATCGGCCTGGCGATGACCACCTCCATGGAGGGGATGCAGCTCTATACCGCGGGCTGGCTGACGGAGCGCGTCGGAAAAGACGGCGCGGTCTACGGCCCGGCGCAGGGCGTGTGTCTGGAGACCCAGCATTTCCCCAACGCGGTGAACTGCCCGGCGTTCCCCAGCCCCATCCTGCGATCGGGCGAGACGCTGCGCCAGTGGACGACCTTCCGCTTTTTCACCCGGTAGCGGGGCTTACTACGAAAAAAGAACGACAGTGTTTTAGCACTGTCGTTCTTTTTTGAATAGAAACCGGTGACGCGGAGATTTACTTAGCCTCCGTCTCGCAGTAGATGCAGCGGTAGGTGTGCTTTTCCCGGTCGGTCAGCACAAACTCCTGGGGCAGCTCCTGCTCCACGGAGGTGATGCAGCGGGGGTTGTGGCAGGTGAGCACGCCCCGGATACGCTCAGGCAGCTTCAGGGTGCGCTTTTCCGCCAGTTGGCCGTTGCGGATAATATTCACGGTGATGGAGGGATCCACAAAGCCGATGAGATCCCAGTCCAGATCCATCTCACGGTCGATCTTGATGATGTCCTTGCGGCCCAGCTTGTTGCTGGTCACGTTCTTCAGGATGGCAACGGTGCAGTTCAGGTCGGCCAGCCCCAGAATATTATACAGCTCCATGGACTTGCCGGAGGTGATATGGTCGATCACGATACCGTTCTGGATAGAGTCAATAATCATATCGGTACACGTCCTTTCTCAGTTGATATGCAGCAGCTTGAGGATCAGCGCCATACGGATGTACTTGCCGTTCTGCACCTGCTTGAAGTAGCAGGCGCGGGGATCGTCGTCCACCGCCACGGAGATCTCGTTGACACGGGGCAGCGGGTGCAGGATGCACAGATCCTCCTTGGCGTTGTGCAGCTTCTCCGGGGTCAGGATGTAGCTATCCTTCAGCCGGAGGTAATCCTCCTCGTTGAAGAAGCGCTCGCGCTGTACGCGGGTCATGTACAGGATGTCCAGCTCCGGCATGACCGCCTCCAGAGAGGTGGACTGGGTGTAGGGGATGTTGTTCTTCTTGATGTACTGCTCCTTCACGTAGCGGGGGAGCTTCAGCTCCTCCGGGGAGATCAGCACGAAGCGCACGTTCTCATAGCGGCTCATGGCGGCCACCAGAGAGTGGACGGTGCGGCCGAACTTCAGGTCGCCGCACAGACCGATGGTCAGCCCATCGAAGCGGCCCTTCTCCTTGTGGATGGTCAAAAGGTCGGTCAGCGTCTGGGTGGGGTGGTTGTGACCGCCGTCACCGGCATTGATGATAGGCACCATGGAGCGCTTGGTCGCCACCAGCGGCGCGCCCTCCTTGGGGTGGCGCATGGCGATGATGTCGCTGTAGCAGCTGACGGTACGGATGGTATCCGACACGCTCTCGCCCTTGGCGGCGGAGGAGCTGTTGGCGGAGGAGAAGCCCAGCACCTTGCCGCCCAGAGACAGCATGGCGCTTTCAAAGCTCAGGCGCGTGCGGGTAGAGGGCTCAAAGAACAGGGTGGCCAGAATACGCCCGTCGCACTTGTGGGCGTACTTGGCGGGGTTTTCGATGATGTCGGTGGCGGTGTTCACCAGCTCATCGATCTCCTGGGTGGAGAGCTGCATAATGTCAATAAGATGTTCCATATCAGTTGGTACCTCCTTTAGTGATCCATGTTTCGTCGGACGGGTCGTCGCGGAAGGCCAGCAGCCGTGCAACGTCCGTCTCCGCAATATAGCCGGCGTCGGCGCCCTCGCGGGCGATGGTGTCCAGATCGGTCAGACTCACGTTCCGGACACCGGCATCGGCCAGACGCTCAAGACCCTTCTTCATGCCGTAGGTGAAGATGCTTACGATGCCCAGCACCTCGGCGCCTGCGGCGCGCAGCGCCTCCACGGCGTCCAGCGCGCTGCCGGCGGTGGAGATGAGATCCTCAATGACCACCACCTTCTGCCCCTTCTCCAAGCGGCCCTCGATCTGGTTCTTGCGGCCGTGATCCTTGCTGCCGGAGCGGACATAGCCCATGGGCATCCCCAGCAGGTGGGCGGCGATGGCGGCGTGGGCGATGCCCGCCGTGGCGGTACCCATCAGCACCTCCGCCTCAGGGAACTCCCGCTTGACGGTGTCGGCAATGGCGTTCTCCACCAGCGTCCGCACCTCGGGCGCGGTGAGGATCAGACGGTTGTCACAGTAGATGGGGCTCTTGATGCCGCTGGCCCATGTGAAGGGCTCCTGCGGGCGCAGGAACACGGCGCTGATCGACAGCAGCCCTCTGGCGACTTGACGGTTCATTTCCATAGTGATCGTGTCTCCTTTCCTACAGCTCAGTCCACAAATTCCGCTTTGCAGCGCGTATAGGCGGCCACCGGATCATCCGCCTGGGTGATGGGACGGCCCACCACGATGTAGTCCGCGCCGATGGCCTTGGCCTCGGCGGGGGTGGTGACGCGCTTCTGGTCGTCACCGGCGGCATCGGCAAAGCGCACGCCGGGTGTCACGGTCAAAAAGTCCGCGCCGCAGCGCTCATGGATGATCCCGGCCTCGCGGGGGGAACAGACCACGCCGTCCAGACCGGCCTTGGCCGCGTTCTCCGCGTAGTGCAGCACCACCTGCTCCATGGGCTCGTGGATCAGCAGCTCCCGGCCCATGCGCGCCTGCTCCGTGGAGGTTAGCTGCGTCACGGCGATGAGCAGCGGGCGGGTACCATCGGGACGGGTCAGGCCCTCCAGCGCGGCGGTCATCATGGCCTGCGTCCCCGCGGCGTGGAGGTTCACGATGTCCACATCCAGCGCGGACAGGGCGGCCATGGCCTTTTTCACGGTGTTGGGAATGTCGTGGAGCTTCAGGTCGAGGAATATCTTATGACCGCGAGCGCGGATATCCCGCACTACCTGCGGCCCCTCGGCGTAGAAAAGCTCCATGCCGATCTTGACAAAGGGCTTTTCGCCGGTAAAGCGATCCAGAAAAGCCAGTGTCTTTTCCTTGCTGTCGAAATCCAATGCGATGATAACGTCCTTACCCATGGTGGGCACCTCCTATGATACCTTTGATGTCCTGTATGCCGTAAGCCGCCAAGGTGGATGGCAGCGCTTCGATGATGCTCTTGCAGGCGTAGGGATCCACCAGATTGGCAGCGCCCACGCCTACCGCCGTGGCGCCTGCCAGCATCAGCTCCACCACGTCCTCCGCGCAGGAGACGCCGCCCATGCCCACGATGGGGATGCGTACCGCCTCGTAGACCTGATACACCATCCGGACGGCCAGCGGGAAGATCCCCGGCCCGGACATACCGCCGGTGCCGTTGGCCAGCAGGGGACGGCGGCGCTTCAGGTCGATGCGCATACCCGGCAGGGTATTGATCAGGCTGACGCCGTCGGCTCCGGCCTCCTCGCAGGCCTTGGCCACGGCGGCGATATCCGCCGCAGCGGGGGAGAGCTTCATGATAATGGGCTTTTTCGTCACAGCCCGCACCGCCCGCGTTACCGCGGCGGCGGTCTCCGGCGCCGCGCCGAAGGCGGCGCCGCCGCCATGGACGTTGGGGCAGGAGATATTGACCTCGATCCAGCCCACCTGCGCCTCCTCGTCCAGCCGGCGGCAGACCTCGGTGTACTCGTCGATGGAGAAGCCGCTGACATTGGCCATCACCGGCTTGTGGAAGATATCCCGGAGCTGGGGCAGCTCGTGGGAGATCACCGCGTCAATGCCGGGGTTTTGCAGACCTACCGCGTTCAGCAGGCCGCCGGCATACTCCGCGATGCGGGGCGTGGGGTTCCCGAACCGGGGCTCGCGGGTCGTCCCCTTGAAGGAGAACGTACCCAGTATATTGATGTCGTAGAGCTTGGCAAATTCCTGCCCGAAGCCGAAGGTGCCGCTGGCGGGGATGATGGGGTTGTCCAGCGTGATGCCGCAGAGGTTCACCGATGTCGTTACCATATGACCTCCTCCTTTACCAGCACGGGGCCGTCGGTGCAGATGCGCTTGTTGCCGCATTTCGTCTGGCAGGAGCAGCCCATGCACGCGCCGAAGCCGCAGCCCATGCGTTCCTCGAAGCTGAACTGCCCGGAGGTGGCGCAGCGGTCATACACCGCCCGGAGCATGGCCTCCGGCCCACAGGTGTACAGGTAGCTGTAACTCTGCGCCAGCGCCATGCCGTCGGTGACGAGGCCGCGCACACCGGCGCTGCCGTCGGCTGTCAGGACGATCACCTTTACACCCAGCGCCCGAAAATCCTCCACGAGGAACTGCTCGGCGGCGCAGTTGAAGCCCAGCACCGCCGTGACGCGCTTGCCCCGCGCCGTCAGGCGCTTGGCAAGGCCATACAGGGGCGGGATGCCCACGCCGCCGCCCACCAGCAGGGGGGCTTCCCCGGCGGGGGACAGGTCGTAGCCGTTGCCAAGGCCGGTGAGCACATCCAGCGCCGTGCCGACGGGCAGCGTGGCCATCTGCGCCGTACCCCGGCCCAGTACCTTATAGATCAGCGTCAGCTCTCCGTCCTGCCAGTCGCACACGGAGATGGGGCGCCGGAGAAAGAAGCCGTTTAGCTTGATGTTGACGAACTGGCCGGGGGCGGTGACAGCGGAGATGTCGCCGCCCAGCCGCAGGCGGTAGATGCCCTGCGCCAGCGCCGTATTTTCTAAAAGGTGCAGTGATACCTGCTTCATGTGTGGGAACCTCCTGTGCAGAGTGCTTCGTCGCGCCAGGCGACCTTGCCGCCCGCCACGGTCAGCAGACAGCGGCCCTGTACCGTCCATCCGGCAAAGGGCGTGGCACGTCCCATGGACTGGAATTCCTCCGGGTCGATGGTGTATGCCGCGTGCAGATCGAATACCGTAAAGTCGCGGGCCGTGCAGCCTGTTCCGCCGGTGGGGATACCAAAGCGGCGGCAGGGATTGGTGTGCAGCAGCGCCACCAGCTTGTCGAGGGAGAGGACGCCGGGCTTGACAAGGTAGGTGTACAGCAGGGGGAAGGCCGTCTCAAGGCCCACGATGCCCATGGCGCTTTTCTCCAGACCGCGGCTCTTTTCCTCCGCGCTGTGGGGCGCGTGGTCGGTGGCGATCATGTCGATGGTGCCGTCCGCCAGTCCCGCCAGCAGCGCCTCCCGGTCGGACTTGTCCCGCAGCGGGGGGTTCATCTTAAAGCGGCCGTCCTCCTCCAGCATGGCGTCGTCCAGCAGCAGATAGTGGGGGGCGGTCTCGCAGGTCACATCCAGCCCCTCCGCCTTGGCGCGCCGGATCAGATCCACGCTCTCCTTGGTGGAGATGTGGCAGACGTGGTAGCCGCAGCCTGTCTCCCGCACCAGCGCCAGATCCCGCTGGATCTGCCGCCACTCGCTCTCCGAGCAGATGCCCCGGTGACCGTGGGCCCGGGCATACGCCCCGTTGTGGATGTAGCCGCCCCGCAGCAGCGAGTTGTCCTCGCAGTGAGCCACGATGAGCTTGCCCAGCTCCTTGGCCTTCCGCATGGCGCGGCGCATCATGTCGTCGTCCTGCACCCCTCGTCCGTCGTCGGAGAAGGCGACCACATACGGCGCCAGCTCCTCCAGCGCGGCCAGCTCCGCCCCCTGCTGTCCCACGGTGATCGCGCCGTAGGGCAGGACGCGGACGGCGGCGCCTGCGTGGATGAGGTCGAGCTGTGCCTGTAAGTGCGCCGCACTGTCCGGCACCGGGTTCAGGTTTGGCATGGCGCAGACGGTGGTGTAGCCGCCCCGCGCCGCCGCCAGCGTGCCGGTGCGGATCGTCTCCTTATAAGAAAAACCCGGCTCCCGAAGATGTACATGTACATCGACAAAGCCAGGTAAAACAACAAAATCGGAAAAATCATGGCCGCTGATAGAAACACCATCCCCAGCGGAAATAGGAAAATCATTGCCGGAAAAGGTGTCCCACTGTACGGCAAAAGCATCCCCGAAAACCAACGACAATTTCCTCACACTCCTCCAAAATTCCAGAATTTTTGACATGATACCATGCAAAGCCCTCGTTGTCAAGGGGAGAATACCAGGCATTAGGGATTTGTGTGGCGTGAAAAGTTTTGTGTTCTCGCGGGAAGCGGGAATACCTGCTTTATCGGGGCGCTTACAGGCGGACTGCACCCTGCAAGCACCGTAAAACAGGCTCTCCGGCGTTGCCGGAGAGCCTGTGTATATTGTTTTCTCAGAACTTGTCCTTGTTGAAGATCCGCAGGATCTCGTCGAAGGACTTGTCCATCTCGTCCTGCGCCCGCTCACCCTGCACCTCATCCAGAGGCTGAAGCGAGGGCTTTTTCTCCGCCTCCGCAGCGGGAGTGGAGAGGATGCGCGCCTCCTGCTGCTCCTCGTCGAAGCCGGTAGCGATGACGGTGACGCGGATCTCGTCATCCAGCGTCTCGTCGAAGGTGGCGCCGAAGATGGTGAGCGCGTCGGGATGCACGGCCTGCTGCACCAGCGTAGCGGCCTGCTCCACCTCCTCCAGACCGATGTCCATGGAGCCGGTGACGTTGATGAGCACACCCTTTGCACCGTTGATGGAGGTCTCCAGCAGGGGGGAGGAGATGGCCATACGGGCGGCCTCCTCAGCCTTGCCCTTGCCGGCGGCGCGGCCCACGCCCATGTGGGCCAGACCGGCATCCTTCATGATGGCGGTCACGTCGGCAAAGTCCAGATTGATAAAGCCGGTGTCGCGGATGAGGTCGGAGATGGACTGCACGGCCTGACGCAGCACGTCGTCGGCGATCTCAAAGGCGTTGGCAAACGTGATCTTCTGGTCGGTGGCGTACTTCAGACGCTCGTTGGGGATGATGACCAGCGAGTCCACCTTGCTGCGCAGCTCCTCAATGCCCTGCTCCGCCTGGGTCATGCGCCGCCGCCCCTCAAAGCCGAAGGGCTTCGTCACCACGCCCACGGTGAGGATACCCGCCTCGCGGGCGACCTCCGCCACCACCGGCGCCGCGCCGGTGCCGGTGCCGCCGCCCATACCGGCGGTGATGAACACCATGTCGGTGCTCTCCAGCGCCTTGGCGATCTGGTTGCGGCTCTCCTCGGCGGCCTTGCGGCCCACCTCGGGGTTGGAGCCGGCGCCCTTGCCGCCGGTGAGCTTCTCGCCGATCTGGATCTTATAGTTCGCACTGGAGGCGTTCAGCGCCTGCTTGTCCGTGTTGACTGCCACAAAGTCTACGCCCTGTGCGCCGGAGCGCACCATGCGGTTGACCACGTTATTGCCGCCGCCGCCAACGCCGACAACCTTGATGCTGACGACGTTTTCCGGCCCGGTTTCCAATCCAAAAGCCATGTTGGTTCCTCCTGCCACAATTTGTATCGAAAAGACAGTTTCTCTGTGCGTGAATGCTATATCTTGTATTGTATTACGGAATCAAAGACCCGTCAAGTGTTCCCGCGGAATTTGCTCATCTTTTTCCCGTTACCCGGGGATAAAGCTGGCTTTACCCTCCTGCGTCATGTCGATGGAGCCCTTTTCATTGTCCTCCAGCCTGTCCACCACCGCCGCCAGATAATCCAGCTTGTAGTCGAAGTCCGCGTCCCACAAAAACTGCACGTCGAACCGGCTCATATACCGCATGGTGATGTGGGATGCATCGGACAGGTCAATGACCTGCACCTGATGCAGCATCCCCTTTTCCTCCAGCAGCGACAGTATCTCCAGCAGCCGCTCCAGCACCATCTGCTGGGTGGCGGAGGCCCGTGCCTCGCCGCCCACCTGCGGATCCAGCAGCGTCAGCCCCTCGATCTGGATGTACTGGCTCCACTTGGCGGCGCTGACGGTGTCCACGATGTTCCCCTTGTTGCACAGCAGGTACACCGTGCCGTCCTGCTTGATGGCCACCGGGTCCCGGCACTCCGTCACCTGCACCACCAGCTTGTTGGGCAGCACCCGCCGGAACTGCACCGTCTCCACATAGGGGAGCTGTTGGCGGATGCGGGCCGCTGCGTCGTATTTGTTCAGCAGGAACAGGTTGTCCCCCGGCTTGACCTCCGCCGCCGCCACGATCTGCTCCCTGGAGTAGCGGCTGTTGCCGTTGACCTCGATATCCTCGACCTTGAAAAACATGGCCAGCGCAAGGCCGATGGCGCCGCAGATCAGCACAAAGGCCAGCAGCTTATAGAGGAAGGCAAAGCTTCCCCGCCGCCGTTTGCGATTGTACCGTCTGCGTCGTGCCATGACCTGAAGCTCCTTACTTGCCATCTGCCTGGATACGGGCGCCCAACCGCGCCAGATCGCCGGTGAGATCCGCGTAGCCGCGCTGGATGTGATGTGTCCGATGTATGGAGGACTGTCCCTCCGCCTGCAGGGCCGCGATGACCAGCGCCGCCCCGCCCCGCAGGTCGGCGGATAATACATCCGCCCCGTGGAGCCGCTCCACACCGCACACCACCGCCACCCGGCCCTCTACTCGGATGTCCGCGCCCATGCGCTGCAGCTCCGCCACATGGCGGTAGCGGCTCTCAAAAATATTCTCCACAAAGACCGTGGTCCCGCGGCTGCGCAGCAGCGCCGCCATCAGAATGGCCTGACAGTCGGTGGGAAACCCCGGATAGGGGGCGGTGCGTACCGGCGTTACCGCCTGCAAGCGCCCCTCGCTGCGCAGCCGGATATCCTCCTCGCCGCAGTCGATGCGGCAGCCCGCCTGCTGCAAGGCGGTGGTCACAGTGGCCAGGTGCCGGCAGTCCGCCTGCCGCAGCAGGATATCGCCGCCGGCCGCCGCTCCCGCGCACAGGTAGGTGGCGGCCACGATCCGATCCGCAATGACCCGGTGGCTGCACCCGTGGAGCGGCCGTTTGCCCTCCACGGTGATGACCGAGCCGCCTGCGCCCCGCACCTCTGCGCCGCAGGCACACAGAAAATCCTGAAGGTCCACGATCTCCGGCTCCCGCGCCGCGTTGGTGATGACGGTGATGCCCTCCGCGCCGCAGGCCGCCAGCATGGCGTTCTCTGTGGCGCCGACGCTGGGGATGGCCAGCACGATCTGCCCGCCGGTCAGATGCCGCGCCTGACAGTACAGCTTGCCGCCGCGCTCCTCGATGGACGCGCCCAGTGTCCGCAGCGCCGCCAGATGCAGATCGATGGGCCGCGGCCCCAGCTCGCAGCCGCCGGGATAGCTCAGCTCCGCCCAGCCGCAGCGGGCCAGGATCGCCCCCAAAAAGATGACCGATGAGCGCATCCGCCGCATCAGCGTCTGGGGGATGTCGCACCGTGTCAGCACCCGGCTGTCCACCAGCAGGTCGCCGTCCGACCAGTCCACCTTGCACCCTAAGTACCGCAGGATATCCGCCGCCGCGTCCACATCGCTCAGATGCGGACACCGCCGGATGCGGCATTCGCCGCCGCACAGCAGCGTGGCCGCCAGAATAGGCAGCACGCTGTTCTTGGCTCCCTGCACCGTTACGTCGCCGCCCAGCCGGTGGCCTCCCTCTATGGTGATAGACCCCATAAAACCCCTCCCGCCCTTCATAGTCGCTGTACGACATTGTATGAGGGGACAGGGGCAGGGTGTGAATGTGCTTTACTTGACCAGCGCCATGATCGTCTCGTAGATCCGCTCCGTGGCGTCGGGGATGCCCAGCGAGAGCATACCCTGCTTCATCCGCGTCTGCTTGTCGGGGGAGCGCAGGATATCCGCCGCGGCACGGTACAGCGCCGCACCGTTGGCCTCGCGCTCCAGCAGCACCTCCGCGCCGCCATGGGCCTCCAGCAGCCGGGCGTTCTTCTCCTGATGGTTGTTGGTGACGTAGGGGGACGGCACCATAATGGCGGGCATCCCCAGCGCCGTCAGCTCACTGATGGTAGAGGCGCCCGCCCGGCAGATCACCAGATCGGCGCCGCGCATCACCGTGGCCATGTTGTAGATATACTGCCGCACATCCAGCGCGGGGCAGTCGTTCAGTCCGCGCTGCTGTAAAGCACTTTTCATTGCCGGCCAGCCGCCCTTGCCGACGGCGTGGATATGGTGGAAGGGGAAGCCGTTTTTTCGCTCCTCCTCGAAGAAGTCCAGCATGGCCTCGTTCATATGGCTGGCGCCCAGACTACCCCAAAAGGATACCACAACAGGACGCCCGTCGTCAAAGCCCAACTCCTGCCGCGCCTCCTCCGGCGTTTTGGTGAAGAAATCGCCCCGCACCGGGGTGCCGGTGACCATGATGCGCTCCGGGTGGCGGTAGTGCTGCCGGCAGTCCTCAAACCCCACCATGATGACGTCTGCGAAATCCTCCAGCATCTTGGTGGTCAGGCCGGGTACGGAATTGCTCTCATGCACCGCCGTGGGGATGTGGGCCAGCGACGCGGCCCGCACCATGGGGAAGCTGGCGTAGCCGCCGGTGCCTACTACCAGATCGGGCCTGAACTCCCGCAGGATGGCCTTGGCGGTCTTTCGCGAGCGAACCAGCGCGCCTGCTGCGTGGAGGTTGTGGCGCACCGCCTCCGGCTTCATGGAGCGGCGGAAGCTGCTGACCTCCACGGCAGCGTAGTCGTAGCCCGCCTTGGCCGCCAGCTCCCGTTCCATGCCGTCGGGCGTACCCACGAACAGCACGGCGGTCTGGGGGTCGCGCTGCCGCATAAGCCCTGCCAGCGCCAGCGCCGGATTGACGTGTCCCGCGGTGCCTCCGCAGGTGAAAATGACTCTCATTGCAAACTCCTCTTGCTGTTTTTATATACGTTCCGTAATTTTCTTGGAAAAAGATACGGTTTGTTGTCAGATTTTGCCGTGGCGGCGCGTTACCCCGCCTTGGGCGCGGGGATCTGCCGGGATACGCTGAGTACGATGCCCATTTCCACCAGCTGCAAGCACAGTGCCGTGCCGCCGTAGCTGAAGAAGGGCAGGGAGATACCGGTGGTAGGTACGAAGCCGGACACCACCGCGATATTCAGGAAGGTCTGCAAGGCAAGGTGGGTCATGATACCCACCACCAGCAGCGCACCGAACCGGTCGCGGGCGTGGAGGGCGATCCAGAAGCCCCGCAGGATCAGCAGAGCGAAGATGAGCATGATGACGCAGGCGCCGATCAGACCCAGCTCCTCGCACACCACGGAGAAGATAAAGTCGTTGTACTGCTCAGGCAGGTACAGGAATTTCTGGCGGCTGCGTCCCAACCCCACGCCCAGCAGGCCGCCGGAGCCGATGGTGATCAGGCTCTGCGCCAGCTGGTAGCCGTCGCCGGAGTAGTCCAGCCACGGGTCGTGCCACATGGCGATACGGGCGGAGCCGTACTTGATGATACCCTTTTCCGCCAGCTTGACAAACAGAAAGCCCACAGCGCCCACGCCGCCGATGCCGACGGCTACCAGCCAGGCCTGAATACCGCCGACGATCATCAGCACCGCGCCGGTACACAGGATCAGCACCGTGCCGGACAGGTGGGGCTCCAGCATCATCAGCACGGAGATGACGCCCAGCAGCGCCGCATAGGGCAGGATGCCCTGCCGCCACGTCAGCATTTTCTCTCGTTTTTTTGAGATGGTGTCGGAGAAGTAGACGATGACCGCCAGCTTGGCGATCTCCGACGGCTGGAAAGAGAGAAAGCCCTCGATGCCCAGCCAGCGGGTGGCGTTGTTGGCGGTGATGGCCAGCGGGTTGTGGGGAATAATGACCAGGATCAGCAGGAAAAGCGCCAAACCCACCAGTATACGGGATGCACCCCGCCAGCGCTGGTAGTTGATCTTGCCCACCACAAACATGGTCACCAGACCCACTGCGGCAAACAGTGCCTGCCGCTTGAAGTAGAAGGTGCCGTCCCCTGTGTCGTAGTAGGCGCGGGGAAAGCTGGCGGAGAACAGCATGATCAGGCCGATCACCGTCAGCAGCAGCGTCAGGATGAGGAAGGGGATATCCATGGAGCCCTTGGCAGCCTGCTTGTGCTTTTGCTCCGTCCGGCGCATCCGCTCCTTGGCGGCCTTCTGCGCCCGGTATTCGTCGCGGGTCACGGCTGTCCCTCCTCTCCCGACTGCGTAGTGTTTTTTAGAAGCTGAAGCGCTGGTACACGGCGAAGTAGGCCAGCAGGCAGAACAGGGCGCTGACGGTGGAGAACACCGCCACGATCTTCGTCTCCTTCCAGCCGCACATCTCAAAGTGATGGTGCAGCGGCGCCATCTTGAAGATGCGCTTGCCGTGGGTCAGCTTGAAGTATGTCACCTGAATGATATCCGACAGGGTCTCGCAGATATAGACGATACCCACCAGCAGCAGCACCAGCGGCATATCGTAGGCAAATGCCAGCGCCGCTACCGCGCCGCCCAGAAACAGGGAGCCGGTGTCGCCCATGAACACCTTGGCGGGGTAGTGGTTATACAGCAGAAAGCCTGCCAGACCGCCTACCATAGCGGCGGAAAACGTGCCAAGCTGGGCAAAGCCCGGCCAGACCACCGCCATGACCGTGAAAAAGACCGCCACGGGGAGGGTGACGCTGGTGCTGAGACCGTCCAGACCGTCGGTGATATTGACGGCGTTCACCGTACCCACGATGACGAAGGCGGCGAAGATGAGGTACACCGGCCACGGCAGCACCAGATGGGTGTTCCAGAAGGGGATATAGAGATTGGGGGTCAGCAGTCCCTCAAGCCGCATGAGACACAGAAACGCCACCGCCGCCGCCAGCTGCAAGGCGAACTTTTGCAGCGCCGTCAGGCCGGTGTTGTGGTGGTGCTTCACCTTCTGATAGTCATCGATAAATCCGATAGCGCCGAACACCAGCGCGAAGAGATAGACGTACAGATGGGCAAACTCGCCCACCATCATGTGCCGCCACCCCAGCGCCAGAATGGTGATGCCGATGCCGATGATGAACATCACACCGCCCATGGTGGGGGTACCTTGCTTCGTCATGTGCCACGTGGGGCCGATCTCCTTGATGGACTGCCCGGCCTTCAGCCGCCGCAGCGCCGGGATCAGCAGCCGGCCCGCCGCGGCGGTGATGACAAAGCTGACCACCAGCGGCAGCACGATCTCCATAAAACCCATACTTACTCGCTCCTTCCCTCCGCGCTCCGCGGAGGTCTTTTCTTTATTTCTGCATTTCCTTCAGGTGTTCCGCCACGATGACCCGCTCATCCATGGGATAGTGGACGTGGTTGATCTCCTGATAGTCCTCGTGGCCCTTGCCGGCCAGAATGATGACGTCGCCGCTCTGGGCGTGGTCCATGGCGTAGTGGATGGCCTCCACCCGGTCGGGGATGGCCACATAGGGCGTGTCGGTGTCCCGCATACCCACCAGAATGTCGTCGATGATGGCCTGCGGCTCCTCGGTGCGGGGGTTGTCGCTGGTGACGATGACGAAGTCCGCCAGCCGTGCGGCGATGCCGCCCATGACGGGGCGCTTCGTCTTATCCCGGTCGCCGCCGCAGCCGAACAGCACCACGGTGCGGCCCTTGGCAAAGCCGTTCACCGACTCCAGCACGTTCTCCAGCGCGTCGGGCTTGTGGGAGTAGTCGTTGAGGATGGTGTAGTCCTTGCCGGGGGTGGGGATGATCTCCATGCGGCCCTTGACGCCGTGGTTCCGGGCCAGCGCGTCGGCGCACTCCACCAGCGGCACACCCAGATTCCAGCAGCACGCCATGGCGTCCAGCGCGTTGTAGACGGTGAACTGGGCGGGAATCCCCACCTGCACGTGCGCCCACTCCGTGTCCGCCTCGACATCAAACGCCACGCTGCCGGGGTGGAGCTGTACGGACTTGGCCTTCAGATCCGCGTCGGCGTGGATGGCGTAGGAGAATTTCCGGGGGCAGGTGGCGTTTTGCAGCAGCCGGGTATGCCACGGGTCATCGGCATTATACACGCCGACATCGCAGCGGTCAAACAAAATAGCCTTGGCGTCGCAATATTCCTCCATGGTGCGGTGGAAATCCAGGTGATCCTGACTGAGATTGGTAAAAATACCCACGGCAAAGCGGATGCCGTAGACCCGGTCCAGCACCAGCGCGTGGGAGGATACCTCCATGACGGCGTGGGTGCAGCCGGCGTCGGACATCCGGCGCAGCAGCTTTTGCAGCTCGAAGGACTCCGGCGTGGTGCGCTCCGTGTGGAGCACCTCGCTGCCGATCATGTTCTGGATGGTGCCGATGAGACCCACCTTGGCGCCGGCCTTCTGCTCCAGAATGCTCTTGATGAGGTAGGTGGAGGTGGTCTTGCCGCTGGTGCCGGTGACGCCGACCATGGTCATCTCCCGGGAGGGGTGGTCAAACCAGTTGCAGGCGATGACCGCCAGCGCCCGGCGGGAGTCCTCCACCAGCACATAGGGGATATCGCAGTCCGGCACCTGCTGGCAGACCACGCAGGCGGTGCCCTTTTCCCGCACCATGGGGATATACTTGTGGCCGTCGGTGGCCGCGCCGATGATGGCGACAAACAGGCCGCCCTCCACGGCTTGCCGGGAGTCATAGCAGACGTCGGTGATATCGGCGTTCAGGTCAGCGGTGGCCTCCAGAATGGTCAGGCCGTTGAGAATGTCGTTGAGTTTCATAGAAATAGTCTCCTTTGCAGCATTTTGCCCCATTATAGCAGGCAGAAATTGCGTAGAAAAGGGAATTCTGTGCGGTGCTGTGTGAATTTCGTGCGCTTTAGTCCGTAACGGAGGTATCGCCCAGCTGGACGGTGATGACCGTGCCGGCCTCCACCTCCGTGCCGGCCTCGATGGTCTGGGACAGCACCCGGACGGCGGAGGACTCGCTGGCGGTGGCGCCGGAGAAGCGGATGAACAGTCCCGCGCCGGTGGCGGCGGTATTGGCCTCGGAGGGCGTCTTGCCGATGAGATAAGGTACCTTGCACTTGGCGGTGGATTTATCCGCACCGGCGTACAGGATCACGGCAGACTTGCCGGGGATGATGGCGCCGCCGGCGGGGGTCTGGTCGGTGATGGTCTGCCCGTCGCCATGGAGCTTGCAGGCAAGACCCCGTTCGGAGAGCTTGCTCTTGGCCTCCTCCACGGACATACCGATGACATTGGGAACGGTGGTGTCCATACCAAGCAGCTCCTCGGCGGAGTAGCTGGGCTCCACGCCCAGATAGGGCAGGACCTCGGACATGATGGAGCTGGCGATGGGCGCCACCATGTTGCCGCCGGAGACGTAGGTGCCGGTATAGCGGCTGGGGGTATCCATGGTCAGCAGCATGATGACCTGCGGGTCGTCCGCCGGTGCAAAGCACAGGAAGGACACCACCACGTCGCCGCTCTGCCCCTTATCGGCCGTACCGGTCTTGCCGCCGATGCGGTAGCCCGCTACCTGCCCGTTTTTGCCGGTACCGCTGGCCACCACATACTCCAGACACTCCCGGACGGTGGCGGAGGTCTCCTCGCTGATGACCTGCCGGACGGGGGTGCTGTCGTGCTGGTAGGTGACGCTGCCGTTGGAATCGGTGATGCGCTCCACTAGATAGGGTGTGTGGAGATAGCCGCCGTTGATGCAGGCAGCCTGCGCTGTAATGAGGGCGAGAGGCGTGACGTTGAAGTTCTGACCGAAGGAGTAGCAGGCCAGATCCAGCTGGGTGAAGCTGGAGGGGTCGGCGAAGATGCCGGTGGCCTCGCCGCCCAGATCGATGCCGGTGCCGTCCATCAGCCCGAAGGATTTCATGTAGTCATAGAATTTGGTGTTGCCCAGCTTCAGACCGTAGGAAATAAAGGCGGGGTTGCAGGAATTTCCCACAGACTGGACCAGTGTTTGCAGACCGTGTCCCACCTTGTTGGAGCAGTGAATGGTGTAGTTGGAGATATTCACATAGCCGTTGCAGTTGGCGGTGGTGTTCTTGTCGATGACGCCCTCCTCCAGCGCGGCGGCCAGCGTCAGGATCTTGAAGGTGGAGCCGGGCTCGTAGGTGTCGTTCAGCGCCTTGTTGCGCCACTGGAGCAGCTGCATCTCCGCCAGCGTGCTCTCGCCCCGCTCCATGCGCTCCCGCAGAGTCTTGTCCTGTACGGCGGCGAAGTCGTTCAGGTCGTAGCTGGGGGAGGAGGCCATGGCCAGAATGCCCCCGGTCTTTGCATCCATGATGATGCCGGTGGCGCCGTTGGCGGCGGCAAACTTATCGGTCATGGTGTCCAGACCCTTTTCCAGATAATACTGGATAGTGGTGTCCAGCGTCAGTGTCAGGTCGCTGCCGTTCTGGGCGGCAAAATACTGCTCGTAGGCGTACATCATGTCGTTGCCGGCGTTGTCCTTGGTGGACACCACCATCCCGCTCTGCCCCTCCAGCTCCTGCTCGTAGCGGGCCTCCAGCCCGTACAGGCCGGTGTTGTCGTCGCCCACGAAGCCGATGACGTGGGAGGCCAGCGAGCCGTAGGGGTAGTAGCGCTTGGCGTCCGCCACCAGATGGACGCCCACGATCTTATTCTCGTTGATGTAGGCGCGGACGGCGTTGGCGGTGTCCTCCTCGGCGCGGAGCTTGATCACCTCGTACTGAGACTTGGTGTTGTCCATACGCTTGCGGATGGCGGCGGCGTCACCGTCCAGCAGCTCGGCAAGGCCAGCGGCCAGCGTGTCCTTTGTCCACGACACGGGGGCTTCCTTGTCGTTGACGGCTCTGTCGATCTCCAGCGGGGAGAGGATGATGGTCTCGGCACTGGCGGAGATGGCCATGATATTGCCGGTGCGGTCGTAGATGGTGCCGCGGGAGGCGGTGACCACCGTGCGGCGGGTCTGCTGGCTCACCGCCTTGCTTTGCAGCTCCTCGTGGCGGACGATCTGCAGGTCGAACAGCTGGAAAAACAGCAGCACGAACATACCGACGCCCATGAGGAGCATCAGCACGAAGGACCGGGTCTGGATGACCCGGTTGGCACGGCGGATATTTTCATCTTTACGGTTGGGATTTGACACGTTTTCTGCCTCCGAAGGTGGGGCGCGGCACGTTTTACCGGACGCCGCGCGGGTTCTCGAATACCAAGCAAGGAGCAAGAAGTCGCCTTCTTACTCCTCACTGCCTCATGATATGGCCGCTGTCAGCGGAAATATTCCAGCACATAGCTCCAGCCCCGCTCCAGTGAATCCAGCAGCCCGTCCAGCGCGCCGCTGCTATCGGCCTTGTAGAGCGTGACGCTGTCGCTGCCGGACAGGTCGATATACTGGATCTGACCGCTGGTGGGCTTGGACATACCGGCGGCCTCGGCCGCCGCCTTGACGGTGGCCAGATCGAAGGTCTTTTCATACTCCGTCAGCAGGGCGATGTGCTGCTCGTCCAGATCGGCGATCTCCCGCTTGATGGACGACACGCTGCCGGATACATCGGTGAGCGTGACATAGCCCAGCATCAGCGCCACCACCATGACCAGCAGCACCACGATGCCGCCCATCACCAGCGGGGAGGGGCGTGCCGCCGTGCGGCTCTGGGTCTGACGGCGGGGGAGAGGCTGCTCCTGCACGGCGGGCTGCTTCTTCTGGGGCAGCTTGCCGGCTTCCTCTAACTGACGTTCCCGTACCAGGGCGTCCAAATCGTATGCCAGGTTGCCATAGACGGTGTTTTTGCGGTAGGGACTTGCCATGGGACGGTCACTCCTCTCCTAAGAATGTGGGCGCTCGGTCAGAGCTTTTCCGCGACACGCAGCTTGGCGCTGCGGGCCCGGGGATTTTCAGCCAGCTCCGTCTCACCGGATACGATGGGCTTGCGGCTGACCAGACGGATCTTCGGCTTTTTGCCGCAGACACAGACGGGGAATTCGGGCGGGCAGGTGCAGCCGGTGGCCAGCTCCTGCATGGTCTTTTTGATGATGCGATCCTCCAGCGAGTGGAAGGAGATGACAGCCAGCCGTCCGCCTGCGTTCAGGTGGGACACGGCGGCCTCCAGCATGGGGGGCAGGGCGTCCAGCTCGCCATTGACGGCGATGCGGATGGCCTGAAAGCTCCGCTTGGCCGGGTGCTGCTTCTCCCGCAGGGCGGCGGGGGGCATGGCGGACTTGATGATGTCCACCAGCTGAAGCGTTGTTTCAATGGGAGCCTGCTCCCGGGCCTGCACGATACGGCGGGCGATGGCGGGGGCGCAGCGCTCCTCACCGAAGTCGTAGAGGATGCGGCGCAGCTCCTCATAGGGCCAGTCGTTCACCACGTCCCGCGCGGTGAGGGACGCCGTGCGGTCCATGCGCATATCCAGCGGGGCGTCGTGCATATAGGAAAAGCCCCGTGCGGCGTCGTCCAGCTGGGGGGAGGAGACGCCCAGATCGAAGAGCATCCCGTCCACGCCGGGGATATGGAGGTCGGCGAGGATATCGCCGATACGGTCAAAGTTGCTGTGGACAAGGGTCACACGATCCAGATAGGGCGCCAGACGCTCCCGGGCGGCGTCGATGGCGGTCTGATCCCGGTCGATGCCGATGAGCCGCCCGCCCGCAGTCAGGCGGCGGACGATCTCCAGCGAGTGACCGGCGCGGCCCAGCGTACCGTCCACATAGACGCCGTCCGGCCGGATGGCCAGCGCGTCCAGACATTCGTGAAGGAGAACGGGCTTGTGGCCGTAGTCCTTTTCGTTGATGTGGTCACACATGGTTTACAGCCCCATTTCCGCCATGGCCTGCTCCAGCGCGCCGGTGGAGAAGGCCTCGTTTTCGATGGCGGCCCAGCGCTCGGCGCTCCAGATCTCGGCGCGGTCGAAGCTGCCCACCACCACGACCTCCTTGGTCAATCCCGCATACTCCCGCAGCTTGGCGGGGATGAGGATGCGGCCCTGCGAGTCCGGCTCGCAGTCCGCCGCGTAGGCGAACAGGGCGCGGAGCTTTTTCACCTCGTTGTAGGACAGCTCCTTCAGCTTGGCCATGAACGCCGCCCAGCTCTCGTCGGAGTAGACAGACAGGCAGTGATCCTGTCCCACGGTGACGTGGAAGGTCTGCCCCAGCTCCTTGCGGAGGGAGGCGGGGATAAACAGGCGACCCTTGGCGTCGATATTATGGCTGAATTGACCGGTCATAGGGCCGCCTCCTCTCAAGAAAAAATCGGGGGAATGTGGAAAACCGTGGGACGATCCCCCACAAATGGGGGCACTACCCCCACAATCCACCACTTACAGGGTTAGTATACATAATACGTTATGAAATTGCAAGAAGAAGTTTCCCCCCAAATCCATCTAAAAAGCGGAAAAAACTCCCAAAAAACCGGCAAAAAGGCACGTACATTAAAACGTATGTTCGAGACGTGGACGTGGAAAAACCCGGTAGACACAATATTTTGTGTCTACCGGGTTCGCTCGCCACAAGATGCTATTGATTTGTGAAAATCGTAGAAATACGGTGGAGAAATTTGTCGATTTTTCCACAAGAGGACAGGTGTGTTACTGGGCGTCCTCCGACGCTTTGGGGGATTCCTCGGCGGCGCTGGTGCGGTTCAGCTCGGCACGCTGGGCCTGCATCTGCTCCTGACTGGCGGCGCGGAAGCGCACGCGGGATTCCTGCACCTCACTGAGCGCCATCTGGATGGCCTCCTCCGTGCGGCGCAGAGCGTCCTCCGTATAGGTGTTGGCCACATGATACAGCTCACGGGTGCGCTCCTCAGCGCGGCGGAGGATCTCGCTGCTCTTCTGGCGGGCCATCTGGATCGTCTCACTCTCGGAGACGATGACCTTGGCGTCCAGCTCCGCCTGACGCAGCATCTTTTCTACCTCTTTCTTGGCACCCGCCACATACTCACTGCGGGCGGCGATCAGCTCGCGGGCCTTTTTCAGCTCCAGCGGGAGCTTGGCGCGGATCTCGTCCAGCAGATCCAGGGCTTCGTCGCGGTTGATGATGCATTTGTCGGAGCTGAAGGCGGCGCTCTTGGCCTCGTCGATCATGCCATAGAGCATATCCAGCAGGCGCTGTACATCCTTTTCTTCCATAGATCCCTCGTTCCTTTCTCTGTTTTTGGCAGGACGTCAGCCCCGCATTTTTTCCAATTCCTCGGCGATGGGCGCCGGCACATATTTTTCCAGAGGCTGGCCGTAACGGATCATCTCCCGGGCCATGGTGGAGCTGAAATGCTCATAGTCCGCGCTGGCGGGCAGCAGCAGCGTCTCCAGTCCCGGCAGGATGCCCTGATTGATGCGGGACATCTGCAGCTCCATGTCCCAGTCGGTGGCGTTGCGCACACCCTTGAGCAGGATATGGGCGCCCTTTTCCCGGGCGTAATCCGCCAGCAGACCGCTCCAGTTCTCCACCTCCACGTTGGGAATGTCCGCTACGCTGCGGCGGATCAGCTCCAGCCGGCGCTCCGGTGTGAACATGGGCAGCTTTTTCTCGCAGTTGACCATGACGCAGACATACAGCTTGTCAAAGCAGGCCGCACCCCGGCGGATGATGTCCAGATGCCCCAGTGTGATGGGGTCAAAGCTGCCGGGATAAATGGCGATCTTCATGGGTCAGTCCTCATTTCCGCCGCGATGGAACACCGTCAGCTTGATTTTGCCGTACCGGTACTCGCGGTACAGCTGATAGGGGGACGGAAGTGCGGGCAAAACCGTTTCCACGGCACTTTCCGCCACAATTATACCATGTTGACGGCAAATGTCAAACGCTGCGATATCCGTCAGCGCCTGCTCCAGCAGGCCGGAGGCATAGGGCGGGTCCAGAAAGACCAGATCGAACTTCTCTCCGCTGCGGAGATAGGCGAGGGCGTCGCCCTGCCGGACATGGGCGCGGTCGGTCAGCTTGCAAAGAGCCAGATTCTCCTGAACGAGATGGACAGCGTCGCTGCGCCGCTCCACAAACACACACTCCGCCGCGCCCCGGCTCAGGGCCTCGATGCCTAGCTGACCGGTGCCGGCAAACAGATCCAGCACACGGCGGCCCTCAATGTCGAATTGGATGATGGAGAACAGGCTCTCCTTCACCTTGCCGGTGGTGGGGCGGGTCTCCATGCCCGTCAATTCCTTCAATACTCTGCCGCGGGCAGTACCGGTGATGACTCTCATCGACGGTCACCCCCTCGGATCGAAGCACTCAAAGATGACCAGCGCGCCGTCCTTCTCGGCGGCGTCCATGGTCTCCTTGGAGCGGATGGTCCAGCTGAACTCCTGCGCGCCGTACAGACTGCGGCACAGCCGGAGGGACAGACATTTCCGATCCTCATAGCGGTAGGCGATGAAGTCGGGCCGGGTGCGGGCGTTGAGCAGCAGGTTGCTCAGCACCCAGCGCACCACGCCGGGCAGGTTTGTCCCGTCGCCGTGACGCCGGAAGTTTTCAGAGAGCTGACCGCGCACCACGTCGGGACGGTTGGCCCACAGCCACATGAGGCAGCGGGGGTCGAAGGACTCAATGCAATAGGTGACGTGGTGCTTGTCCAGCAGCTTGCAGGCGGCGGCGGCCAGCGCCTCGGCGTTGCCCCGTTCGGCCTTCAGCTCCACGATCAGAGGCGCCTTGCCCGCGAAGATGGGCAGCACCTCGTCCAGCAGGGGGATGTGGTGCTCCGTACCCTCCAGCTTGTAGTTTTTCAGCTCCTCCGCCGTCAGATCCTCGATCTGCACGTCCACACCGGCGGTGCGCAGCAGGGAGGCGTCGTGGATGACCGCCAGACGGCCGTCCTTCATGAGATGGACGTCCAGCTCCGCGCCGAAGCCGCATTGGACGGCGCGGCGGAAGGCGGGCAGGGAGTTTTCAGGGATACGGGGCTTATCGTGGAAGCCGCGGTGGGCGAAGCGCCACTTGCGGAAGCGCTCCCAGTCCTTGCGGCGGCGGCAGCGCAGGCACAGCACATACAGCAGGCCCAGCAGCACCAAAAGTCCCAACAGAATATATACAGCTATCATATCAATCCGCCTCCAGATCTTCCAGAACTTCGATGCCGACCTTGGCCTCGGGCTTGCTGTCGCCATGCTTCACCATGAGCATGGTGAGGAACGCCAGCGCCGTGAACACGGCGGCATAGGGGAACAGAACGTGCATACCGAACTGATCCATCAGCAGGCCGGACACCATGGGGGTGGCCACCTGCGCCGCCATGGAGGCGGTGTAGTAAAAGCCGGTGTACTTGCCCACGTCGCCGCCGGAGGCCAGCTCCACCACCATGGGGAAGGAGTTGACGTTGATGGTGGCCCAGCCGATGCCGGCCAGCGCGAACATGGCGTTCATCAGTATGGTGGGGCTGTCGGCGTTCAGGAAGGCAGCCACGGTGAAGGAGGTGGTAAGCATCACCACACCCGCCAGAATGGTCTTTTTGCGGCCGACCTTGCTGGCGATAAAGCCCACGGGCAGATAGGCCACGATGGCGGCGGCCTGCGCGATGATGAGGGTCAGGTTATAGTCCTTGTGCAGGATGTTGCTGGCGTAGACGGAGTACTTGCTGGTGACGGCGTTGTAGCCGAAGAACCAAAGCACGATGCTCAGCAGGATGAAGATCAGGCTCTTGACCTCGTCGGCGGACAGCTTGCGGCTGGCGGTGGGGTCGTCGGCCTCGGCCTGCTCCTCCAGACCGGCAGCCACGGCCTGCTCCTGCATCTCTCTGGCCCACTCCGTCTCCCGGACGGTGAGCAGGAAGATCACCAGTGCCGCCAGCATCAGCGCCGCGATGACGCCGAAGTAGCCGGTATAGCTCATCAGGCTGTTGCGGACGGAGGAGGTGGCAAACACCATGCCCAGCGCCAGCACCAGAATGCCGCCGGCGGAGCCCATCAGGTTGATGACGGCGTTGGCCTTGGAGCGCAGGGGCTTGAGGGTCACGTCGGGCATCAGCGCCACGGCGGGGGAGCGGAACGTGGCCATGGATACGAGGATGATAAGCAGCAGCACCACAAAGAAGATCAGTGTGGAGGGATGCTCCGCCGTCATCTGCCACGCGCAGGCCTGCCGGGCGGGTACCACATAGTTGGTGTAGTCCGGGTTGGTGACGGTGGACTCGCCGCTGACGATCTGGCTGCGGATGGCAGTGAACTCCTCCTCCGTGAACTTCTGGGCAAGGATGAACTTCTCGCCGGAGGGGGTCAGCAGTGTGGCGTCCTTCTCCTCCCGGTAGATGGCGGTCAGGGCGGCGGGATCGTCAATGGCGGACACATCCCGCAGGTTCTTCAGCTGGGCGTTGTCCACGAAGGATAGGCAGACCAGCGCCACCGCGGCGATGAGGGTGCCGATGACGATGAAGGGCGTCCGGCGTCCGTGACGGCTGGTGCATTTGTCGGAGATGTGGCCGAACAGGGGCAGCATGAACAGCGCCAGCACGTTGTCCAGCGCCATGATGACGCCCGACCATGTCTGGCTCATGCCGAACTTATTGGTCAGGATCAGGGGGATGGTGTTGTCATAGGCTTGCCAGAAGGAACAGATCAGGAAGAAGGCGAAGCCTACCATGATGGTGCGTTTGTAGTTGAGTTTCATAGCGTTTCCTCCAATTGGCGGTACAGAGCCGCGATATCAGAAAAGATCCACGTGGGATGGATGCCGTATTGGGCGATGTCCGCCTCCGTACCTTCGCCGGACAGCACGAAGATGCTGTCGATCCCGGCGTTGACGCCGCAGGCGATGTCGGTGTAGAGCCGGTCGCCGATGATGACGGTCTGCTCCGGCGCAAAGCCGGTGCGCCGCAGCGCCAGCTCCACCATGGCGGGCTTGGGCTTGCCCAGAAACAGGGGCTCCCGGCCGGTGGCGGTGGTCAGCATCCGGCAGACGCTGCCGCAGTCGGGAACGGAGCCGTACCATGTGGGGCAGACCCAGTCCGGGTTGGTGGCCAGCCACAGAACGCCCCGGTTCAGCAGAATGCAGGCGTCCTCCAGCTTCTGGAAGGTCAGCTCCCGGTCGAAGCCGCACAGCAGAATGTCGATGTCGTCCTCCAGCCGGTCGGTGACGGGGATGCCGGCGTCCCGGAGTTGGCCGAGAAATGACCTTGTGCCGAACACATAGCACTTTTTGCCGGGATGGCAGCGGCGCAGGTGGTCGATGGCGGCGTCCACAGAGGTCAGGTAATCCTCCGTTCCGGAGGGGATGCCCATGCCGGAGAGCTTGTCGATATAGCTCTCCACACCGCGGGAGGAGTTGTTGGTCAGGAACAGGTACCATCCGCCGGTGCGGCGGATGTAGGACAGAAATTCCGGTACCTTGTCAAACAGCCGGTCATCCAGATAGAGCGTACCGTCCATGTCCAGCAGGAACAGGCGTTTTTCCGACAAAGACATTTTTTGCCTCCCTCCGTTTACATACCAGAATAGAATACCACAAAGACCTGCGGCTGACAAGCGCAGCCACAGGATAAAGCAAAATTTTCGCGGAGAACGCCGTCGGACGGGGGCGAACCGGGACGAAAACGGGAAAATGTGTTAATTATGTGTAAAATTTACAAGTTTAGAGGAAAAATTCTCTTAAAACATGGAAATTATCGACAAGAAACCCTTGCATATGATGTCTCATTGTGCTAATTTTGATAGCGGGTCACCGATAAATGTTGTATTGACATGAAACGGAGGCTCCAATGTGAATCAAGGAAGGGACAGGGGAAGAAACATGGAGGCAAAAATTAGCGTATTGCTGGCGGATGCCGGTGCGGATTTCAGGCTGTTGCTGCGGGAGGCGCTGGAGCGCACAGGCGAGTTTCAGGTCGTGGGCGAGACGGGAGACGGCGGACAGGTGCTGACACTGGTGGAGGAGACGCATCCGCAGATCCTGCTGCTGGACACCATGCTGCCGGTGCTGGACGGCATGGGCGTGCTGCGCCAGCTCCGGGAGAGGGAGGAGCGGCCGCGCACCATCATGCTGTCGGCGTTCTACAACGACCGGATGGTGGCGGAGGCGGTGAGCATGGGAGCATATATCTTCCTGCCCAAGCCGGTGAGCGAAAGCTCTCTGATGGAGCATATGCGCCGGGCTGTGGCGCCGCCGCAGGAGCGGGAGCCTGCGCCGCAGCTGGAGAGCATGGTCACCGCCATCATCCACGAGATCGGCGTGCCTGCCCACATCAAGGGCTACCAGTACCTGCGGGAGGCGATCATCATCACTGTGGGAAACATGGAGGTCATCAACGCCGTGACCAAGGTGCTGTACCCGGAGGTGGCGGAGCGCTTCAGCACCACACCCAGCCGGGTGGAGCGGGCCATCCGCCACGCCATTGAGGTGGCGTGGGACAGAGGGGATCTGGAGACGCTGCAAAAATACTTCGGCTATACGGTGAACTCCGCCAAGGGGAAGCCAACCAACAGCGAGTTCATCGCCATGATCGCCGACCGTCTCCAGCTGAAGCTGAAGAAGCGGCAGGCATGAGCAAGGTGTACCGCCTGAAAAATAAGAGAGACACGCAAGAAGCGTGCCTCTCTTATTTTTTGGCAGGGCGGGTGGGGTCAGCGGATATCCGTGACCTGATACCCGGCGTCGGCCACGGCCTTTTTCAAGGCCTCGTCGCCGGCGTCGCCGGTGACAACGGCGGTCTTGGCCGTCAGATCTACCACGGCGGTGACGCCGGGCAGCGCGTTCAGCGCCTTCTCCACATGGGCGGCGCAGTGGGCGCACATCATACCCTCGATGGTCAGTGTTTTCTGCATAGTCGGTTCCTCCTGCTGCGCCGCGGGTGCGGCGGTATTCGTATGGTCTGCATGGACGGTATCATTGTCCGTCAGGTGGGCGGACTTGTCAAGGGAAACATGGCTGTCCGTCGGGGCGGCCTTCCAGCCCCGGAGCCGCAGGGCGTTGGATACCACGCACACGGAGCTGAGGCTCATGGCCGCCGCCGCGAGCATGGGGTCCAGCGTGAGCTGGAGGGCGGGGTACAGCACACCGGCTGCCACGGGGATGCCGATGGCGTTGTAGAAGAACGCCCAGAACAGGTTCTGGCGTATGTTCCGCAGGGTGGCGCGGGACAGCGCCGCCGCGTCCACGATGTCCATAAGGCTGTTGTGCATCAGTACCACGTCCGCCGACTCGATGGCCACGTCGGTACCGGCTCCGATGGCAAGCCCTACGTCCGCCGTTACCAGCGCCGGGGCATCGTTGACGCCGTCGCCCACCATGGCCACGAGCCTGCCATCCTTTTGCAGCGCCTCGACACAGCGGGCCTTATCCTGCGGCAGCACCTGCGCGATGACGCGCTCTACCCCTACCTGACGGGCGATGGCCTCGGCGGTGCGCCGGTCGTCGCCGGTGAGCAGCACCACCTCGCGCCCGCTGCGGCGCAGGGCAGCAATGGCGGCAGCGCTGTCGGGCTTCACCACATCCGCCACGGCGACGACGCCCAGCAGCTGCTGCTCCTCGGCGAAGTACAGGGGCGTTTTGCCCGCGGCGGCCAGCACCTCCGCCGCGGCGCGGAGGGCGGCTGTTCCCGCACCGATCAGGGTCATGTAGCGGTCATTTCCGGCGTAGAGGGTCTTGCCGTCCAGCACGGCCTGCACTCCGCCGCCGGGTACGGCGTTGAAATCGGACACGGCGCACAGGGGGATGCTCCGCAGCGCCGCCTCCTGAACGATGGCGTCTGCCAGCGGGTGACCGGAGGGCTTTTCCAGCGAGGCGGCGGCGCACAGCAGCTCCTCCTCGGTGACGCCGGGGACACACAGCACATCCGTGACCTGCGGCGTGCCTGCGGTGACGGTGCCGGTCTTGTCCAGCACCACGGTGTCCACCTGTCCCAGCAGCTCCAGACTGGCGGCGGACTTGATGAGAATGCCCCTTTCGGCGGCCTTGCCGGTGGCTACGGTGATGGCCACCGGTGTGGCAAGCCCCAGCGCGCAGGGACAGGAGATCACCAGCACGGCGATGCCGATGGACAGGCAGAACCGGATGCCCATGCCGCCCACAGTCACCCACAGCACGGCGGCGAGGACGGCGATGGAGATCACCACCGGCACGAACACGGCGCTGATCTTATCCGCCAGACGGCTGATGGGAGCCTTGGAGGAGGCGGCCTGCTCCATGAGCTGGACGATCTGGGACAGGGTGGTATCCGCACCGACCCGGTCGGCGGTCAGCTCCAGATAGCCGCTGGTGAGAACGGTGGCGGATACGGCGCTGCTGCCGGGGGTCTTCTCCACCGGCATACTCTCACCGGTGAGGGCGGATTCATCCACAGCGCCGCTGCCCTTGGTGACGGTACCGTCCACGGGGATGCGCCCGCCCTGCCGGATGATGACCGTCTCACCGGCCTTGATCTGGTCGGCGGCCACCGTGACCTCTGTCCCGTTCCGGCGCACCACCGCCGTCTCCGGCGCCAGCGCCAGCAGCGCCGTGATCGCGCCGGTGGTCTTGCCCTTGGAGCGCTCCTCCAGATACTTGCCCACGGTGACGAGAGTCAGGATCATACCGGCGGACTCAAAATAGAGGTCGGGCATACCGGTAAGCTGTCCGGCGCACAGCAGACCCATTTCGATGAGACTGTACGTAAGGCCCGCCGCCGCGCCCAGCGCCACCAGCGAGTCCATGTTGGGGCTGCCCTTGAATAGGCGGGAGAAGCCCACGGTGAAGTAGGCACGGTTCAAAAGCAGGATGGGCAGGCACAGCGCCAGCTGTACCGCCGCCGCCAGCAGGGGCTGGCGGTGCATGAACGCCGGGACGGGCAGCCCCAGCATATGCCCCATGCTGAGATAGAACAGGGGGACGAGGCACACCGCCGACCACAGGAGCCGGCGTCCCATGGCCTTGGCGGCGGCGTCCTGCTCCCGGCGTATATCGCGCTTGGCGTCGTCCGCCGGCGCCGCGCCGTAACCGGCGGCCTTCACGGCGGCGATGATGGCCTGCGGCGAGGCTTTATCCCGGTCATAGGAGCATACCAGCGTACCCAGCATCAGGTTTACGGCGGCGCTGTTCACACCATCCACCGCGCCTGCGGCCTTTTCCACATGGGCGGCGCAGGCGGCGCAGGTCATGCCCGTTACCACAAATTTTTCCGTCAAGGGGATCACCTTCCTTATTTCATCATCTTTTGCAGCGTGGTCACCAGCTCGTCAATGACAGCGTCATCGCCCTGCCGTATCCCGTCGGCCACGCAGGTGCGGATGTGGGTAGCCAGCAGCTCTTTGCTGAAGCTGTTCAGCGCGGCGCTGACGGCGGATACCTGCACCAGAATATCGGGACAGTAGGCATCTGCCTGCAGCATATCCCGCAGCCCTCGCACCTGCCCCTCTATGCGGCTGAGGCGGTTGGTCAGTTGCTTCTGCTCCTGCGGAGAGCGGTGTTTTGTCTTGTGACAACAGCATTCGTTCATGGCGAATACCTCCCGGGGGTATTTTATGATGGTGATACTATATACCCCTAAGGGGTATTTGTCAACGTTTTTCTTTGGGCCGGAACAGCGCCGCCATCAGAAGGCCGAATACCACGGCGGCGGCAATGCCCCCGGCAGCGGCGGTGAGCCCGCCGGTGATGACGCCCAGCAGCCCCTGCTCCGCCACGGCCTTCGCCACGCCCTTGGCCAGCGTATAGCCAAAACCGGTGAGAGGGACGGTGGCGCCTGCGCCGCCCCAGTCCACCACATATTGATACACGCCCACGGCTTGCAAAAAAACACCGGCCACCACATAGCCCGTCAGGATACGGGCGGGGGTGAGATTGGTGCGGTCGAGGATGATCTGGCCCACGGCGCACAGCAGCCCGCCGCAGAGAAATGCGTTGAGGTATTCCATTTATCGTTGTGCCTCCTTCGTCCGGGAAAGTACCACCGCGTGGCAGATGCCGGGTATGCTCTCGCCCTGAAAGGTGCTGGTGGGGCTGAGCAGCGCGCCGGTGGGCGCAAAGACCAGACGCTGCCATTTGCCGGTGCGCAGCCCGTGGAGCAGATAGCCGTTGAAAACGGCGGCAGAGCAGCCGCAGCCGGAGCCGCCGGCGTGCATATCCTGCCGGACCCGGTCATACAGCAGGATGCCGCAGTCGGTGCAGTTTTCCCCCAGCACCACGCCGTCCCGCCGGAACAGCTCCGTCAGCAGGGCGTGTCCCAGATAGCCCAGATCGCCGGTGACCACCAGATCGTAGTCCGACGGCGCGGTGCCGGTGTCCCGGAACAGGGCGGCGAGGGTGTCGTAGGCGGCGGGGGCCATGGCCGCCCCCATATTGGCCGCGTCGGTGATGCCCCAGTCCACGATGCGCCCGCGGGTGACGTGGGTGATATAGGGTCCCTCGGACTGCGCGCCCACCACGCAGCAGCCGGCGGCGGTGGCCGTCCACTGGGCGGTGGGGGCCCGCTGGCTGCCGTATGGCACCGGGGCGCGGTACTGCCGCTCGGCGGTGCAGAAGTGGGAGGAGGTCTGGGCGGCGGCGAGACGGGCAAGGCCTCCGGCCACCGCCATGGCCGCCAGCGACAGGCTCTCTCCCATGGTGGAGCAGGCGCCGTACACACCGTAGAAGGGGATGGCGAAGTCCCGCAGGGAGAAGGTTGCGCCGATGTTCTGGTTCAGCAGATCACCGGCGAAGACGCAGTCCACGTCCTCCGGCGTCAGGCCGCCCTTTTGCAGGGCGCGGCGCAGGGCGATGGCCTGCATCTCCGCCTCCCCCTGCTCCCACGTTTTTTTGCCGAAGAAGGAGTCGTCGTCCGTTACGTCAAAATAAGAACCCAGCGGGCCCTGCCGTTCCAGACGGCCGCCTACATTGGCCCAGCTCACCACGCCGGGCGGCCGGAGGAACCGGCAGGTCTGGCGGCTCAAGCGTTTGATATCCATGGCGTTCCACCTCATCCCAAGATTTGCGTTAGCTTGTGCCGGAAACGGAAAAATATGAAAAAGGACGCCCGGTGGGGCGTCCTTGGGGTGCGGTATGGACTTACACGAATACCAGTTGCACCAGCAGCATATACACGGCGGTGCCCGCCAGAATGGACAGCAGCGTGCTGCGCCTCCACAGGTGGAGTCCGGCGGTGACGGCCACGGCAACGGCCTCCGGCAGGCCATGACTGCCGGTGAGAAGGTCGGTGTTCCGCAGGCTGTACACCACCAGCAGGCCCATCATGGCCGGGGGCAGCAGGCGGCCCAGATCCTCCACCACGCGGGGGAGCTTACGGCCGCCGGAGAACACCAGAAACGGCGTCCAGCGGGTGATCTGGGTGGCCAGCGCCACCATGGAGATGATGACGAGGGACTGGATGAAATTCAGGCGCATAGCTTTTTCCTCCCCAGCAGAAGTGCGATAAGCGTCAGGACCATGGCCGGGATGACCATGTTGTTCGCGCCGAACACGGCAAGACCCGCCACGGAGCAGGCAAGGCCCATGAAGCCGGCGGGGCGGTTCTCCCGCTTGATGACCTGCTCGATGAACAGCACCACGAACAGCGCCGTCAGGGCAAAGTCGATGCCGGTGATGTCAAAGGTGATGAGGCTGCCGATGAGGCCGCCCAGCATGGAGAACACCACCCAGTACAGCCACGTCAGGAAGCTCATGGCGAAGTAGAACAGCGTGGGGTCCGTGTCCTCCGGCGGCTCCACCGTGGAACTGAGGGAGAAGTTCTCGTCGCTGAGGGTGTAGATCAGGAAATACCGCAGCCATCCCAGCCCCCGGTACCTGGGCAGCAGCGCCAGAGAGAAAAACAGGTGCCGGGCGTTGACCATCAGGCTGAGGAAAAAGGCGCTGAGGGGGTCGAAGGCCGTGGTCAGCAGGGTGATGGCCACATACTGCATACTGCCGCAGAAGGCGAAGGCGCTGACAAAGCCCGACCACAGGAAATTGTAGCCCTTGGAGGCCATCAGCAGGCCATAGGCCAGACCTACCGCCAGATAGCCGGTGAGGATGGGCACCGTGTGGGGGAACGCCGACTTCAGCGCGGCGGGGAAGGACTTGCGGGGCAAAACGACCACCTCCGATGAAATGTGTCAGCATTATAGTGGAAAACAGGGAGACACGCAAGAGGAAAAAACCGCCGCGAGGGGAAAAACCTCTGGAAAAAGCGGCGGAAACGGCGTATACTATATGGGCATTATTTACCATATCATGAGAAGGAGCGTGTACCGATGGAGGAAATGCGCAGCTTTGGATATATATGCCCCCACTGCGGCAAGGCGGTGCTGCACCAGCGCAGCGTGTTCGCCCTGTCCGCCGCCGCGGCGCGGATGGAATGTGAATGCGGACATGAGGCACTGGAGGCGGAGACGGACGGTGTGAAGTTCCGGCTCTGGGTACCCTGCGGCGTGTGCGGCGGCCATCATCAGGCGGAGTGCGACGCCGACGCGGTGCTGCACGGACGGGGCATCGGCCTTGCCTGCCCGGAAAAGCAGGAGCTGTGCTGCTATATCGGCCAGGAGCAGCAGGTGCGCCGCGCCATGGAGGAGCTGGCTCTGCGGGTGGAGAAGGAAAAGGCCGGCGGTGAGGAGACCTTCACCGACAACGTCATCATGTACGAGGTGCTGTCGGAGCTGAAGGACATCGCCGCCCGGGACGGTATCTCCTGCACCTGCGGCAGCCACAAATACAGCATGGCGGTGCGCCGGGGTGCGGTGGAGTTGATCTGTGCAGACTGCGGCGGGCGGCTGCGGCTCAACGCCGCCACCGACCGGGATCTGGACGATCTGTGCTGCCAGATGAAGCTGACCATCCGGGGTACGGCCCGGTAAGGCGCGGTACGCCGCGAAAGGAGAAAGAGGTATTATGATACAACTGCTGGCCCGGTGGCTGATCCCCGACCGGGAAAACGTGACGTCCCCGGCGGTGCGGCGGGCCTACGGCACGCTGTGCGGCGTGGTGGGCATCGCCCTGAACATCCTGCTGTTCGCGGGGAAGTTCTTTGCCGGACAGCTCTCCGGCTCCATCGCCGTGACGGCGGACGCCTTCAACAACCTGTCGGACGCGGGCTCCTCGGCGGTGACGCTGCTGGGCTTCCGGCTGGCGGGGCGGAAGCCGGACACAGACCACCCCTTTGGACACGGGCGGATCGAGTACATATCCGGTCTTGTGGTGGCGGGACTGATCCTGCTGATGGGCGTGGAGCTGGCCAAGTCCTCCTTTGACAAGATCCTCCACCCGGAGGAGGTGGCGTTCTCGGCGCTGGCACTGGGCATTCTGGCGGCGTCGGTGTGCGTGAAGCTGTATATGTGGCTGTACAACCGGCGCATCGGCCGGAGGATCAAGTCCGCGGCCATGGAGGCCACCGCCATGGACAGCCTCTCCGACACGGCGGCTACGGCGGCGGTGCTGCTGGCTATGCTCATCGGCAAGTGGTCGGGGCTGGCGGTGGACGGCTATGTGGGTCTTGTGGTGGCGCTGTTCATCCTGTTCTCCGCCTACAAGGCGGCCAAGGAGACGCTGTCGCCCCTGCTGGGGCAGGCTCCCGACCCGGAGCTGGTGCAGGAGATACGGGACATCGTGATGGCCCACGACACCGTGCAGGGTGTCCACGATCTGGTGGTACACGACTACGGCCCGGGGCGGTGTATGATCTCCCTCCACGCGGAGGTACCCGCCCACGGGGACATCATGGAGATGCACGACGTTATCGACAACATCGAAAAGGAGCTGGCGGAGAAGCTGCACTGTCAGGCGGTGATCCACATGGATCCCATCGTCACCGACGACGCGTCGGTAGGTACGCTGCGCCGGCAGATCGCCGAGGTGGTGAAGCAGGTGGATCCCCGCATGACCATCCACGATTTCCGCATGGTGCAGGGTACCACCCACACCAACCTGATCTTCGACGCGGTGCTGCCCTTTTCCTCCGGCAAGACGCCGGAGCAGGCGGCGGAGGAGATCCGGCAGCGGGTGCGGCAGCTGAACGACACCTATTTCGCCGTGGTGACGGTGGAGCACAGCTACACGGACTGAACAAAAAAATCCCGCACCGGGCGGTGCGGGACGGAACGTTATTCCCAGGTCTGCCAGATATCGGGACAGTAGCCCACGGTGGCCTGACGGCCATTGCGGACGATGGGGGCGGCGAAAAGTTCAGGATAGTCCAGCAGCTTTTCCTCCGCCGCCTGCGGCGTGATGTAGGCCATGTACTGCTCCTCGTAGGCGCGGCAGGACTTGTCCACCAGCGCGTCAAAGCTGCCCACGGCGGCGCGGATGGAGCGGTACTCGCCGGGGGACACGCCTTTGGTGACAAGGTCGATATACTGGTACTTGATGCGGCGCTCCTTGAACCAGCGCTCCGCTTTTTTCGTATCGAAGGATTTGGGTTTTCCGAAAATTTGAATATTCATAGACGGCTCCTTGTGGGCAGAATGGAGGGATTTTCATGGATGAGAACATCCGCAGGCTGAAGGAATTGATCGACGGCTCCGACAACATCGTATTTTTCGGCGGCGCCGGTGTGTCCACGGAGTCGGGCATCCCCGACTTTCGCAGTGTGGACGGGCTGTATCACCAGAAGTTCAGCTATCCGCCGGAGACCATACTGAGCCACACCTTTTTTGAGCGGCACACGGAGGAGTTCTTCGACTTCTACCGCACCAAGATGCTGGCGCTGGACGCCCAGCCCAATCCGGCCCACCGGAAGCTGGCCCAGTGGGAGCAGGAGGGGCGGCTGAAGGCGGTCATCACCCAGAACATCGACGGTCTCCACCAGAAGGCGGGCAGCCGGGAGGTGTTGGAGCTTCACGGCAGCGTGCTGCGGAACTACTGCACTCGCTGCGGGAGGTTCTACGGCGTGGAGCACATCGCGGAGAGCACCGGCGTACCCCGCTGCGAATGCGGCGGCATCATCAAGCCCGACGTGGTGCTGTATGAGGAGCCGCTGGACGAGGACGTGATGATAAAGGCCATCCACTATATCCGGCAGGCGGATGTGCTGCTCATCGGCGGCACGTCGCTGGTGGTGTATCCGGCGGCGGGGCTTGTCACCTATTACCGGGGTCACAAGCTGGCGGTCATCAACAAGGGCGGCGCAGGCGGCGGCCTCGGCGCTGCCGTCACAGTGGACGGCCCCATCGGACAGGTGCTGGCGCAATTGTAGCACAGGACACGGGGGAAATGCAAGACGGCGTCCGCCGGATAGGAAAAAACGGGAAAAAGCAGAAGTATTATAAATAGAAATATTATAAATAATAGAGGAGAAAGCATCATGAAAATTGCAGTTACCTACGAAAACGGACAGATCTTCCAGCACTTCGGCCACACGGCACAGTTCAAGCTCTACGAGGTGGAGGACGGCAAGGTCGTGCGTGAGGCGGTGGTGGACACCAACGGCAGCGGCCACGGCGCACTGGCGGGATTTCTGGCGCAGAGCGGCGTGGACACCCTTATCTGCGGCGGCATCGGCGGCGGCGCACAGATGGCGCTGGCACAGGCGGGCATCAAGCTCTACGGCGGCGTCAGCGGCGAGGCGGACGCGGCGGTGGCGGCGCTGCTGGCGGGGAACCTGGGCTATGACCCCAACGTTCACTGCGACCACCACGACCACGCCCACGGCGAGGGCGGCCGCACCTGCGGCGACCACGGCTGCGGCCATCACGGCTGCCACTGACATGGAAGCGGCAGTGAGCCGCCTGCCCTTCTGGCAGCTGCTGACAGAGCAGGAGCGGGACACGGTACAGCGGAGCGCGATGGTGCGCCGGTATGAAAAGGGCGCCCTCATCCACGACGGCGGCAGCGAATGCCTGGGGCTGCTGCTGGTGCTGTCCGGCGAGATACGCACCTACCTCCTTTCCGACGAGGGGCGGGAGGTGACGCTGTTCCGGCTGTACCCCGGCGAGCTGTGCGTCCTGTCGGCGTCCTGCGTCATCAGCCAGATCACCTTTGATACCCAGATGACCGCCCAGCAGGAGACGGAGGTGCTCATCATCCCCGCCGGACTTGTCGCCGCGCTGACCGAGCAAAATCTTTCGGTGCGCTGCTTCCTCTACGAGCTGGCGACCCAACGGTTTTCCGACGTGATGTGGGCGATGCAGCAGATCCTGTTCAAGGGACTTGACCGGCGGCTGGCGGAGTTTCTTCTCTCCGAGGCGGCGCGCACCGGCTCCGACACCATCCGCATGACCCACGAGCAGCTGGCCCAGCACATCAGCTCGGCGCGGGAGGCGGTGGCGCGGATGCTCAAGACCTTCTCCGAGGAGGGGCTGGTGGAGCTGAAGCGCGGCGTCATCACCCTGCGGGACAAGGACGGCCTGCGTCAGATGGTATAAAAAAGATCCGACGCAAAAAAGCGTCGGATCTTTTCTATCAATGTGACTTTGTCACAGAACGGCGGGGCGCGGCCTGCTATGATAGAGCCACAAAGAACAAAGAGGTGACGGAAATGAAGATCAAGCTCAATCCCGATCAGGAGGTCGTTAACACCATCCGCGAGGGGCTGAAGCGTACCGGCGGATACTGCCCCTGCCGCTTGGAGCGTACCGAGGCTACCAAGTGTATGTGTCAGGAGTTCAAGGAGCAGATGGCCGACCCCGACTTCGAGGGCTTCTGCCACTGTATGCTCTATTATAAGTCCCGGGAGGACTGACCATACTACGGATACAATCACAGAAGAAAGGAGCCTTTACCATGGCTGAATTGAAAATCACTGCTGCGAATTTTAACGATGAGGTGCTGCACGCCGATACCCCCGTCCTGCTGGACTTCTACGCCGACTGGTGCGGGCCCTGCAAGATGCTGGCCCCCGTGCTGCATGAGATCGCCGAGGAGAACGCCGGCGCCCTGAAGGTGGGCAAGGTCAATGTGGACGAGCAGATGGAGCTTGCCATGCGCTTTCAGGTATCCAGCATCCCCATGCTGGTGGTGTTCAAGGACGGGCAGCCCGTCGCCAAGACGGTGGGCTATCGCTCCAAGGAGGAGCTGAACGAGCTGCTGCGGAGCGTGCGGTGAGCAAGTACGATCACTTTTCTTTCCATACAAGCAGAGAAGCCCAGACTTCTGTCCGGGCTTCTCTGTTGTTGTCTTGAAACAGGCGGGGATGCCGCGTGGCTCAGGTGGCGGCGGTATAGGTATCCCACAGGTCGTCGCTCATCTCATAGACCACGCGCTTGACCTTGCGGGTATCCCCCTCCTGCCGGTAGTGCTGTATCCGCGCCAGAAACTCATCCCCCTCGGCGCAGCGTCCGTATCCCAGCGTGGTGTTGCCCCTGGTGGCGGAGAATTCCAGAGGGATCTGCTCACCGCAGTAGGGACAGGTCATTTGGCTGAACCGCTTATCCGACAGTGCGGCATCCAGATCGGGGAAGAGCTGCCCGGAGATCAGCCCGTTCATCCGGTCTGCCCCGTAGCCGGCAAGCGATGTGCGGTACTCGTCCATGCAGCCGGCCAGATCCATGCGGTCGCAGATACGCACGGTGTTGCGGGTGTCGTTCAGCGCGTCGTGGGCGCGGTCGGCGGGAAGACCCAGCATTTTGACAGCGTCCTCCAGCGAGCATTGGCGGTTTTCCCGCAGGATCTCGTGGGCAAAGATGCGCTGGAGATCATAGCAGTAGGGGAACGGCTCGGTGGGGATGTGGTGCAGGAGCATATTGTCCAGCAGCACGGGGATGTCGTCCGGCCCCCATGAGCAAAGCGCGCAGTCGTCCCCGCACCAGTCGATGAAGGTCTGAAACGCTTGGGGAAACAGCGGCGCGCTTTCCAGCTCCTGCGGCCGTATTTTGGTGAGCCGCACGACAGCGCCGTTCATGTGGGGGTAGAATTGCGGCCGGATAAGGGTCTTGAACTCCCCGACTGCGGCAAAGGTCTCGTCCAGCTTTACGGCGCCGATCTCGATGATCTCGGAGTCGAAGGGGAACGGGTCTGTGATGGTGTCCTGCTCGGTCAGCGGCTGATTCCACTCAAAATCTAAGACGATGTAGTTCATATTCTTTCTCTCTTACTCCCGGTAAATGTGTATGTCATGCAGAGGCGTCTGATTTGTCGCCGATGCCTTGCATCGGTGCATCGTCTGCCTCGACGCGTTTCTTCCGAAACCGCTGTCATTATATCCCATGCCCGCGGATCTGTAAACAGGATACGCACACTATGTGGGTATACTAAATTGTTGCGAACTGGTATTTGCAATAATACCAGTTCGCTGCTATGATGGGGGCATCTTAGGAGAAGGAAGTGTTTCCCATTAACCAGAAAAGCATCAACAAGCTGACTGCGCTGGGCATGATGACCGCCCTTGTATTTGTCAGCAACTACCTGCGCATCACCATGCCCATCGCCATCGGCGGGCGCACCTCTTTCACGCTGGCCAACATTATGTGCTGCCTTTCCGGCCTGCTGCTGGGGCCTGTGGGCGGTCTGGCCTCCGGTCTCGGCTCCGCCCTGTATGACCTGACCAACCCCGCCTTTGCGGCGGAATGCTGGATCACCTTTATCACCAAGGGGGTCATGGGCATGGTGGCCGGTCTTGCCATGAAGGATCGGGTGACGCCCAAATACGGCCGCTGCACCGTTGCCGCCGCGCTGGGCTGCCTGGCCTATTATATCCTCTACTTCTTCAAGTCCTTTGCCTACGACGGACTGCTGCTGGGCGGCCTGACAGCCTCCGTTGCCGGCGCCGCGCTGGTGCTGAAGATCCCCGCGTCCCTGTTTAACGGCGCGGTGGCCATCATCATCGCCCCGCCGCTGTGCCTCGCCCTGCGGAAGGCCCTGCAAAAGACCAATATCCAGATGCCGTAACGCAGGCGTCGGCGCGATGTTACCTGAAAAAGCAAGTCAAGGAAAACTCCTTGACTTGCTTTTTGCTTGATCGGATATGGCGGCAGCATATGATTAGCGCCTATTAGGAAAACACACTGTCAAAGGGGTTTGTAGCGGGGGTT
>ERZ1026772.98-NODE-98-length-64240-cov-10.987302_pt1 | contig 64240 bp, 57 predicted proteins | sample MGYA00380124_ERZ1026772 | MGnify/ENA primary metagenome ERZ1026772 (study PRJEB33269, sample SAMEA4719760) | human gut metagenome | biome: human-associated habitat; feature: organic feature; material: feces | place: Cameroon | collected 2013-10 ...
TTTTACATATCTAATCTCTGTCATTATCCTCTGAAATCAATATGCTGTCCGATCTGTTTCTCTTCCTCGGACTGCATGGAATACATTCTTTCATTCTGCGAATAATCATCGATCTTCTGCAACAGTTCTTCAAGACTGGATGCCGAGATCATAACTGTTTCTTCCTCATCCCCTGATGCTTTATCTGTCCTGCTTTCCTTCAGCTTTTCTTCCTTTTGTTTCTTTTCCGCTTTCTTTTCTGCAGCCTTCTTCTCTGACTTTGTTTTCTCCTTCTGCTTATCGATCCTTGTCTTCTGATCTGCCGAAGACTTCTTCAGTACTGCAAAGAAGCTTGTCAGTCCACCGTCATTCACCTGCATGCCATAGCCTTTGACCTGTGCACCGGAAGCTGTCAGGGAACTCTTCATCTGTAACAGCTTACTGCCTGCTCCGCTGATCACGCCTTCATACTGCTTTCTGTAGGCTTCATCCTCTGCCATACGCTCGATCTTAGCTTCATCGATCAGGACAACCATCCTACTGGCATTGGAATAGCTTGCTGCCTGTGCCTTAGCTGCTTCCTTCTGATCCTCACTGACAAGAATGAAATCCATGTTAGAAAACTTTTTCTTAAGCTGCTCATAATACCTGGCTGCTTTTTCACTGAGCTTTGGATTTCCAATGGTCTTTCCACTGACCTCTTTTTTCTCCGCTGCTGCACTGGTATAATCCGCTGCAGCTGCTGCAGCTTCTGTAGCTGCTCCATAGCCTGATACTGTATTGCTCATTATGATCTCCTCCGTGATTGTCTTTCGCCAGAATCCGTTCCGGCTCGTTTCCAGGTTTCTATTATGTATATCGTCAGAAATATCCCTGACCTTAACCATCACTCCAGGATCACTTTCCAGCTCTGAAGCAGTCTTTCCATCTGATATGCTGCATTCGCCGGACTGGTAGAGGGAAGCCTGCCCGCCTCCATACCTGTTTTTTCATACGAATATTTCATGTACAGGTCATAGGCCTTATTTCCGTTTGCAAAGACCTTCCTGACCGGTGCCTGTTTCAGGATTACAGACAAATCCGTTGGGACAACATTTCTGATCGTGCTGTCACTTGACCCTGCAATATCACATTCAGCGATCACATCAAAAAGAGCTATATGATGTTTCAGCAGGATTTTCTTCTTTTCCTCTATGGTAACAGGAACTGCTTCTCCATAAAGCGCTGCTATCACTTTCCAGAATCTGTTCTGCTTGTGCCCATAATAAAAGCGCTGCTCCCGTGATTTCACAGAGGGCAGCGTTCCCAGGATCAATATTTCACTGTTCCGGTCATATACCGGATCAAATTCATGTCGTATGTGCTGGTATTCCATCAAAAACTCTTTCTGATCGTCAGACAGTTCTGGCCATCTTTATATTCATATTTCATGTCGTCCATTGTTTTACGGACAAGAAAGATTCCAAGTCCGCCCTCTTTCCGTTCTTCGATCTCTGCAGAAATATCCGGATCCTGTCTTGTCAACGGGTCATAGGGGACTCCGCTATCCAGAAACATCAGCTGTACGCCATTTTCTTCCTGAAGTGCCTCTATCCTTACTGTAACTGTTCCCGTTCTTTCCCCATAGGCATAATAGGCAATATTGCTTACTATTTCATCAATAGCAATATCAAGCTGTATCCGTGCCTTCATAGGGCAATCCAGTTTTTCCAGCTCTGCATTGACAAATTCCGTCACAGTTTCTATCTGCTCAACTATAGCCTCCACTGTTAATTCTTTCATCTACTGTTTTGTCCCTTTCCTTCCTGCATACAATCTGCCTGTCAGCATACAGGAAAAAACCGCACACAATGTTCCGATACAGATTCCTGCAAGTACATCTGTAGGAAAATGTACAAACAGATAAAGCCTGGAAAAAGCAATCAAAAAGGCAAGTATCAATGCTGCGATCCCCGCTTTTCTGTAATGAAACAGAATGGATACCGCCGCAGCAAAGCTGCACACACTATGACCGGAAGGAAATGAACGCAGCAGCTCCTTTTCCTTCATTTCTATCAGCAGTCTGATATGATTCCCGTCCATATACTCCGTATAATAATAAGGTCTTGGTCTCGCACAGATTCCCTTTAAGGTCAGATCTGTGATCAGTGTTCCAAAGAGCATAGCCAGCAATACAGAAATTCCGCACTTCCTCGTTTTGGGTATGATCGTCAGGATCAGACCTGTCAGGATCCAGAATTCTCCATGATTATTAATCCATGAAAGAAAAATCAGCACAGGTGTCAAAAGCTGTGTATGAAGCTCCTGTATCATGCGCAAAAGTTCCATTTCCCATCCAAAATATGTCATGTATCTTCCCCTAAAGCTTCTTTACTGTAATTTCAGCATGTCGTCCCTTCATACTGACAAGTACATCGTCGGCAAGTCTACTTCTATCCAAAAAAGACCTTTACACTCTCCTGTCACACTACTGAGTGTTAAGCATATCTGTAAAGCCGGTTACTTCAAACACTTCCAGGACCACTCCGCTTTTCAACCTCTTCTTCGATCGATTCCACTTGTATTATAATACTTTCTTTTTTCTTCGTACATCTTTTCCTCTGCACGCTTCAGAAGCTCATCGATCCCGACGCTGCCATCCTTTTCCCATGCTGCACCAACAGCCATGATTACCTTCACTTCAGCCAGCAGCTGTTTCAGCATTTCCACCCGTTCAAGCAATGTTGCTTCATCCATTTCACGGCACAGGACAAGCAGTTCATCTCCGCCAATCCGGAACAGACCACACCCGTAAAAGCTCTTCGCAAGACATTCACACGCATGCACGATAAGCTTGTCACCAGCCTCATGCCCCTCCGAATCATTGACTCTCTTCAATCCTGTAATATCACAATATACAACGCCAATGCTCTCCCCGCTATGCAGCTTTTCCACAAAATCATTCATGGCAAACCGATTTCCAAATCCTGTCAGCGGATCAGAAAAGCTCATCTTCTTAAGCTGCCTTAACAGATTTCGTCTTTTGATGGAGGACACAATAAAATGTCCCATGATCTGGAGCATATTGGATGCATATCCAATGGATTTAACCGGCGGGTTATCCACTCCATAAAAGCCTATCGGCTTTCTTCCTTCATTATACAACGGCACTACTACAAGGGAATGGATCCCCTGGCGCTTCAGATTTTTATACTGAAGAGGATCCTCCTCCCTGATATCTTCCAGATCTTCGATCATAATATTCCTGCTCTGATCAAATTTCCGATACCACTCGGCACAGACCTCAGGCGGAACATTCTGCAGATTTTCCTTTTCCGGTTTGATGCCTCTTGCTACCCATTCATAGGTATTGTCATCTGCACCTTCCTCATTCCGTTCAAACACATAGGTTCTTTCACCCTCCAGTGTTTTTCCCAGATATTCCAGGATGATATCAATAGATCCATCTGGTGACGGAGCCTGCAGTGCCATCCTTATCGCTTCATTGACCTGTGTTTCCAGCGTTTCATAGTTTCTGACAATTCCGGCAGTCTGCTTTTCAGAAGCCTCATTTACTGCCATTTCAAAGCGGTATCTGTGTCCGTCTTCTACGATCATACTGTTTGTTACGATCATCGCTCTCTTCAGTAAAGGATCATAGAGTTTCTGCTCCAGGAACTCCCCCTCACAGAGTTCTGTATTGTTACAGATATGACAGGGCTTCAGGCTGTTCTGCATTACCTCATAGCACTTTTTTCCCTGAACCTCAGCCATATCGGAAACACCATATTCCCTTCTGGCTCTCCTGTTCAGGTATATGACCTCATAGGTATCCATATCAGAAACATATACCAGATTATTCATATTTTCAAAAAATTCCCATATCTTTTTCATTTTTCCTGCCATGTCAAAAAAGGGAACCGACGGTTCCCCTTTCCTTATCTGTTATTTAATGCCTGTTCAATATCTGCCTTCATATCTTCGACAGCTTTTCTGGAAGCTTCCGCAAAGTTTGCTTCCCCGTATGCTTCATACTTTTCCTGCTGATAAGCCGCAATGATACCTCTTGAGGAATTAATGATCGCCCCAAGACCGTCCTCATTAAAGAAGTGCACCAGATCAGCTCCTTTTCCTCCCTGTGCTCCATAACCTGGCACAAGGATATAGCTCTTAGGCATGATCTTCCGCAGAGTCTTTCCCATTTCAGGGTAAGTTGCACCGACGACTGCCCCGATATAGCTGTAGTCATCACCCATATGCTCTTCTCCCCATTTGGCTACCTGCTCTCCAACGATCTCATATAGCGGTCTGTTATCTGCGTCTGCAAGCTTTCTGTCCTGAAACTCTCCACTGCTTGGATTAGACGTCTTGACCAGAATGAAAAGGCCTTTCTTTTCTTCCTGACATACTTTGATAAAAGGCTTGATACCATCTGACCCAAGATAGGGATTGACTGTGGCAAAATCCTCATCAAAACCATAGTAGGAATGGCTGCCTACCTGCACTTTTCCAAGATGTCCTATGGCATAGGCTTCTGATGTAGACCCGATATCGCCTCTCTTCACATCTCCGATCACAACCAGTCCCTTTTCCTTACAGTAATCTACAGTCCTCTTGAAAGCCACAAGTCCCGGGATCCCAAACTGCTCATACATGGCGATCTGTGGCTTTACAGCCGGAACCAGATCGTAAATATGGTCTACGATCTCTTTATTATACTGGAACACTGCTTCTGCGGCGCCTTCCAGTGTTTCCCCACATTCTGCAAAAGCCTTTTTCTTAATCTGCTCAGGGATATACTTCATCATGGGATCCAGTCCTACCACAATAGGAGCCCCGGTTTCTTTAATTTTTGCTATCAGTTTATTGATCATTGTCATCCTCCTATATATGCTCTGGCTGCTTCCTCATAACCAGCCTGCAAAAGTACTCTTCTTACACTTTCCTGGATATCTGATGCCAGAATCCCTTCCTCCGTGATCCGCTCCTGAAAATCTGCTGTTACCCTGAGCGCCAGAAGATCTGCTTCATCATGTCCGTCTCTTCTGTCAGTTGCCAGAAAAGCCCTCACAATCGCATCACTGATCTTTGTCAGTGTAAAATCTGTTATTTCCCCATCTCTCTGAATTACCTGGATCATTGCTGCCACACCCCGTTTTTTGATATCTTTTGCAGGAAAATACGTTCATTCTTCCTGCCTGTCCTGATAGAAAAAGTGTATCATCGCACCTGTAAAAAGTCAACAGGATACACAAGATATTGGGTGTATGAAAATAGTCTCTCAAAGATATTGTATTCTGTCAATTATCGGGTTTTCAGAAATTCATATTCCCTTTTGGCTGTCTCGTCATCCGGGTAAGACTTCAAATAACTGCTCATAAGGGTGGCCGCTTGTTTATACTGCTGAAGCCTTTCATATGCCACAATTTCGTTCATCTTCAACGTCTGCATCATGCCGTTATCTTCAATGTTCATGGCCTGCTGAAAAGCCGTAAGTGCACCTTCATAATCCTTCATCTGCAGCTTGCACAACCCCATCTGGTTCAGGATCTCCGGACTCTGCTCGCCGCTTTCTGTCAGGAAGGTATTATAAACACTGACCGCATAGTTATAATCACCAAGAACCTCATGCGTCTTCCCAAGGAACAGTACCGCATCACTGCCTTCCTCTTCCTTCGCCTTGTCAAGGTAGGTTCTGGCATTCTCATAGTCCTCCAGATAATAGCTGATCCTTCCCTTTTCAAAGTTGGTCATATATCTGGTACCGCTTTCCATTGCATTCTGAAGGTAAGTCTTACCAGACTCTCCATATCCGTTCGTGTTCAATACACAATAAATATCGATCAGTCTGTCATAATCTCTTTCATTTAAAGAGATCGTTCTGTCAAAGTCAGCAAGAGCTGCATCAGTTTTTCCTGTTTCCGTCTCAATCACGCCTCTGAGGTAATAAGCGTCCCTCTCCTCCGGTTTCATGGCAATGATCGCATTATATACTTCAATAGCTTCCTCTGCCATTCCCTGCTTATAGTAGGCAGTGGCCAGATAATAGTTCATATCATAATCCATACTGCCAACTCTGCCATCACTTAAGGAAAGTGCTGTCACAAAGGAATTTACTGCAGCCTCATATTCTGTCTTCCCCATATAGGCGATCCCCTCGCCTCTTACAAGAAGTCTTTCATCCTCGCCCGCTTCTCTTGCCGCAGCAAAGCTTTCAAGCGCACCGTCATAGTCTAGTGCTTCTATGGCTGTCATACCGGCTTTTATATTTTCATTCTTATCCTGCAGTCCGCAGCCCGAAAGCATAAGCATAACAGGGAATACTGCTGTCAGAAATCGTATGCTTTTTTTCATTTATCCACCTATTTCAAACATATCTACCAGTTTTTGCGAAGCCCCTTTGGATAATGATTCTTCATGATCCCGTTTGCATTTTTTCCAAATCCGAGGCTGTAGCCTTCTATCGTGATCAGATTCCAGGAAGGTGCTCCTTTCGTCTCAAAGGTTTCTCCCCGCAGATACTTTTCTGCAAGTCCTTCTCCAACTGTAAGCTCACAGACAGGTTCAAATTCATCCTTCTTCAGGGAAAGTGCCAGTGCATGTCCCGGTTCAAACCGGTTCTTCTTCAGTGTCCCCAGATGCAGTCCTGCCCGTAGAACCCGAAGTCCCTTAAGTGCCGGTGCCCCTTTCGGGAGCAGATAAAGCTGATCCCCAAACAGTACCGGGATTCCCTCTCTGTTTCTGCGAAGATGTTCCTTCTGAAAGGCCAGATATGCTTCATAATCCTTTTCCCTTGCAGGAGTGGCATATCCATACCGGGAAGGACGCTCTTCTTTTTCATTATACCCTTCTTTTTGGAGGACAGCAAGAAAATGTCCTTCTCCCATAAGCTTGTGCGGCCAGAGTCTTATCGTTTTTGAAAGCTCATCACTGCCGCCTTCTGCCCATTCTTTTCTGCCTGGCTCCATGCCCTCAGGCATTTCTACCGTAAGAAGGGAAAATTCCGGATGTCTGTCAAGGAAACGCTGCACACTGCCCTCATCCTCTGCGGGTGCAAAGGTACAGGTAGAATATACAAGTCTTCCTCCGTCATGAAGCATGATGGCTGCCTGATCCAGGATCTCATCCTGTCTCTCTGCACAAAGCTCCACGTTTTCAGGACTCCATTCCGTCACTGCTTCTTCATTCTTCCGGAACATCCCTTCTCCTGAGCATGGTGCATCTACAAGGATCCTGTCAAAATATCCAGGAAACAGCTCTGACAGCTGCGCCGAATCATGGTTTACTACAATGGCATTTGCCACACCCATCCGCTCTATGTTCTCAGCAAGGATCTCTGCACGCTTTCTGTTGTATTCATTGCAGACCAGAATTCCTTCGCCCTGCATTGCTGCTGCGATCTGGGTACTCTTACCGCCAGGTGCCGCACAAAGATCCAGGATCCTCTCCCCCGGCTTTGCTGCAAGAAACGGTACCGGTGCCATGGCACTTGCCTCCTGAATATAATAAACTCCTGCCTCATGGAAAGGATGTTTACCCGGTCTGTCTTCGCTGTCAAAATAGTAACCATTTTCTTCCCATGGAACCCTTGTCAGGGAAAAAGGGCATAACTCCAAAAAGCGCCCGCTATCCCCCTTCAGGGGGTTTAGCCGCAGCGCCTGTTTCTTTGGTTCTCCATAGCTTTTCAGAAATGCCTGATATTCTTCTGCCGAAAGCATTTCCTGCATCCGGTCTGTAAATGCCTCTGGCAGCATAGATTATACCTCTTTTTCAGGAATATCAATCTTGATATGCACATCCCTAAGCTGTTTTTCATCTACCTCAGAAGGTGCACCCATCATAACGTCCTGTGCTGTCTTGTTCATCGGGAATGGAATGATCTCACGGATACTCTCTTCTCCTGCGATCAGCATTACCATACGGTCTACACCGGGTGCGATTCCGGCATGCGGAGGTGCTCCGTAGCAGAATGCATTGTACATGGCAGGGAATTTGGCCTTTACATGCTCCTCATCCAGTCCCACAATCTGGAATGCCTTCACCATGATCTCCGGATCATGATTTCTGACTGCACCGGAGGAAAGCTCCACACCATTGCAGACAAGGTCATACTGGTATGCGTAAATATCCAGCGGATCCTTGGTCATCAGTGCTTCCATGCCGCCCTGAGGCATAGAGAAGGGATTATGGCAGAATTCCAGTTCTCCACTCTCTTCACCAATCTCATACATCGGGAAATCCACAATCCAGCAGAATTCATAGCAGTCTGTCTTTCTGTGCTTCTCACTGGCGATGCCGAGGAATTTACGAAGGACTCCGGCTGTCTTCTGGGCATCCAGAAGCTTACCTGCAGTAAGTCCTACAAAGTCACCAGGTTTTAAGGAAAGGGCTTCCATCACCTTTTCCTTCCGATCCTGCAGGAATTTGGCAATACCGCCTGCCAGCTCTCCGTTCTCATCCACCTTAAACCAGTATGCTTTATTTCCACTCTGTACTTCCACATCCGCACAGATCTTATCGATCACCTTTCTGGTGGCTGTAAAATCGTCTACTACGATTGCCTTGATCTTCTGTCCTTCAAAAGGTCCAAATCCACAGTCAGCCATCACATCTGTAACATCCTGCAGTTCAAGATCAATTCGAAGATCCGGCTTGTCCGAGCCATATCTTTCCATGGCATCCTTATAGGAAATTCTCTTAAACGGTGCTTTGGAAGCTGTCTTATAAGTTCCATATTTGGCAAAAACTGGAGGCAGTACATCTTCGATGACAGAGAAAACATCTTCCTGGGTTGCAAACGCCATTTCCATATCAAGCTGATAGAACTCTCCGGGAGATCTGTCTGCTCTTGCATCCTCATCACGGAAGCAGGGTGCGATCTGGAAATATCTGTCAAATCCTGAGGTCATCAGAAGCTGCTTGAACTGCTGCGGTGCCTGAGGCAGTGCATAAAACTTGCCTGGATGGTTTCTGGACGGTACCAGATAGTCTCTTGCACCCTCCGGAGAAGAACAGGTCAGGATCGGTGTTGTGATCTCCAGAAAATCATGCTCTGTCATTCTGCTTCTCAGTTCAGAAACGATCTTGCTTCTTAAAACGATCCTGCTCTTTACTTCCGGATTTCTCAGATCCAGATATCTGTATTTCAGTCTGGTTGCCTCATCAGCTTCCTTAGATCGGTTGATCTCGAAAGGAAGTTCATTATAAATACATTTACCAAGAACCTTGATCTCTTCCGGTACTACTTCAATTTCTCCGGTAGGAAGGGAAGCATTCTTGCTTGAACGTTCTCTCACTATACCGGTGATAGAAAGAGTTGATTCATTATTGACTCCATTTAACTTCGCCATCATTTCCTCTGTCTCGATGACGATCTGGGTTACTCCATAAAAATCACGCAGGATCAGAAATCCCAGATTCCTGCTGACCTTACGCATATTGTCATAAAATCCGACCAGTGTTACCTTTTCTCCTACTTCTGAGATTCTGAGCTGGCCGCAGTTATGTGTTCTTGACTGTATCATAACAAGCTCCTTTTATTTTTAATCAATATCTGCACAGTATTATACATTTTTTAGTATCGGTGTGCAAGTGCTCCCATGCAACCGTTTCTTTTTTCTGTATATCTTTCACCTGCTTTTGCAAGATCTCTCCTCCCGAAATTTCTTTTTCTGCTGATGGGCTGCGATCTTTACATACACAGGAACCGGAAGAAATCTGCCAAGTGTCATGGCTGTCTGCATCAGATGAGTGGGCACGATCACTACCTGTCTCCTTTCCATCTGCTTCAGCGCATAGTCCACACATTTTTCTGCGCTGATCCCAGGCAGTGCAAATTTCACATTGGCTCTTTCGTTGAACTCCGTATTTACAGGTCCGGGACAGAGACATCCCACATAAACCCGGCTCTTTTTCTCTGAAAGCTCCTCTGCAACCGCTCTTGTAAGGCTGGTCACATAGGCCTTGGAAGCGTAATAAGTCGCCATATAAGGTCCTCCCGGCATCAGACCTGCGCTTGAAGCCACATTCAGGATATACCCGTGATGTTCCTTTTCCATCTTCTGCAGCATCAGCTTCATCAGGATATGAACCGCCTTCACATTGACCTGGATCATATCAAGATCCTTCTGCAGTCTTGTTTCCTCAAACAGACCGCAGTCGCCAAAGCCCGCATTATTGATAAGGAAAGCCACAGGCTTTTCCTTCAGTTCATAGAACACCCGGTAGCATTCCTCCTCCCTGGACAGATCTGCCACAATAATCTCACAGTCTGTCCGAAGCTCACCGGCAAGGCTTCTCAGTCTCTCTTCCCTTCTGGCGATCAATACCAATGGGTACCCTTTTCTTGCAAATCTTCTGGCAAACTCCATACCAATCCCGGAGCTTGCCCCTGTGATCACAACGTATTTCTTTCTCTGCAGCTTCCGCATTCCGAAATCCCCCTTTTCCCTATACTACATATCTGTTAAAGAAAGCACTTTCCTCATCATTGCACTGATCTGCTTCCGGCAGACGGCAGTTCACATGAAAGACATGACCTACTTCTTCTTTTTCTTTGCTTCCATAAATATGAACTTCACTGTCAATCCCAAGAGACTGCAGCTTTTCATACATGGGCTGCGCATTTTTCAGGATAAAATCATGAACAGCACTGGTCACAAATGCCGGTGGGAAATCCCCTGTCATGTATTTCAGGGTATTCAGTTCCTCTCTCATGTTTCTGGCTTTTTCTGTATCTTCCAGTATCTCTTTGCCCGTATATTCCAGAAAAACATCATTCGGGCTTGTATGCTCCGGATCACTGGTATCATAAACGCCGCAGTTCAGTCCCACTGCCCGTACCTTTATACCTGATGGGATAAAGGTAAAGTGCTTCGCATATTCCGGATTGGTACAGATGATCAGATACTGGGTAGCAAGCTGTGCCCCGGCAGAATCTCCCACCACAAAAATATTATTGGTATCAATAGCATATTCCTCTGCATGATCCCTGATAAAAAGGAATACCTGGTTGATGTCCTCAAGAGCCGTCGGGTATTTATACTCAGGAGCCAGTCTGTAGTTGAAATTGACAAAGGTAAATCCACGCTGTGCAAGGCGCATGCCGTAGAACTGATACTGCTCCTTGCTTCCATAAACCCAGCCGCCTCCATGGATACTGATGATCGTCTTCTGGGGCTTCGTTACCTTTTTCTGATGATAAATATCGAGCAGATTGGCATCTCCGTATGGTCCATAGGAAATATTGTCAAATCTTATGATATCCTCCGGTGTTGTCAGGCCCTCATCTCTTTTGTCATCACTGATCTTCCAGTTTATCCTGATATCTTTTACTACTTCACTAATCATGTTTTTCCTCCAGTATAGATGTGCAGTGTGCACATCTTGTCGCATCAATGGGAATCTCGCTCTTACAGTAAGGACAGATCTTTGTCGTCGGTGCTGCCGGCTCTTCCTTTTTCTTTCCAAGGCTCATCAGCTTATTGATAGCTTTCACCAGACAGAACAGAATAAATGCCATGATGATAAAATTCACAACAGAAGAAAGAAAGGCTGATACAAATCCAAGAACCTCTGTTTTCGTATACACAGCATTTCCTGTAAGTTCATTCAGGATAGGATTGATAAAATTATCTGTCAGGGAGGTTACAATTCCGGAGAATGCACCACCAATGATAATACCAACTGCCATATCCATCACATTGCCTCTTAAGGCAAACTCTTTAAATTCCTTCAAAAACCTTTTCATTCTGTGCCTCTTCTCGTTATCTACTGTTTTACTGGATGCTCTGCAGATAATCAACAAACTGCTGGGCTGTTCTGCCGGAAATGCCGCCATGGCTCAGCTCCCACTTGTTAGCTTCCCTCGTCAGCTCTTCTTCAGACATGGTGATGCCGGCACGTTTTGCCAGATTGACCACGATATTGAAATACTCCTTCTGATTCGGCTTTTCATAGCTGATGGTCACACCAAAACGATTTACCAGTGACAGCTTCTCTTCTACAGTATCAGAATGATGCTTGTCATTATTGTTGTCCTGGTCATTTCTGTCATTCCAGTTTTCCTTGATCAGATGGCGCCTGTTGGATGTCGCATAGATCAGGATATTGTCCGGTCTTGTTTCCACACCGCCTTCGATCACAGCCTTCAGATATTTGTACTCAATTTCAAATTCCTCAAAGGAAAGGTCATCCATATAAATGATAAACTTATAGTTCCGGTTCTTGATATCTGCGATCACCGTAGAAAGATACTGGAACTGGTGCTTGTAAATCTCGATCATGCGAAGGCCATCATCATAATATTGATTGACGATCGCTTTGATACTGGTAGACTTGCCGGTACCGCTGTCACCAAAGAGCAGCACATTGTTGGCTCTTTTTCCCTTTACAAAGGCCTCGGTATTCTCCACAAGCTTCTTTTTCTGGATCTCATAGCCCACAAGATCAGAAAGCATGACCGTATCCATATTGTTGATCGGCCTGAAAAGAATTCCGCCCTGCGGCTTTTCCTCAATACGGAATGCCTTGTTCAGACCAAACATGCCAACTCCATAATCCTTATAAAAGCCGGTGATCACATCGAAAAATTCCTTTTCATCGCTGGTCTGCTCCAGCTTCCTGCTTAAGAAACGTACCTTTTCACTGACATTTTTGTTGTACATCAATTCCTTCTTATGTACTGCCTGATAGTGGGAAAGTCTGGAAAAGCACTGTATCCCAAGATCCCTTTCAATGGGATCAAAATCATAGTCAAAAAGAGCCCTGAAAATACGAAAATCATTTTCAACCAGCTCATTGACAGTTCCTTCATTGGCTCCCACCTTTTCACAGGTAAGACTGAAGGGATTCTCGCTCATCATCAGAAAAAAAGTCAGATAATTGTGCCAGAGGTTATCGTCAAAGCCATAGTCTGTTGCCACCTTCAGGATGTGCTTTACCTGAGTATTGATATCCCTCACAAGTTCCATCCGGTCATAGGTGCCCTTCTCATAACGTCCAAACAGTTCTCCAAGCTGATACAGTATCCCCTCCCTGTCCAGATCTCCATACATTAATAACTGTGAAACTTCCTGATACATATTTTTCTCCTGCCTAATCCTGTTTTTCATGGTCATAGATGATCAGCGCCATGACCTGAAGCTCATCCTCCTCCAGATTGGTCAGGCTGTGTCCCTTGCCGGAGGGGGTAAAATAATGTTCTCCCGGCTTTAAGGTCAGAGTTCTTTCATGGTTGTCGTCTATGGTTGCGGTGCCTTTAAGCACATAATAGTCTTCTCCGTCTCCCTGATGCACATGATAACCTACGGAGCATCCCTTCTGCAGTGTCACCTTTGCATATACACGGTTCATGCCGTGCATTTCGTCTGCCTCCAGTATATGGTCAAAATGGACCGTTCCCTGTCCGCCTAAAAATTCCTTCTGATCTACACTTTTCATCCTGTTGTCCATACCTTTCCTTCGTTAATTGCAGTCCTGTCCTGCTTACTGATATATTTTACTCTATTATTCAGCTTCTGAAAAGTCAAAAAATCTTTTCAGGAAAGCCATCAGATGTTATACTTTCTCTGGAGCATACTACTGACAGAAAGGACTTTTATTATGTACATTTCAGATGATATTTTTTATATTGGTGTGAATGACCACAGAATCGATCTCTTCGAGGGACAGTATCCGGTTCCTCACGGCATGTCCTACAATTCCTATGTGATCATGGATGAAAAGATTGCTGTCATGGATACCGTAGATGCTGGCTTTACAGAAGAATGGCTGTTAAAGCTCTCTTCTGTACTTTCCGGCAGAAAGCCTGATTATCTGGTCATCCAGCACATGGAACCTGACCACTCTGCAGGCATTGCCATTTTCATGGAAGCCTATCCGGATACCTGTGTGGTTTCCTCTGCGCCGGCCTTTACTATGATGAAGCAGTTCTTTGGCAGTGATTTTAACACAAACCGCATGGTGATCAAGGAGGGAGATACCTTAGGTCTTGGCAGACATGAGCTTACCTTTGTGGCAGCTCCCATGGTTCACTGGCCGGAAGTCATGGTGACCTATGATGCCTGCGATCAGATTCTGTTCTCTGCAGATGGCTTTGGTAAATTCGGTGCCCTTGATGAAGAGGAAGCCTGGACAGATGGTGCCCGCCGCTATTACTTTGGTATTGTAGGCCGTTTTGGCATGCAGGTGCAGAATCTTCTGAAAAAGGCTTCCGGGCTGACCATCCAGAAGATCTGTCCGCTTCATGGTCCTGTACTTTCTGAAAACCTTGCCTGCTATTTATCCTTATATAATACCTGGTCTTCCTACCAGCCGGAGGAAAAAGGCATCACCATCGCCTATGCCTCTGTTTACGGCAACACCAGAAAAGCTGCTGAGCTTCTTGCCGATATTCTTGAGAAAAAGGGCTGCAAAAATGTTGTCCTGATGGATCTTGCAAGAACAGACCTTTCCTTCTGCCTTGAAAATGCCTTCCGCTATGATAAGCTGGTTCTGGCTTCCATCACTTACAATGCCGGCATCTTCCCTTATATGGACAATTTTCTCCGCCTCTTAAAGGAGCATAATTATCAGAACCGTACCATTGCCTTTATGGAAAATGGATGCTGGGCTCCCACTGCTGCGAAGGGCATGATGGAGGTTCTGAAGGACTGCAAGAATCTGACCTTTGCAGAGAACACGGTAACGATCCGTTCTGCAGTCAATGAAGATACCATGAAGAAGATCGAAACTCTGGCCGAGGAACTGGCTGAATAAAATAAAAGATGGCTGTGCATCTCTGAACAGATCAGAAAACACAGTCATCTTTTTCTATTTTGTATTCTTTACAGTGTTTTTTACACCAGGTACTTTCCAGCTTCTTTTTCAAGCTCCTGCCACACAGGATACCTGGCACCATTTTCATCATAAAAAACTTTCAGATCCCGGTTCAGTGCACTCATCTCATCAATGGCATTCATGGCATGATCAGAAGCACAGATCTTTCCAAGGGATGTGGCGCACATGAGTTTAAAAAAGATCAGACAGGTCTTACGGTATTTACTGCTTTCAAAATCCTTGTCTGCATCTGGCAGGATATCATGCCCTGCATTCCGGATCGCCAGGTAACCTTCGATATTGGCATCGATCAGCCGGTTCAGATATGTGGTATTTCCCTTCAGCTTCTTCAGATCTCCATCGGTTTTGTAGCAGGCGAAGGCCGCCGGAATAACAAATGCCGCATGACACAGAAGATAGTCTTCCATATTTGGCTCATAAACTACTTTATACTTCGTTCCTTCAAAAATCTGTCCTATCAGCTGTTCATTGCTGTGTGTACCCCTAAGCTGCCCGATCGTGATTTTCTTCATGTCGATCGATGCCACATATTCTTTCTCCCTGTGTCCTGCAGAAAGGGCAAAGGCAAAGAGGACATTCTTTCCTGGAAGCTGTGCTGTCAGTTCTTTCGCACGTACATTGTTTCCGACAAAAATGATATTTTTTGTTTCATTTGCTTTCAGATTGTCAAGAACAGTATCAATCTGCGTATAACGCATGACAACGAATATCACATCATAGGTATCCTCCGGTGCAAGTCCACTCACCACCGGAATACGGCTGACCGACATGCCAGGTTTAAACTTGTCTTTGATCTGCAGACCATTTTCCCTGATCTGCTTCTCCCATGCTCCACGGGCAAGTAACGTCACATCTTTTCCCGCCCGGAACAGATTTCTCGTAAGATTGCATCCAAGCACACCTGCACCATATACTAATATTCTCATTGTGTACTCTCCTTTCACCCGGATATGTATATAACCAGTATCACGTCCTGGTGGTTAGTTATATCTAACAAGAGTATAACACATATGTATGAAGATGCAATCCACTTGTTTCCTTAAAGTTTAATTTTTATTTTCCGGGAAGCTGTTCCTTTGCAGCCTGCACATACCGGTCTGCATTTCCCCTGTTGGCAGCGATCTCTTCTTCTGTCAGCTTCCGTATGATCCTTGCCGGATTGCCAAAGGCAAGACTGCCGTCAGGTATGTTACTGTTTTGGGTGACCAGTGCCCCGGCACCAATGATGCAGTTATCTCCGATCACTGCACCATTCAGAATAATGGCTCCCATTCCAATAAGTGTATTATTTCCAACCGTGCATCCATGAACAATGGCACTGTGGCCAATCGTCACTCCATTCCCAATGCTGACCGGATAGTTCCGGGAGGTATGGATCACAGCATTGTCCTGTACATTGGTTCTGCTGCCAATCGTAATCTGATCAGAATCTGCCCGTATCGTTGCATGATACCAGATCCCTGCTTCTTCCCCGATCGCTACCTTTCCCTTGACTACTGCTTCATCAGCCACATAATATGCCATATTTTCCACGCTTTCTGTTACTGTCTTATATTCTATTTGTCGTATATTTCTGTTTTATGTACCGTTTGTCACCAGTTTCTGTTTTATGCTTCGTTTGCCATCTGATAGATCCGGATCATATCCTGCAGATCCAGTTTCTTTGCAGAGCCGGTAGCACTTCCGCTTGCTTTCACGCATCCCTCTGCCATTTCCCGGATCTGCTCCTCTGTCGGATGGATCCCCAGCTCTTTTAAATTAACCGGCATGCCAATACTGTGATAAAACTCCTCCATGGCCTTTATTCCAAGAAGTGCTGTTTCTTCATCACTGCCGCCTGCCGTAACGCCCATTACATTCTTTGCATATTTCACAAAGCGTGGCAGACAGTACTTATAAACATATCTCGCCCAGCTTGGCCAGATTGCTGCCAGTCCGGCGCCATGAGTCACATCAAACATACCACCAAGCTCATGCTCCAACTTATGGGACATAAAGTCACCACCGTCATTGCCACAGCCTGTCAGATCATTATGCGCAAGGCTGCCTGACCACATGATCTCCGCACGGGCATCATAGTTATCCGGCTCGGTATGCAGGATTTTCGCATTTTCCATTACGGTACGAAGAAGACCTTCTGCAAGGGCATCTGTGATCTCCATATTGCCGCCATTGGTAAAATAACGTTCCATGGTATGCATCATAATATCGGTACATCCGGATTCCGTCTGGTAATCCGGCAGGGTTTTGGTAAATTCCGGATTCATGATCGCAAACTTAGGTCTTGCCAGGTTATCATCATAAGCTCTCTTTTCCAGTGTCTTCTCATTGGTGATCACACTGCTCCGTGAAGTTTCACTTCCTGCTGCGGCGATTGTCAGTACACTGGCAACCGGCAGGCACTTTCTGGCTTTTCTTGTATGCTCATATAATTCCCAGACATCCTTTTCCGGCTCGCCAAGTCCGTAAGCGATCGCCTTAGCTGTATCAATAACACTTCCGCCACCAACGGCCAGCAGGAAATCAATACCCTCATTTTTACCGATCTCGATACCCTCATATACCTTGTCCAGATGAGGATTTGGAACAATTCCACCAAGCTCCTGGAAATAAAGCTCCTCTTCCTTCAGGGATTCCTTTACCAGGTCAAGAAGACCTGAGCGGACCGCACTCTTTCCTCCATACAGAACAAGTACTCTGGATCCCCCGTATTCCCGGATCAGTTTTCCTGTCTGCTTCTCTGTTTCCTTTCCAAAAATAACACGTGTTGGTGAAAAATACTCAAAACTGTTTGCCATATTCTGTATCCTCCTTTTTCTATACCCGTATATGCCTATTATAAAATAAGTTTGGAAAAATCAAAATAATTAATGTTCTGTTTTATATCAAAAAAACATCACCACATTAAGTAATGATGTCTTTCCTATTTTCCAACTCTTTTTCCATAATTGTTCTGATTGCTGTAATATCTGTAAAGGTAAGTTTTATTCCGCGATTATACATAGCCAGCACTTCACTCAGGTTTTCAACAAGTAATTTATCCAGCTTTTTATGTATTAGCACTGGTTGTTCCTGAATTGTATGTATATGGTCAAAATATTTTCTGATAACAGGAAACGCATTCTGTATCAGAAAAGCATTTTCCTTTCCTGCAAATAATCCAATTACAATCGTATTACATTTACCATATTTCTTCTTTTTCTTTTCAATAATTCCCTTATATTTATCTGCCTGTGAACTAATCGGAATCATCCAATATAATTCTGGATTCTTTTTATCCTGAATTGCATAATAATGAGGACGGTAATTTCCCCGTTCCTTATTACTCATCAAATATTTATCCTGAACCAAGCAAAAAAATTCATCTTTGATATGATATGAATATCCCTGTCGTATCTCCATAAACAACCTTTTCTTTGTGATAAAATTCCCCATCAGCAGACACTGATGGGGAACATTTACAAACTATACTATTTTTATCCCACCTGTATAGCAAGTGGCTTCATTTACGAACTGAATTATTTATATCCCGCACCATCAGCAAGCGGCAAACATTTACTTCTATATTTAGTATATACAGTATCTTTGAAATAATCAACCTGTTTTTCAAGTTTAGAAATATTTTTTACTATATTATGACTCATCATTTGCCGTAACTCTGCCATAAAATACAAATGACTCACATTATTCATTTCTTATCCTTTATTCTTAACCTCAAATAGTTGTCCAGTGCTTTTTTTATATTGCTATGTAACATAAATAACCCAGCTCCACATGAAGCACCTATTATACTGATTATTCTGAATGGCGGATACAGGCAAATGATTACTGACACAATCATTACCAACCATGCACTCCATATAATAAAAATTCTTAATCGGTCTGCTCCAACAAAAGAAAATGGATCATTTCCAATATATATTTTGTCATTTTTTAAATAAATTCCATTTGCTAGTGTAATCTTTTGAGGCTCTTCCGGTATCTGTTTTTTCTCTAAATGGTCATTTTCTGGAACATCTGCTATTTTCAAATTTCTTTCCACAGGACGTCTGACCGGTCTTTCATATTCGTCATCTTTATAATTCTGAATCAGACTGATCAGAAAACTTCTATCCCACAAACGTACACCTGTTGTTTCAGCTAACTTTACTGCCTGTTTAGTATATGAACTGTTTGTAATGACAGCCGCTGCATCACAATGATAAAAATCCATACCAAGCCCAGCCTCCTGTACCGCCTTATTCCCAACATGTCCTGTATACCTTTTGCACTGGATTGCATATTTAACATTCTTCCTTCTGGCAAGAATATCTATTCCCTAATCATTGCTTGCCTGCGTCACCTGTACTTCCCGATAACCATTATGACGCAGCAAATCTGCAACAGCATATTCAAATTTGTGTTCTTCCATTTTATCCAATTCATCAATTGTATATTTCATATTCTCCCCTTCACAATTCATCCCTGAATTAATACTGTATTTCTTCCCCATCATCATCCGGTGTATTGGAATTTTGTTCAATTTTATCAAACCTTCATTTAAATCTATATTGCATTCTTTATCCACAACAATTTGTTCTGATTTTTATAATATCGCAACATTTATATTTACACAATATTATTAAATTAATTTATACGAACTCATGTGTTTTTATTACTGATATTTCTATCGATGTTCATCTCCAGCCATAAACATAAAAGATCAGGGCATACACCCTGATCCGTCTTCTTATCCTTCCTGATTCATCCGGGCAAGTTTCGCTGTCTGATCTGCCAAAATGCACCCGTCTATGATTTCTCCGATATCTCCATTCATTATTTTGTCAAGTTTATACAGTGTCAGTCCAATCCTGTGGTCGGTTACTCTTCCCTGGGGGAAGTTATAGGTTCTGATCTTCTCAGAACGGTCTCCGGTACCGATCTGGCTTCTTCTCATTTCTGCTTCTGCGTCATGACGCTGCTGCTGCTCCAGATCATACAGTTTAGCTTTCAACAGGGCAAATGCCTTGGCCTTATTCTGCAGCTGGGATTTCTCGGTCTGGCTGTAAACTACAATACCTGTGGGATAATGGGTCAGACGCACTGCAGAGTCTGTGGTATTAACACACTGCCCACCGTTTCCAGACGCTCTCATCACGTCGATTCTGATATCCTTATCATCAATGACAATATCAATATCATCATCTACCTCCGGCATAACTGCCACGCTGACTGTGGAGGTATGGATACGTCCGCCGGATTCTGTCTCCGGGACACGCTGTACACGGTGTACACCGCTTTCATATTTCAGCTTGGAATATGCCCCCTGTCCGGTAATAGTGAAGCTGACTTCCTTCATGCCACCGATTCCGATCTCATCTACATTCAGAAGCTCTGCCTTCCATCGCTGGCTCTCTGCATAATGTACATAAAGCCGGTACATTTCCGCTGCAAACAGGGCAGCCTCATCTCCACCGGCGCCGGCACGGATTTCCATGATAACATTCTTATCATCATTGGGATCCTTGGGAAGCAGAAGGATCTTCAGTTCCTTTTCCAGCTCCTCGATTCTTTTCTTGGCTGCTGAAAGCTCCTCCTTCAGCATCTCCTTCATATCCTCATCGGACTCAGAATCGAGTAATGCCAGGGAATCCTCTTCATCCTGCTTACACTTCTTATATTCCTTATATGCCTCTACGATCGGTGTCAGATCACTCTGTTCCTTCATCAGCTTACGGAAGCGATCCTGATTGTTTGTCACCGTAGGTTCATTCAGCTCATTCATGATCTCCTCATATCTGGCAAGCAGATCGTCTAATTTATCAAACATGACTATTTCCTCCCGTTAAATGTTCCATACACCACTCTGTCAAGTCCGGCAAGATCCTGACTGACAGTCACTTCTTCGTATCCTTCCTCTTCCATCAGCAGCTTTACCGCTTCTCCCTGATCGTAACCGATCTCAAAGAAAAGCATGCCTCCGGAATAAAGATGTTCTGTCGCTTTCCTGGTAATCTTCCGGTAAAAGTCAAGACCGTCTTCGCCGCCATCCAGTGCGATCAACGGCTCATGATCCCTCACCTCTTCCATCAGAGTCGGAATCACATCCTTTCGGATGTATGGTGGATTGGATACAATATATTCAAACCTTCCTTCTATGCTTTCAAACAGATCACTCTGGATAAACTGCGCAGATATTCCAAGCTCTTTTGCATTTTGCCCTGCAACAGCAAGTGCTTTTTCCGAAATATCACAGCCAACGCCCCTGCAGCCATTAGAATACCGCAGGAGACTTAAAAGAATACATCCACTGCCTGTACACACATCCAGGATCTCCATGCCATCCCTGAGATACCTCATCACTTCTTCTACAAGAGTTTCTGTATCCTGTCTTGGCACGAGTACATCCTCCGTAACAGAAAAACGCAGTCCCATAAACTCCTGCCAGCCTGTAATCTGCTGCAGTGGCTCATGTGTGCTTCTTCTTTCTATGAAAATAAGAAACTGCGTTTCTTCTTCCTCTGTTACCGCTCTGTCTCCATGCGCCAGCAGCGTATTCCGGTCTGTCCCGCAGACCTCCTCCAGCAGAAGCCTCGCATCAAGCGCTGCTTCCTGTATGCCAGCCTTCTCCAGTCTGTCTTTTCCTGTTTCATAAAGCTTCCGGTAATTCATGGATCATTCTTCTTCCTCTCCCGGCTCATCCTGAAGCCAGGAATCATCCACTTCATATCCGAACTCATCTTTCAGATATGATTTCCAGTCAAATACCGCCTCCACAGATCTGATGGCAACCTCTGCCATTTCTCTGTCAGGCTCCTTGGTCGTCAGTCTCTGCAGCCACATACCTGGCGCAGAAATGATCTTTACGAAAATATTGTCACTTCTGCCCGCCAGCCGGATGATCTCATAGGAAATACCCGCGATCACAGGCACCAGTGCAATTCGAAGTACTACACGGAGAGCAGGATTCTGTACCCTGATAAAAAAGAACAGGATGATACTCACAAAAACTACAAGAAACATAAAGCTCGTCCCACAGCGTTTGTGGATCCTGGAGCTTCTCATTACATTGTGGACAGTCAGAGGTCTTCCGTTCTCCACACAGTTGATGCACTTATGCTCTGCCCCGTGATACTGGTACAGTCTGTGAATATCCTTCATCAGGCTGATTGCTACAATATAGATCACAAAGATCAGGATCCTGATGATTCCTTCTATGATCGCAAGCAGGGAATCATTTCTGATATACTGTACAAGCAGCGTTGACAAAAAATAGGGAAGCAGCATAAATACAGCAATCGCAATCACAATGGAAGCCACCGTTGTCACTCCCATCAGGATCTTCTCTGCCCGTCCCCCTGACACCTTGTTCAGTGCCTTGTCAAGCTTCGTTTCCTCCGCTTCCTCGTCCTCATAGAAGGACGCTGAATAATTGATGGTCTTCATTCCAAGGATCATGGAATCCAGAAAATTAAAAATACCTCTGATAAAAGGGATCTTTTTCAAAGCACTGTCACGCAGGATACCCCTGTACACATCTACTTCTACTTCGATCTCACCATTTGGCTTACGGATAGCCACTGCATAATCATCTTTATTTTTCATCATCACACCTTCCAGAACAGCCTGTCCGCCGATCCCGGAATAGTGCGTTGTTTTTTTCTTTTTACCCATGCAAGATACTCCTGTAATAAAAATAATAAGGTTGAGGATGTAACCCTCAACCTTATTGTACATAACCTAATTGTTTCCAACACCATATTTCTTGTTGAACTTCTCGATACGTCCATCAGCTCTGGCTGCCTTCTGCTGACCAGTGTAGAATGAATGGCACTTGGAACAAACTTCAACGTGAATATCCTTCTTGGTTGATCCGGTCACAAATGTGTTTCCACAGTTGCAGGTAACGGTTGCCTGATAGTACTCAGGATGAATTCCTTCTTTCATGTTTTCACCTCTCTATTTATTAACTATATTACAATTAACGTTCTCATGTTTTTCCCGAAACAGCTTTTTAATTGTAACACAGGTTAATATACTATGCAAGTCCTTTTTCTCAGATCCACTTCATTTTTTTGACCATATTGACAAATTCATTATTATTCCTTGTCTTGGCAAAAAGATCCAGGATCCTGTCTACAGCCTCTTCCGGCTTCAGACCATTTAATGCCTTACGGATAACATTGATCGCTTCCAGTTCATCCGGTGAGAGAAGAAGGTCTTCTCTTCTGGTTCCGGACTTCGGAATATCAATAGCGGGGAATACTCTTTTCTCAGACAGCTTTCTGTCAAGCACCAGCTCCATATTACCGGTTCCCTTGAATTCCTCGTATACTACATCATCCATTTTGCTCCCAGTATCTACCAGCGCGGTTGCAAGAATAGTGAGGGATCCGCCCTCTCTCATATTTCTCGCCGCACCGAAGAATCTCTTTGGCATATGCAGGGCTGCCGGATCAAGACCACCTGACAGGGTACGTCCACTCGGGGGCACTGTCTGATTGTACGCACGTGTCAGTCTGGTAATACTGTCGATCAGGATAATAACGTCCTTCTGATGCTCTACCAGTCTCTTACCTCTCTCGATCACCATTTCTGATACACGCTTGTGATGCTCAGGCAGCTCATCAAAGGTTGAATAGATGACCTCGACATTAGGTCCTTCGATAGCCTCCTTGATATCTGTTACTTCCTCAGGTCTTTCATCGATCAGCAGAATGATCAGATGCACCTCCGGATTATTTCTCTTAACAGATTTGGCTACTTCCTTTAACAGGGTTGTCTTACCTGCCTTCGGAGGGGACACGATCATACCACGCTGTCCCTTACCAACCGGGCTGATCAGATCCATGATCCTCATTGCCACACTGGCTCCCGGCTGCTCAAGATGCAGTCTCTCATTGGGGAATATAGGCGTCATATCCTCAAAATTGCGTCTCTTTGCTGCCTCTTCCGGTGTATAACCGTTAATACTCTTTACATATAACAGAGCTGCAAACTTCTCTCCCTGTGTCTTAACTCTGGTATTGCCCTCCAGGATATCACCCGTTTTCAGGCCAAACCGTCTGATCTGACTGGGTGCCACATAAACATCCCTTTCACCCGGAAGATAATTATCACTTCTGATAAATCCATATCCATCCGGCATTACCTCAAGGATACCATTGACAGCGATCCCACTGTCAAGCTCAGCGGGGAACTTTTCCTCATCGTCTGTCTTATTCTCGTCTGTCTTACTCTCGCTCTCTTCTCTCAGCTCCTTCTTTTCTGCACTCCTGGCGTACATGCCCTTACCAGATGCCTTGTCCTTCTCATCCTCGGCAAGCATCAGCTCAATAATCTCGCTCTTTTTCATGGTTGATGTACCCTTTAAGCCCCTTGCCTTTGCAATCGCCTTCAGATCCACAAGCGCAAGAGATTCATATTTTTCTCTCATAAATTCCTCCATTCACTTTTTCTTACAGTCCTGTTGTTTCATTGTCTCTGTGCTTTTTCATACACCTGATCGTGAATAAACCGTTTCTCAAACCTTCACTATCATCTTCTTCAATGGGATTTAAATCTCGACTTGTCATTTGAAATGTCTCTAAATGAACTCTATGTGGATATTATACAACACATTTCCAAAAAGGAAAAGCACTTTTTTATAAAATTAATACAAAAAATACAGCCGGCATGCATACACTGCTGCCAGCTGTTTCTTTACCAGTTACATCTACTTATACGTTGATCTCTGCTTTCACTCCAAGAAGGTCTTTATTTTCTTCCAGGATCGGTCTGATCACCTTTGAAAGGAAATTATCAACCTGCTCTCTGGATCTTCCAATATATCTGGATGGTTCCATGGATTTCTGCAGATCCTCCAGGGATAACGGGAAAGCCGGGTCTGCTGCGATCAGTTCAAGAAGATTATTATCCTTGCCTTCCACCTTTACAGTCCTTCCTGCCTCCATGGAAAGCTCACGGATCTTCTCATGCAGCTCCTGTCTGTTGCCGCCAAGCTTTACTGCATCCATCATGATATTCTCTGTGGCCATGAAAGGCAGCTCACTCATCAGGTGCTTCTCTATTACCTTTGGATAAACCACAAGGCCATCCACTACATTCAGGCACAGATCCAAAATACCATCAATAGCCAGGAACCCTTCAGGGATAGAAAGACGCTTGTTTGCAGAATCATCCAGTGTTCTCTCAAACCACTGTGTGGCAGAGGTGATCGCCGGATTCAGGGCATCGATCATCACATAGCGGGAAAGAGATGCAATTCTCTCACTCCGCATGGGATTTCTCTTGTATGCCATGGCAGAAGATCCGATCTGGGTCTTCTCAAAAGGCTCCTCCACTTCCTTCAGATGCTGGAGAAGTCTGATATCATTACTCATCTTATGAGCACTTGCTGCGATACCGGCCAGTACATTGGCTACCCTGGTATCCACCTTACGGGAATAGGTCTGTCCTGATACCGGATAGCATTCCTTAAATCCCATTTTAGCTGCGATCATAGGATCGATCTTATCAATCGTTTCCTGGTCCCCGTCAAACAGTTCTAGGAAAGAAGCCTGTGTACCTGTCGTTCCCTTGGATCCAAGCAGCTTCATACCGGACAGCACATGCTCAAGATCCTCCAGATCCAGACAGAATTCCTGCATCCAGAGTGTTGCCCTTTTTCCTACAGTAGTAGGCTGTGCCGGCTGAAAATGGGTAAAGGCAAGGGTCGGCTGTGCCTTGTATTTATCAGCGAAGGCTGAAAGCTCCGAGAGAACATTGACCAGCTTTTTCTTTACTAATTTCAGTGCCTCTGTCATCACGATAATATCGGTATTATCACCTACATAGCAGCTTGTAGCACCAAGATGGATAATACCGGCTGCCTTCGGACACTGCTGTCCATAGGCATATACATGACTCATAACATCATGACGGACTACCTTTTCCCTGGCCTTCGCCACATCATAGTTGATATCTTCCGCATGAGCCTTCAGCTCATCGATCTGCTCCTGTGAGATAACAGGTTTCCCATTCTGGGACAATCCAAGCTCCATCTCTGTCTCTGCAAGTGCGATCCAGAGCTTTCTCCACGTCCGGAACTTCATGTCCGGAGAAAAGATATATTGCATTTCCTTACTGGCATAGCGCTCCGATAACGGGCTTACATATCTGTCAGTTTCCATAAGTCCTCCCTCTAATGATCAAATTCTCCCCGGATATCATCTTCCGGTGGATCAAGTGGATATTTTCCAGTGAAGCAGCCACTGCATATTTCTCTTCCTTCTACGATCTGAGACAGTCTCTCTTCCTTCAGATAGCCAAGTGAGTCAGCTCCGATTATCTTACAGATCTCATCCACAGAACGGTTATATGCGATCAGCTGATCCCTCGCCGGTATATCCGTACCAAAATAACAGGGCCATAAAAAGGGAGGCGAGCTTACCCTCATATGCACTTCCTTTGCTCCTGCTTCCCGCAGCATACGGACAATACGGTCAGAAGTGGTTCCTCTTACGATGGAATCATCAATCATGATGACACGCCTGCCTTCCACTGCATCCCGCAGTGCGTTCAGCTTGACCTGTACACTGCTCTCTCTGTTTTTCTGTCCGGGCTTGATAAAGGTTCTTCCCACATAGCTGTTCTTCACAAACGCCTGTCCATAGGGGATCCCTGACTCCATGGCATAACCAAGAGCCGCACAGTTTCCGGACTCCGGTACACCGACTACAAGGTCTGCGTCTACCGGTGAATCTATGGCAAGATATCTTCCTGCCAGGATCCTGGAATTATAAACACTCATGCCGTCCACAAAGCTGTCCGGACGGGCAAAATAAATATACTCAAATACACATCTGGCATGCTGCTCCTTCGGAATACACATGCTCTTGTCGGATTCAATCCCCTTTTCCGGGGAAATGGTTACGATCTCTCCCGGCTCCACATCACGGACAAAGGTTGCTCCGATGGTATCAAGGGCACAGGTCTCAGATGCCAGCACATAGGAATTATCTCTCTTACCGATACAGAGTGGCCTGAAGCCAAAAGGATCCCTTGCACCGATCAGCTTACGGGGAGACATAATGATCAGGGAGTAGGCTCCCTTGATCTTCTTCATGGCACGTCCTACCGCTTCCTCGACCGTTTTGGAATTCAGCCGCTCCCTTGCAATAAAATAAGCGATCACCTCTGAATCAATAGTCGTCTGGAAGATAGCTCCTGTATATTCGAGTTCTTTTCTCAGCTCCGGGGCATTGATCAGATTTCCATTGTGGGCAAGTGCCAGTGTACCCTTCACATAATTTAATACCAGAGGCTGAGCATTTTCTCTGGTAGAGCTGCCTGCTGTAGAATATCTGACATGTCCGACACCAATATCCCCTTTCAGCTTCTCCAGAATCTCCGGGGTAAATGCCTCATTGACAAGTCCCATGTCCTTGGAGCTGAGTACCTTGCCCTTGGGGCCACTGGTATCACTGACTGCGATACCGCAGCTTTCCTGTCCTCTGTGCTGGAGTGCAAGTAAACCGTAATAAATGGTGGAGGCTACATCCCCTCCATCAAAATCATAGATGCCAAATACGCCGCATTCCTCTTTAATCATTTCCATACCTCTGTATCTGTTTATGCAAGTCCAAGACGCTTAAATACTTCGTTGTAAGCCTCTTCTACATTGCCAAGATCTCTTCTGAAGCGATCCTTATCCAGCTTTTCATTGGTATGTACATCCCACAGACGGCAGGTATCCGGAGATACTTCATCTGCAAGCAGGATCTGACCATGGAAACGTCCAAACTCGATCTTGAAGTCGATCAGCTTGATATCTGCCTGAAGGAAATATGCCTTTAACACTTCATTTACCTTAAATGCATACTTCTTGATGGTATCGATCTCTTCCCAGGTAGCAAGTCCCAGTGCAACCGCAAAATAGCTGTTGATCAGAGGATCACCCAGCTCGTCATTTTTATAGCTGAATTCAATGGTGGGCTCTGCAAAAGGTGTTCCTTCCGGTACACCAAGCCTCTTGGAAAAGCTGCCTGCTGCCACATTTCTGATGATAACCTCAAGTGGTACGATCTGCACCTTTTTAACTGCAGTTTCTCTGTCACTTAACTCTTCGATCAGATGTGTCGGTACTCCCTCTTTCTCCAGAAGCTTGAAAACATGATTGGTCATACGGTTATTGATAGCACCCTTTCCTACGATCGTGCCCTTCTTTTCCCCGTTGAAAGCAGTTGCATCATCCTTGTAATCTACGATAACAACATCAGGATCCTCTGTTGCAAATACCTTCTTTGCTTTTCCTTCGTAAAGCTGTTCCATTTTTTTCATTTTGGTTTCCTTGCCTTTCGTAAAGTTTTAGTAAATAACCTCTATTGTGGAGTATATACTACCTCCTGTCATAAATCAACACGTCTTATGACTGAAACTTTCCAATAAATTCCCTGACACGGTCATTTTCACAGTGGAAGATCTCCTCCGGTGTTCCTTCTGCCTGTATGATCCCCTGCTCCATAAAAATGATCCTGTCCGACAGCTCCCTTGCAAACTGCATCTCGTGAGTGACGATGATCATGGTCATATGTTCCCTTGCCAGTTCCTTGATAACCTTTAACACCTCCCCGGTCAGCTCCGGATCGAGTGCAGAAGTCGGCTCATCAAAAAACAGGATCTTCGGCTGCAGCGCCAGTGCCCTTGCGATCGATACCCTCTGCTGCTGGCCTCCGGAAAGCTGGCACGGATAAGCATCCGCCTTATCAGAAAGGCCAAGCTGTGCAAGAAGCTTTTCCGCCCTCTCTTCTGCTTCCTTCTTTGGAACCTTATCCACCACAACAGGCGCATCTGTGATATTTTTCATGACACTGTAATGGGGAAAGAGGTTAAAGTTCTGGAACACCAGTCCAAAATTCTTGTGGATCTCCTTCAGCTTTGCCTTTGGTGCATAAATACATCTGCCATTTTCCTCATATGCTGCTTTTTCAGAAAGATAGGAAAGTGTCCCTCCATCCATGGTCTCCAGCATCGTTGCACACCGGAGCAGTGTTGACTTGCCGGAGCCAGAAGGGCCTATGATGGAAACCACCTCTCCTTCTCTGACAGAAAGAGAAATATCCTTCAGGATCTCCACCCCGTCAAAGCTTTTTTTCATATGCTCTATCTGCAGCAGAATCTTGCCTTCTTCGCTCATTGTCTTCCTCCATCTCTTACTTATAGTAATTCAGACTCTTCTCGATCCGTTCCATCACCGTTGCCACGATCAGGTTGAACAGATAATAAAACACGCCTGCGATCATGAGCGGCATGATACTTGTCTCCTTGGCTGCGATCTGCTTTGCCATGGTAAACATTTCTGCCTGAGCCAGCACAAAGGCAAGCGAAGTATCCTTTACAAGCGTGATCGTTTCATTCGTCACCGGCGGCAGGATCCTCTTGATCACCTGTGGAAGAATGATCCTTACAAAGGTCTGGAGCCTGCTGTAACCAAGAACTCTGGCTGCTTCATATTGTCCAACCGGCATGGATTCAATGCCTGCCCTGTATATCTCTGCAAAATATGCCGCATAATTCAACGCAAATGCTATGATGATAGCTGGGAATCTGTAATTGCCGACCTTCAGGTGAAACACATAAAAGGGAGCAAAATACACCACGATGAGCTGGAGCATAAGCGGTGTTCCCCTCAGCACAGAAATATAGATCTTACTGATCATCCGGATAATGCCATTCTTTGACATCCGTCCAAAGGCTACCAGTAAACCAAGAGGCAAAGAAAAAAGAAGCGTCAGAAAAAAGATTTCTGCCGTCACTCCCATGCCTTTCATAAGCTGTAACAATATGATCGATAATGTCATGTATACCCTCACATTCTGCCTGTTTCTGACAGTAGGAGAGATGATACTGTCATCTCTCCCGTCTTATCCAGTGCAACTTTTTTTATTTACCAAGACATACGCTGTCTGATAAGCCATACTTTTCTGCAATCTTTCCAAAGGTACCGTCATCTGCCATTTCAAGCAGTGTCTTTTCTACCTGATCCTTCAGTTCCACATTGCCAAGCTTAAAGCCTATTCCATACTGCTCGCTTGCCAGATTCTCGGAAAGCTTGACAAAGCCCTCTCCCCTGGATGCGATCTGATAATCAGCAACGCCCACATCGATTGCAAGTGCATCAATCGCACCCTGCTCCAGATCCATGAATGCTGTATTATAATCAGAATACTGTGTCAGATTACCAAAGGTTGCCGCAAGATCAGCTGCATCACCCTCAAGAGCTGCCAGTGCGGAGGAATCCTTCTGTACACCTACATTCTTGCCTGCAAGATCATCAAAGACTGTAATACCGGAATCAGCGGCTACTACAAATACCTGGCTGTTATCTACATAGGGAACACTGAAGGTATAAGCATCTTCACGTCCGTTCATGGTGAAGCCATTCCAGATACAGTCAATAGCTCCTGAGGATAATTCCATATCCTTGGAATCCCAGTCAATAGGCTGCTTTACAAGCTCCCAGCCGTTCCTGTCACATACCTCCTGTGCCAGTTCCAGGTCAAATCCGGTATACTCTCCACTTTCATCCATATAGCCGTAGGGCGGAAATTCTGCATCAAATCCAACAGTAAAGGTGGTTCTCTCTGCAGTATCCTCCGATGCCGCATCAGCTGTATCGGCTGTCTCTTCGCCAGCAGCTTCTGTTTCTGTTTCCTGTGCTGACGCATCTGTTGTTTCTGCGCTCTGTCCGCATCCGGCCAGCATGCTTACCGTAAACGCGGCTGTTACTGCCATTGCCAATAATTTTTTCATAATGTTCTCCTCTTCCAATTTAGTGATTTATTAGTTTATTAGACTAAAGTATTTGTTCGATAATCACTCTATCATGCAGGAGTAGATTCGTCAAGAAAAATCCTTTTCGTATTCATCCACGGTATCCATGATCTCCCTTGCATATCTTGGGTATTTCTTTGCCAGATCCTTGATCTCATCCTGTGCCTTTCCGGCAACCACTTCTTTATTATAATCCATTCTCCGGCGCAGGGACTGCCGTCTGATGATCAGGCTGTGGCGGATCTCCACCATTTCCTTTTTGTCAAGAAGTCCTCTTGTCTGATGGATCCAGATCATGGGATCCTGTATCTGGAATCTTCTCAGCTCATGGATCAGATCCTTCTGACATTCATCCAGATCCTTCTCTGCACTGTAATAGCGCTCCCTCTCTTCTCTTTCCTGCTGATAATCCTGATAATCCTTCTGCAGCTCCCTGGCACTGCTGACCTGATATTTCATATAAAGATAATCCAGCAGGTGCGTATTGTTCACGTACCGGATCTTTACTGTATTCTGAAGTCTTATGATCCTTCCGATCCCGTTTTCCACTCTGGAAAGTTCCTCGGAAGCATTGTTGTACTTGAGAAAAACTGCTGTGATCGCTGCCGCCCCGAGTGCTGCCGCTGCCACATAGCCGATCCCTGTATTCATGGAAAAGCCATACTGCAGGATCAGCAGTACCAAAATACAGATGATCACAGCTATGGTACAGATAATGGCCATGCTTCTGGAATCCTCCAGAATGTGCTGCAGCTCTGCCTTTCTGTACTGGTAGGCCTGCTTTTCTCCATCCAGTCTTTTCAGATCCCTCTTGATCAGTTCCTGATATTCTTCTGCTTTCAGAAGCTTCTCACAGCCCTCCTGGACTTCGTCCTCCATCCGCTCCATCTGACGGTATTTTGCCTCATCCAGCTTCCGTTCTCTTCTGGCATAGTCTGACTGCTTATCGGAAAGCTCTTCGATCCTTCGGGCATAGCTCTGCAGAAGAAGCATCTCTTCCTCCGGCAGTGATTCGATCTCCTCCATGTCCTTCAGATAGGAGGTGACCATGTTATACTCGTGCTTCAGGTTTTCCAGCTCTGTAGATGCCTCTGCGATCTGTTCGAGACACCCTTTGATATAATCCTCTCTCTGCTGCTTATCGTTGATCTGAAGATCATCCCGGTCGTAAACGATCTCATTCCAGTCATCGATCTCATACATGGGGTCTTCCTGGTTCTTTCTCCAGGGAAATATCTTATCAAAAAAGCTCATATACTCTCCTTGCCTACTGTGCCACACTTGCCCGGTAATCATCCTTAAGCCTTGCTATGATCTTGTCGATCTCTTCATAATAGGAGCCTGTGTTTCCCTCATCCCTGTATATCTTCAGTGCAGACAGCATACGGTTTTCCCTTGTTGCCTCAAACTGTCCTCTTGCCATCTCATAGAGCTTTTCCACCTTCATGGACAATTCATAATATTCTCTATGGTCTGCAATAAAGGAAACATAGTCTGCCTCTGTCAGCTGCTCACGCAGTGCTTCCAGATACTGGATCCCGGACTCCTCCCTCAAAGAAAGCTCATATGCCTTCTTCAGATAAGAGGCTCCACTTTCAAACCGGAACAGTCTGCAGCAGGCCACGCCAAGATTATGATACACCGATGGGATCAGCTCCTTTTCGGCCTCCGGCAGAATGGAAAGCAGCTTTTCATATTCACGCACTGCCAGCTGGTACCTTCCATTTTTCATCAGATAATCTCCCTGGCGTTTCTGCTTCTCATACTGATCAAGTCCTGCGCTTCCCTTTAATACCTCATCGATCCGTTCCTTATCTTCCCTGCTGCAGTAACCAGTATAATCCAGGATCGTATCCACGAATACGCCCGGCTGGCACCCGCGCTGGAAAAGCTGCAGCAGCTGATGGGAAAGCTCCTTCAGCTCACATTCTTCATACAGCCACTGTACCAGCTGCTTATCCATGATCCCCGCATCTATCATAAAAGGATTGCTGGCCAGCAGATAGCAAAGCTCCTCCACACAGTATACATTCATACCTGCATGCTCGAAATAATATGGTTTTTCTGCATATTTACCTGTGCATAATAATACGTTCTCCATGAACCTGCTCCCTTTCCCTCAGACAGTAATAGTCTTGCGCCAGCCCTTGCCGCTGGATGGGAAAAATTCTCCAAATCCCATATCTTCTATGGTTGCTGTTACCTGATTTACAGATTCCATTTCCACATGGATCTTCAGTCTGGTGGTACAAGGTGGTCTCTCCGGCAGTCCTTCCAGTTCGATCTTTTTATCTGTGATATTTTCACCTGTCAGGGGTGTGATATGAAAGAGAAGACTGTTTCCTTTTCTCAGGATCACTTCAAAATCTGCGGCTGTCTCATACCAGTTCTGTCCGGCATCCAGAATGGCAAAATAAGAATCCCCGCCTCTTCTCTCCACCTTCATGCCTACATTGGATTTCAGCTTATCTGCCCCGAGATATACATACTTTTTTCCTTCCCCGCTTGGACTTACCCTCTCAATGGCTCCATAGCAGGCGCCTTTACTGTACAGGTTATTTCCCTGAAATACTCTTCTGTTCCTGCAGAGATACCGCAGGGACTCCCTTGCCCAGCCTTCTTTGAATCCGTCACCCAGAAGATATACCGTAGAGAATATGCTGCCTTCCATCTCCGCTTCTACTATCTGCAGGAATTTTTCATCCAGTTCCTTCTCCTGCTGCTCCCGTTCTTCCTCTGCCTCCGGTGACTCTCCCCTGACAAAGGTAACCCTCTCCATATCCGGATATATATTGCTGTTGATCAGCACCACCTGTGGTGTTGTCATAGGATTGCATTCAAGACAGATGCTTTTCATCTCTCTGCTGTAATCAAAGATCATGACCTGGTTCTGCCACAGCTCCTTTGGCTGATACAGCATATAATAATAGAAGCTTTCCGCCCTGCTCTGAAACAGGACTTTTTTCGTCTGCAGGGAAAGTCCTGCCACTACCTTGGAAAGAACATCAACCATCTCCGGTGTCAGTTCCTCTACCGTAAACATCATCACTTCGATCTGGCTTAAGGAAACATGAAGAGAGAGCAGGGAAAGACTCCGTTTGACATACAGTGTCAGCAGGGCTGCCGGATCGTAGCTTTCTGTTTCCACGACTACCTCTTCTCCCCTTTTGGCAAGCTCCACCAGATCCCCTACCAGAATGCCATCTTCCTCTCTTTCGTATTTCAGTGCCTCCTTACCATAAAACCACTGGTTTACCCCTCTCCGTTTGCAGAGTACAGTAGGAATATTGTACTGTTCTGTGCCTGCCACACTGGATACCGTTTCCACTCTCTGTTCCTCCAGTGAGCAGTAGCTGATCTGGGAAGCCACACTGCCAAGATCATATCCGACTGCTATTTTTTTACCGTTTTTCTTTTCTGTCTGTTCCTTTACCCCTGCGAACATGACTTTTCTCCTTTATACAATATGGAAGAGCTTTTCTACCATAAATTCCCTCTCAAAATATTCATGGAGCAGATCTCCCATGGTATTTTCATCATCCAGGGCTCTGCCTATGGCAATATCATTGATCAGACTGTATTTGCTTTCCTTCTGTTCCCTGTCTGTATCACTGCGGCTTAAGGTACCGCTCTCTGTCAGGTGCTCCTTATCCTCTTCCGTTTCTGTAATGTAATACTGCAGCTTCTCTCCAAAGAACAGAATAAACTGTTTCACGCAGATACCACCAAACATTTCCTTCATTTCCTGCATGACATATTCTCCATCGCTTCCCTCCAGAAGGTAATGAATCACTGCCCTGCCGCCATTTTCCAGCCTGTAACGGATCATTGTCTTATCTGCGAACTGCCTCATAAAAGAGATCTTATCCGCATACTCTTTGTAATAAGGGAACAGCAGATCTGCAGCGATCAGCTCCCGCAGGTAAGGGATCAGATTCTCTATCACATGCTTATCCAGAAGCTCCTTGTTTTCGGCATAATAACGGGTATAAGCCAGCTTGCATACAAGAGGCACCTCCTCCCGCCTGTCTATGATCTTCTGCAGCTCCTTCATCAGATAATCATCTGTGATCTTATCATCTACAAAATAGTCATAACAGCTCTGCGAAAGGAATGCCATCTCCACATCCGTCCCTGCTCCGCCAGCTACATAATACCGGAATATCTCCGTTTTTTCACTGATATAAGCTCCTGTGTAAAGAAGCTGGATCAGTATCCTTTCACTGATCGCATAGGCATCCACGCCAAAGGCTGTAGCTGCCTTGTAAACATCTCTCATGTTTCTGACACAGCCATTATAGTAACTGTTCAGATATTTCAGTAAATTTTCATCGTATTTTCCACTCTGGAATGCCAGATAGACGAGAGCTGTCAGCACAGGATCCGGTTCAGCCAGTTCCATCTGGATCAGTCTGCTGCAGAGTCTCATCAGATTTTTGGCATCGATCCCTTCCCCACCCCTCTTACGGATCCATTCATAAGCCTTTTCGTACATACCACGCATGATAAGGAAGCTGAGGATCTCTGCATAACAGGAATTATCTGCCATTTCATAGGTTATTTCCGAAAGGAAGCTGTCAAGCTCCTGCATTTTATCTTTTTCATAGAAATACCGTACCAGATTCATACGGATATCCCGCCGCATATTATCTTCCAGGATCTCATAGCCACATACTCGCTTCATGAGCTGCACATTCTCTTCATTGATCACAGCCAGTACGCGTCCTCTTTCACACATCCAGATATCCAAGTTCACATCATCTGTAATATAAGCTGCTGCCATTCTGGCCAGCTTGTCCGGGATCAGCATTCTTTCCAGTTCATAATCTTCTTCCCGGCAGTACCGGCAGCCACTGCTATCCTCCAGAAAGATACGGCAGTCACTTCCATAAACCGGCAGATAAACTTCCCTGCTGCCTGCCTTAAACGCCACCTCACCCTTCTGCTTCTCATATACGATGATAACCCGATGGATATCCGCTCTTCTGATCTGAAGTCTGTGAATAAAGACTGCCTCAGCCAGCCCCCCTGCTGTTTCTTCTGTAATCATGCTTTCTGTCACGATATTCCGGTACAGATAGGAAAGCCATTTGTTATTCTTTCCTTTCATCATCTGAAAGACCACAAAGCGTTCGATCTGCTCCTTGTAGTTCTCATAAATCTCCGGATAGGTCTCTTTGTTTTTATGTACATAAGCATACAGAAACGCATTGTGCAGATTGTCAAGACTGCTGTCAAAGGCAAAATACATCAGTACGATCTTGGGCAGTACCGTCCTGTCAGAAAGCTTTACCGACATCATATAATACTCATACAGTCTGGTGATCCTAAGCTGCTTCTCAATCCCCTTTGCATACCATTCAAAGGCTTCCTCATCCATTTTACTGCCCTTGATCAGAAGTGTGCAGACCGCACGCAGTGGTTCATCTGAAGGTACAAGCTCACAGCACTTCTTCAGAAGCTGATATACCTGTTCCTGATATTGTTTTTCCTTAAAGGACAGAAATACGATCTGCTCAGCAATCTGCGGATTCAGCAGCCCTTTCTTCAGCGCATAGGTCAGCACCTGCAGTTCAAAGCCACTCAGCTTCATCAGAAGCGTAGGTGAAGCATTCATCAGATTATATGCTTCTATGTAAAGTACCGGACTGATACAGCCAAGCTTATACTGATCCTCCAGTACCATCCATTTGGCAGACGGGCTCTTGCCATATTCCTCTGAAAGATATAAAAGCAGCCAGGCGATCCGCCAGTTATCCGGATTCTGCGCATAGATCCTCTCCACCTGCAGAGCCACCTCGTCTATGTAGGACTCTTCTCTGTTGATCAGGGTGGTCAGATACAGATCGTAACAATAAAGTGCCGGATCAAAGCTCCCTGCCATGGCTTCCTCTGTTTTGGACAGGAGCCAGCTTGCTTCACTGTAACGCTCCTGGGTTACCATGAGCTGCACCTGCATCAGTCTGGAAGCATAATCCTTCTCATCTGCACTGACCAGTGTCTCCAGGATCTTTTCTGTTTCCTGCATCCAGGATGCTGCACTGATCTTCCTGGTACGAAAGGCTTCATAATACTGCATCAGACTTAAGATGGCATGTTTTTTCTGCAGCCGCAGGTTCGGTATCCTTCCTGCTCCTGACGATGTACAGACCTGTACTGTGACTGCCAGATCTGTATAGGCATTCTTCAGATGGATGATCCCATAATTTCTGCCTCCGTGAAGCCTGTCCTCAGCCAGATAAAAGGGTAATCTGTAACAATTCCCAAGGAAGTCTTCCTCTCTGATATAATCCTTTTCCAGTACCAGAAAATCCCCCTCTGCTGTCACGGAAAGGTCGCTGCAGCCCCAGCCATTCCGGTTGATCACTACTTTATACTCTGTATTTTCTTTCGGTGAATCGATACGGATTTCAGGCTCCTCAAGAAGAAACTGAACCTTCTGTTTCTTCTTGAGCGCAAGCAGAAATTCCTCTACATTCTGTTCTCTTCTTTCTCCTGCACAAAGACCTCTGTATATGGTGTAATACTGTCTGTCCACTCCCTGAAAGATCGCTTTGAACTGTGCAGAATAAAAGAGCCTGACAGCTTCCTCAAAATTAGTTTTGGCCAGATTGGTAAAATGAAACAGATTCCGGATCGTGCCAAGACTGGATTCCATATAGACTGGCACAATACTTACTTCATAAGGGATCGTATACTCTCCCTGATTGGAGATAATGGAAAATTCCCCCCTGATGCACTCGCCTTCTTCCAGATCTGCAGCATCAAACTGGTAACTGATCTCTTCCTCATAACCGGTAAAATTCTCTGTCAGGCATTTCATCCTGAGTCTCGAGGATGACACCCTGCCCTCAGTAAGCTGATTCTTTGGTCCATATATGGTAAAGGAGCCTTCGCTGACCTCTCCGCTATGCACCGACAATTCAATTCTCGGCGTGGAAAAATCCAGAAAACGGTTCTCTTTATTAAATTCACCTGCCAATATCCTGTCAACTGCACTCAGCACCTTTGTAGCTCCTTTTCCTTATCTGCCAGAAGACAGACAGTCCTTCCGCCCTGAAAAAATCCGGGCACAGGGCTGCTGCCTAAAGGCAAAAATGTCCATGATTAAATAATAGTATACCATTAAAAAGCACTCTTCTGCAATGGCAAAACACTCCTATGGTTCTGCAATTCTGGTAACTCCGACATAGATATTTGAAATACTGTACCAGGTTGGATAATCTGTCACACCAGTCTGCTCCAGATTGAAAATTTTCTGAAATGCCCTGACTGCCTTTGCTGTTTCAGGTCCATAGATCCCATCTACAGCAATTATCGGAATTGCAGGATAGTTCTGTGCGATCCTGTTAAGCTGATTCTGAAGCTGACGCACCTTTTCACCGGATGAGCCTATTGACAGAGCATAGCCCGGATAGGAGTACGGCACACCAGAAATACTCTCTGCCGTATTGATATACATATCATTTCCATAATAATAACGAAGGATCTCAATAGGCGTATAGCCTTCCCCTGCCAGATACTGCGAGCCCCACTGGCTTAAGCCATTGCAGGTCACTCTTCTTCCATCACAGTAAGAAGTAAAGATTGGCTGCCTCACACCCGGTCTTGACAGATAATTGGCAAAAATACTGTCTATGATCCTGTCTATGTTGGAATAAATATTTCTGCCATAGATCCAGTTCTGATCATAGGCCGTAGATGAAGTAATGGTAAACGGATAACCCTTTCCTCTATACCACTCCGTATAGACCCGGTTTAAGGTAAATGACATGATTGCCAGCGCATTGGCATAAATGGCATTTTCTTCCCAGGTGGCATACACTTCAGAGGAAACCACGTTTTTGATATAATCCCTGTATTTCACATAATAGTTCTGTGCACTGGCATCATCCGGCACACCATCATGTACCACAATATATTCCGGAATCACGACCCTGCTTAAAACAATCTCTCCCGTTTCCTCTATCGGCTTGATCTCAGCCTCCGGAATCTTTGGCGGATAATCTCCATAGAGAGTATGCTCAGGAATAACCACACTTTCCATATCCCCTTCTGCTGTTTCCAGCGGCTTTAAAGAAACCGGCTGCAGTGCCAGGGTGTCCGGCAGGATCTCTGTACCTGAAACCATGGCAGACTCATACCCGGGAGCCTCCACAAGAACCGTATATTCACTGTATGGTCTCTGCTCAGAGGGTTCAACGCTGTAATCCAGCGGCGGTGCTGCAAGCTCTACCCGTTCTGTCTGTCCGGAGGAATCCGTACTCAGCTTTTCTATTGGAGCATTTGGCTCTCCTGAATATGATATGGTAACGGCAGCATCCTTCACCGGGATCAGTCCAAGAGAAGACGTGACATTGATCTGCAGCCTTCCCCTGGCACTCCCTGTCTGTAAACTTTCCTCAGGCATAAAAATACCCCTGCATAGTCTTTCTTTATCCTATGCAGGGGTTATCTGTCTTGCTACTTTTCTTATTTAGTCAGAAGCAGCATGATATCATTGCTTCTTGTGATAAACTTGCTCATGGCTTCCGGCTCAAGGGGTGCCTGCTGAAGCAGCGCCAGATCATATAGCTGTTCGCAGATCATGGAAACATTGCTGTCCTCCGTATGATCAAGCACATACTGTACCAGCGGATGATTGGCATTCAGCACCAGTGTCTCGCCTTCCTTTCCATAATCTCCCATATCCATACCGGGCATTGCATACATTTTCATCATGTCCTGCATTCTCCGGCTCTCCTCGGAAAGTGTCATCATGGAAGCGATCTTCTTATTCTTCAGCTTCTCCACCTTGATCTCGATCTTATCCTTCTTAAGAGCCTTCTTCATCACCTTGCCAATGGTCTCAGCAGCCTTTGTAAGCTCTTCTTCTGCCTTCTTGCTGGTCTTTGACTTCAGGGAATCTGTAAGATCTGCATCGATCCTCTTGAATTTAATGCCCTCATTCTTGGCCTCAAGCTGGGAAATAAACGGCTGGTCAATATTGTGGTTCAGGATCACGGCATCCATTTTGGCAGCCTTGAACATGTTGATATACTGGCTCTGCTGCTTCTCATCCGTTACATAATAGATGACTTTTTCTTTCTTCTCTTCTGCCTCTGCATCCTTGTCAGCAGCTTCTGTTTCGGCAGCTTCTGCGCTCTCATCTGTACTCTTCTCTTCTGTCTCTTCCTTATTCTCTGCCTCATCCGGATCGATCTTATTGACCTCAAGGCATTCAGGAAGCGTCAGATATTTGCCGTCCAGATTCTTAAACAGAATGTAATCTGTCATCTTTTCACAGAATTTGTCATCCTTCAGACAGCCAAACTTGATGAAAGGACTGATATCATCCCAGTACTTGTCATACTCTTCCTTCTCGGTCTTGCACATACCAGCCAGTTTATCGGCAACCTTCTTGGAAATATAATCGGAGATCTTCTTTACAAAGCCGTCATTCTGCAGTGCGCTTCTGGATACATTCAGCGGCAGGTCAGGACAGTCGATCACACCCTTTAACAGCATCAGGAACTCAGGGATGACCTCCTTGATATTGTCAGCGATAAATACCTGATTATTGTACAGCTTGATGGTTCCTTCGATGGACTCATACTCCATATTGATCCTTGGGAAGTACAGGATACCCTTCAGGTTAAAAGGATAATCCATGTTCAGATGGATCCAGAATAAAGGCTCCTTATAGTCCTGGAATACCTTTCTGTAAAATTCCAGATACTCTTCCTTCGTACATTCACTGGGATTCTTCATCCAGAGAGGATTGGTATCATTCAGAAGCTCAGGTCTCTTTACGATCTTAAGCTTCTCCTCATCGCCTTCCTTCTCCGGCTTGATCTCCTCTACAACCACATCATCAGGGCGCTTCTCATCTGCCTTGATGGTTTCTGTCTCCTTGGTATTTGCCTTGGAAAGGTATATTTCGGTAGGCATGAAGGAACAGTATTTCTTAATAACCTCTCTTGCCTTGTATTCATTGCAGAACTCCAGTACATCTTCATTGACAAACAGGGTGATCTTCGTTCCCACCTCTGCCTTGTCACCTTCTGTCATGGTAAATTCTGTACCGCCATCACATTCCCAGTGAACAGCCTTCGCATCCTCTTTGTAGGAAAGAGTATCAATGTGTACCTCATCAGCTACCATAAATGCCGAATAAAAGCCAAGTCCGAAATGGCCAATGATCTGGTCATTATCTGTCTTGTCCTTATATTTACTGATGAAGTCTGTCGCTCCGGAAAAAGCGATCTGGTTGATATATTCCTCTACCTCATCTGCAGTCATACCGATACCATTATCGGTGAAGGTCAGTGTCTTTGCTTCCGGATCCACTACAACATCAATCCTTGCCTTATAATTCTCCGGCAGCTCATACTCTCCCATCATATCCAGCTTCTTCAGCTTCGTGATCGCATCACAGCCGTTTGAGATCAGTTCTCTGTAAAAGATATCGTGATCTGAATACAGCCACTTCTTTATAATCGGGAATATGTTTTCACTGTTAATTGATAAGCTTCCATGCTTTTCTGCCATGGTAATCACTCCTTTTCTTTCCTGTATCAATGCTTATATTCCATTTCAGTTTATTACATCTAGGAAATAGTGTAGTTCTGTCAATCCGAAAAGTCAAGGCAAAATTAGCACTCATTATTAATGAGTGCTAACAAATTATGTGAAACATCAGGAAACATAAGGGTTTCCGGCAATTATTAACTTTTTATAAAATTCCGTCAAAGTATTTATCAAAGACATCAAAGAAATCGGAGGTCGTAATATTCTCTGTCCCAGCAAGAGACACACTCTGCCATAGATCTTCATTAAGATTCCGGGTCAGGGCTGCAACAAAGTCCTCATACTCCTGCCCAAATACCTCTTCCCGCCTTTTCTCCACGATCTTGACCTTATTGGCATCGGTCTCGGTACGGTTAAAGGTACTGATACATTTGATCAGATAATAGCCATCCGGTGTCTCTACAATATCACTGATCTCATCTGTCTCCAGATTAAAGGCGGCATCCTCAAAGGCCTGATCCTTCTCACCTTTTCCAAAGGAACAGGTTCCTTCCTCGCTGTCACTGTATTTCAGGATCAGCTCCTCAAAATCTGCCTCTTCGTTTTTTAGCTGAAACCGGACTTCTTCCGCCTTTCTCAGGATCTCCTGCTTTTCTTCCTCTGAATACTCAATCTTCTTTCCTGTCCCATCAAGGACACAGGTTCTGAAATAAATATACTGGACTGTTATGGTTCTTGCTTCATCATCACTGATCTCCGGATTGATATCCTTGATGATATACTGGTAGACCTTTCTTGCCAGTGCATATTCCCGGTACAGCTCCTCTACATCCTTTACTGTGATCTGCAGCGCGCTCTTTTCCTCCTCGCTCAAGGACTGGAAATAGGTTTCTGCCGCCTGCATGACCCTGGCCTCCTCCTCTTCACTCAAAGCCACTCCGTTCTGTCTTGCCAGAAGGTTCATGGTTTTCTGCTGTGCGAGCTGTGCAAGGACAGTTTCCTTAATATTCTCCTCCAGTGTCACACCATCCAGGCTGACATTCCATATTTCCCTGCCGTATACACTTTCATACCGGTTTTTGGTATTGATCAGATAAACCATGGCTTCCGGGAGTGTGCAGGACATATCCTCGATCCGGAACACCTCATTTTTCTCAAATCCGGTCGTCAGCACAACTTTGGAGCCTTTCAGCGAATCCATACAGCCTGAAAGAAGCAGGAGCAGCACTGTAAGGAGTGCTGCTGCCATGCGCCTGTTTCTGTTTCTCATGCATTCATTCCCTTTAAGATACTTCTTGCCACACTGATACCGTTAGCTGATGCCTGCTGGAGTCCTCTTGTCACACCGGCACCGTCCCCAATAGCACGAAGCCCCTTAATGCTCGTTTCAAAATCACTGTTTACGATTACTCTGTTGGAATAAAACTTTACTTCCACACCATAAAGAAGAGTCTCATCACTGGCAATACCCGGCGTGATCTTATCTAGTGCTTCCAGCATCTCCTCTATATCCACCATGATCCTGTGAGGGAATACCAGGGAAAGATCTCCGGGTACTGCATCCTTCAGGGTAGGGATCAGGTTATTCCTGCAGAGTCTTTCTTCTGTAGTTCTTCTGCCTCTCTTAAAATCACCAAAGGTCTGTACCAGGATCCTGCCGCCACAGAGCATATTGGAAAGCTGTGCAATCTGCTTGCCATATTCGATCGGTGTCTTGAACGGCTTCGTAAAATTCTTGCTGACAAGGATCGCAAAATTGGTATTGTGTGTCTTATGATCTTTTGCCTTATAGGCATGCCCATTGACAACAGCAAGGCCGCCCTCATAATATTCTGTTGCCACTTCCCCGGAAGGATTGGTACAGAAGGTTCTTACCTTATCATCAAAAGTCGGAGTATGATAGATCAGCTTGGCTTCATACAGATTATCATTCAGATACTGCATGACCTCATCTCTGACCTCAACACGCACACCAACATCTACGGTGCCAGGCGTGGTCTCGATTCCAACCTCTTCACATTTATCCTTAAACCAGTCAGCACCTTCCCTTCCTACTGCGGATACCACTTCACTGCCGTAGTAAACATCTCCCTTATCGGTTCTGACGCCAACTGCCTTTCCATCCTCTACCAGGATCTCTTCCACCATAGTATTAAAGATCAGCTCTGTTCCCTCATCCATCAGATGCTTCTGAAGCTTTGCGTAGATCTTGTAGCCTTCCTCTGTTCCAAGGTGCCTGATCGGGCACTCGACAAGCTTTAAATTTGCACCAATAGCCCTTCTTCTGATCTCGCGGATCACATCCTGCTTATCTACACCATAAACGTTTCTGTCTGCTCCAAATTTCAGATAGATCTCATCTGATTCATGGATCAGCTCTGCTGTCTTTTCATAGCCGAGAATTTCCGGCAGATTGCCGCCTACATCCGGGGAAAGGGAAAGCTTTCCATCTGAGAATGCGCCGGCACCGGCAAATCCGGTTGTAATGGAACAGGGCTTGCAGCCTACACACTGCAGGGTTGTTCTCTTTGGGCACACTCTTTTCTCTATGGAACGTCCTTTTTCAATGACGATCACCTTCAGATCCGGCTTCTGCCGAAGCAGCTCATAGGCACAAAATATGCCTCCGGGTCCTGCTCCTATAATAATGACATCTGCTTTTTTTTCCATTTAACTAAGCTTCCTCCTTCACTGACACGCAATGCGGGTCGGACTTACTCTGCGGTTTTGCCGCATACTCTTTTAGAATACCACAAGTTGATACGTACTTCCAGTACTGGTTTTCTTAACCTGGATCTGATTTTCGATTTTTTCAGAAAGAAGCGGTACATGGGAAATGATCCCGATCATCCGGTCGCTCTCTGCAAGACTCATCAGCGTCTGACATGCCTGTTCAAGAGATTCCTGATCCAGGGAACCAAACCCCTCATCGATGAACAGTGCATCTACCTGTATTCCACCGCTGTATGCCTGTACTACATCACTCATTCCAAGTGCAAGGGATAAGGACACCTTAAAGGTTTCGCCGCCCGAAAGTGTTTTCACGGATCTGTACCTTCCGGTATAATAGTCCAGCACCTCCATATCCAGACTGTCCTTACTCCTTCCGTCAGTCACCTCTTTGGTACGATACAGGGTATACCGGCCGCCGCTCATCATGGCAAGACGCAGATTTGCCGCCTTCAGGATTTCCTCAAAATAAGCAGCCAGTACATACTGCTCCAGCACAAGACGTTTCTTATTATTTCCATTTACGGCATCACCCAGATCCTTGATGATACCGTACTTTTCAGAAAGAGCCGTGCTCTTTTCCTTCTTTTCTTTTAAAGAATGGTACAGCTTTTCCGTTTCATTCCTGTTTTTCCAGAGACGGCTGCCTGCTTCTGTAAGGCTGTCTTTCTTTTTCCGGATCTCTGCAAGCTTCTGCTGCTCCTCTGCCGGGTTTCTCTGCTCCCGCACCTTAAGCTCTTCCTCAAGATGATGGATCAGGTGCTCCTGTGCATGGCACCGCTGTCTGTAATCCCTTACTGCTTCCTGCTCTTCCTTCCGTTTCTGTTCCGGAAGAAAAGCAGCCCGGTATTCTTCTTCCCCTGTAAAGCCCGCCTTTTTCAGCTCATCCCGGAAGCTTCCCCTGGCAAGCCCTTCTTTTTCCAAAAGCACCTGTCTTTCCTGCCTAAGTGCCTCTTTTGTTTTTTTCTTTTCTGAAATACGAAGACAGATCTCCTCTGCTTCCTTCCTCTGCTTTTCGAAATCTGATCTTTTATGAAAATCAGGATATTCCCTGATCTCTGCTGGCAGCTCCTGCATTTTCTCTGTCAGCTCCTGCTGCATCCTCCGGCTTTTCTCTGCTTCCCTATCCAGCAGATCCCTGGCCTCCCTGCAGGCTCTCGTTTCTCCATGGATCTTCAGAAGCTCCTGCCTTTTCTTCTCTGAAAGCAGCTTCTTTTCTTTTAATTCTTCTTCCGTTGGCACACCCTGTTCTCTTTCCTGTCTGCAGGGATGTGACAGGGCTCCGCAGACCGGGCAGGGCTCTCCTTCCTTCAGATTCTGTGCCAGTATGCCGGCAATACCATGCCGGTATCTCCTCTCTGCATTTTCATAGTCATGGATGCTCGCTTCTGCCTCTTTCTCTGCTTTCTCATACCTGACCTGCAAAGCACCAAATTCCTGCTTCTTTTCCCTGAGTGCCGTTTCTTTTTCCTGCCGGAGCCTTTCTGCTTCTTCACACCTTTCCTTCATGTCAAAGGCCTCTGCTATCTGCTCTGCCAGTTCCACAAGGGTACGCTGTTCCTCCTGCTTCTGTAAGAGGCCTTCCAGCTCCCCTTCAGAAAGCTGCAGTTTCTTTTCACAGGTCTTCCTCTGCTCTTCCCGATTCTGCAAAAGCAGCTCATATTCCCGCACAGCTGCTGCCTCTCCTGCCCTCTGCAGACGTTCTTCCATCTGCCGGTAATCAGGCTCCCTTTCTGCAAGGCTCTTCTGCTTTTCCCGTTCTTTTGCAAGCTGTTCCATAAGCGCCTTTGTCTGCTCTGCTTCCTTTACGATACCTGCAAGCTCTTCGATCTCTTCTTCCGCTTTCTTTTCCTCTGAACGCAGCCTCTTTTCTTCTCTGAGGAAAACGCTTATCTTCTCCTTAAGAAAGGGAAGCAGCCGTTCCGAGTAGATTCCTGCCTCCGCCACAAGTGCCTCTACTTCCGCTTTCAGTTCCTCATCAGGCGAAAATACAGAAACCTCTTCTTCCATGCGATGGCGGTATTCCATTACCTGCCTGTAAAGTTCTGCAGAGCTGCTCTTCAGCTTTGCCTCCAGCCTCTCATAAAGCTTCGTATCAAAAATTTCCCGGAAGATCTTTGACTTTTCCGAAGATGGTGCAGTAAGAAGTCTTGTGAATTCTCCCTGTGCGATCATGGAAAGCTGTCTGAACTGATTGATGTCTACCTTGAGGAGCTCCCTGATCCTGGCTGTCACCTCACTGCTTCCTTCGATGCAGCTTCCATCAGGCATAGTCAGATATGCGTTTTCCTTCTCTTTCGTCAGCTCACCATTTTTTGACTGCCGTTTTCTTGGCCGCATATATTCCGGATTTCTCCGGATACGATACCGCTTTCCCCCATGCTCCATTACAAGCTCTACATAGGTTTTTGTAGAAGGAGCAGCAAAATCACTTCTGACACTGCCCTTTTCCCTCGTTTTTCCGCTCAGATCCCCATACAGTGCATATGTGACCGCGTCAAAAATAGTGGTCTTTCCGGCTCCTGTTGCACCTGTGATCAAAAACAGTCCTCTGCTCCCAAGTGCCTCAAAATCAATGGGTGGCTGCTCATCCCGGTATGGCCCCCACCCGCAGATGGTCAGTGTGATCGGCTTCATTCCTCTGTCTCCTTTATCATCTGTACCAGAAGCGCTTTCTTTTCTTCCGTCAGCGCCTCTTCTCTGACAAATCCGTAAAAATCTTCAAGAATCGTCAGCGGATCCCTTCTTTTCAGCTTCAGTTCTTCTCCCGTATACTGCAGACTGCCAGCCGTTTCTTTCCTGACTACCTGCATCAGATTGGGATATACGCTTCTTAAGACTCCCATAGGATCAACCAGCTCCTTCTGATCTGTCAGAATGGCCTGCACATAATCTTCTCTGTTCTGATCCTCTTCTCCCTGCCTCAGAAGCTCCTCCATACTGCCCTCGAGCTTTCTCATTTCCCTTGGAGGGGTAAGCGGCAGCTCTGTCACCTGACAGTTTCCCTTTTCCTTAAGCTCGACCAGTAATACCTTCTTTTTCTGTCCTGCTTCTGAAAAGGAATAAGAAAGTGGGGAACCCGCATAATATACCTGTCTGTTTCCGATCTGCTGCGGTCTGTGGATATGACCAAGAGCCACATAATCCATCCCGTCAAATACAGAGGCATCCACATTGTCAATGCCGCCCACATGGATTGTCGTTTCGCTGTCTGAAAGCACCGGTTCCTTTCCGGCATCCGTCACAAAGAAATGTGTCACAAGTATCCGTCGTTTGGTATCCTGTCTGCTTTGTCCGGCTGGCAGCTTAGATCTTCCTGAATCTTCCTTCTCCCAGTATTTCCCAAGTGCCTTCGCCACGGCCTCCTCACTTGTTCCTGCATCCTCTGCTGAAGGTTTGATAAAAGGCAGCAGCAAAATGTCCACGTCCCCATAAGTATCCTTCGTATGGATCACAGTGATCTCATTATGATATACCCCTGCAATCATGATCCCCTGCTCCCGCAGGAGCTCTTCTCCATAGCTTATCCGTTCCGGAGAATCATGATTGCCACTGATCATATATACAGTGATCCCCTCTCTGGCAAGGGCTGTCAGAAAATCATTGAACACAAGAACCGCATCTCCGGAAGGTACTGCCCTGTCATAAATGTCTCCCGCAAGGATCACGCCATTTACCTGATTTTCCCTGGCAAATAACAGGATCCGTGAAAGAATTTCCTTCTGATCCTCCAGCATGGAAAAATCGTTTACTGTTTTACCAATATGCAGATCTCCTGTATGCAGTAATTTCATCCTGTTTCCTGTTCCTTTTCTCTTCTTTTATCTGAAGCATCTCTTCCCGCTATTGTAAATCAAATCATCCTCTCCCGCAATCCCAGCAAAATCTTTTTTTCCATCCTGCTCACCTGGACCTGACTGATCCCGAGCAGTCCCGCTACCTCCGTCTGGGTCTTGTCCCTGAAATACCGGAGTGTGATCAGTGTCCGTTCCATTTCCGGCAGACTTTTTAAGAGCTGTTTCACCAGCAGCCGGTCCAGCAGCTTTTCCTGCTCATCTCCTTTTTCATCTGCCAGCTGGTCTACCAGATAGATCTCATTTCCATCACTCTGATATACAGACTGATAAATAGATTCCACCCTGGCGCCCGCCTCCATTGCCAGGATCACTTCTTCAGTCGTCAGTGCCGCCTCAAGGGCTACCTCTTCAAGTGTTGGTTCTCTTCCGAGGCTTTTGAGCAGTCTCTCCCTGGCATATTTCACCCGGCTGCCATTTTCCTTCAATGTTCTTGACACCTTAACAAGCCCGTCATCCCTGATAAACCGCTTGATCTCTCCGGTGATCAGTGGAACCGCGTAGGTGGAAAATTTCACCTCATATCCTGTGTCAAATTTATCGATCGCCTTGATCAGGCCGATCACCCCGATCTGAAACAGATCCTCTGCTTCATATCCTCTGTTCAGAAACCGTTTTACAATATGGTGTACCAGTCCGAGATTCTGTTCTATCAGTACTTCTCTCGATTCTCTTTCTCCTGCCTGTGCCCGCCTGATCAGTACTGTATTTTCCATGCCAGATCACTCCTCACGGTCAATAAATGGCAGTGTCCCCAGCTTTTTGCTCATCAGCACCGTAGTTCCCTGTCCAGGCTCCGATATCACTTCCAGTTCATCCATAAAAGCCTCCATAAAAGCAAAGCCCATACCGGATCTGTCCATATCAGGTTTAGTGGTATACATGGGCTCCATGGCCTTTTCCACATCTTCAATGCCCTTTCCTTCATCTATGACCTCTACCTGCAGCACATCCCTGTTCAGCAGACAGTGTATGTATACCTGATTCTGTTCTTTTCCCGTCATGCCATCATAACCATGGATAATTGCATTCGTCACAGCCTCAGATACCGCTGTCTTGATATCTGCGATCTCCTCCAGTGTCGGATTTAATGGTGTTACAAAAGCAGCCACTGCGATCCTTGCAAATGCCTCATTTTCTGACACAGCAGTGAACTGTATCTGCATTTCATTTTTCGTCATTTCCGATCCTGCATGTTTGTTTTCCAGACGTCTTCCCGTTTCCATCGTTTTCCCCTTATGCCTTTCCTTTTCTTTGTTTTCTGATTCTATTCCATGATCTCAATCACCTTATGCAGTCCGCAGAGCATCAGTGTCTTTTTGATCCTTGCATCCGCATTGACTGCAAAAACCCTGCCTCCAAAACAGGTGATCTTCTTATACCGCCCTATGATGATCCCGATCCCGGAGCTGTCCATAAACCGGGTCTTCTCAAAATCGAACACTACATTTCCTACTCCTTCCTTCAGAATATATCTGTCCGCAGTCCGTCCGATATATTCTGATGCATGATGATCCACCTCTGCCGGCATCCTGACCATCAGATAATTGTCAATTACCTTGAATTCCTCTTCCATTTTTCCCTCCTTATTCTGTCTTTCCCTGGTCTTTTCCACCTTTACAGCTGTAAAGGCGTAAAAAAAGAGAACATGCTTATCATGTTCTCTTTTGTAAACGATATTGATCCTGCAATCCTGATCCTTCTGCCTAGAGCTGCTGCAGGCTATTTCATTTAATTCTGATTATTGATCTCTGCCAGATAGGTTTCTGCCTTGGATGCCCTGTCTGTTCCCGCAAAGTCATCCATTACCTGTGCATAAATCTCCTTGGCCTTATCATCGTCTCCGTTCTCCCGGTAGCAGTTACCCAGATAGAACAGGGCATCAGCATTCGTATTGTCATAAGTAAAGGCCCGCTTCAGATTCGGGATCGCTGCTTCGTAATCTCCATTCCTGTAGCTGTCATTACCAAGTCCGTAATAGTAAGCTGCAAGCTTTTCAGAAACCAGTGTCAGGAACTGCTTACGGAGTGTTTCATAGGAGTTCGAGTGCTTTACCTCTTCCTCCCCATTTTCATCCGGCTCCATGGCCTCCATGTAGCCTGCGATTGTTTCAATGTCCTCCGGATCTGTCAGATAGGCGTTCACAGCCATCATCAGCCCGTCTGTTGCCTGCAGGGCACCATCCGTTCCCTCCAGTGCTGCCAGCTGGCTTGTCAGCTGTGTATTTTCATCTGTCAGGCTCCTGATCTTCTGTTCCTGCTCATCTATGGTCGCTGTCTTGGCATCCGACTGTTCACTGACTGCCCTCAGATCATTGTTAATATCTGCCTTGGCTTTCTGGATCCTTGCCGGAAGGATCAGGAAGCAGGCGATCCCGATACCGATCACAAGTCCTATCCCCAGATTCAGAAGGGAGGATACCCCTTTCTTCTCCGCTGCATTAACAGGCTGGATGATCGTTTCATTTCCGCTCTGATAACGGATGACCTCATCTGAAGAAGCCTTTTTCCTCGTACTGCCCTTCTGGCTTTCCTCAGGAACCAGCATATGCGTGACTTCCTTCAGATAACGCTGTGTCGTGGTATTGCCTGTATCGATCTGCTCACATTTCTCCAGCTCTCTTCTGGCCTTCTCCCACTCCTCTGTGTTCATGTAAAGCAGCGCCAGAAGCTGGTGTGCCCTGACATACTTCGGATTATTGGAAAGCACCTTCTTAAGCTGGATCACAGCCAGATCCTGACTGTCCTGCCAGCAGTACGCAAGTGCCTGATTGTACTTCTTGATCGTCTGGTTGATGCCATCGAGTCTCGCCTGATTATTCTGGATCATGTCAATATAATCATTGGCGATATTTTTCTTCGGACGGAGATTCTGGCTGATGACCCACTCACCAAGGGCGGATACCGCTTCTCCCATTTCAAAATAAACAAGTCCCAGAAGATTTCTCGCATCAATATTGTTCTTGTTCAGTTTAATACTTTCTTTCAGACTGGCGATCGCTCCTGACAGATCTCTTACCGACGCTTTATCCAGTCCGTCATTATAAAGACGGTTGGAAAGGTATATCACCTTCTTGTAAAGTGATACATCAGCGCCGCATCCGGTACAGAAGTCCTGCTCTGATAAACGACAGCCGCAATTATAACAGATCATGCCGTTACTCCTCTTCTGTTTCCGTCTTTTCTTTTGCCTTTTCTACCATCTGTATCAATATATCTGCCACATCCGTCAGATCCTGTCCGTAGATTGCTTCTGCAGCATCCTCAACCTCAAGACTTGGGTGAAACTTCTTTAATTCTTCTTCAAAATCTATCATCCGGTGTTCTCCTCTTAAGGCTCTTTATCTGCCCTATCAAATATAACGAACCGGCAACATAAATCACGTCAGCCTCTTTTCTGCCTGCAAGCAGCCATCCAAAGGCCTCTCCTGCATCTTCATAAAAGCGGCAGGGTAATTCATACTGCCTCCATAGCTTCGAAAGCTCTGTAAGAGACGCACTTCGGTCAGAAGAAAGTGTCGTGACCGCAATCTCTGTAAAGAGACCACTCTCTGCTATCCTCCTGATCATCTTTTCATACTGCTTGTCCGCAACTACCCCAAACAGAAGCTTTCTCTCTCCCCTGCAGGGTATTGCTTTTACTGTTGCAAGCAGCGCCTCTATCCCATCTTCATTGTGGGCACCATCCAAAAAAATGCCGGGCTGTACCTCTTCCATCCGCCCCGGCCAGTATGCACCCAGAAGTCCCTTCCTTATGGCTTCTTCCCCGATCAGATATCCTTCCCTGTTCAGTTCTTCTGCTGCAAGAACTGCAAGAGAGGCATTTTCCACCTGGTAAAGTGCAACCATATGAAGTGACAGCCCAATATAATTATAATAACCAGTATGCAATGAAAAATCAATGTTTTTATTCCCTGTATTTATATCCAAAATATTGCTTTTTTCGAGCAGAACCGCCCGGCTTCCTATTTCTTTTGCACGATTCACCAGCACCCTTGTCGTCTCAGGACGTCTGTCCGGAAATATAACAGGTACTCCCTTTTTGATAATACCGGCTTTTTCTCCCGCAATTTCCTCCAGCGTATTACCAAGGTACTGCATATGGTCAAATCCAATCTCCGTGATCACACAGAGTGCCGGATGCTTTACACTGTTTGTTGCATCCAGTCTGCCTCCCAGCCCGGTTTCCAGTATCACAGCATCCGGCTTTTCATCCCTGAAATAGATCATTGCCATCAGAAACAGATATTCAAAGAAGGAAGGATGTGACAATCCCTCCTTCTTCCCTTCTTCTGCCAGTATCCGGACCTCCCGGAATACCTCAGCGAACCGGTCCTCTGATATCATCTCATCATCGATACGGATCCGCTCCCTGATATCCACAAGATGGGGCGACGTAAAGATCCCGACTCTCCTTCCGCTCTCCTTCAGAATAGACGCAAGACAGGCACATACACTGCCCTTCCCATTGGTACCGGCTACATGGATCACAGGAAAAGGGAGCCTGTCACAGCCGGCGATCGTAAGCAGGCGGGACGTATCCTCTACTGTATTTTTCCCGGCAAATCTCGGTATCTCGTTGATATATTGTTCTGCCTGCTCAAACGCCGTCACGTAACTGGCTCCCTTCTTCCGTTTGTTTTATTTACTTAGCTGTGCAAGTCTTTCCTTTACCTGCTCCATCATCTGGGTATATTTCTCAAGCTTTGCCTTTTCTTCATCAATCTTGGCCTGTGGTGCCTTGCCCATAAACTTCTCATTGCTCAACATACCATTGACTCTGGCAAGCTCGCCGGTCAGACGTTTCTCTTCCTTCTTCAGTCTCTCGATCTCCTGTGCGATATCCACAAGCTCCGCGAAAGGAATGTAAAGAGTCGCACCATGGATCACAACAGAAACCGCATCCTCTGCGATACCGTTCTTATCCTCCTGGATCACAACCTCGGAAGCCCCGGCAAGAGATGTAAAGAACAGCTTTCCCTCTGTAAAGGCTCTGCGAACTTCTTCCTTTTCGCTGACTACATAGATCATGGCCTTGCGGCTTGGTGCTACATTCATTTCGGTACGGATATTACGCACACCTCTGACTGCATCCTTGATCGTCTCGATATCCTGTTCTTCCTTTGCAAAGCTCCAGTCATCCTGATATACCGGCCAGCTTGAGATCATGATCGATTCCTCTTCTGACTGCAGGGTACAGAAAATTTCCTCTGTGATAAACGGCATATAAGGATGGAGCAGCTTCAGCGCATTTAACAGGACTGTCTTTAAGGTCCAGAGTGCTGCATTCTTGCTTTCCTGATCATCTGTATTGTAAAGACGGGGTTTTACCATCTCGATATACCAGTCACAGAACTCATCCCAGATAAAGTCATATACCTTCTGAACCGCGATTCCCAGTTCAAAATGATCCATATTCTCGGTAGCATCCTTGATCAGGGCATTCAGCTTGGAAAGAATCCACTTATCTACCGGCTGCAGGACAGGATCTGTAACCTGAAGTCCTTCCTCCGGCATGTTCATCATGATGAAACGGGATGCGTTCCAGATCTTGTTTGCAAAGTTTCTGCTTGCCTCTACTCTTTCATAGTAGAAACGCATGTCATTACCCGGTGCATTACCGGTGATCAGGGTAAGACGCAGGGCATCTGCACCATACTGATCGATAATCTCCAGAGGATCGATCCCATTGCCAAGGCTCTTACTCATCTTACGTCCCTGGGAATCTCTGACAAGTCCATGGAACAGAACTGTCTTAAACGGTCTTTCTCCCATCTGCTCGTAGCCGGAGAAGATCATCCGGATAACCCAGAAGAAGATAATATCATAGCCGGTTACCAGTACATCTGTCGGATAGAAATATTTCAGATCCTCTGTCTGCTCCGGCCAGCCAAGTGTGGAGAACGGCCAGAGTGCTGATGAGAACCAGGTGTCCAGGGTATCCGGATCCTGTGTAAAGTGAGTGCCGCCGCACTTAGGGCACTTCTCAGGCATCTGCTTTGCCACTACGGTCTCTCCGCAGTCATCACAGTAATATGCCGGAATCCTGTGACCCCACCAGAGCTGTCTGGAAATACACCAGTCTCTGATATTGTCTGTCCAGTTGAAGTAGGTCTTTTCCATTCTCTTCGGGATCAGCTGGATGTCCCCGTCCTTTACAGCTTTTACTGCGGGCTTGATCAGTTCATCCATCCTGACAAACCACTGCTTCTTGATCATGGGCTCGATGGTTGTCTTACATCTGTCATGGGTACCTACATTATGGGTATAATCTTCAATCCTTACAAGGAGTCCCATCTCATCCAGTTCCTTTACGATGGCCTCTCTTGCTGCATAACGGTCCATACCGCAGAACTTGCCGCCGTTTTCATTGATGGTGGCATCATCATTCAGGATATTGATCTCCGGCAGATTGTGACGCTTTCCAACCTCAAAGTCATTCGGGTCATGGGCAGGTGTGATCTTAACTACACCGGTACCAAACTCTCTGTCAACATAAGCATCTGCAATGATCGGGATCTCTCTGTTGATAATCGGAAGCATCAGCTTCTTTCCAACGATATCCTTATATCTGTCATCTTCCGGATGAACTGCTACTGCAGTATCACCGAGCATGGTCTCCGGTCTTGTAGTCGCAAACTCAAGGAATCTTGTGGTGCTTACGGTTCCGTCATCCTCGATCAGCGGGTACTTGATATGCCAGAAATGGCCTGCCTGCTCTTCATATTCTACCTCGGCATCAGAAATGGAGGTATTACATACCGGACACCAGTTGATGATCCTGCTGCCCTTGTAGATCCAGCCTTTCTCGTGCATCTTGCAGAATACTTCGGTAACTGCCTTATTGCAGCCCTCGTCCATGGTAAAACGCTCTCTGTCCCAGTCACAGGAGGAGCCAAGCTTCTTCAGCTGTTCAATGATCCTTCCGCCGTACTCAGCCTTCCACTCCCAGGCTCTCTTAAGGAACCCTTCTCTGCCAAGATCCTCCTTGCTGATGCCTTCTTCCTTCAGCTTTTCAATGATCTTAACCTCTGTAGCGATGCTGGCATGGTCTGTCCCGGGCTGCCAGAGTGCATTATAGCCCTGCATCCTCTTATAACGGATCAGGATATCCTGCATGGTATTGTCAAGGGCATGTCCCATATGGAGCTGTCCTGTGATATTCGGAGGGGGAATTACGATCGTAAACGGTGTTTTGGAATGATCCACCTCTGCATGGAAGTATTTCTTCGCAAGCCATTTGTCATAGATTCTGTCCTCAATCCCTTTGGGATCATAGGTCTTTGCAAGTTCTCTGCTCATCATCTTCTCCTTTTCTGTCTTAAAAAAGAATCCTGCTTGCAGGATTCTCCGCCTGCGGCGGGTCGCTTTAAGCGACATCTACCCCTCCGCCGCAGTGCGATCCTGCCCGGAGGGTTTTTTATGTCATAGGAAATTACTCCGTAATATTCCAATGACATAAAAAACCCTTTACAGAATTACTTCTGTAAAGGGCGTCATTTCTACGCGGTACCACCTTTGCTTGTCACTCACTGCCGCCGGCATCTGCCGAAAGCACTATCCGTTAACGGGGATCAGCCGTGAGAACCTACCTGGATTCCTTCAACCTGCAAAAACCTCTGCAGCTGCCAGAACGCTGTTCAGCTCTCCGGTTCCAAAGCTACCTTCCCTGTATCCACTGCCAGATATTCTTTCAGCCGATGGAATATCCTCTCTGATGCCTGAATAAACAGGTACTCCTCTTTGTCACTACCTTTTCAAAACTCATTAAATCTATCTTAGTAGGCAGGCGCCTGCTTGTCAAGTCCATTTCTGCCCCTTGAAGGTTCTGTTTCTAAAATACTTCTCCGATGACTGCGATCTCCATACAGCCATCCGGCAGCTTCTCCGGTCTTTTACCAGACTGGCTGGTATGGACGTACATACTTGTAATCCCAAACGCATCCGCTCCCAGGATATCTGCTTCGTATTCATTCCCGATCATGACAGAATCCTCCTTCTTAAGTCCATATTTCCGGAAAAGATCCTCAAAGAAATAATGGGATGGCTTCTTTACACCGGCATCCGAAGAATATAAAATACCGTCAAACAGCTCATAAATCCCCAGCATCTTCATCTCCGGCTCTGTGAAGATCCGCTGCGCGTTGGAAAGCAGATAGATCTTTTTCCCTGATCTTTTCAATCTTTTCAAAAGATCTTCCGCACCATCATAAAGCCGGATATAGTAAGTCGACAGTGCCCGGAAAGCTGTTGCCATAAGTTTAAGCTTTTCCTCCGATGGCTCTATGCCCTTCTCTGTAAAAAGGCCGGTAAATACCCTGTCAAGCGGGAGCTCAATTTCTCTTTTCAAAAGGCTCCCATCTCTCATTTTTTTCTGCCTGTCCCACTGGCGTCCTTCCTCCACCTTACACAGACGAAGGTAGCTTTTACGCAGCTCTGTTTCCGCATAGGGCACACCATTCATCGAAAAAAGCAAAGCCACTTCCTTCCACAGAGAGGCCTTGCTTTCGCTTGTATGAATGTCAATCAGGGTTCCATAAAGATCAAAAATATAATTTGTCATGCAGTCTTAATTCCTTTTATTTTATCGTGGGCAAAAGAGAAATAAAACATCTGGATCCGGAATTTGTTCCCTTCATACAGATCCAGCGTCTGATACAGATCCTTATAATAATCAAACAGCTTTCTCTTGGTCTTCATGGTCAGCTGCAGACTTCCTGCCTGCGTATCCACAAGACTTCCCTTGGTCTTTACATAGTAATAGAGCGGCTTATTGATCACACCAACCTTACCTACATACTGCAGATACTCCAGATTAAACCGGAAGTCCTCACACCAGTCAAGCTGGGTATCACACTGAAGGGCAAATCTCCTGATAATGTCTGCCTTGTAAAACTTATTCCAGAGAACACCATAGTAAAAGTTAGCCGGCGCAGACATCATGTTTTCTGCAAATCTGGTTCTTGTCAGAACCGGTCCTGCCTCTACATGCCCCCTCACCATGATCGTCCTGCCCCTTACCCTGTTGTAATCCGAGATCACCATTTCGCAGTCATACAGAAGCGCAGTCCTTACAAACTCCTCTGTGGCATGCTTGACTAACCAGTCATCTCCGTCCACAAACTGGAAATACTCTCCTCTGGCCCGCTTCATGGCAATGTTCCTGCTGTCAGAAACACCGCTGTTTTCCTTTTTAATATAACAGAATCTGGGATCCTGCTCTGCATATTTACGGATGATGCGATCCGTATGGTCTGTACTGCCGTCGTTGACTACAATAACCTCAATGTTCCGGTAGGTCTGGTTCTGTATGCTGCGAAGGCATCTTTCAATCGACCTTTCTCCGTTATATACCGGTACAATGATGCTTACCAATGGCTCTTTCATAATATCACTCCTTAAATATAGGATTTTACACCTCTTCCCGAAAAAAAGCAAATTCTTGCCAGTTTCTTCTCCTTGCTCTATACTGGTAAAAACAGGAGGATCACTATGAACATATTAATTCTTTCCTGCAGTACCGGTGGCGGACACAATGCAGCTGCCAGGGCTGTCTGTGAACAATTTGAAAAAAAAGGACATACCGTACACATGATGGATCCCTTTTCCCTGAAAAGTGACCGTCTGGCAGACAGGATCGGCAAAACCTATATCCAGACAGCCAGCCACTTTCCCCGCTTCTTTGGCTCTGTATATAAGCTGGGCGGAAAGATCAGTTCAAGCAGGCACAAGTCTCCCATATACCTTGCCAATTCCCTGATGGTCAGACGTTTCCGGCAGTTTCTTTCTGAGAACAGCTTTGATGCCATTGTCATGCCCCACCTTTTTCCGGCAGAGATCATGACTGCTTTAAAGAGACGTCATGTGCCCCTCCCTCCTACCTTTGTGATCAGTACCGACTATACCTGTATTCCCTTTTTTGAAGAAACCGAATGCGATTATTATTTTGTTCCCCATGAGCTTCTTATGCAGGAGGACGCAGACCGCGGAATTCCTTCGGATAAGCTCTATCCCCTTGGCATCCCCGTCAGTACCGTCTTTACGAAAAAGATCAGTCAGGAAAAGGCAAGGGTACGGCTCCATCTCCCTGTTGACAAACCGGTTTATCTTGTCATGAGCGGCAGTATGGGCTTTGGCAAAATGCACCTGTTCGTCTATGAGCTTTCCCGCAGACTGACCGGCGGAGAGCAGCTTATCATCATCTGTGGCAACAATGCCAAAACAAGACGGATCCTGAACTATACCTACCGCAGGAACAAAAATATCCACATTACCGGCTTCACCGACCATGTGTCCGAATATATGGATGCCAGTGATGTGATCTTTACAAAGCCCGGAGGCCTGACCTCTACGGAAGCGCTGGTGAAAAATATTCCCATTGTATTCACAGCACCGATTCCCGGCTGTGAAACAAGAAACCGGGAGTTCTTTGTTTCCAATGGCCTCGCCCTTGCCTCTGATCACGTATATACACAGATTTCCCAGGGCATGACACTTGTCAGCAATATGGATCTCCGGAATGCCATGATCAAAACGCAGAGGCACTTCGCAAAGCCCTCTGCAGCAGCTGATATTGTAGATTTCATAGAAAAGAAAGTGAATACATTATGAGATATCTGTTTTATATCATCCTTGGCTATCTGTCCGGGAGCATCCTGTATGCCTACCTGATCCCATACAGCTTCTGCAGCATTGACATCTGCGATGTCAGTGACGATGGAAACCCGGGAACAGCAAACGCCTTTAAATATGCCGGCTTTACAGCAGGCTGCTCCGTGATCCTTCTTGAGCTTCTGAAAGCCTTCCTGCCAGTTTTTCTTGCCATGAAGCGGGTGGATCCCTCTGCCCTTCCCTTTGCTCTTGTCATGGCTGCCCCGGTGCTTGGACATGCCTTTCCCTTCTTTTATCTGATCCGTTTTCTGATAAAGGGAAAAGACTTTGTGCTGCCCTTAAAGGCGCACAAGGGAGGCAAAGCGATCGCTGCCTCCTTTGGTGTGATGCTGGCGCTCTTTCCTATGCTGACGCCGCTTCTGGCACTTGCTTTCTTTTATATCTTCTTTTCTACCGTGATCGTCATAAGGCCTCATCTCTACAGGTCCATTCTGACGTTCTGCTGCTTTGCACTGACCGTATTCCTGGAGGTTCCGCTTCTGTCCATCCGGCTCGGTGCACTTCTGATCTCAATGATCTCTATCGGCAAGCACCTGGCTGCCAGGCAGGAAGAAAAGCTCTCGGTCAGTCTTCTTGGTATTTTCCCATCGAAATAAGAGCATCCTTCACCATCTGCAGCTCATCCTCGTAGATGCAGTTTGGCAGGGTGCCGTTTCTGACCCTTGAAAGTGCCTCCTCCAGTTCAAAAAAGGCTGCACCTTCCACTTCACTTTCCTGAAGGATAAGATCAGCGATCCGGACCGGCTTTTCATAAAGATAAACAGCACTGATCTCCTGATCCAGAAAAGGCTTTCCATAAAAGGATGTCCTTAAGTCTGCCCTGTGGTATCCGATCAGCTGCAGCTCCTCTTCTCCTGCTTCGATGCCAAGCTCTTCCGCAAGCTCCCTCCGTGCCGATGGCAGATAGCTGTCCCCTGCATGGATATGGCCTGCTGATGAAATATCATAGCATCCCGGATACGAATCCTTCTTCTTACTCCGTTTCTGCAGAAGCACCTGATAAGAGCCATCCGGCATCCGGTTCACGATCCAGATATGGGCTGTCCTGTGCATCTTTCCATAGTGATGTACCATGCCCCGCTCCATCACTTCCCCGGTAGGCTCTCCCTTTTCATCACAGATATCAAAAAGCTCAAGCTCCCGCCCGTCCAGCACCGCCCGGTACCAGGTTCCATCCTCATGGTAGCAGAGCTTTAAGGAAAAGAAAGGTCTCTCTTCCTTTAACAGCTCAAGGAACAGCCTGTCCCCGTCCCAGAGCTTCAGCTTCGTGATCTCTTCTCTGGCAACAAAAGCAAGCTCCCCTTCTGTACACTCTGTCAGGGTTCCCGTATAGCCATCTGCCGTATAAAGACACATATATTCTGTCGGATAATTCTCACTGCAGAAGGTCACGATCCCACGGAACCGGTATGAGGTCAGGGTCAGTCCCGTTTCCTCAAAGACCTCACGAAGGAGACAGTCCTCCGGACTCTCTCCTTCTTCAAAGTGACCTCCTACACCGATCCATTTATTCTTATTGATATCCTGCTCCTTTTTCACGCGGTGGAGCATCAGATAACAGTTCTCTTTTTCAATGTAGCAGAGAGTAGTCAGCTTACTTTTCACCGTTCAGTACTTCTCCCACGATCTTATTTACCATGCCGCCGTCTGCTCTTCCCTTGACTCTTGGCATCAGCTCCTTCATGACCTTACCCTTGTCCTTCATGGAAGGTGCATCAATGGCAAGTGCTGCAAGAACCGCCTTTACCTCCGCAAGGACAGCCTCTTCACTCATTTCTTCCGGTGCAAATTCCTGATAAACTGCCAGTCTCTTCTCACAGGCTTCCTTAATATCTTCCCTGTCAGCCGGTGCAAGCTCCATGGTTTCCTTCGTCTGCTTGATCTCCTTCTTGACTACCTCGAATTCCTCAGCCTCTGTCAGATCCTCTCTCTTGTCGATAGCTTTGTTCTTCAACGCAGAAAGCAGCATGGAAAGTGCATCCTTTCTGTCCTTTTCCTTGTTTTTCATTGCCGCAACCATTTCGCTGCGTACCTTGTCTGCCATACTCATGACCGTTACTTCCTTTCCTCTTAACTGCTGTATCTGATAATCAAAAGCTCAAGGCTCATGCTATCATTCATTCTTCCTGTCTTGACTGCTTCTTCCGCTTCCACACAGGCTCTTAAGGCTGCCCTCAGCTCTTCCTCTGAAAAGCCGTCTGCCTGTGCCATATATTTCCCGGCTATAAAGGCAGGCAGTCCTACCTTTTCCCCGACCGCCTTATTGGAATACCCCTTTTTCTTCAGCTCCTTCACCTGCAGAAGAAGGTTAAACTGTCTGGCTACCAGAAACAGGATCCGCATAGGCGGCTCCTTCAGTGCCACCAGCTCATAGTAAAGAGAAAGCGCCCTTTTCTGCTTCTTCCCGGCGATAGCTCCTACCATATCAAAAATGTGACTTGTCAGCTGCTTCACACAGATGGCATCCATATCACTGCCGGTGATCTCCGGCCTGTCAAGGCAGTAGCAGAACAGCTTCTCAAGCTCCCTGCTGATCGTCTCCATATCAGTACCTGTCATCCGTATCAGGTGATCAACTGCCTGTCCGGAAATTTCCTTGCCTTCCTTCCTGACTCTGGATACGATCCATCTCTTTAAGACTGCTTCCTCCTGTACCTTGAATTCTGCCACATAGCCGGCATCCTTTACCGTCTTGTAAAGTCTGCTTCTCTTATCCGCTTCTGCCTCCACGAAAACGAAATAGGTGCTTCCGGTATCACCCTTCAGATAATCCGCCAGTTCTTCACCACCGCTTTTAAAAAGGCCGCTGTTTTCAAGGAGGATCAGCCTCCGCTCTGCAAAAAAGGGAAGCGTCTCGGAAAGATCAATGATCTCCCCTGTGGAAAGCTCCTTTCCCTCATGGTAATAATAGTTCATGGTATCATCACCGATGATGGCTTCCTTCAGTCTGTCCCTGTACTGCTTCCGGAGATAGGCCTCCTCACCGCAGAGAAGGTAAATCTTTTTCAGTTGTCCTGTCTTGATATCATCATTGATCCTCTGCATGTGCCCTGCCTTCGAAAGTCCTTACAAAATTCTACCTTCTCAGTTTATCACATCCTCACCGGGAATCAATTCTTTTTTCGCCTCCCTGATCGTATTGATCGTATTTAGTCCTCCGGCACTTCGATCTTCTGATTAAACTGATCCAGCAGCAGGGCTGCCACAATACCGACTGCCAGGCAGAGCAGATTGTTCACGCAGGAAAAAGTGCTCACCGTAAAGCTCCTGAAGGGAATGATCACAAGTGTAGCTGCCATGACGATTCCGACGATTCCATGAAATACCATGGCATAATGATGCTCCATCAGCACCGTCACTGCCCTTGCCAGCAAAAGCACAGTAAGAAGTGCCCCGATCCCTGCCGGGATCAGAACTGCCATGTCCAGTCTCCCGATCCCATCCACAAGCGGCGTATACAGTCCCAGCGGCATCAGCAGTGTGGAAAAGCTCATACCGGGTGCGATCACGCTTAATGCAATACAGAAGCCGCAGAACAGATACCAGCCAAATGATGGTGCTATGGTAACCTGAATGATCTGCAATAAGGTCAGCAGTATCAGGACCATTCCAAAGCAGACCACTGTCATCAGCAGATCACTCTTTTTTCTTCCCTTTTTCCCTGCCTCCCGAAAGAGTGATGGCAGCATACCGCCGATCAGCCCTACAAACAGACAGACAGAAGGATCCGGATATCTGGTGAGCAGAAAGCCAAGTATCCTGGCTACCACCACAAATCCAAAGCCTCCGCCAAGGATCAGTGGAATCAGCATCCGGTAATACCTTTTCATGGCTGATCTCGGATGGGAGAGCAGTTCCATAATAGGCTGGTAAACTCCAAATACCACACTTAAGACACCTCCTGAGATCCCTGGCAGCACAGCTCCAAGGCCGATCAGTGCTCCCTGCAGAAAATGCAGCAGCAGAAAGGAGGTCTGACCCTTAGTTCCATGATTTTTCTTTTTCTGGTTCATACATGTACGTCCCCTTTTCCGGGTTCCTTACCCTGCAGTCATTATACAGGATACTATATGTATTTTCCTGCAGATTTATGAATCTGTACATTTTCTTATCAGGAAAAGCGAAGGACCAAAGTCTCCTTCAGTCCTCTGCGCATTCCCTGTATATACTTTTCACGTACCGGAAGGTGCGACCGTCTTCTGCCCGGTACAGGCCGCTGGGATAACCGGTCTCATCATGGTAATCTCCATCCGGTCCCTGTCCCATCACAAGATAAATTGCTCCGTTCTCTTCATAAACCTCCTCCGGCATAATGAAGGGACAGTAGGTGGTATCATCAGAAAGGGGAATCTGCGGCTCGCTGATCTCCAGTGCCTGAAAATGTCTGCCTCCGTCCTCTGTGATATAAAAGCTTCCAAGGCTCCCGCCGCTGTAGGCAAGTCCGGCATAGCCGGTCTGCCCTCTCCCTTCTGTTTCCTGATCAGGAAAGGTAATAAAAAGTGCTTCCCCGCCAGAACCGTTAAACGGATCGGTATTGACAAAGGTACATTCACCGTCCTTTACCCCGATCAGTGTATAATAGCTGCTCCCGCAGGCTCTGTCTGTCGCAAGCAGACGCATCTGTGTACCATCAGAAAGCGTGTCACTGCAGGCAGCTTCCAAAGACAGATAATAGGCTTTCTGCTCTTCTGTCACAGGAGCCGGTGTCGGCTCCTCCGGTAACGTATCAGTCTGCGCCCCGCTCTCTGATGCATCAGTCCGCGCCCCGTTCTTTGATACATCAGTCTGCACCCCGTTTCCTGCTGCGCCGCTCTGTGTACCACCCATGACCGTTTCCTGCTGTCCCTTATCAAGCGGCACTGTTTTCCCATGTAATGCAATCTGTATACCGGCTGCCGGCAGCAGCAAAGCAATCAGTGTAACAATAATAACAATCCATCCGTTCTTTTTCATCCTGCAAAGTCCTGTAATCCCTTTCCTGTATACTGCAATGCGATCCGATCCTCCGGATGGACTTCTGTCAGATACAATACGATAACAAAGAACCATTCAAGCGGCTTCATCAGCAGATACACAAGATCTGCGATCCACCTTTTCCGGATCATCCTGGCTATCGGAAATCCGTAGGTATCATAAAAATGCCGTACTCTCCGGTGAAGCTCTGGTGTCCTCTCCTCCAGAATCTGTTCAAAAGCATTGGCAACACAGAGCTGCCTGTTCACCGTCACCTCATGGCCATGGCGGATCCCCCGTCTGATGGGATGCACGATCCTTTTATCTCCGCCTGCTGCCACCGTGCAGAGATAATGCCCATCCACCATAACATTCGGCGGAGCGATCTGTGTGGAAAGCCTGAAATCGCTGGTTTCTGTAAAGGCCTTGATCACGGCATCCGGTGCCTGGCCAAACAGCAGCAAAATCAAAATCAGAATGCCAAGAAGAGGCCACATCAGCAGAAGCGCCGCTGCCGGCCAGCGCTTTGCTTCTTTTAAAAGACGGTTCACCGCACCCAGGAAAGGAACACTGTCAATCTTGCTGCTTCTCTCCGGATCCTCCCTGTACTCATCCATTTTCACAAGGATCAGCCGTGCCGTGATCAGGAAATAATTCAGGGGAACCAGTACCAGATACAGATCCATCCAGTCCGCATATACCTGCCAGGTAAATATCACAAGCAGAGCACCTCCGAGATAAACTGCTGCCATGGCAAGCACAGTAACAAGCGGTGGTGTCTTTGAAGCGTCACTGACCTTTAAGATCAGAAACCCGGTCAACGCCACACAGGCGATCACGAGTATCGTCAGTGCTGATCCCGTATAGATCGGTGTATGCATCTCTGCATTGATCAGCTGCTCCTGCCAGTCTGCACAAAATGAGATGCTTTTTCCC